>Ga0316580_10000400_pt1 | contig 9778 bp, 8 predicted proteins | sample S0NA_2_FD_204519 | JGI IMG/M metagenome (GOLD analysis project Ga0316580, IMG submission 204519) | Rhizosphere microbial communities from salt marsh grasses in Alabama, United States - S0-2_160517rDrB | ecosystem: Host-associated > Plants > Roots > Rhizosphere | place: USA: Alabama | collected... | reverse complement strand
TGCTTGCACCCTCAGACCTCGACGCCAAGCGCCCTCAGTGCCTCACCGGCAACCTCGAACGAGCCGAAGATAACCACTGTCTCGAGTGGATCGCAATCACTGACGATTCTGATCGCGCTATCCAGACCATCATGCACAATCACTTTCGCAGCATGGTCGGCAACCTTGACAGCAGCCTCGAGGCTTTCGATATCGAGCGCGCGACTGCTTTTCAATGCATAGAGATGCCAGACATCAACGATCGGCGCCAGTGCACGCACAACCTCTGTTACCGGTTTGTCGGCATAAATCGAGAATATGGCATGAACCCGGCCTCTTTCAGTCAGCGCTGCAAGGTTACCGGCGAGTGCGATAGCGGCCTCGGCATTGTGCGCGACGTCGACATAGACTGACGGATGCGAACGTACCTGCTGGAACCGGGCTGGTGCTGTTGCCTCACGCAGGCCCTTACTGATGGCCTCGGGAGTAACCGGAAGCCTTTCCTTTACAAGCTGCAGAAGCGTAACCACTCCTGCGGCATTCTGCAGCTGATAGTCACCGGTCATGGCGGGAAAGGGCAGCTCAAGTACGCTATCATCCATTTGCCAGGACCATCCGTCAGGCTGATAGGCGAAGCTGTAATCCTTGCCAAGACAAGCGACACAGGCATCCGTTTCATTCGCTGCCTCGAGAAAGCCGGCTGGCACGACGGCCTCGGCGAAGACAGCCGGCTGCCCCTTGCGCAGGACACCGGCCTTCTCACGTGCGATCGCATTGAGATCATTGCCGAGCCATTCGGTATGATCGAGTCCTATGGAACTCACCAGCACGGCGTCTGCGTCAAGCAGGTTGACCGCGTCCAGGCGTCCGCCGAGACCGACCTCGAGAATCGCCACGTCGACCGCTTCGCGTGCAAAAATATCCAGTGCCGCGAGCGTGCCAAACTCGAAGTATGTCAGCGATACAGACTCTCGGCAGGCATCGATGCGTTCGAATGCTCCACAGATTGTCTCGTCATTGACCGCCTTGCCTTCAACACGAATGCGTTCGTTGTAGCGCACGAGGTGCGGTGAGGTGTAAGAACCGGTGCGGTAACCTGCCTGACACAGGATGGAATCGAGGTAGGCGACACAGGACCCTTTGCCATTCGTCCCGGCAACAGTGATCACGAAAGGAGCGAAGGGTCCGGGATGAAGGCGTTTCCAGACTTCTGCTACGCGCTCGAGACCGAGATCAATGACAGAAGGATGGAGATGTTCCTGCCAGGCAAGCCACTCACTCAGCGCGCGGTGACTCATCGGCGTCCGGCATATCGATGACGTCTGAAGCATCCAGCATCTCTGGTTCTTCGCTTTCGGCAGTCGATTCACTCTCCCGGGTTTCACCGGTCAGGATCGTGAGGATGCGATGAAGTCGGTCGCGCATCTCACGGCGGTCGATGATCATGTCGATCGCGCCATGCTCGAGAAGAAACTCGCTTCGCTGGAATCCCTCCGGCAGTTTCTCTCGAACGGTTTGCTCGATGACGCGCGGCCCGGCAAAACCGATCAGGGCATCAGGCTCAGCCGCATTGATATCGCCGAGCATCGCGAGGCTTGCGGAAACCCCCCCCATGGTGGGATCGGTCATAACGGAGATAAAGGGGATTCCCTGCTCACGCATTTTCGCCAGAACCGCGCTTGTCTTGGCCATCTGCAACAGCGAGAAGAGTGATTCCTGCATGCGCGCACCGCCACTGGCCGAAAAACAGACCAGGGGAATCTGATTTTCGAGAGCAACATTTGCGCCGCGTACGAATCGCTCGCCAACAACAGCGCCCATTGACCCGCCCATGAAGGAAAATTCGAAAGCCGCGGCAACAATCTCCATGCCATGGAGCTTGCCCTGCATGACGACGATGGCATCATTCTCGTCAGTTGCCTTTTGTGCGGCCAAGAGGCGGTCCTTGTACTTCTTGCTGTCCTTGAATTTGAGCGGATCCTGCGGGGTCAGGTTCCCGGCAATCTCCACACGATCGGTGCTGTCGAGAAACAGATCAAGACGACGGCGTGCATTGACGCGGTTGTGGTAGGAGCATTTCGGGCAGACATCCATATTCCGTTCGGCTTCCGAACGATAGAGAACCGCACCACATCCCTTGCATTTTTCCCACAGGCCCTCCGGCACGGCTTTCTTGGTACCGCCCTCTGTACGAATGCGGCTGGGTATCAGTTTTTCGAACCAGTTCATAGGTCAGGGCCTGTCAGTATCATTGTTATCAGGCGTCGAGTCCCCGGCGCAATTCGGCGACAAAGTTTCCGACACTCTCGATCGCGGACTCCGGCTGGTCCGCATTCTCCTCGATTCGCGAAACGATTGCACTGCCGACGATCACAGCATCTGCCAGCTGGCCCATCCGCGAAGCGGTCTCCGGGTCCTTAATACCAAATCCGACACCGACCGGCAAATCGGTCTCCAGTCTGATCTCTTCGAGCTTGCTGGCGACAGAGTCAAGATCGAGATGACCGGCGCCTGTGATGCCTTTCAGAGAAACGTAATAGACATAGCCACTGGATGCATTGCAGATTTTCCTGATGCGCTCCTTCGTACTTGTCGGCGCAATCAGAAAAATCGGATCGAGATTGTTGGCAATCAGTGCATCGTGCATCTCGCTGCCTTCCTCGGGTGGCAGGTCTACGGTCAGGACACCGTCCACGCCCGCCTCGGCAGCGGCACGGGCAAAAGTCGTATAACCCATCACCTCGATCGGGTTGAGATAACCCATGAGTACGACCGGTGTATCATTACCGGACTCGCGGAAGCGCTTCACGATGTCCAGCACGTTATGCAGCGTCGTACCTTTCTCGAGAGCGCGCTCGGCCGCACGCTGGATCACAGGACCATCTGCCATTGGATCGGAAAAGGGAATGCCGAGTTCGATGATGTCTGCGCCAGATTCGACGAGGCGTTGCATCATTGGCAACGTGACTGCCTGATCGGGATCGCCAGCTGTGATGTAGGGAATCAGTGCTTTTCTGCCATCGGATTTGAGCCGCTCGAAGCAGGCTTTGATACGGCTCATAGATCTATTCCTTCCGTTGCTGCCACGGTGTGCATGTCCTTGTCGCCGCGACCCGACAGGTTGACGAGAATACTCTGGTCAGTGCGCATGGTCGGCGCAAGCTTGGTGACGTAGGCCAGCGCATGGCTGGACTCGAGCGCAGGAATGATGCCCTCGATACGCGTGAGGTCATGGAAAGCCTTCAGCGCCTCCTTGTCTGTCACGGCATCATAGCTCACGCGGCCAGTGTCCTTGAGCCATGAATGCTCGGGACCGACACCCGGGTAGTCGAGACCCGCGGAGACCGAGTGAGTTTCAATAATCTGGCCGTTCATATCTTCCATGAGATACGTCCGGTTACCATGCAGCACGCCAGGCTTGCCTGCACACAGTGGTGCCGCATGGTGTCCGGTATCAAGCCCCTCGCCTGCTGCCTCGATGCCGTACATCGCCACAGAGGAATCATTCAGGAAGGGATGAAAGAGACCGATCGCATTGGACCCTCCGCCAACGCAGGCAACGAGTGCATCCGGCAGGGAACCTGTCATGTCGAGCATCTGCTGGCGTGCCTCACGACCAATGACCGCCTGGAAGTCACGAACCATGGCCGGGTACGGATGAGGTCCGGCGACGGTGCCGATGATATAGAAGGTGTTATCCACGTTGGTGACCCAGTCACGCATCGCCTCGTTGAGTGCATCCTTGAGTGTTCTCGAGCCGGATGTGACAGGAACCACTTCAGCGCCAAGGAGTTTCATGCGATAGACATTGGCTTCCTGGCGTGCGACATCGACTTCTCCCATGTATACGATGCACTCGAGTCCGAGGCGTGCGGCAACGGTCGCCGTGGCAACACCATGCTGCCCTGCGCCGGTCTCCGCGATAATCCGGCTCTTGCCCATCCGTCTGGCCAGCAGCGCCTGTCCGATGGTGTTGTTGACCTTGTGCGCACCGGTGTGATTCAGATCCTCGCGTTTGAGGAAAATCTGCGCACCCCCGAGCTCACGGCTCCAGCGCTCGGCATGGTAGACCGGCGAGGGACGCCCGACATAGTGTTGCAGGTCCGCGTCAATTTCCGCCTGGAAATCGGGGTCCCGCATGTACTTCTCATAGGCAACACGCAGTTCATGCAGCGCCTCCATGAGCGTTTCGGAAACGAAGATTCCACCGTAGGGGCCAAAGTGGCCGTTCTCGTCCGGCATGTTCTGCCAGTTAGTCGTTGTCTCGGTCGCCATGCTGGACTCCTCGTACAAACTGTTCGATAGCTGAGGCATTCTTGATACCTCCGGATAGTTCAACGCCGCCGCTGACGTCGACCCCCCATGGCCTGACGCTCGTGACGGCTTCGTATACATTACGCGGGTTGAGACCGCCCGCGAGGATGATTTCACCGGCAATTTCACGCGGGATCTGCGACCAGTTGAATATCTCGCCAGTACCGCCCGGAACGCCGGGAACGTAAGTGTCGACGAGAAGACCACAGGCACCGCTGTATTTCTCACGCTCTGCAACCAGGTCAGTCCCCTCCCTCATCCGGATTGCCTTGATGAACGGGCGCCCGTGTTGAGCACAGGAGTCAGGACACTCGTTTCCATGAAACTGGATGAAGTCGATCGGAACCTGCTGAAGAACACGACTGATTTCATCGGCTGGAGCATTCACAAAGAGCGCAACCTTGCTGATGAAGGGCGGCATCGCACGGGCGATACTGGCCGCTGTTTCCATTTCAACGTGGCGGGGACTATTGGGATAGAACACCAGGCCGATGGCATCGGCTCCGGCTCTGGCAGCAGCCAGCCCATCCTCTATCCGCGTAATGCCGCAAATTTTAACGCGCGTGCGCATCCGATGACAGTTTCAGGTGTAAAAAACCTGTCCATTATGCGGCCTCGGGAGCTGGAATTCATCCTCATATTCAACACACTCGAAATAGAGTCCATCAGGAGGAGCCGTGACACCGCCAAGTGTCCGGTCCCTGTGCTCCAGGACCTCGCGTGCCCATGATGCGGGTTGCTCACCCGCGCCGATTGCAATCAGTACCCCGGCGATGTTTCGCACCATGTGATGCAGAAAAGCATTGGCACGAATGAAGAGTTCGATGATATCGCCGTCTCGCGTGACCTCGAGGTGCGTAACAGTCCGCACAGGTTGCTTCGCCTGGCAACCGATCGCACGGTAGGAGGTGAAGTCATGGGTACCGGTCAATGCCTGGCCGGCGTCGTGCATGCGCACAGCATCCAGAGGACGATAAATCCAGGTCGCGCGCCCGTGTAACAGCGCTGACCGCATGGGCCTGTTCAGGATACGGTAACGGTAACTGCGGAAGCGCGCCGAGAAACGGGCATGGAAGTGATCCGGCATGGGAGCGGCCCAGAGCAGATTGACGTCATTCGGGAGCTGGACATTGCCCCCCATGACCCACGACTTGGCAGGTCTCTCGACACTGGTCTCGAAATGAATCACCTGTTCCCGGGCATGCACACCCGCATCGGTACGGCCCGCACAGTAGACATGAACAGGATCATCGGCGACGAATGAGAGAGCACGTTCGACCTCGCGCTGGACCGTCCGGACACCTTCCTGCTGGGTCTGCCAGCCGCGGAAGCGGGAGCCATCATATTCGACGCCGACAGCGATTCGCATCGGGGTACGGCGCCAGGCCCCGGTCAGGAGGCGTATTTCTGGAGGATCTCCTCGGCGGTCAACCGTTGGCTCTCGGTGCCTTCACGCATGACCTCGTTGAGAATCTCCCGCGCTCCCTCGACGTCGCCCATCTCTGCAAAAGCCTCGGCCAGCTCGACCTTGGCCTGCACCTCTTCTTCGGAAACCGGCGCACTCTTTTCGCCAGCCTGTTCTGACCCTGTTGCGACTGGTTCTTCTTCGAGATTGTCGAACGCTTCGGATGCAGCAGAAAAGTCGAGCTCGTCCTCTTGTTCGACCTCGTCAGCTTGTGGCTGTTCTGCCGACTCAAGGACATCTGTTTCGAGCAGCTCAGCAGTCTCAGCAAGTTCTGCCTTCGTCTCATCCGGGATACCGCTTGCGTCAGGATGACGGCCTTCGAGTTCCATTTCGAAGAGTTTCAGCGCAGATTCGAGATCATCCTGTTCACCCAGATCTGCAGTGAGGCTGTGCTCCTGCTCCGATGATATCTCTTCGTCTTCTGACTCTTTTTCAGCTTCTTCAGGGAGTGTATCCAGGTCCTCAAAGGAGACTTCGTCGAGCGAGGTATTGAGCTTCTGGATCGCCTCGAGTGCCTCTTCGTCCTCGACGCCAGGCATGAGATCATCCTCGGTCTCGTCGATTTCCGCGAACTTGTCGAGTGCTGCCGCGGCAACGGCTGCAGAGCCTGCAGCAGCAGCTGTGCCACTCGCCTTTCCGGTATCTCCTCCCTGCTCGCCTGCACCTGAATGGCCCTGCAGCTCCTCGTGCTGCTGCTTGACCTTGGTCCAGGCCTCGGGGTTGCTGGCCGGAAAGTTCGCAGCCTCGAGCATGGCGTGATACTCCTCGAACCCTGCGAGATCATCAGTGGCGTGCATCAGATCAAGCATCTTCAGATGCAGCTCGTAACGCTTTGGCTCATCAAGAATGGCATTCTCGAGGAGCTCTCTGGCTTCAGAATACTCATCCCGGGCCATAAGTGGATCGACCTTGTCGAGCACATCGATTGCCGCAAGAGGTGCGACTGGCTTTTCGGGAGCATGTGACTCCCTGGTCGCCAGTTCTGCAGCACGGATGTTCTCCTCGGCTTCCTCCGTGGCCTTGCGGCGTCGCATCAGCCAGAGGACCAGCAGTCCGAGGATGGCAATCCCGGTCGCGCTGGCACCGTAGACAAGGGTATTGTTTTTCGTAAGCGATTCAAGGAAAGAGGTCTCTCGTGGGGCCTCTTGCTGTTGCGCCTCTTCTTCAGCAGCTGGAGCACCGCTTTCTTCAGTTGCTTCTGCAGCAGGCGCTTCTTCCGGAACACTCTCCTGACCCGCTGTCTCGGTAACAGCCGGTGCCTGCTCTGCTGTTTCTGTCGCAACATCCGGTTCGGTCGTTGCGGAGACGGCTTCGTCTGGAGCTGTGGCCTCTTCTGTTCCGGAAGGTGCAGTTACATCGGGTTTTTCGAGTCCGGCCGCGTCACCACCCTGTTCGTTGAGACGGCGATAGTAGTCCTGCAGTCTTGCAAGCTGCTCGTTCTGCAGCTGGATGAGTTTCTTCTGGGATTCGAGCTGCTCCTCGAGCATGCTGTTTCGCTCGCGCAACTCCCTGTTCTCTTCCTGCGCGCTAAGCATCTCCTCGCGCACTTCGATCAGCTGGTTACGCAGCGATCCCGTGGAGGCTTCGTCCGCCTCGGCTGTCGAACCATCACCAGGGGCTGCATCGCTGGCTGCACTACCTGCCGAGGCGAGCTTGAGACGTCCTTCCTGGGCACCGGCAGAACCAGTGGAGGTAGTTACGCTTGCAGCAGTCTCGCCACTGTCCGTTGCGGTGGTCGCAACCACCTCAGGTGTCAGGCGATCATCGGTTGCAATGGCTTCGCCGGACTTCCAGGCTTGTTGATGTCTGGAGATCCTGGTCTCGGCAGCAGCCTGTGAAATGGCCTCGATCACTTCTGGCGGGGGAACCCTGAGAAGCTGCCCCTGTTTCATGAGATTCATGTTGCCGCGCATGAAAGCATCGGGATTGGCTTCGTGGATGGCAACCATCGCCTGCTGGATGGTGGCGGCCTGCGGCTTGTTATCACGGGCGATTGTCCAGAGATTGCTGCCAGCGGCGGTCGGGCCAATGCTCTTCATATCACCGGAAGCGACCGGTGCCTCAGCCGCAGGTGTCTCGGGAGTCTTTTCGACAGCGGATGACGGCTCGCTCGGCACAGCTGGTGTTTTGGTCTCTGCAACAGGCGCCGGGATTTCGTCACTTCGCACGATACCCGCATCGGCAGGCGTCACGGGCGGTGCGAATCGGTCTGTGTAGATCGGGGGATCGAGCAGCACGGTGTAGTCCTTGCTGACGCTGCCCTTGTTCCAGTCTGCGTCAATAACAAAGCTCAGGAAGGGCTCTGAAATCGATGTCTGGCTTGTGACCTCGATGCTGGTGCCTTGTGGCGTTTCGACAATTGCGAAGCGGAGTTCCTGTACCTCGCGTGTATAGTCTACACCGACCTTGTTGAAGGCATTCCTGTCTGCCAGTTTGATCCTGAGTGCCTTGATCTCATCCGCGGTCGCCTTGTTGACATCGATGACCGCCTTGAGTGGCTCGTTGATAAATGACTGCACGTGAATCTGGCCCAGCGTAAGTGCTTCGGCCGTACCGCCAATCGCAAGCAACGCGAATGGCAATGTTTTCAGTGGCTTGAACATGCAAGTGTCTCCGCTTTGTTGTAGCGAACTTTGGTTTTCCCTGGAATCCCGATTCGCAGACTTTTCTTATAATTTATTATTCATACTGTTGATCATACTACAGTTTTTCGTTAATGAGTATAGCCAACATTCGGCGTAATGGCTCGGCAGCTCCCCAAAGCAGCTGATCCCCCACAGTATAGGCATTCAGGTATTCCGGACCAAGGTTCATTTTGCGCAACCGGCCAACAGGAATCGAAAGTGTCCCGGTCACCTTCGCAGGACTCAGCTCGGCTACTGTCAGCTCACGCTCATTGGGTATCACTTTGACCCAGTCATTGGCGGAGGCAATGATCGATTCAACCTCATCCATCGGGACATCTTTCGCAAGCTTCACGGTGAGCGCCTGACTGTGGCAACGCATTGCACCGATGCGCACACAGGTTCCATCGATCGGGACCGGGTTATCACTGCGACCCAGGATCTTGTTTGTCTCGACACTACCCTTCCACTCTTCCTTGCTCTGGCCATTCTCGAGGGGAACATCGATCCAGGGAATCAGGCTGCCGGCAAGCGCCGTTCCGAAGTTCTCGGTTGGAAAAGCCTCGCTGCGCATGGTCTCGGCAACCTTGCGATCGATTTCCAGGATGGCGGAGTCCGGGTCCGCAAGGTCACCGGCGACGCTGGCATGGATTGCACCCATTTGAGCGATAAGCTCGCGCATGTTACGCGCACCCGCACCGGATGCTGCCTGGTAGGTCATGGCTGTCGTCCATTCGACGAGGTTTTCGCGAAACAGCCCGCCCAGTGCCATGAGCATGAGGCTCACGGTACAGTTGCCGCCGATGAAATCTTTCTTGCCATCGGCAAGCGCCCTGTCGATGACGTCGCGGTTGACCGGATCCAGGATGATGACACTCTCATCGACCATACGCAGCGATGAAGCCGCATCGATCCAGTAGCCTTTCCAGCCGGACTTGCGCAGCTCCGGAAATACAGCATTCGTGTAGCCTCCTCCCTGGCATGTGACGATGGCGTCCATCTGTGCAAGTTCACCGATATCGTTGGCATCCTTCAGCTGAGGGATCTCCTTGCCAATGTCCGGCCCCTGCTGGCCAACCTGGGAGGTCGTGAAAAAAACCGGCTCTGCAATGGTGGCAAAATCATTCTCCTCACGCATACGGTCCATGAGGACAGACCCAACCATGCCGCGCCAACCGACAAATCCGACTCGTTTCATCATTTAACCCAATCCGAAAATTTCAATTTGAAAACTATTACCACGGAGCACACAGAAGACACAAAGGAAATCGACTCACTCTGCGCAATGAATGACCAGTATCAAGCGCATGCCTGCAACAGGATGCCTGTGCACTGGCTTTCGTGTTCGCCGAACAGTCAGAGTTCTGCGACAACCGCGTCACCCATCTCCTCGGTC
>Ga0316580_10000398_pt1 | contig 9796 bp, 7 predicted proteins | sample S0NA_2_FD_204519 | JGI IMG/M metagenome (GOLD analysis project Ga0316580, IMG submission 204519) | Rhizosphere microbial communities from salt marsh grasses in Alabama, United States - S0-2_160517rDrB | ecosystem: Host-associated > Plants > Roots > Rhizosphere | place: USA: Alabama | collected... | reverse complement strand
GATGGCTTGCCCATCGCCGAAAGCAGCCCTGATGTTTTGAATCATGGCGACAAGATCGATCCCTTTGATGGCCCCGTTGGAGAATCGCAGGTCACCATTTCCGTTCAAGGTTTTTTTGACGGTTTCGACGTCGCCCCCGCTGAAGGAGAGATTGCCGGCGGCATTGGCCGTGCCTTCCAGAAAATCCTTCTCGCTTAGGTCTTTCAATAGCGGATTGGCCTGAACATTTTTGAGCTGGAGTTTGATTGTGCCGCGCGGAACGTTCTGGCTGACGTTCATGTTGCCGTTCAGGTTGAGGTTGCCGCCGTAAAGATCGGCCTGCAGTGGTTCGACTCGCAGGACACCGTCCTTGCCGCGGATGGTCATGAGAAAATTGCTGAGCTTGGTTTTGCTGACAATCACTTCACCCATTTTGACTTTTCCGTCCAGCACCAGCCGGCGCAGTGACGTGTAATCGGGTTTCTTTTTGTCGCTCGTTCCACCCGGCTTTGGAGCACCCGTCGTCGTTTGGCCCTCCTGACCAGCCCCCGTTGCGGGAGCGGATTTTTTTTCGGTTTTGGGTGGCAGGTAGCGATCGATGTTGATCCGATCCAGGTCGGCCTCGAAGGCGATGTCGGGGCGCGAAAATTCCGCGAGGCGGGCGTTAAAATTAATCCTGGTGTCATCGAGCGTCATCTGACCCTTCGAGAGTGAAATTTTATCGGTTCCGGCCGCAATGGCGGTCTGCATTGACATCTTGCTCAAAACCCCCGAATCGGCGGTATCGATCACCTTGGACTGACCCAATTGCGCCAGAAGTTTACGGGGGGAAAACTCGGAGATAGTGACCGCCAGGTCGGCGCGGGGATTGTCAGCCGGTGAAACCACAGTGCCCTTCAGTGTCAACGCCAGATCAGACAGGGCCTTGACGTCTATATTCACCGGAATGGTGGCCTTGCCCGGATCCTGTCCGATCGGACCGAATGTTCCGTTTACTGCAACCGGTTTGCCGTCCATGCGGGCGGACAACCTCAACCCGATGGGTCGATCGAAGGAGAGATCCGCGAGCACCAAATCGAGTTCCTCGATGGTCTTGCGCGTGTCGGTGGCTTTGTCGATCCAGGCAATCGAGCCCTTGGTGACGGAAAAATCGCCGACCGTCAGAGAGCGGATCGGCAGACCTTCTATGGTTTTTTCGGAAGTGGGTTTCTGAGCGGGTTCCGGTGACGATTTTCCGGTGTTTTTAGCGGTAAACTCCCAGTTTCCGTGGCCTTGCTTGCTCTTTATCAGCACAATTTGCGGTTCTTTCACAACGAAGCGCTTGACTTGAACATCACGTGAGAGAAGCGGCAACAATTTGACCCGCACCTCGAAGGATTTGATGTAAATGAAATCCATCGCGTCGAAGCCCGGCGGATTGCCCAAGTGAAGATCGGAAAAAGAGACGCCGACAAACGGAAAGAAAGAAAGATTGACGTCTCCACCGACCGAAAAGGGACGACCGGTCATTTCCGTCACTTTGTTTTCAAGCAACGGTTTGTATTTCTCAGCGTCGACAAAGAATGGTAAAACAAGAAGTATCAAAATGATCAGGGTCACCACTCCGCCCACTGCAATCAGTGCCCATTTCACTGCGTTTTTCATGCCATACTCCTTCTGATAGGGGTCTAATCCACCGTCTGGCGCCAATCAATTTTTAGCGGCAGCCTCTGGGGAGGAACCTTTTTTTTCGGCTGCGATGCAGGCGGACACCTCTTCGGTGAATGCCCGGGTGATGGCTTGGATTACCGGATGCCCGACCGAGGCGAGCCGCAGCCGGCCGATCGATCCAATCGGCAGAATGTCGATTGTCGTACCGGTGATAAATGCGGCCTCTATCCGGTTGAGATCATCCTTGTGCAACATCTTTTCATGAACGTCGATTGCCAGCACCCGGCAAAGAGCCATGACATGCTGGCGGGTTACCCCCAGAAGGACGGCGTCGGAAGGCGGTGTGCAGAGCTGATGGTCGATCAGAAAGAACAGGTTTGACCGGGTGCCTTCGGATATAAATCCCTTGTCGTCCACCAGCAAGGCTTCGTATGCGCCGGCGGCTTCGCGGACGGCCCTGACGCGCTCGCGGTAAGATGTCTTGACGGCTTTTATTTGCGGGTTTCGACGTTCACCGTCGTATAAAATGGTATGCACACCCCGTCGATACGCCCCATCATCCGGGAAATCCTGGCGGACGAAATAGGTCAGAAAAATCGACCCCTCTTTTTCCGGATACCACACCAGTTTAACGTTGATGTCGTCACAACCGTTTTTTTTCACCAACTCGTTGATTTCAGCCCGCACCTGCGCGGGCGGTTTTTCTATACCGACGCCCATCAATGCCGCCGATCTTTGCATGCGGGCCATGTGATCTTCGAAAAAAAGTGGAACGCCCTCAATCAGCTTTATAACCTCGTACACGCTGTTGCCGTCGATCCGACCGAAGATAGCTGCCTCACGCGAAGGGTGCAGTTCACCATTTACGAATAGAAACTCGAATGCGGCGTCACATTTCACTTGCCGGTACCTGAAAATAGGTTTTGGGTAAAGTGATTGAGCAAACAAGAATTCAATCGGTATAATGGGATTATTACGGTTGAATTCGTCAAGTTACCCGGAAAGCCGAGTACACTTCCGGTGGTTACGACCCGCCTGTAATTTATATCCATTTTTAAAAAAGTCAAAATGATGAAATAATTCGAAATGAATTTTTTGGGAATCGGCGACCGACGGATTTTTTACTTACGGGTCTTGCGCCGAAAGGCGACGGCAAAACCCTTTTCCGTGGATCGAACGATCCGGCCGGTAACCCTGATCGGTTTTTTGGCATCCGTCAGGGAAAAAGAGAGCCGAATTTTTTCGCCGACGGGCGGGGGGGTGGGGGTTTCGACAAATACACCGACGTTACTGATGTCGCGGATAAAATCCTGGCGCAGGAGATTATTGACTTCATAATCGACCAATATCGTACGATTGCGCCGGTGATCGGCGCGACCGCTCTTGTACTTCCGACTATCCAGTTGGGCCAGCAATTCGAGCTGCTGGGAGATGCTCATGTCACAGATCAAGTCGATCAGGCGCGCCGTTATTCTGGTTTCGTCAGAAATGGGCTCTCTGCCATTTGGCATTCGGTCAAATCCTTTGCGGTTGTGAAGCAACCGGGGTGAAAAAAGTGCCTCCGACGATTGAACTTGCCCTCAAACGACGGTAGCAATCTATCGAAAGCGCGGAGCCCTGCACCACCAAACAGTGCGGTCGAGCGTTTAATGGCACGGCGGTGGCGAATTCAGCAATTCGATGATTTGGTGAGCCTGTTTCTCCTCGGCCAATTGCAACGCGGTTTTCCCGTTGCCATCCTTCAGCTTGAGGTCGGTACAGGCGGCCAGCAGAGAACGAACGACGTCTTCGTGGCCGCATTTGACGGCCAGCATGAGAGGTGTGTTGCCTTCTTTGTCGACCACGTTGACATCGGATCGGCTTTTTATCAGTTGACGGGCAATCCGGTCGTGGCCGTCAATGGCTGCAAACATGAGCGCGGTTCGGCCCATATAGTCTTTCATGGAGATATCGGCACCCGTTTGCAGGAGATCCTGCACAATGTCGTAATGGCCATTACCCGCGGCAAACATCAGTGCCGTCGAACCGTTCCTGCTGACCGCGTTCACCTCGGCTTTTTGCCGCAGTAAAATGCGAACGATGTCTTTGTGGCCGAACTGGGCAGCCAGCATCAATGCCTCCCATCCGGCGTCCCCTCTGGTGTTGGCATCGGCTCCGTGGGCGATCAGCAGCTGAACGATCTCCGTGTGACCATTCATGGACGCCTGCATCAGGGCCGTCCAACCGGATGAATTCCGACCGTCGGGATCGGCTCCCGAGTCGAGCATTTGCCGCACGTCATCCAGCAGGCCCATTTCGGCGGCGGTGACCAGAGACTCGGACGGGTCGACTGCCCTTCCGATGCCCAACGATACCAACCCAAACCATAGCAGGGCATAAATGATCAAAAATTTAGGCTTATGGGGGTGAGCGTTTATCATGTTTTTCTCCACTCAATTATTTATTATCATATCAGATCGACCTGCCAATCTCAAATTTTTCTTCAGGATTGGCAGCCCCCAATCGTCAATGGCTAAATGTTCTTGCCGTACGCGAATTCTGCTGCTAAGTAGGAAGAACCTGACCTGATCGGTTCTGGGTTAAAAGGTTCCCCGTTCAGGGTTTAAGAATTGAGTTCTTTCATTTAACGTTGAATCGTTCCACCTAATAAGAAATAAACCCAACCCATACCATCTCACATTTTTATTGATTCGGAGTCCTTTCAAATGGAAGAAACGATCCGTCTGACCGAAGACCTGATCCGGTTCAAATCCACTCATAGCAATCCGTCTGAAATTCAGCGTTGTGCCAATTACATCGAAGAGTTTTTCAGTGCCAACGCCATCGATTACCAGCGGTTGAACTTTCAGAATTACCCCTCCCTTCTGGCCGTGCCGCGAAGCGGACAATTTGCCGTGATCCTGATGACCCATATCGACGTGGTGGAGGGCGCAGACGCGTTGTTCGAGCCCCGACGGCAGGACGGCAGGCTCTTCGGTCGTGGCAGTATCGATGACAAGTATGCGGCCGCCCTTTCACTGGTACTCCTCAAGGAACACTTGCAGCGGTGCCGCAAACGGGGCGGTGGTCAGCAGGACCTGCCTTTCGGCATACTGATCACAACCGACGAGGAAATCGGTGGGGTCAACGGCGCCAAGAAAGTGCTTCCACTGGTAAAAGTCGATTTTTGCATCGCCTTGGACGGCGGCAGCCTCGACAAAATCGTCGTCAAAGAAAAGGGGATTCTGCGGCTCAAGCTGATCACCGAGGGTAAATCAGCTCATGGTGCCCGGCCCTGGCTCGGTGAGAACGCCATTGAGAAGCTGATCGAAGATTATCGTGTTATCCGGACTTTTTTTAAAGATACCTTGCCGGACCATTGGCACCGGACCATCAATTTCAGTCGGGTCAAGGCGGGGGCATCGGTCAACCAGGTTCCGGACAGTGCCGAGGCACTGTTCGACATCCGCTATACTGAAAACGACACCGTAGACGCACTGGTCGAGGACATACAGGGTAAGATTAACGGCCGTCTGGTGATCGAGGAAAAGGAACCGCTTTTCATGGGAGGTGAATCGCCCTACTTGGACGAATTGCTGAAAATCGCAGCGGGGACCGGAACCGGTTTCGAACACGGGGCCAGTGACGCCCGCCACCTGAGCCAGTTCGGCATCAAAGGGATCGTTTGGGGCGCAGACGGCGATATGAGCCAGCACACAGCCGAGGAACACGTCAACATTGCCAGTGTCTTCAAACTTTACGAAGTCCTCGATCAATATCTGGACAACATGACTGCCGTAGTTAGAGGGGGCGTGCCCCCGTCCGCACCTAACATGGAACCCAAAGGAGGTAGATGATGAAACGATTGGCGGTTTTGATGAGCGTGCTTGTATTTGTCCTGGCCGGTACTGCCATTGCAGGGCCCAAACAGGGTGGAACCCTCGTATTCGGCCGCGGGGGGGACAGTGTCGGGCTGGATCCGGCCTACGAGACCGACGGAAACTCCTTTATGATCTGCGACAATGTTTACGAAGCCCTTGTGGCGTACAAGGATGAATCGACCGCTCTCGAACCAGGATTGGCCGAAGACTGGGAAATCGCTCCGGACGGCAAGACCTACACATTTCACTTGCGTCGGGGCGTCAAGTTCCACGACGGCACGCCTTTCGATGCCAATGCCGTGGTCTTTTCCATCGGCCGCATGATGAAGGACCGCAAGGTGACGTTTTTCGGCAAAGGCTGGGAGATTCCCCCCCAGGAACGGCCGCCGGAGTACTGGGTGTCGATGGAAATGGACGACATTGTCGACAGCATCGAAGCCGTTGACGATTACACCGTGGTGTTCAAACTCAAAAAGGTAAATGCGCCGTTTCTGGCTAACATGGGGATGGATTTCGCCGATATTGTCAGTCCCACGGCCTTTTTGAAGGACCCCAAAGAATTCATCAGAAATCCGGTGGGGACCGGACCTTTTAAATTTGTCAAATGGGTCAAAGACGACCGCATCATCCTGGAGAAGAATCCGGACTACTGGAACAAGACCGGCGGGCCTTACCTCGAACAAATTGTTTTTCGCTCGATTCCGGAAAATTCCGTCCGATTCCTCGAGCTCAAGACCGGCAATATCCACATCTGCCAGTTTCCCAACCCGGCCGATATCGCCCTGGCCGAAAAAGATTCAAACCTGAAGCTGGTGTCACAACCCGGAATGAACATCGGGTACCTCGGCTACAATCTCACCAAGGAGCCCTGGAAGAGCAATGTCAACCTGCGCAAGGCCGTCGCCCATGCCATTAACCGCACGGCGATCGTCGACAATATCTACCAGGGGTTGGGACAGGTGGCCAAGAACCCGATTCCCCCGACCATGTGGGGATACAACGATCAGGTGCCCGGATATGCATTTGATACCGCTATGGCCAAAGAATACCTGAAAAAGGCCGGATTTCCCGACGGCAAGGGATTAGGCGAGGTCAACCTCTGGTCGATGCCGGTGCCCCGGCCTTACAATCCCGAAGGTCTCAAGGTCGGAGAAGCCATGGCCGCCGATTTGGCCAAAGTCGGGATTACGGCCAAGGTGGTTACCTATGAGTGGGGGACCTACCTCAAGCGCCAGCGGGAACAGCCGGCGGACATGGACATGTTCCAGTTGGGCTGGACCGGTGACAACGGGGATCCGGACAACTTTCTGGCAGTGCTCTTCGACGGGCTGGCCTCTCCGGCCGTCCGGACACAGTGGCACAACGAAAAATACCATCAACTGATGGTCAAGGGAAGAGAGACGATCGATCAGGATAAACGGGCCGACATTTACAAGGAAGCTCAGCAACTGCTCTTCGACGAGTGCCCTGTCATTCCGATTGCTCACTCGACCGTGAAATGGCCGGAAGTGAAAAACGTGATGAACTTCAAGCTGCACCCGACGGCCTCGGTGCGGATGAAGGACGTTTGGCTGGAATAAGCATCGTTTCCACCTGCCAGGGGGGAGGCGGCCAGCCTTTCCCCTGGCGGGGTTGAAATTCAAGGGCCGGCGACGAGACGAAAGACCGGTTCATGAGATTGCATACTCCACCCGCGGTGTCTGTGCTCCCGTGCACCGCGCTCGATGGTCACATCTTTTTTCATTTGGGTTGTTTTTCGATTTGCCATGCTTGCCTACATTATCAGACGAATCCTGATTTTAATCCCTACCCTGATCGGTGTATCCATCATCGTTTTTATGATGCTGCAGCTCACGCCGGGAGACCCGGCCGAGCTTCTTCTCGGCGAGCGGGCCACGCCACAAGCACTGGAACAGCTCAGAGAGCACCTCGGATTGAACCGGCCGCTCTATGAACAGTACGGCATGTTTTTCATGCGCCTGATGAAGGGCGATTTGGGAGAAACCATCTGGACCCGGCAGAAGGTGTGGACCGAGGTCAAACAGCGCTTCCCGGCCACCATCGAACTCTCAGTGGTCGCTCTGGTGATCAGTTGTTTCTTCGGGATCATTCTCGGTATCATTTCGGCTACAAAACAGTATTCCATCTTCGACTACGCCAGCATGATTGGCGCCTTGGCCGGCGTCAGTATGCCGATATTCTGGCTCGGTCTGGTGCTGATGCTGATCTTTTCACTCAACCTCGGATGGCTCCCGATATCAGGTCGCTTGAGCGTGGGCGTCAATTTGGATACGATAACCAATTTCTATATTCTGGATGCCGTTTTGACCCGTAACTGGACGGCTCTCAGGGATGCTATCTGGCATATCATCATGCCGGCGGTCACCCTGAGCACCATTCCGACCGCTATCGTCGCGCGGATGACCCGCTCGGCCATGCTGGACGTGTTGCGGCAGGACTACATTAAAACGGCCAAGGCCAAGGGACTTTCCAAGTTAAGCGTCATCTTCAAACACGCCTTGCGCAACGCACTCATTCCGGTGGTTACCACAATCGGCCTTCAATTCGGGGTCCTGCTGGGCGGTGCGATTTTGACCGAGACGATATTCGCCTGGCCCGGTGTGGGCAAGTGGATGTACGATGCGGTCATGCAGCGCGATTACATGGTCATCCAGGGCGGCACGCTCTTCATCGCCGCCATATTCGTTTTCATCAATCTCGGAGTGGATGTGCTCTATGCCGTCATCAATCCCAGGATCAGTATGCAGTGATAAAATCGCCTTTGGGCGATTTTATGAAACGCGGCTTTGCCGCTCAAAAACGCTGGGTGCAAGCTGGCCGCTTGCTGCAGCTGGACAATTGAAAGACTCATGTCGACTCAGTTATGACGACCGCGCGTGACAACAATAAAGATCCGCATCTCCACCACCCGATGGTGGAACAACTGGGCCAGCTGTGGCGCAACAAGACCGCCATTGCCGGTTTGGTGGTCATTGCCGTTTTTTTTCTGACCGCCATTTTCGCCCCGTTGCTCAGCCCCGGGAATCCTCTGGAGACATCTCTCTACGACCAGCTGAAACCGCCGGTGTGGAAAGAAGGGGGGTCGACGAAAAATTTTCTGGGGACCGACGATCTCGGTCGGGACACCCTGTCACGGATCATTTACGGTGCGCGGGTTTCCCTGCTGGTAGCGATTGTCAGCGTCGGGCTGGCTTTCTTCTGCGGGACGCTGCTGGGATCGTTTTCGGGCTACTACAAAGGGAAGATCGACAGCATCATCATGCGCCTCATGGACATGCTGCTGGCTTTCCCTTACCTGCTGCTGGCGATCGTTGTCGTTGCTTACCTCGGCCCCAGCCTTCAGAACGCCATGATGGCTATCGGGATTACCTACGTGCCCCGATTTGCCCGCATCGTGCGGGGCAGCGTGCTTGAAGAGTGTGGAAAGGATTACGTCATGGCGGCCCGCGCCATCGGCGCCGGAAATCTGCGAATCATCTTTTTGGCTATCCTGCCGAACTGCATGGGGCCTCTTATCGTGCAGACAACACTCAGTATGGCCTCGGCGATTCTGGATGCGGCGGCACTGAGTTTTCTCGGGCTGGGTGCCCAGCCGCCGACCCCCGAGTGGGGGGCCATGATCGCTAATAGCCGGGGCCTTATTCTGCGCGCCCCCTGGGTGATGACCTTTCCCGGTATCGCCATCCTGATGGCCGTCCTCGGTTTCAACCTGCTGGGCGATGGTCTCCGCGATGCACTGGACCCGCGCTTGAGAGATTGATGATAAAGCATGCTTTTAGACATCCAAAACCTTAAAACCCATTTCTTCGTCCGCGGTCAGGTGGCCAAGGCGGTCGATGATGTCAGCTTTTCGGTTCGTTCGGGCCAAACCATCGGGCTTGTGGGTGAGTCCGGATGCGGCAAGAGCGTCACCGCCCATTCCATAATCCAACTCATACCGGAGCCGCCCGGCAAGATCGTCGGAGGGAATATTTTCTTCGACGGCACCGATCTTCTGGACCTCAGCGAGAGGCAGATGCGACGCATTCGCGGCAACCGGATTTCCATGATTTTTCAGGAGCCGATGACCTCACTGAATCCGGTTTTCACGGTCGGCGAACAGGTCGGCGAGGTCATCCGCCTGCATCAGCACTTCTCCCGCAAAGAGACGCTTCGGCGCGTCGTGGAGATATTCCAGTTGGTCGGCATTCCGGCACCGCGAAAGCGGCTGTCCGACTATCCGCACCAGATGAGCGGTGGCATGCGCCAGCGGGTGATGATCGCCATGGCGCTGGCCTGCAACCCCA
>Ga0316580_10000394_pt1 | contig 9875 bp, 8 predicted proteins | sample S0NA_2_FD_204519 | JGI IMG/M metagenome (GOLD analysis project Ga0316580, IMG submission 204519) | Rhizosphere microbial communities from salt marsh grasses in Alabama, United States - S0-2_160517rDrB | ecosystem: Host-associated > Plants > Roots > Rhizosphere | place: USA: Alabama | collected... | reverse complement strand
CCGATTCGAGCAGCCGGGTGACCTCGGCGACATCGTCCCGGCAGTGGAAGCCGAGGGCCGTCGGACCGAGCAGGTTGGCGCTCGGACGGCTGCCCGTCACCCGCGCGGGGCGAGGGGTCCCGGGGGCCGGCACCTGGGGTGCCAGGACGCGGCGGACTACCTGGTAGAAGGTCTCGCTCGCACCCCAGCTCTCCTGGCGGGAATAGGCGGAGAGCTCCAGGGGGACCAGCGTACAGGGGAGTCCCAGGCTCTCGGCCAGGGCCCCGGCCTGGTCCTGGATCAGCTCCGCGGTGCAGGACTCGCCCACGAGCATGAGGCGGGGATTGAAGCGGGACTGGGCCGCGCGCACCGTCTCCTTGACGAGCTCCGCGGTGTCCGACCCCAGGTCCCGGGCCTTGAAGGTCGTGTAGGTCACGGGGGGGCGGCGGTTCCGGCGCTCGATCATCGTGAACAGCAGATCCGCGTAGGTGTCCCCCTGGGGGGCATGGAGCACGCAGTGCACCCCCTCCATGGAGGCCGCCACCCGCATGGCGCCGATATGGGGCGGTCCCTCGTAGGTCCAGACGCTGAGCTGCATGGCTAGACCTTGAGGCGGGCCTGGCGCAGCAGGGGGCGGGCGAAGAGCTCCGCCAGATCCCCGGCCTGCTCGAAGCCCTGGGTTGGGGTGAAGACCAGCTCGATGGACCACTTGGTGGCGAGCCCCTCGGCCTCCAGGGGGTTCGCGAGGCCCAGACCGCAGACCGTAAGGTCCGGACGGTCCCGTCGCAGCCGCTCGATCTGGCGGTCGACGTCCTGCCCCTCGCTGAGGCGCAGGACGGGGGGCAGCGCGTCCAGCTCCGGCCCCAGCATGCGCCGGTCAAGATAGGGGGTGCCGACCTCCAGGAGCTGCATTCCGCACTCGCGGGCAAGGAAGCGGGCGAGGGGGATCTCCAGTTGGGAGTCGGGCAGGAAGCTCACCCGCCGGCCCGCCAAGGTCTCCCGATAACGCGCGATGGCCCGCTCCGCCCTGGCGGCGGGAGCGGCGGTCACCTCCGCGAGCCGCTGCTCGGCGACGCCGAAGTCCCGTGCCGCCGCCCCCAGCCAGCCCCTCGTCCCCTCGACGCCGAAGGGGAAGGGGGCGGTCAGCAGCCGCGCGCCCCTGGCCTCCAGCAGGCCCGACGACTCGCTGAAAAAAGGCTGGGCGAACAGCACCGAGGTCCCGTCGCCCAGGGGAGGAAGCCCGCGAGAGTCAACGCCAGGGAGGAAATGGACGGGTCCCACGCCGAGGGACCGAAAGAGCCGTTCGAGCTGGTCCTGGACGAGATCCGCCAACGTGCCCACCACCAGGAGGTTGCGCCCCCCCCGCGGCAGCACGGGCAGCTCCGGCACCAGGGCCGCCACGCAGCGGTCTTCCCCCTGGGTGAAGGTGGTCTCGATGCCGCTCCCGCTGAAGGCCAGGACCTTGACCCGCCCACCCTGGGCCAGGGTCTGGCGCTCGGCGGCCTTGTGGAGGTCGAGCTTGATCACCTCCGAGGGGCAGGAACCCACCAGGAAGAGGGTGCGGATGTCGGGGCGGCGCTCCAGCAACCGTTCCACCACCCGGTCGAGCTCCTCGTTGCAGTCCGCCATGCCCGCCAGGTCCCGCTCCTGGAGTATGGCGGTCGCGAACCGCGGCTCCGCGAAGATCATGACGCCGGCGGCGGACTGGAGGAGGTGGGCGCAGGTTCGCGATCCCACTACCAGGAAGAACGCGTCGTGCATCTTGCGATGCAGCCACACGATGCTGGAGAGCCCGCAGAAGACCTCGCACTGGCCGCGCTCCCGAAGGGGCTGGGGCGGGCCCGATCGGGGGTCGCCGAGGGCGGTGAAGGGTCGTGCGAGTCCGCTCATGCCGTGGAGCCCGCCGGACTCACGCCCGGGTCGTCGTCTGTGAGCGCGTGATCGGACTCGCGCCGCGCCGCCCTGAGCTTGAGGAGGAACTGGGTGGCGTTGATGACATAGGTGGCATAGGCGGCGAGGGCCAGCAGCATCTGGTCCCGCACCCCCAGCAGGTCCCAGCCGAGGACCACGAGATAGGCGGTGTGCAGCGCCAGGACCAGCATGCTGAAGACGTCCTCCCAGAAGAAGGGCCGTGCGAACAGCCAGCGCCCGAACACCTCCCGCTCCCAGATCGACCCGGTCACCATGATGGTGTAGAGCACCAGGGTCTTGACCACGACGGACAGGGTCGCCGCTTGCTCCCCGGCGCCGGTCCAGAGATAGCGCAGGACCAGCCCCAGGCTCACGAGGAAGACCAGGAACTGGATTGGGGCGAGGATCCCCTGGACCAGCGTCCAGGGCGACGCATCGCGACGCGTGCGCTCCTCCGCGGTATAGAGAGGCATAGGCGTGCAGGAACCCTGAGAACGTTTGCTTTTGGTGGCGACAGCGTCCGCTGTCCACTCCTCCTCGATCCACAATCTAGACCCCAGTTGGACGAGTGTCAACGTAGATTGACGTTCTACCGACTTGACATTCTCTGGGCAAGGGACACACTTGAGTGGAGCCCGGTTGGCCGGGGGTGTGGCTTCGCCAAGCCCAGGCCACCCGTTCCCGCGCGTGTGGGCTGCGGGGTGCCTGCGCGGCCCCTTTGTCCCAGAAGAGCGCATCAAGACCGTTGTGAGGCCTGGTGGTGCGGTTTCCCCTGGCCCCGCGGCGTCGAATGAGCGGCAGATGCCTGGGGTCTTGCGCGTGTGTCCCATCGAGGTCCCGGTGGAGCTGAGCGGCCAACTCGAGGTCGGCGTGGCCGCGATGCTGGCGAACACCGTCGCCGACATCGCCCTATTGATCGATAAGGGGGGGGCCATCCTCGACGTGAGCGTGGGGAACGAGGCCCTGGCCCAGGAGGTGAACGGGGACTGGATCGGCAAGCAGTGGACCGACACCGTGTCAGCGGACACCCGCCCGCGCATCGAATCGCTGCTGCGGGACCTCCACGAGGACAAGTTCGGCGAATGGCGCCAGGTGGTGCACCAGGGTCGCCAGGGCCGCGGCATCCCGGTTCAGTACCGGGCGATCCGTGTCGGGAGCCAGGGGCACGTGCTGGCCTTCGGCCGGGAGCTCCAGGTGGTGGCCTCCCTGCAGCAGCAGTTGGTGGATGCCCAGCAGGCGCTCGAGCGGGACTACTGGCGCTATCGTCAGATGGAGACCCGCTACAGACTCCTATTCCAAAGCGTCTCGGAGGCGGTGCTGATCGTGGATTCCACCCTGCGGCGGGTGGTGGAGGCCAACCCGGCGGCCGCGGCGCTCTTGGGCGATTCGAGCCGCACGCTGGTCGGCCAGCCTTTCCCTGAGGGTTTGGAGCCGGAGGGAATGCGCGCCGTCGACAACTTGCTCGGGGCGGTGCTTGGCAGCGGGCGGGCCGACAGCGTCAGCGCCCGGCGCCTGGAGACCGGGGTCGATCTGACGGTCTCCGCGTCACTCCTGCGCCAGGACGACGCCGTCCTCTTCGTGGTACGGCTTCGGCCGTTTCCGGTCGCGCCCCAAGGTCGCCCCCTGCCGGAGCAGCAGGCCCGGCTGATCCAGGCAGTAGGCGCGGCCCCCGACGCGATCCTGATCACGGACGAGGCGGGGCGCATCCTGGCCGCCAACCGCTCCTTCCTGGACCAGGTGGAGCTCACCAACGAGCATCTGCTGCGGGGACAGTCCCTGGAGCGGTGGCTGGGACGTGGCACCATTGATCTCAACGTGCTGCTGAGCACCCTGCGCCAGCACGGGTCCCTGCGGCTCTTTCGAACCAACCTCCGGGGCCAGTACGGCGCCGCCGTGGAGGTGGAGATCTGCGCGGCCGCCGTACCCGATGGGGATCGCGCCTGCTTCGGGTTCTTCATCCGCGACATCGGGCGGCGTCTGGGGGTGGAGCGGGCGGTGCAGGCGGGCCTGCCGGTCTGGGTGGGGGAGCTCACGGAGCGGGTCGGAAGCGCGCCTCTCAAGGACCTGGTGCGGGAGGCGACGGACTTGATCGAGCGCCTGTGCATCGAGGCGGCCCTGCGGCTCACCAACGGCAATCGGGCCTCCGCGGCCGAGCTCCTCGGGCTCAGCCGTCAGAGTCTCTACGTGAAGCTGGCGCGTTACGGGATCGGGGGGGAGATCCCGGAGACCGACTGAGCCCGCCGGACCCGAGACGGCGGGAGAGGCGTCAAGTCACGTTGACATGGAAAACTGTCAGCTATACTTTGCACTCATGGACCCACCTGCAATCCTGAGCGCCCCGGCCCAGCGGCCCTCGGTCGCGGCCGTCCTGGAGCTCCTGAAGCCCATCACGTGGTTCCCGCCCATGTGGGCCTTCGCCTGCGGGGTCGTCTCCTCCGGGGTGCCCCTGGAGGGTCGCTGGCCGCTGGTGATCGCCGGCGTGGTCCTGGCGGGGCCTCTGGTCTGCGCGACCAGTCAGGCGGTGAACGACTGGTTCGATCGCCACGTGGATGCCATCAACGAGCCAGACCGTCCCATCCCCTCGGGCCGTGTCCCAGGCCAATGGGGGCTTTCGATCGCCGTCGTCTGGTCGGTCCTGTCTCTGCTGGTGGCCGCCACCCTGGGTGTTTGGGTCTTCTGGGCCGCGGCCCTGGGACTCGTTCTCGCCTGGGCCTACAGTGCTCCCCCGGTGCGGCTCAAGCGCAACGGCTGGTGGGGCAACGCCGCGGTCAGTCTGTCCTACGAGGGGCTCGCCTGGGTGACGGGCGCGGCCGTGATGATCGGCGGGGCCCTTCCGGACTGGCGCATCCTGGCCCTCGCGGGTCTCTATAGCCTGGGGGCCCACGGGATCATGACCCTCAACGACTTCAAGGCCATCGAGGGTGACCGCCGAATGGGTATCCGTTCCCTTCCGGTCCAGCTTGGGGTGCGGGGTGCCGCCTGGGTCGCCTGCGCCGTCATGGCCCTTCCCCAGATGACCGTCGTGTGGCTGCTGCTGGACTGGGGGCGCCCCCTGCAAGGGCTCGTGGTGGGGCTGCTGCTCACCGTTCAGATCGGGCTCATGGTGCGATTCCTGTTGGATCCCCTCGGGCGGGCGACCTGGTTCAGCGCCTTGGGCGTCAGCGTCTATGTCACGGGGATGATGGTCAGCGCCTTCGCCCTGAGGGGGTTGGGGATATGAACGGTGGACTGGGCTGGCTCGGGATCCTGCGCCTCGGCCTGGTTCAGGCGGCGCTGGGATCCATCGTGGTGCTCACCACCTCGACCCTGAACCGGGTCATGGTCGTCGAGCTCCTGCTGCCCGCCATGCTCCCCGGGGCCCTGGTGGCCCTCCACCACCTCGTGCAGATCCTCAGACCCCGGCTCGGCCACGGCTCAGACGTGGGTGGGCGGCGCACGCCCTGGATCGTCGGCGGCATGGCCTTGTTGGCCCTGGGGGGCGTCCTCGCAGCCTTCGCCACCGCCCGGATGGGGGCGGAGCCGGCCTGGGGGACGGGCCTCGCGGTGCTGGCCTTCGTGCTGATCGGCGTGGGCGTGGGCGCCTGCGGCACCTCGCTGCTGGTGCTGCTCGCCAAGCGCGTCGACGCCCATCGGCGCGCGGCGGCGGCCACGACGGTCTGGCTGATGATGATCGTCGGGTTCATCGTGACGGCGACGAGCGCGGGGCATTTCCTGGACCCGTACTCGCCGGAGCGGCTGGTGGCGGTGGTCTCCGCCGTGGCGGGCTTCGCGCTATTGGTGACCCTGGTGGCCGTTCGTGGAATCGAAGGGGCCGAGGGGGACCGCGACCCCGGCTCGGAGGCATTGCAGGCGGGACACGCCCGCTTTCGCGAGGCCCTGACCCAGGTGTGGGCCGAGCCCCACGCCAGGCGCTTCACCGTCTTCATCTTCGTCTCCATGCTGGCCTACAGCGCCCAGGATCTCATCCTCGAGCCCTACGCGGGAACGGTCTTTGGCCTGACGCCGGGCGAGTCCACGAAGCTCGCCGGCGTGCAGAACGGGGGTGTCCTGATCGGCATGCTGCTGCTGGCGCTGCTCGGGAGCATGGCGCTGGGACGACGCCTCGCATCTCTGCAGGGCTGGACCATCCTGGGCTGTATTGGCTCCGCCCTGGCCCTCTTGTTTATCGCCGGCGGCGGCACCCTCGGCGATGTCTTTCCCCTTCGCGGGGCGGTGTTCGCCCTGGGGCTGGCCAACGGCCTGTTCGCGGTGGCCGCCATCGGCTCGATGATGGGACTCGTGGCAGCGGGCCGGGAACGTCGTGAGGGAGTGAGGATGGGACTATGGGGCGCCGCCCAGGCAATCGCGTTCGGGCTGGGGGGGTTCCTCGGGACGGTGGCGGTCGATCTGGCCCGCGCCCTGATGGGAGACCCGGCGCACGCCTACGCGACGGTGTTCGTCGCCGAGGCCGTGCTGTTCCTGGTGTCCGCCGGGCTTGCCGCCCGCGTCACCTGGTCGCAGGCCCGAGGATCGGAGCGTCCGGCGCTCGGCCCGGCGGGTGCCGTTGCCGAGACGGCCTGATACTCGCGCCACGCCTTGGCACCGGCAGGCTCCGCTGGCCGCGGATGAACGAGCGTGGACGCGAGCGGGCCCCGGATCGGCGGGATGGGCCCCGGGACCTATCCGGCCGGGGTCTACGCCGTCCTTAGCGGGCACCGAGAACGGGTTCTGAAACCAGAGGTGATGCGATGAGCGAGCGTTTCGACGTGGTCGTGGTAGGGGGTGGACCGGCCGGTGCGACCGCGGCCACCGACCTGGCCCGGGCAGGACGCTCGGTCCTGCTTCTGGATCGGGGGGGACGAATCAAGCCGTGCGGGGGCGCCATACCGCCCCAGCTGATCCGAGAGTTCGAGATCCCGGCCCACCTCTTGTGTGCGCGGATTCAATCGGCGCGGATGGTGTCCCCGTCGGATCGGCGAGTGGACATGCCGATCGAAGGGGGCTTCGTCGGCATGGTGAACCGGGACCGGTTCGACGCGTGGCTGAGGGGGCGCGCCGCCGACGCGGGTGCGCAGTGCCGCACCGGTACCTTCACCGGGATCGAAGACGATGGGGAGGGCGATGCCCTGGTGCGATACGAGGTCCCGCGCACGGGCGGAGGGGCCGAGGCAGTCGAGGTCCGCGCCCGCTGCGCGATCGGTGCGGACGGGGCCCGCTCCCGGGTGGCCCGCGCCCGCGTTCCGGGCGCGGCGGAGATGCCCTTTGTCAGCGCCTACCATGAGATCGTTCGATCACCCGAGGACGGTCGCGGCGGCTTCGACACGACCCGCTGTGACGTCTACTACCAGGGGCGACTCTCACCGGATTTCTATGGCTGGGTCTTCCCCCATGGGGAGACGACCAGCGTGGGTGTCGGCACGGCCCGGGCTGGATTCTCCCTCAAGGGCGCGGTCGGCGAGCTGCGCCGGGCGGCGGGGCTCGACCAGGTGGAGACCCTGCGTCGCGAGGGGGCCCCCATACCGCTCCGCCCGCTGCCCCGCTGGGATGACGGTCGCCAGGTCGTGCTTGCCGGCGACGCCGCTGGGGTGGTGGCCCCGGCCTCGGGGGAGGGGATCTACTACGCGATGGCGGGGGGACGCTTCGCCGCCGAGGCCGCCGATGTCTTCTGCGGCACCGGGCACCCCCGGTGTCTGCAGCTCGCCCGCAAACGGTTCATGCAGGCCCATGGCCGGGTCTTTTGGGTGCTTGGCATGCTCCAGCGGTTCTGGTACTCCAGCGACCGTCGCCGGGAGCGCTTCGTGAGCCTGTGCCGGGACCCGGATATCCAGACCCTCACCTGGGAGGCCTACATGAACAAGCGGCTGGTGCGTGCCAGGCCCACGGCCCATGCCCGGATCTTCTTCAAGGACCTTGCCCATCTGCTCGGCATGGTCGCCCCCAAGTAGACCGTCGGGGGCCCCGGGGGAACCGGGGGCCGGGCCTAGGCCTCCACGCTCGTGGCGCAGCTGTTCGAGAACGGACGCATCGTCGATCTGATCCTTGCCCTGGTCGTCCTCGAGGCCCTGCTCCTGAGCATGCTGTGGGTCCGGACGTCCCGGGGTATTCCCCCCGTCCCCCTGATCGTCAATCTGGCCGCCGGAGCCTTTCTACTGCTCGCCCTGCGGGCCGCCTTGACCGATGGAGGCACCATGGCCGTTGGGGGATTCCTGATGCTGGCCCTACCTGCCCATCTGGCGGACCTGGCCCTGCGTTGGCGATCTCGGGCCGGAGGTCGGCGGACCGACTGAAGGCCCGCCGGAAGGCGTCGGCGGGTCTTGCCTACAGGGCCGGGGTTGGGTCGCCGGGTGCCGGCTCGCCAGCGGGCCCCGCTTGCAGATCCGTGGGCGGTCCAGCCGCTGGCTCAGTGGCGGACTGCGCCGGCGCCGTGGGCGCTGGCATGGATCCGGCCAGCTCCGGATAGTCCCCGAGCATGCTGACGCCGTAGAGCGGCTTGAACGCCCCCTTGTGGCAGGTCTCGCAGGCCAGCTTGGGGCCATCCCCCTCGGGGCCCAGCCGATAAGCGGGAAAGACAGGCTTGAGGGGGCTCAGATAGTCCCGATTCAGGTCCCGGACCATGCGGATGCCATACCAGGCCGTGACGCGCTGAGGACTGCTCTCCTCCCAGCGCCCCATGGCCCGGGTGTTATGGCAGTAAGTACAGTTGACACCGAGCGAGTTAGAGATATACATCATCAGCGCATAGGTCCACTCCGCCTGCTTGATGGAGTGGCGATTGCCCGCCTGGAGAGGAGTCGACCCCTGGACCGAGACCGAGTAATCGGCTTCGAGGAAGGTCGAGAGGGGATCGAAGGGAAGTGACGAGTAACCGTTGGTGCGCACCCCCGCCGTATTCTGACCGGCCTTATTGCCGACGGTCACCGAGCCGCGAAGGGAGGTGTGGTTGGGACCCGAGTCGGTGAACCAGATGCCGGATGGGACGTTCTGACCCCGATGACAGGTCCAGCAGGTGACACCGGTGGCGGCGACGTGGGTCTTCCAGTTGGTATTGATGTGCCAGGTCATCTGCAACATCCGCCGGGCGACCACCTTGGTGTATTTCTCGTCGGACGCCAGGTTGTCGGTGTTGTGACAGTACTCGCAGCCCTGCTCCGGTGCGACCCAGGTCGACATGGCCTGCATCAGTCGGGAAAAATCGAGGACGTTGAGGTCGGCGAGGACCTGGACGTTCTGGTGCACGTCCTTCGCCAGGGGAAGCTCGGGATCCGGGGGATCTCTCGGCTCCGGGGGCGGAATCTGATGGAGGGCGTCTGCGGCCTCCACCCGGTTCATGTCGTAAAGCTGCGTCAGGGCGACGCCCCGGTAGCCTCGCTGGACGGATTCGGTTTGATCGCAGCCCGCCAGGAGCCAGGGGCCGAGCGTCAAACCGAGCAGGCAGGCGAGGGCACCGATCCCGCGGGAAGCCCCCGGTGCTCCGCGCCCGTAGGGCGCTTTGAACGGTTGGCCCCCGGCGGTCGCTGGCCCCGCTGACCGGCCCGCCGGTCGCGGCTTGCGATATGTTAGAGCCGGCCGCTGGCCGACATTGACGCGCGTGACGCCCATGTGGAACCTCCAGGTGGCTGAGCCGGGTTGACCCGTTCTAGTCGTGCTGTACGCAAAGCTCCGCTATTGTCAGCGTAGCCTGACGCCCGAAGATGTCAACTGAAATTGTCGCCTGCTCGCTCGACTGGGAAAGTGGCAAGCCGGGAAGCTCCTGAAGGCGGCCCAGCGGGTCGACCGGGGGCCGCGTCCAAGCGGCCGCGACCCCGGATCCCAGCTCACGCCGTCTTCGCTTTGAAGTTCCTACACCAGCCGTTCACGGGCACGATGCGGTTGCCGAAGAAGGAGCAGGGGCCTTCCGGGTCCCCCTCATTCCCCTTATACAACTGGCACTTGCTGCAGCGCTGATCGACGGTGTGCTTGGGGTATTTGGCTTGGTCCACCGTCGTCGTGTCGAGGCGAAAGCCCAT
>Ga0316580_10000390_pt1 | contig 9893 bp, 7 predicted proteins | sample S0NA_2_FD_204519 | JGI IMG/M metagenome (GOLD analysis project Ga0316580, IMG submission 204519) | Rhizosphere microbial communities from salt marsh grasses in Alabama, United States - S0-2_160517rDrB | ecosystem: Host-associated > Plants > Roots > Rhizosphere | place: USA: Alabama | collected... | reverse complement strand
ACCGTCACCGCCAGGTACGGGTAGGACTTGTCGTCCCGGTAGCGCACGTTGAACCGGGGGTCGAACTCCTTGATCCAGGAGTACTCCAGCTGCAGCGCCTCGACCTCGGTGCCGACCACGGTCCAGTCCACTGCCGCCGCCGAGGTCACCATCGCCTGCGTGCGGGGGTGCAGCGCCGACAGGTCAGCGAAGTACGAGCCGAGCCGGGACCGCAGGCTCTTCGCCTTCCCCACGTACACGACGCGCCCGTCAGCGTCGAGGAACCGGTACACCCCGGGGGCGTCGGGCACCGACCCCGGCCGGGGACGGTAGGTGGACGGGTCAGCCATGGCGCCGACCGCTCAGGCGGACACCACCTGGTCGCCAGACACGCTCACCGAGACCTCCGGCAGCGGCGCCGTCGCCGGCCCGCCGAGCACGGATCCGTCGGCGATGGAGAACCGCGAGTTGTGGCAGGCGCAGACGATCTGCTCGTCGCTCACTGACGACACCTGGCAGCCCTGGTGGGTGCAGGTGCTGGAGAACGCCTTGAAGTCCCCCTCGGTCGGCTGCGTCACCACCACCTGGGACGCCGCGACGATCACGCCTCCGCCGACCGGCACGTCGGAGGTCGACACCAGGGCACCGTCGAGCGCGCCCGCTCCGTCGTCGGCGTTGGGCTCCTGGGTGGCGGAGCCGCCGTCGGTGGCGGTGTCGCCACCGGTGGCCTCGTCGGCGGTGTCGCTGCCGCAGGCGGCGAGCAGGGCTGCTCCCCCGACGGCGGCTGCGCCACCGAGTACGGAGCGACGGGTCAGTGCGTGGGTCATGAGCCAAGGGTGCCAGCCGTCGTCGGCAGCGGCACGCCCGGGCACCGCTCGCGACGTCAGGACCGCGAGGGGACGGCGAGCATCCCGGCGAGGAACCGGCCCGTGTGGCTGGCCTCGACGCCGGCGACGTGCTCCGGCGTCCCCTCGACGACGACCGTGCCACCGCCGGACCCGCCCTCCGGCCCGAGGTCGACGATCCAGTCCGCCGTCTTGATCACGTCGAGGTTGTGCTCGATGACGATGACGGTGTTGCCCTTGTCGACCAGCCCTTGCAGTACGCCGATCAGCTTGCGGACGTCCTCGAAGTGCAGGCCGGTGGTGGGCTCGTCGAGCACGTAGACGGTCCGGCCGGTGGACCGCTTCTGCAGCTCTGAGGACAGCTTCACCCGCTGCGCCTCACCGCCGGACAGGGTGGGGGCGGGCTGGCCGAGCCGGACGTAGCCGAGCCCGACGTCGACGAGGGTGCGTAGGTGCCGGGCGATGGGCGGGACGGCCTCGAAGAACCCGAGGGCCTCCTCGATCGGCATGTCGAGCACCTCGGCGATCGTGCGTCCCTTGAAGTGCACCTCGAGGGTCTCCCGGTTGTAGCGCGCGCCGTGGCAGACCTCGCACGGCACGTACACGTCGGGGAGGAAGTTCATCTCGATCTTGATCGTGCCGTCGCCCGCACAGGCCTCGCAGCGTCCGCCCTTGACGTTGAAGGAGAACCGGCCGGGCTGGTAGCCGCGCACCTTCGCCTCCTCGGTCTCGGCGAACAGCCGCCGGATGTGGTCGAAGACACCGGTGTAGGTGGCGGGGTTGGACCGCGGGGTGCGCCCGATCGGGGACTGGTCGACGTGCACGACCTTGTCCACGTGCTGGAGGCCCTCGATGCGGCGGTGCCGGCCGGGGACGGTGCGCGACTGGTAGAGGTGGCGGGCCAGGGCGGCGTAGAGCACGTCGTTGACCAGTGTCGACTTGCCGGAGCCGCTGACGCCGGTGACGGCGACGAAGCAGCCGAGCGGGACGTCGACGTCGATGTCGGCGAGGTTGTGCTCGCGGGCACCGAGCACCCGCAGGGTGCGGGCCGGGTCGACGGGACGCCGGATGGCCGGGACCTCGATGCTCATCCGCCCGGAGACGTATGCGCCGGTGACCGAGGACGGGTGCGTCTCCAGCTCGGCCAGCGGCCCGGACACGACGATCTGCCCGCCGTGCTCGCCCGCGCCCGGGCCGATGTCGACGACCCAGTCGGCGGTGCGGATCGTGTCCTCGTCGTGCTCGACCACGATGAGGGTGTTGCCGAGGTCGCGCAGCCGCACCAGGGTGTCGATGAGTCGGCGGTTGTCGCGCTGGTGCAGGCCGATGCTCGGCTCGTCCAGGACGTAGAGCACCCCGACGAGCCCGGAGCCGATCTGCGTCGCCAGGCGGATCCGCTGCGCCTCCCCACCGGCCAGCGTGGCGGCCGGCCGGTCCAGGGTGAGGTAGTGCAGCCCCACGTCGACGAGGAACCGGAGGCGCTCGTTGACCTCCTTGAGCACCCGGGCGGCGATCTGCTGCTCCCGGTCGGAGAGCTCGAGGTCGAGCAGGAACCGCTGGCAGTCCCCGATGGGCATGGCCGCCACCTCGGCGATGGACCGGCCGCCGACGGTGACGGCCAGCACCTCGGGCTTGAGCCGGCTGCCGTGGCAGACCGGGCAGGGGACCTCGCGCATGAAGCCTGCGTAGCGCTCCCGGCTGGCGTCGCTCTCGGCCTCTCGGTGGCGCCGCTCGACGAACGGGACGATGCCCTCGTAGGTGGTGTCGTAGGCGCGGGCCCGTCCGTACCGGTTGGTGTAGCGGACGTGGATCGGCTGCCGGTGCCCGTAGAGGACGGCGGTGCGCGCGTCGGCGGGAAGCTCGGCGAACGGGACGTCGAGGCTGAAGTCGAGTGCCTCGGCCAGCGCGGTGACCTGCCGGAAGAAGTACTCGGCCGTGGTGGTCGACCCCCACGGCGCCAGGGCTCCGTCGCGCAGGCTCACCGACGGGTCGGGCACGACGAGCTCGGGGTCGACCTCCATCCGTGTCCCGAGGCCGCTGCACTCCGGACACGCCCCGAACGGGGAGTTGAAGGAGAAGGACCGCGGCTCCAGCTCGTCCATCGACACGCCGTGCTCGAGGCAGGCGAGGTGCTCGGAGAACATCCGCTCCCGGTGCGGGTCGTCCTCGGCGAGGTCGACCATCTCGAGCACCACGACCCCGCCGCCGAGCCGTAGCGCGGTCTCCACCGAGTCGGTGATGCGTTGCCGGGCGCGGGCCCGCACGGCGAGACGGTCCACGACGACGTCGATCGAGTGCTTCTCCTGCTTCTTCAGCCGCGGTGGCTCGGTGAGCGGGTGGACGACGCCGTCGACGCGGACCCGGGCGTAGCCCTGCGAGGCCAGCGTGCGGAACAGGTCGACGTACTCACCCTTGCGGGCCCGCACGACCGGTGCCAGCACCTGGAACCGCGTCCCCTCTGACATCTCCAGTACCTGGTCGACGATCTGCTGGGGTGTCTGGCGGCTGATCGGCTCGCCCCCGATCGGGCAGTGGGGGCGACCGGCGCGGGCGTAGAGCAGACGCAGGTAGTCGTAGACCTCGGTGATGGTGCCGACGGTGGACCGGGGGTTGCGAGAGGTCGACTTCTGGTCGATCGACACCGCCGGCGACAGCCCCTCGATGAAGTCGACGTCGGGCTTGTCCATCTGGCCGAGGAACTGGCGGGCGTACGCCGAGAGCGACTCGACGTAGCGGCGCTGGCCCTCGGCGAAGATGGTGTCGAATGCCAGGCTGGACTTGCCGGACCCCGACAGACCCGTGAAGACGATGAGGGCGTCACGCGGAAGGTCCAGCGAGACGTCCTTGAGGTTGTGCTCGCGGGCGCCCCGCACGACGAGCCGTTCGGCCGGTGGGTGCGAGGGCAGAGGGGCGCGACGCGGCACGGGCGACAGGGTAGGCGGGGGCGGCGCGGTACTCACCTCGGCGTCAGATGGGCCTGCATCACGCGACGGGTCGCAGCGGTGGTGAGCGGTCGTGCGCCGTCTGCGCCTGGTGGAGGCCGTCGTGGTCGCTGGTCCAGAACAACCCGGGCGTGCCGGGGTCGGGTCTGATCTGCCAGCACCCCGCATGCAGGGTGCGGTGGTGGTGCCGGCAGAGCAGCACGAGGTTGGTCAGCGCCGTCACGCCGCCGTCGACCCAGTGCCGCACGTGGTGGGCGTCGCAGAACGCGGGTGCTCGGCTGCAGCCCGGATGGACGCACCCCCCGTCCCGGACGACGAGCGCCTTGAGCTGTGCCGCGGTCACCGTGCGCTGGGTGCGTCCGACACCGAGGGGCAGCCACGCCGGGTCGATCGCGACCACCGGCCTCTCCACGCCCGTGACGTGCTGCCGCGGCCTCGGCAGAAGACGGGAGACGACGGGCGTCACGGCCGCGTGGCAGGCCCAGCGACGGGCAACCGTCGCAGGCAGGGCGACCCCGGTCCAGGGAAGCGTCACGGTCCCCACCCAACCCCGCCGCGACCGCACGGTGCTCGGCGACCGGTCGCCGCCGAACCCGTCCTCGCGGAACCCGGTGTCGCCAGGGGCCGGCGTGTCCGGAGGGAGCTGGTCGGCATCCACAACCACCGACAGGTTGGGGCGATGACCACCCACCATGGGCATCTCCTCGGTGCCCAGGTGCTTGGTCACGATGTCGAGCAGGGCGTCGGCCCGACGTTGGGCCGCCGACCGGGTGTCCGCCGGACCGGCCGGTGCCATGAGCGGCATCAGCGCCGACTGCAGGAGCTCGGTGGATTCCAGGTCGAGCACACCGTCGAGGTACCCGTGCTCGCCGGCGACCGAGACCTGCAGCCCGCGCTTCTCGTAGGCCGTGTGCAGGGCCTTCTCGGCTCCCGCGGGGTCGACGGCGGCGAAGAGGGCCGCCGTGGCCCGACGTACCGTCGCCGGGTCACTGCGTCTGGCAAGGTCGAGCAGGACCGGCTCGGCGGCAGAGGCATGCTCCGGACCGACCGTGCGCACCACGCTCACGACCGCCGCTACGTGCTGGGAGGTGATTCGTCCCCCAGCGAGGGCCTCGTGCGTCGCGGGAAGGTGGTCGCGAAGCGCCCTGGCCGTGCGCGTCAGGTGAGCGGCGGCGCCGGCCGACAGCCTCGTCCGGTGCTCGAGCCACCGGACCGTCGTCCGGTGCCGGGACGCGATCGCCACGTCGGCGCCGTCGAAGGCCCCGACTGCCTGTGCGGTCGCCGCGTGCAGCCGCTGCTGGGCCTCGACGAGTCGGCAGACGAGCCGGCCCTGGTCGTCGGCGGTCAGGTCGTCGAGATCGGAGCCGAGCAACGCGTCGAGCAGCTCGTGGAGCCGGCCGACGAGGCTCACGGGGTGGTCACGCCCGCCGCCCCGGACCGCTGCTCCCTTTCTCGAACACATGTACGAATTCTCTCACACGGGGCCGACACGGACCAGCCCTCGGCACGCGCCGGTGGACAACGACGCCCGGCGCTTCCAGCACGACCGCAGGCTCGGTAGTTTCGCCTCGTGAGCCCAGACCCCCGACACGACCTCGACCTGGTCCGGACGTCGGCCGACCAGCTCGTCCACGACGTCCAGCTTCTCAGCGCCGACCAGCTCGCCGAGCCGAGCCTGCTGCCAGGCTGGAGCCGGGCCCACGTCGTCAGTCACCTCGTCGGCAACGCGGCCGGTCTGACCCGGTTGCTGGAGTGGGCCCACACGGGCGTCGTCACGTACCAGTACGCGGACATCGAGGCCCGCGAGGCATCGATCCAGGCCGGCGTCGGCCAGCCGGCGGCGGCCCTCGCCGCCCAGCTGCGGGAGACGACCGACGCGCTCCTGGGGGTCGCCGAGCAGCTGACCGAGGAGCAGTGGCAGAGCAGCGTGCGGCTGGGCGCCGGCGGGCAGGGTCGCGAGCTGGCGGCCGCCGAGGTGCCGTGGCGTCGGCTCGTGGAGCAGGAGGTGCACAACGTCGACCTGGCCGGGGCCTACACCCCCGCCCACTGGTCTCCGGAGTTCGTGCACCGGCTGCTGGCCGAGGTCACTGACCTCTACCTGACCCGCTCCGACATCCCCGCCCTCACCCTCGACGCCCTCGACGGCGACTGGTCGGCCGGCAGCGGTGACCCCGCCCAGGCCGTCCACGTCGAGGGCCCCTCCCCTGCGCTGCTGGCGTGGCTGACCGGTCGGTCCAGCGGCGAGGGGCTCCACGTCCACCCAGGGCCACTGCCGACCCTGCCACCCTGGTTCTGAGGCCGCGGTGACCTACCACGGCACAGTGACGCCCGGCGGTCCGCCGGAGGTACGCGAGCTGGCCGACCTCATCATCACGAAGGTCGCGGTCGGTCCTCTCGAGACCAACGCCTACCTGCTGCGCTGCCGTCGGTCCGGCGAGGAGCTGATGATCGACGCGGGCGCCGAGCCCGACCGCCTCCTCGAGCTGGTCGCCGACGGGCCTCTCACCACGGTCGTCACCACGCACCGCCACCGGGACCACTGGGGAGCCCTGGCCGCGGTCGCCGAGGCGACCGGTGCCCTCACCATCGCCCACCGGCTCGACGCGGCAGGGATCGGCTACCCCACCGACCGGACCGTCGACGACGGCGACACCGTGGCCCTCGGTGTCCTGTCGCTGACCGTGCTGCACCTGCCCGGCCACACACCGGGGTGCCTGGCACTCCTCTACGACGACCCGCACGGCACCCCGCACCTGTGGACCGGGGACGCCCTCTTCCCGGGAGGTGTCGGCGCGACGGAGCCCGACACCTTCGAGACCGCGATGCGGTCGGTCGAGTCGAAGGTGTTCGCAGCACTTCCGGACGAGACCTGGGTGTACCCCGGCCACGGCGACGACACCACCGTCGGCAGGGAGCACCCGCACCTGCCCGAGTGGTGGGCCCGCCGCTGGTAGCGCCCGAGACGGCCGAGCGCGGGCTCGGCAACTGGCTCGACGCCGACCGGTCTGCGCGCCAACCCTAGGGCTCGGGTGGCGCGGGCGGCCCGCCCTGCTGGGTCGCCGACCTGGCCTCGGTGTCCTCGTGCGTGCGCCCGTGGCCGGCGATGGGGCCGGTGTGCGCCCGGGCGGACGGGTCCTGCCGCACCTTCCACAGCGAGGCGATCGTCGTGACGGTGAGCGTCACGACGATCACGACGAGCGAGACGGAGGTGGGGATCTTCGGGATGTCGGTGTTCACCTCGTGCAGGAACGTCAGGATGAGCTTGACCCCGATGAAGGCCAGGATGAACGACAGCCCGATGGCGAGGTAGACGAGCCGGTCCAGCAGGTTGCGCAGGACGAAGAACAGTGCACGCAGCCCGAGCAGGGCGAACGCGTTCGCGGCGAAGACGAGGTAGGGCTCCTGCGTCACGCCGAACGTGGCCGGGATCGAGTCCAGCGCGAAGAGAAGGTCGGTCGTGCCGATGGCAACGAGCACGAGAAGCATCGGGGTCGCGAACCTCTTGCCGTCCAGGACGACCGTCAGCTTGTTGGCGTGGTACTCCTCGGTGACCGAGAAGCGCTGGCGCGCCGCCCTGATCACGGCGTTCTCCTCGAGATCGGCGTCCTCGTTGCGGTGCTTGAAGATGCCCCACGCCGTCCAGATGAGGAACCCGCCGAAGATGACGAATGTGAACGCGAAGTACTCCAGGGCCGCGGCCCCGACGGCGATGAAGATCGCGCGCATGACCAGCGCCAGCGCAACACCGATGAGCAGGGCCCTCTGCTGGAGCTCGGACGGGACGGCGAACCGCGTGAAGATCAGCAGGAAGATGAACAGGTTGTCGACCGACAGGCTCTTCTCCACGAGCCAGGCCGCGTAGTACTGCTGGCCGAAGTCGGCGCCACCCCACTGCCAGACCCAGATGCCGAAGGCGATCGCCACCCCGATGTAGAAGACCGACCACAGCGTCGCCTCCCGCATCGAGACATCGTGCGGGTTGCGGCCGACGACGAAGTCGATGGCGAGGAGGCCGACGATGGCAGCGACTGTGGCCGCCCAGACGGCCAACGAGACGTCGAGCACCCGCCCAATCTAGGTGCCTGGGGGCGTCCGCGCTCCCGGCGCCGCGCGCGGTGCGGCTACCGAGGCCGGCTCTCTCGACGATCGACGAGAAGGCTCGCGACGGCGGTGATGGCCAGCACCACGACGATGAAGCCGAGCGAGATCGCGACTGGCAGCTCGACAGCCCAGGGAACCGGCTCTCCCCCGTTGATGAACGGCAGCGAGTTGGTGTGCAGGGCCTCGAGGATCAGCTTCACCCCGATGAACGCGAGGATCACGGCGAGGCCGACGTTGAGGTAGCGCAGCCGGTCCAGTAGCCCGCCGAGGACGAAGAACAGCTGGACCAGCCCCATGAGGGCGAAGGCGTTGGCGGTGAAGACGAGGTACGGCTCCTTGGTGAGGCCGAAGATCGCCGGGATCGAGTCCAGGGCGAAGAGCAGGTCGGTCGTGCCGATCGCGATCATGACGACGAGCATCGGCGTCCAGAGCCGGGCCCCTTCGATGGTCACGCGCAGCTTCACGCCGTGGTAGTCCGGGGTGATGGGCAGGACTCGACCCACCCAGCGGATGAGGACGTTCTCCTCGAACTCCTCCTCCTCGTCGCCCCCGCGCAGCAGCGTCCACGCGGTCCAGAGCAGGAAGGCGCCGAAGAGGAAGAAGACGCTGCTGAAGCGCTCGATGACGAAGGCCCCGGCGGCGATGAACAGGCCTCGCAGCAGCAGCGCCAGGATGATCCCGATGATGAGCACGGTCTGCTGCAGGGCCGCGGGTACGGCGAACCGGGCCATGATGATCACGAAGACGAAGAGGTTGTCCAGGCTCAGGCTGTACTCGGTGAGCCAGCCGGCGTAGAACTCCGCCGAGAACTGGGGACCCCACACCACCCAGACGACGCCGCCGAACACGACGGCCAGCGCTACGAAGAAGGCCACCCACCGGGCCGCCTCCCGCACCGTCGGCTTGTGCGGACGCCTGCTGACCAGCACGAGGTCGGTGCCGAGGATCCCGAGGACGCCGACGAGGGTGAGCACCCACACCAGTGGGGTGACATCCATGGGCTCCCTCTCCTCGCCCCACCAAGGCTAGTGCCCGGCGCAGGCTCGCTGGGTGCGCGCGGCCGCGCTGCGAGCCCGTCCGACGGCGCCCGCACGGCGGGCCCTTCCACGGTGAAGGTGGACTTTCCACGGCGCCGAGACCGTGGAAAGCCGACGCCAACGTGCCAAACGTGATCAGCGGGGGCTTGCCGTCAGCGGACGCCGGCCTCGCGCATCCCGCGCAGCTCGCGCTTGAGCTCGGCGATCTCGTCGCGCAGCCGCGCGGCCAGCTCGAACTGCAGCTCGGCGGCCGCCGCGTGCATCTGCTCGGTGAGCTGGCCGATGAGGTCGGCGAGGTCCGCCGCCGGCATGCCCGCGAGCTCCGCGGCATGCCGACCCACCTCCCCGCCCCCGCGGGCCCGACCCGGCACCGGGGACTTGCCCCGCGACTGGGCCCGGCCGGACCCTCCGATGAGCTCGGCGGTGTCGGCGTCCTCGCGGGCCAGCAGCTCGGTGATGTCGCTGATCTTCTTGCGCAGCGGCTGCGGGTCCAGGCCACGCTCGGCGTTGTAGGCCAGCTGCTTGACCCGGCGGCGGTTGGTCTCGTCGATGGCCCTCTGCATGGACGGGGTCACCGCGTCGGCGTACATGTGGACCTGCCCGGAGACGTTGCGCGCGGCGCGGCCGATGGTCTGGATGAGCGACGTCTCCGAGCGCAGGAAGCCCTCCTTGTCGGCGTCGAGGATGCTCACCAGCGACACCTCGGGCAGGTCGAGCCCTTCGCGCAGCAGGTTGATGCCGACGAGCACGTCGAACTCGCCGAGGCGCAGCTCCCGCAGCAGCTCCACGCGACGCAGCGTGTCCACCTCGGAGTGCAGGTACCGCACCCGGATGCCCTGGTCGAGCAGGTAGTCGGTGAGGTCCTCGGCCATCTTCTTCGTCAGCGTGGTGACGAGCACCCGCTCGTCCCGGGCGGCGCGGGAGCGGATCTCGTGGATGAGGTCGTCGATCTGCCCCTTGGTGGGCTTGACCACGACCTCGGGGTCGAT
>Ga0316580_10000389_pt1 | contig 9904 bp, 12 predicted proteins | sample S0NA_2_FD_204519 | JGI IMG/M metagenome (GOLD analysis project Ga0316580, IMG submission 204519) | Rhizosphere microbial communities from salt marsh grasses in Alabama, United States - S0-2_160517rDrB | ecosystem: Host-associated > Plants > Roots > Rhizosphere | place: USA: Alabama | collected... | reverse complement strand
GTGAAACGTTGGCTGGCGACCGGATAACCTTGCCGCCATGCGGCGGCTCGCGCCTGCGTCGTCGTGTCATTGTTGTCGGCAAACCATTCCAGGTGAGGTGTGCAGCGGTGGGTATCGGGTATGGAACAGCGCGTTGAGCCATTGTGTTCCGCTGACCTTGCCGATTTGGAGGCAAAGCGAAACTGGGTCCGCGATCACTATGAGGAGACAGCCCGACACGCGTACGAGACGCTCGAGGGGAAGCTGCGGTTGCTCGACACAATCCTGCAGAATCGCTGGATCGCGGCGGAGGAAACGCTGAAGTTGCAATGCCTGGGGGTGACCTTCGGCGATGCGCTGGCCCAGCGGCTCGGATTGTCTTGGGTGGCGGTCGAAGACCACCAGGGCCGTGACCCCGCCTTGGTCGTCGAAGGCACGTCTATCGTGGTGTTCCCGCTGACCTCGATCGCCAAACGTATCGAACGGGGCGAGCAGGTTGTCATTGATGACTTGTTCGACGGCGCCTGCGCTACCATCGAACGCCTGCGAGCCGAGGCGCTCCACGGGGCCGGAGATCATTGAATGTACCGTCCCCTGGGTGCTACGCGAGATGGTGCACGGGGGTCACGGGCTCCGGTTACAGGTCGCAACGTCCAGCAATTACGGATGTCCAGTTCGAGGTCGACCCGGTACGACTGGCGGTAGAGTGGAATCGGCCCAATCAACCGTCCGATACTGACCAAAGCGACGGGCGGCGCTCCGGTAAGACCGCGGACGCCCTCACCGGAGCACCTCGACACTGACGTGCGCCGTGACAGATGAGTGACACCACAGCCGCACTACGTGCGTCTTTCGATGCGTCGGTCCGCGAGTATCTTTGCCCCTTCATGGCGTCTGAAGGCGCAGGGTATTCCGTCGGCCATTGCGATTTCGACGGCTGGCCTGGTCCATCCTCGCTATCGAAGCGGACGCATCGCGAGTTACCAGGGTCGCTTTTCTGGTGGATCAATAGATTTGAGGTCGAAGGTTGCACCCTCGACATTGGATTTGGCGACAGGGAATTCCTTGTGGAACCCATGCTGTATTACCGAGGGCTCAAGGATCACTTCGCGCCGTGGGAACTCCTGTCTGCAGCCAGCATCCCTGACCCTCAGGCGGCCTCCGGGGCTGTGTGGGTTCTTTCCGTCGGCTTCATGAAGAAGACCATTGCGTCGTTATCCGCAGCCATCATCGAGCATTGGCCGCTCCTTGCATCGCCGTCCCCTGACCTCATCGATCGGGTCCGTATCATGCGCGGACAAGAGATGATCGTCGCACAACAAGAGCATCGTCGGCGGGACCGAGAACGCGCATCGATCGAGGCGTCGGAAGCCTTCCACACTGGAGACTATTCGGAGGCGATAAGGCTCCTCGACCCGTATCGCGATGATGAAGACCTGCCGCGCTCAAGTGCACTGCTGTTGAGGCTGGCAGACCAGAAAATGGGATAGGCGAACCATGGCCGGGATGTTAGCTGCGTACGGCGCCCGTTCCGGCCACTCAATACCTGTCGGCGAGTGGCGGCAGCCGATCGCTTTGCGGACACATAAGCCGCCATGTTCGGCGTAAACAGAGAATTCGCCGAATCTCGACAACGTCCAAGCGCAACCGCGTCAGCGAAGCCCGCGGCTGCCTTCTGGCGCGTCCGACCAGGTCCGTCACGCCACGCGGACCTGATTGCGCCCGCCGTTCTTCGCCTCAAATAACGCGCGGTCGGCCCGCTCGATCAACTCGGTCAGGGACTCGCCGTGGCGCCGCAGCGTCACGCCGAGACTGAACGTGACGCGCAGTCCGCGCATCTGCCCCGCAAAGCTCAGCGCCGCTGCCTGGAGGCGGATGCGCTCGGCCAACGCGACGCAGCCAGACTCGTCCTGCCCAACCACGAACACGGCGAATTCTTCGCCCCCGAGGCGCACCGGCACATCCGCCCCCCGGGTGGCGGATAAGATCGCCGCGGCGACTTGCCTTAACACCTGGTCGCCCTGGTTGTGACCGTAGTGGTCGTTCACCGCTTTGAAATGGTCGATATCCAGCAGGATCAGGCCGACGCGGGCGGTTTCGTCGCGGTCCTGGATCTCCATCAGGCGCTGCACCGTGTCTTGCATGTACAGCCGCGTGTACAGTCCAGTCAGGACATCCCGCACCGAGCGCTCGTAGAACCTCTGGCGCTCCATCTCGATACTCCGATAGATCACCTCCCGGTCCACGGCCACTTGCAGCGGCACCTCCATGCGGCGAATCATGTGTTGAACGTCCGCGTCGGCGGACATCGGGCCAGACAGGCGCAGCAGGCAGACGGCGCGCGCGGTGCCGCTCTCGGGTGAGAAGAGGGGCAACAGCAGGCTCGGTTCGGAATCCCCGTCCGCATCCGCCGGCGCGCTCTGCAGACAATCGCCGAAGCGGGTCGCTTGCCAGTCGCGGCGATCGGATGCCAGGCAGGCGGCTACCCTCTCCGGGGGCTCTATCACCTTGCCGCGGTAGCGGTTCTCCGGGCTCAGATGCAGCACTTGGCCGTCCTCGAGCCGGGCAAAGTATTCCATGCTGCGCACCGGCAACAGACGCCGGGCAATGTCGAGCAGGCGGGCGGCGATCTCCCGGAAGTCCCGCGACACCACCATCGCCTGCACGATGTCCTGCAGCGTCTGGTTGAGGCGGGACAGACGTTGGAAGTCGGTGTTGTCGCCGGCCGTTGATTCTATCCAGAATACTGAGCTTGTAGTGGCGACCGACCGGTGAGTGCCTTTATGTAGCGTTCTACATAATGCAACTGTGTAGAGTTCGCGTTTATGTAGAGTTCGGCGCCGACCCCAGCAACACCGGGTATCGGCGCGATCGTTCCTCTACATAGATTACAGGTCCTGACGGAACTGCATCAGCGCGTCGGACGGCTGGTACCGTGCCGGTTCCACTTCAGGTTCTTGAAGCCGAGCCAGAGACGCTTTCTTCATCGCCAGATCGGCCTCGACGTACCGGTGAGTGGTAGTCATGCTCTCATGGCCTAGCCAGAGCGCGATCACACTGAAGGCCACGCCGGACTGCAGCATATGCACGGCCGTTGAGTGCGTCCCGTGCCGAACTCGGCATGATCCGGAACTCGGAATAGTGACGCAGCAGGCGGGCGAGGGTATAGGGCAGACCGCCGCAGGCACAGCTTTGGCGGATCGTCTTGGCGACGCAGTCGGGGCCGATTGGTAGACCACGAGGCGTGCCGTGGCGGACAAAGACCGCCCGGCTGTCTGTCTGTTGGCGCTCGAGGCGGAGGTAATCGGCGATCGCGCGACCGGTGGCCGCCGGTAGCGGGAGGCAGTCTTCGCGACGGCTCTTGGTCCGGCGCAAAGTAATGGTTCCTGCATGTCAATCAATGTCATCGAGCGAGAGTCCGGCGACTTCCCCGCGGCGCAGGCCCAGACCCGACGCGCAGCGCACCATGGCATCACAGCGACGTGCCGAGGGCCCCTCCCCGCCGAGCGCCGCCACCAGATAGATGCTCGACCTCGGCGCTGCTCAGGGCCTTGGGCAGGGAAGACAACTTCCGTTTGATCGGATCGGCAAGCACGCCGATCAGCCCATGGACTTGGTCGCCACAGGAGTTGCGGAAGCGGAAGTCGCCGCGCAAGGCCGAGATCATGGAGGCGGCGTTACCCGGGCTACTGTAGCGTTCGCTTTCGAACGCCACGAACCGGCGCAGGTCCTCGGGCGTGAACGCCGAGATCACGACGGATTGATCGGCGAGCTGCTCTCGCAGTAGGCGAAAGACAGTACAGAGGTCCCAACACCGGTCAGTCAGTTAGTCTCGAGGTCACAGTCCCCTGAACGCCACATCGCAGGCACTGACGCCCTCAAGACGTGGCGCGCGGGGGCGCTGTAGTTCTCGGTCAACCGATGAGCACCGCGCGCCACCGACGGCAAAGATTTGCCGTAGCCGCTGCGCGTCGTCGCACTTACCAGCGAGACGTCCTGCAACCGGGCATCCATGCTCGCGCCGATCCCCGGTGTTCATAGGAGCACTGCTGACGCTCTGAACCCTCGCCGTGCTCGCACGGCGAATCTACGGGTGGCCTTAGCCGTCAACCCGTCGCATCAACGTCTAGGAACTCCTTCGCGATCTCGTACTGACGAGCAGCCTCGTCCTCGCTGGCATCGCCTTCCTGTACGATCAGCGCACAGTTTCGCGCATTGCGGACTTGCATGGCCGCCTTCCAGGCTCGGTTGCCGGCTCCAGCGGTCACATCGTCCGCGAGCAAACAGGCGGCGGCAGTCGCTACGAAATGCGCCGCCTGCCTGGCCCAATCGGTATCGCGCCCGCATTCCGTGTAGCTGTGGATTGCTTGGGCCTTTGCGCTATGGAATGCGTCTTCGCATTCTTCCTCGGTAGAATTCGGGTTCATGGCCACCGTCAGCGCATGGCGAATTCTCGCATCGTCGCACAAGTCTAAAGCGCTCTCCACGAACAACCCGCCGAGGCGGCGTTGTTGTACTGGACTCAGACCGACGAGTGCGGCTCTTAACTCTTGATCGTTGCCTATAGAAGTCATCTCTATCTCCCTCTGTAATCTGGTCGAGCGAACATTCGCTCTAGCGCGTTGTCACTTCCTGCAATAAGCCCATAAAAGGACTTCGACAAATCGCAACTTCGTCGCGCCGAGTCGCGCACTGAATCAGTGGCGACCACGTTTCGACCACGAGTAGGCGAATGACACGCTCTTCGTGTTCGATTACCGGCGAAATCGGCGGTAAAAGCCGGTCGTTCCGCGCCGCCGCGACCGGCTCGGCCGCTTAGCATATTTTTCAGGCGGCAGCAGGCACAGCCGTCTTGGGTTTGATGGGCTGCAGGTAGCACATGAGAGTGTAGGTCAAGCCCAGATACCGTGTCGGTCAAGTCCAGTCACTCGACGTTGTGCTCGGCCCGTGTCTTGGCAACGTTGCAGATGACCTCCCCGCCCATGCTGTTCCGCAGGAAGCCGCAGACGGGCTCGATGCGGGAGAGGGTCTTGGAGCGGGTACGATTCGCCGTCTGTTGCTCGTCACTCAGTGGCTGATCGCGCTGGCCCTTCTCGCAGATGTGGCCTTCGTACCCCAGCTCCGCTGTCCTCGGCGACCAGGACACAACAGCAGTGGAAGCATCACGGCGAGAAGGCATTCGGGTAGACCCGCGGGGGCGCTCACCCGATGGACGGCTTCGTCGCAGAGGCGGGAGTTCTGCGGGATACTCGCCCGCTTGCCGAGGTTGTGGCGTTATTGTCTGTCCGGCGTAGAGATGCCCACACCCCATCGAGGAGCGCCAGTGCCTCGGGGCTGTCGAGGCCTGGTGCGCCCGATGCTTCAACTCACCGTTGCGCTGCAAACAGATATAGGCCGGCTCCAAGCGGTCGTCATGGGCGCCGGTCTGCGCGACGCTTGATAGGCCTACTGTTGCCGAGGGGATTGCGATGGTCCCGAACGCCAAGTACAAAGGCCGCTGCCGCGAACCCCGCTCCCTGGGGGCGCGATCTGCGGCGCGTCGCGCGTCACTCTCATGTGCGGCAATCCTCGCCCTGTTGATTACGAAGTCCTGCATGGCGGACGACCGGAAATTTTCTTTGCCGGAGCCAACGAGCACCTCGGACGGCTGCCTGAATGCAATCCTGGAGAACCGGCGCACGATCCGGGCTTTCGCACCGCGTCCGGTCGCGCTGGCCGAAATTTCCCAGCTCCTCTGGGCCGCGCAGGGCATGACCTCGCCCGAAGGGCTCCGCACGGCACCCTCGGCAGGCGCGCTCTATCCGCTGGAGCTGCACCTTGTCGCCGGCGACGTGACGGGTCTGCCACCCGGACAGTATCGCTATATGGCAGCGCAACAGGCCCTGATGGTCGTCCAGGCCGGCGACATGCGGCAACTCGTTGCCGAGACGGCGCTCAATCAGACCTGGGTCGCGGAGGCGCCGGCCATCGTCGTCGTGACGGCGATCGATTCCAGGACCACCCGCAAGTACGGGCCAAGGGGTGTGCGTTATGTGCACATGGAGGTCGGTCACGCCAGCCAGAATCTGCTGCTGCAGGCCGTCGCCTTGGGGCTCGGCGGAGCAATCGTTGGCGCCTTCGACGATGGCGACCTGCAGCGACTGTTGCAGCTGCCGGCCAAGGAGCACCCGCTAGTCATCCTCCCGGTGGGACATCCGCGCTAGCGGCACCGACGAGGCCGTCGCTCGACAGGGTGCGCCTTGCAAGAGCGTGCTGGGCCGTCTCTAAATCGGACCTCACCTCCGGGGCAACAGCGGCCGCAGCATAGACGGGGCGGCAAAGTCGAGATTCCGAAGCGAGGGGGCTGCCGACCATGATAACGTCGACACGACAAGCGCCGGCATTAGGGTCAGTACTGGTCGCGACTGTGGCCATCGTGTCACCGGTAGACGCTGTCCGCGGCCTGGAGGATGCGTTGGCCTACGATCGGCTGACCGAGCTGAGCGGCGTATCCCTCAATCGCGACGCCACCCGGTTGTATGCGGCAATTGAGCCTTGGCAGGGGCGGCTCGAGATCGTTCGCTACGATCTCGACAGTAGCGAGGCTTTGCCCCAGTCATTGGTCGCTCCCCCGTGCATCGAAGTCAAGGGATTGCTCGCGGACCGCCAGGAAGAGCATGTGGTGTTCACCTGCGACCCGCTCGGCGACGAACGGCACAAGCTTCATATCGTCGACATTGGCACCGGCGCGCAGTTGCTGCCCACGCCCCGCGATCAGTTCGATATTCCCTGTGCGTTCTCACTCGATGGGGCTGTGCTCTACGCCACACGGGGTCGCCATATCTGGGGTGCCACACGCATCGTCGAGATCTCGACCTCAACCGGGGAGGCCCGCACCCTGTTCGCAAGAGAAGATGCCAGGCTCTTTTGCCATGACATCTCCGACGATGGAAACCGACTGCTGATCGAACGCTACATCGACAATGGAGAAGGGCATCTTGGGATCGTCGAGCTCCGGGGCGGCGACATCGAGTGGCTGCTGCGAGAGCAGGAGGTCCAGGTCAGGGCGGCTCAATTTGCCGGTGAGACCGTGCGGTTTATCGCCAACCGGCGGGACGGCCAGTTTCGGCTCTGGAACTGGGGGCGGGTCTCCGGCCTTCGCGCCGTCGAGCTGCCAGTGAGCGGGGACCTCGACGGGTTCCAGCAAAACAACGCGGGCCTTTTGGCCCTCTCCTACCACAACGGGCTGCTGCCGGTGAGCGAGCTCTATCGACAACGTGGCGAAGCCAAGTTACAGCCGGTGCCACTGGGGGCGGAACCCGACCAGATCAGCATGGTCGTGCTCGCCAGGAACAGCGCAGATCGCGCCGCGATCATCACCGAGCAGGGACGGCCGCCGCGCCTGTCAATTGCCGAGCGCGGCCGGACGCGCCTGCTGCTCGATACCAACCAAACCGGACTGCCGGACAGTGCCTTCGCCCGCTACCAATCCCAAAAGATCAAGAGCTTCGATGGCACCGAGATCCCGACCCACATCCTGGTGCCCTCCTCCGCGACACCAGGGAGCCCCCTGCCCTTGCTGCTTCTGGTTCACGGCGGACCGGATGAGCACGTGGACCCGCAATACGCCAGCGGCCTTCAGCGGTTGGCGAATGCGGGCTTCGTGGTCGTACAGCCGAACGTGCGAGGGTCGACCGGGTTCGGCAGGGCATTCGCGGACATGGACAACGGTGACTGGGGCGGCGCCCACATCCGTGATCTCCTCGCTGTCGCCGAGTCCGTCGCTGGACTGGACGTTGTCGCCGAGCGTCCCCGATTCATCTGCGGCGACTCGTTCGGCGGATTCTCCGTGCTGTCGACGATCACCCAGTACCCCAGCGCCTTCGACGGCGCGGTGGAGTCGTTCGGGATTGCCGACCTTGAGACCTTCTTTCGGGGACTACCAGATCAGGTGCGTCCACAGTTGATCCGGGAACTGGGCTTCGATCCGACAAGGCACCCGGAACGCGCCAGGGCGATCTCACCGCTGCATCAGCTCGACCGCATCGTCACACCGTTGCAGATCCACCAGGGTATCCATGATCCTCGGGTACCGGTCGAGCAATCACGAAGGCTTATCGCGGCGCTTGCGGAACGCGGCATTCCGGTGCAGTACTTCGAATACGACGAAGGCCATGGTTTCGCTCGGGGCGAGGACCGCGTTCTGTACCGCGAGCGGGTGATTGCGTTCCTGAGGGCGCTCAGCAGCATGCCGCGCGAGCACCCGATCATGGAGCCGGGGTATCGAAGACCCCGATCTGGTTCCCAAGCCGAACCTTGATCGCACCGGAGTCGTATCGCCCCGGCTCGAAGATGATCAGGAACAGAGAACCGCCGTAGAGGAAGTGACCCAACTCGTCGCCGCGCACGACGGACACGGGCTCCTCGAGCGAGCGGAAACGCTCGTTGAAGACCACGGAGCTGATGGTGTTCAGGCCGACGGCGACCAGGGCAACGTACCCATAGGCACCGGTGTCGACGATGAAGTAGCCCCGCTGGAAGTCCTCGAACTGCCCAAACTCGGTGCCGTGGGCACCGACATCGCCGTCGACGGGCACCCAGCTGGGAAAATCGTCGTAGCCGAAGAAGGCTCCGCCGACGATCTTTGCCTCCACGACATCGCCGCTCACCGGCGCGTGGAAATGATGGTAGGTATTCGGCATCAGCACGCACGAGAGCGCAGTACCGCCGATGAAGCGCGGCGCATGGGCTGAGCCGTCGAGCATCGTGACGATGTTCAGCGCCGCGTTGAACTTGGTTGGGATCTGCGCCTGCAGGTCGGTGATGCGCTGCGGCACCGTGTTCATGATGCAATCGGTCGGGGCCGTGACGACATAGTACCGATCGGGCAGGGTTTGCGGGCGGCTCGCCGCCTGATCCTTGAGCGTGCGGGCGAAGAAGGCGTTGAACGATGTGTAGCCGCCATCGGGGCGTGACGGGTCGGGTAGCCGGTAGTCCTCTCGTTCGATGCGCGGGTCAGCCAGCCAGTCTGCCACCTTCGCGGCCGAGGCCAGGCTATCCATGTACTCCCCGCGCTCGCGCACGAAACGCTGGGTGATCTCGCGTCCGGGACTGCGCTGCACCAAGGCCACGCCATACTCGTTCCTGTAGTAGAGGGCTGCGAATTCCTTGATGTACTGCAACCCGTCATCGTGAGAGCCGTCGACGGCGGGCAGGAAGGTGCACCAGCGGGCGAAAAAGTCGGCCATGCCGTGGATATCCCTGCCGCGCCATGGATTCGCTCCAAGATCGCCCGGCAGCGGCTGCACGTTGGCAAGCGCCCGATCAGCCAGCGCCCGGAAAGCCGGGTCCTGCCGGTAGGTCGTCAGCAACTGATCGATCGCCCCTTGGCAGGGGCTCACCTCTGCTGCTGGCGTTACAGCGCCGAGCGTCAGGATACCGACCAGTACCAGTGCGGTCGTTAGCCACGGCCATCGTCCCTTCATTGATGTCGCTCCTGTGTGGGCTTGATCTCGGGTCCGGGCGCCCTCGCTGTCGTTGGTCGCGCATTGCGACGACGTCACCTAGCCTGAGTCTAGACCGCGTTGACGATGTCCGGCTCACGGCGGAGACACCACGGCTGCCGCGTTCCAAGGCCCCGCGCAGAGCTGCTGGACGCGCGCCAACGGATCGGGCACGCGACGTCGGCGTTCGTGGACGGCTTACGGACGTCGAGGGTCCAGAACGGCAGGGCGACCGGACTGGCCTTTGACTCCCCGTGGCGCGGTGCCGGATGATCTTTAGCCGCAGTTGGTGGTCCGCGACCCGCAGCAGATATTACCCGCCCCGTTTCTGGGTCCGATCGGGGGCATCAGCACCGCACCGCGGACCACGCTCGGACGATAGGTCGTGAGGCCCTTCAGCCCCGCTTGCCAGGCCTCGGCGTAGAGGCCCTCGAAGGCATCGT
>Ga0316580_10000388_pt1 | contig 9907 bp, 8 predicted proteins | sample S0NA_2_FD_204519 | JGI IMG/M metagenome (GOLD analysis project Ga0316580, IMG submission 204519) | Rhizosphere microbial communities from salt marsh grasses in Alabama, United States - S0-2_160517rDrB | ecosystem: Host-associated > Plants > Roots > Rhizosphere | place: USA: Alabama | collected... | reverse complement strand
TTTGAGCCTGCTCGCGCTCGACGATGTCAGCGTCCGCCTTGCCGGCACGCAGCTGCTGCGCGGGGTCTCGCTGCGGCTGGACGCCGGCGAGCTGCTGGGTCTGATCGGCCCGAACGGCGCCGGCAAGAGTACGCTGGTGAAGGCCATCGCGCAGCTGCTGTCTTATCGTGGACGGATCCGGTTGGAAGGAGAAGACCTCGCCCGCCTGTCGGCGCGGAAACGGGCTCGGCGCCTGGCCTACCTGGGCCAGGAGGACCAGCTGCAATGGCCCATCGGCGTCTACGACCTAGTGGCCCTTGGCCGGCACCCCTATCGCGGTAGTTGGTGGCGTGGTGCAGGTGTGCCCGCCCTGGGGGATCAACGCGCCATCGAGGCGGCCTTGCATGCGACCGATACCTGGGGCCTGCGCGAGCGCCGGGTCACGGAGCTTTCCGGCGGCGAGCGGGCACGAGTTCGGCTGGCTCGCGCGCTGGTGGTGGAGGCGCCACTCCTGCTCGCCGACGAGCCGGTGGCAGCGCTAGACCCGCTGCATCAGCTGAAGGTCCTGGAACGGTTACGGAGCCATTGCGCCAGCGGTGGCGTTGCGATCGTCGTCATGCATGATTTGACGCTAGCCAGCCGCTTTTGCGACCGGCTGCTACTGCTCGATCGGGGTCGGATTGTTGCATCGGGCCCTCCGACCAGGGTGCTGACCGAGGCGGCACTGGGCCAGGTCTACGGCATCAGGGCCGTTGTCGGGGAGCATCAAGGGCAGGGCTATATCCTGCCCTGGTCTTGTCTCGATGGTCAGTAGAGGCTGCTTAGCATCTTGCCACGGTAGCGGGACACCAGATCGCCCTGCCCCCCGAGCAGGTCGAAGACCATGACCATCGCCTTGCGAGCTGCATCGTCGCCAAAGGCCCGGTCCTTTTTCAGCAGTGTCAGCAGCTGCTCCAGTCCGGCCTCGAAGTCGCCACCGGAGATTAGGTGCGCGGCGAGCTGGTAACGGGCCTCGCTGGCATTGGGGTCGGCGGCGAGGGTCTTCTCCAGCTGGTGGCGTGCTGGCGCGTCGGTGACGATCGCGGCAAAGCGCAGCTGGCCGCGCAGCGCGGCCAGCTCCGGGTCGTTGGCCAGCTCCAGCGGCGTCTTCTCCAGCATGGCCTCGGCGCCTTCGACGTCCCCGCTGGCCGCTTTGAGCTGGACCTCCAAGACGAACAGACGCTGATTGTCTGGGTCATCGGCACGCGCCTTACCGATTAGCTTCGCCGCGCGCTTGGTGTTGCCGTGGGCGATCAGTGCCTGGGCCTCGTCGAGAATGCCATCGGAGGTGCGTGGCAGATGCTGGTCGAGGAACGCACGGATCTGCGACTCGGGTAGCGCGCCCATGAACTGGTCGATGGGCTGTCCGTCGCGGAACAGCATGACCGTCGGAAGGCTGCGGATGCCGAACTGCGCGGCGACCGCCTGCTCGGCCTCGGTATCGAGCTTGGCCAGCAGGAAGCGGCCGCGGTAGGCCTCGGCAAGCTTGGCCAAGATCGGCATCAACTGCCGGCATGGGGCGCACCAGTCGGCCCAGAAATCCACCAGCACCGGGCGCTCGTGGGAGCCCTCGAGGACGACTTGATAAAAGTTTTCCGCGGTGACGGTGACGATGTCGGGTGAGCTGGACATGGCTTGATCTGTCTTCCTGTTGCTAGGGACGGCGTGGCGGGTGTCGGCGAGCCTGAAATCCGACGACTTCGGGAAGGTAACTGCCGAGACGGCCTGAATCAAGCGATGGCATCAGTCGCGAGAGGATCGGCTCGCCAATATCCACGCCGGCGGCTCTGGTAGGCGGGAGACCATGCCAGCCCGGCATGGAAGGCGGGTCCGTCTCTGGGAGGTTCGCCCCTCGCGAGCCACGGCGGCACATGGACAGCCCAACGGTCATCCGATAAGATCCTGGGTGGTCGTCTCCATCCCGGCCGCGCCCCGACCCCCTCGGGCGCCTCCTGTTGGGTCCATCCCGCACCAAATCAGCTTGAAACTTGCGTGCCCGCTTGGCACCCGCAGCCCGCACGCGCCTGAGACTCGGAGAATGCCGTGAGCAAACCTGCACTTCTGGTCCTGGAGGACGGATCGGTCTTCCGAGGGACGTCCTTCGGTGCTGACGGCCAGAGTGTTGGGGAGGTCGTCTTCAACACGTCCATGACGGGCTACCAAGAGATCCTGACCGACCCCTCCTACCGCCGCCAATTGGTGACCCTGACCTATCCGCATATCGGTAATACCGGGGTCAACGATGAAGACGAGGAGTCGCCAGGGGTCCAGGCGGCGGGCTTGATCGTTCGCGATCTGCCGGTGCTGGCCAGCAACTTCCGGCATCAGCGCGACCTGCCCGAGTATCTCGCCGATCAGGGCATCTGCGCCATCGCCGACATCGATACCCGACGGCTGACCCGGATACTGAGGGAGAAGGGGGCGCAGAACGGCTGCTTGCAGGCCGGCGAGGGCTTAGACGAGCCCGCGGCGCTGGCCGCCGCTCAGGCATTCCCGGGCCTCCAGGGCATGGACCTGGCGCGTGAGGTTACAACAAGCACGCCCTACGAGTGGCGCGCCGGTCTCTGGTCGCTGGAGCGGGGCAATCCACCGGTGGATGACGCCGATGCCGCGCTGCCCCGGCATGTCGTCGCCTACGATTTCGGGATCAAGCGCAATATCCTGCGGATGCTGGCGGAGCGGGGCTGCCGTGTCACCGTGGTGCCGGCTCAGATGCCGGCCACCGAGGTCTTGGCGCTCGACGCTGATGGCGTGTTTCTCAGCAACGGGCCCGGCGACCCGGAGCCCTGCGACTACGCGATCGCCGCCATCCGCACGCTGCTGGAGGCCGGCATGCCGCTGTTCGGCATCTGTCTCGGCCACCAGCTGCTGGGACTGGCCTGCGGCGGCCGCACGACGAAGATGAAGTTCGGCCACCACGGGGCCAACCACCCGGTGAAGGTGCTGGCCACCGGCGAGGTGATGATCAGCAGCCAGAACCATGGCTTCGCCGTTGACGAGCAGAGCCTGCCCGAAACTGTCGCAGCCACTCACCGCTCCCTGTTCGACGGATCGCTGCAGGGGATTCATCACCGTGAGCGCCCAGCCTTCGGCTTCCAGGGTCATCCGGAGGCGAGCCCAGGCCCGCACGATGTGGCGCCACTGTTCGACCATTTCGTCGAGCTGATGGAGGCGCGGCGGCGAGCCGCGGCGGTGTGAGCCGCGACCGGCAAAAAGCAGAACGAAAAACCGAATACAGCGCCGTCCATGCCCAAAAGAACCGACATCCAAAGCATCCTGATCATCGGGGCCGGCCCGATCGTGATCGGCCAGGCGTGCGAGTTCGACTACTCCGGCGCCCAGGCCTGCAAGGCGCTTCGCGAGGAGGGCTACCGGGTCATCCTCGTCAACTCCAATCCGGCGACCATCATGACCGACCCGGAGATGGCCGACGCGACCTACATCGAGCCCATCAACTGGCGGGTTCTTGAGCGCATCATCGAGCAGGAGCAACCGGACGCGGTGTTGCCGACCATGGGCGGGCAGACGGCGCTGAACTGCGCCCTGGATCTGGTCCGCGAAGGCGTTCTGGAGCGCAATGGCGTCGAGTTGATCGGCGCCTCGCGCGAGGCCATCGACAAGGCCGAGGATCGCGACCTGTTCCGTCAGGCCATGACGCGTATCGGTCTGTCGGTGCCTCGCTCGGTCATCGCCCACAGCCTCGAGGAAGCGTTTCAGGTCCAGGCCCAGATCGGGTATCCAGCCATCATCCGGCCGTCATTCACCCTGGGCGGTAGTGGTGGCGGCATTGCCTACAACACCGAGGAGTTCGAGGAGATCTGCCGGCGCGGACTCGACCTGTCGCCGACGAACGAGCTGCTGATCGAGGAGTCGGTGCTCGGCTGGAAGGAGTTCGAGATGGAGGTGGTCCGGGACCGCGCGGACAACTGCATCATCGTCTGCTCCATCGAAAACCTGGACCCGATGGGTGTTCACACTGGGGACTCGATCACCGTCGCGCCGGCGCAGACCTTGACCGACAAGGAATACCAGATCATGCGCGATGCCTCGATCGCGGTGCTGCGCGAGATCGGCGTCGACACCGGCGGCTCGAACGTCCAGTTCGCGATCAACCCGACCGACGGGCGCATGGTCATCATCGAGATGAACCCGCGGGTCTCGCGCTCGTCGGCGCTGGCCTCGAAGGCCACCGGCTTCCCGATCGCCAAGGTCGCCGCCAAGCTCGCCGTGGGCTACACCCTCGACGAGCTGCGCAACGAGATCACCGGCGGCGCGACGCCGGCGTCGTTCGAGCCGACCATCGACTACGTGGTGACCAAGGTCCCGCGCTTCGCCTTCGAGAAGTTCCCGCAGGCCGACCCTCGGCTGACCACGCAGATGAAATCCGTCGGCGAGGTCATGGCCATCGGTCGCAACTTCCAGGAGTCGCTGCAGAAGGCCCTGCGCGGGCTGGAGACCGACAAGGACGGGCTCAACGAGCGGCTCGACCTGGCCGACCCCAATGCCATCCGAACCCTGCGCATCGAACTGCGCCAGCCAGGTGCCGAGCGCATCTTCTTCCTGGCCGATGCCCTGCGCGCCGGTATGACCTTGGACGAGGTTCAGGAGCTGACGGGCATCGATCCCTGGTTCTTGGCCCAAATCGAGGAGCTGATCGCCATTGAGCACGACGTTAAGGTGGCCGGTTGGGACGGGCTCGATGCCCAGCGCCTGCGTCAGCTCAAGCGGAAGGGGTTCTCGGACCAGCGCCTAGCGGTGCTGACCGGCACGGACGAGATCGCGGTGCGCGAGCACCGGCATGGGCTCGGTATCCGTCCCGTCTACAAGCGCGTCGACACCTGTGCCGCCGAGTTCGCCGCGACCACTGCGTACCTCTACTCCAGCTACGACGAGGAGTGCGAGGCGGACCCGAGCGACGCCAAGAAGATCATGGTCCTCGGCGGGGGCCCGAATCGTATCGGCCAGGGCATCGAGTTCGACTACTGCTGCGTCCATGCCTCCTTCGCCATGCGCGACGACGGCTACGAGACCATCATGGTCAACTGCAACCCCGAGACCGTCTCCACTGACTACGACACCTCCGACCGGCTCTACTTCGAGCCGCTGACGCTGGAGGACGTGCTCGAGATCGTCGACAAGGAGCGCCCGTTCGGCGTCATCGTCCAGTACGGCGGCCAGACGCCACTGAAGCTGGCCCGGGCGCTGGAGGCCGCCGGCGTGCCGATCATCGGCACCTCGCCCGACTCCATCGATCTGGCCGAGGACCGCGAGCGCTTCCAGCAGCTGATCGACCAGCTCGGACTGCGCCAGCCGCCGAATACCACCGCCCGCAGCGAAGAAGAGGCCGTCTCCCTCGCCGCCGAGATCGGCTACCCGCTGGTGGTGCGACCGTCCTACGTCCTCGGTGGGCGGGCGATGGAGCTGGTCTACGACGAGACCGACCTCCGCCGTTATATCCAGACCGCCGTCAGCGTCTCCAACCAGTCGCCCGTGCTCCTCGACCGATTCCTCGACGACGCCATCGAGGTCGATGTCGATGCCATCTGCGACGGCGAGCAGGTGCTGATCGGCGGCATCATGGAGCACATCGAGCAAGCCGGCGTCCATTCCGGCGATTCCGCCTGCTCGCTGCCGCCGTATACGCTGTCCGAGTCGATCCAGGATCAGATGCGCGAGCAGATGGTGCGAATGGCCTTGGCGCTCAATGTCCGCGGACTGATGAACGCGCAATTCGCCATCAAGGACGATCAGGTCTACATCCTCGAGGTCAATCCTCGCGCCTCGCGGACTGTCCCCTTCGTCTCGAAGGCCATTGGCATCCCGTTGGCCAAGGTCGCCGCGCGGACCATGGTCGGTCGCTCGCTGGAGGATCAGGGCTGCGCCGCCGAGGTTCGGCCGCGTCATTACTTCGTCAAGGAGGCGGTGTTCCCGTTCATCAAGTTCCCCGGGGTCGACACCATGCTCGGGCCGGAGATGAAGTCCACCGGCGAGGTCATGGGTGTTGGCGAGTCCTTCGCCGAAGCCTACGGGAAGGCCGAGGATGCCGCCGGCACCCGTATGCCGCGCCCCGGTAAAGCCCTGTTGAGCGTCCGCGAAGCCGATAAGCAACGTCTTGTACATGTCGCCGAGCAGCTCGTCGAGCTCGGTTTCACGCTCTACGGAACCCACGGAACCGCTCGTGCCATGCGGGACGCCGGGCTGGCCTGCGAAGGGGTCAATAAGGTCAAGGAGGGCCGACCGCACATCGTCGACATGATCAAGAACGGCGAGGTGGACTTCATTGTCAATACCACCGAGGGTGCCCAGGCCATTGCCGACTCCGCCGAGATCCGTCGTGCGGCGCTACAGCACAAGGTCAGCTACACGACGACGCTGGCCGGCGCCGAGGCCACCTGTCTTGCGCTGAAGCTTGGAGAGGTGAGGCAGGTCAATCGGTTACAGGATTTGTACTGACCGGCGAGCGCTCGCACGGTGTATGGTTTCCAGCTCTTTACGGTGCTGCCATGACCGGCTAACCTTCGGCCTCATCCTCATCATGGGGCGGTCCAACGCTCGGAGCCTCCCATCTGTTCGAACCACCGATTGATCGGATCGCGGCAACGGCGCTGGTCCGCGCCTTACCTTTATCGTGCTCCGGCCAAAAGACCAAAGGGGACCACATCATGAAGAAAGTACCCTTGACTGCACGAGGCGCAGAGCAGCTGCGCGCGGAGCTCGAAAAGCTCAAGCGCGTCGAGCGGCCCAAGGTCATCGAAGCCATCGCCGAGGCCCGTGCTCACGGCGATTTGAAAGAGAACGCCGAGTACCATGCCGCGCGCGAGCAGCAGGGCTTTATCGAGGGCCGCATCAAGGAGATCGAGGCGAAGCTGTCGCATGCCCAGATCATCGATGTCACCAAGCTTTCCGCCAATGGCAAGGTCGTTTTTGGTGCCACCGTCGACGTGCTCGAGGCCGAAAAGGATCAGGAGCACACCTTCATCATCGTCGGCGATGACGAGGCCGATATCAAGCATGGCAAGGTATCGGTCAGCTCCCCGATCGCACGGGCGTTGATCGGCAAGGCCGAAGGCGACGTCGCCCTGGTCGACGCCCCGGGTGGCCAGCGCGAGCTGGAGATTCTCGAGGTCCGCTACGAATAGCGCATGCCGACGAGCACGATGAGCATACGCCGTCGGCCGGTTGCGTCGCCAACCCTGGCTCGCGGGTGCCGACGGTCGCGCCATCGGCCCCTCGCGGGTATCGCCATGCGGCTCGGATCATGGGCCGTCCTCGCCACCGTTAGCTCGACGAGCCTCGCCATGCAATGCGGAACCAACCTGATCTCCGAGGGCGACACCACGCTACGACTGCTGACTTTCTGCGGTGAGCCGGCCCAGGTCGAGCAGCGCGAGGACCGAATCCCGCTGACTCTTTATGATGAGGCCAGCGAAACGTACGTCCTCGAGCACGAGGTCCGCCACTACGAGGTCTGGATCTACAACTTCGGCCCGCTCAGGCCCATGCAGCGCCTGACGATCCGCTATGGCAAGGTCTATCGCATCGAGTCCGGCGGCTTGGGCTTCTGAGCGACCCGAGTAACGCTCCTTCGTTTGACGCCTAGGCGCCAGGGGGCTGGGGCAGGGCGATGGGATTGCTCTGGTCGATGGTCAGAACCGCTCTTCGACGCGGATTTGCGTCAGTCCCAGCTCGCGGGCGGCGACGGTGGCCTGGTCGAGGTCGTGGTAGACCTTCTCCGTGCCGCCGGAATCGGTGAACAAGAGCTGCTCGCCGTCGCTGCGAACCAGCAGCATGATCCAGCCGTTGGCATCGTTGGCCGGCGTGAGGACGGCCTCGATCAATGTGCCCGCCGAGACCGCATCGGTCGCCTGATCGTGATCCATGCTCTGTCCCCTGATGGCCGCTCCCCAGCTAGGCAAAGCGGGCGATGACGTTGGATCCTCCCGCCTCGGTCGCCGTCCGGGATGGACGATCGCCAAGGGTGAGAGAAACGATAGTGGGTGTTTGCGCGCAGTGGGCTCGAGTTCCCACGGATTGCTCCACTGGAACCAAAATCCAGCTCACCAACTCGGAATCTTTTGAAATCAAAACGTTACTGCATCTGGCCACGCTTTCGTGACCTGACGTGACGTATTTTGCCTCAATTTGCCTCCTGCGTGTCACGTTCTCGGCACGTCGAACTCATCGGTCTATTGGGGTGAACCGCGGGCGCTCGATGCCGCGGCTTGCGGGCGGCGGATGGCCGATTTTCATGTATGCGTTGGCGGGTGCCGTCGCGTGCCCTCGCCGGAACGCCGCAGAGGACTCGATGCGTCCGTCTTGGCCAATGCGATGAGGACCTCCAAGCGGCCTTTCTGGCTGTATCGCTGAGCCTGGGGTGACGGATTCGCTCACAGGGAGGTCGCTCGTGCGACCACCGCACAATTCGCCCCAGCAGGTGGGACGCGTTCCGCCGACTACGGTTCACCGGCCCTGCGAAGCACCACCCGGCGCGTCTGGGGACTTAGCCGGAATCTCGCCGGGTCCAAGACCCGCGACCAAACGCACGACCTGGCGGCTCGATGGGGCGCGCACGTCGATCCAAGGCAAGGTCTGCGGTGTCGGCACATCGACGCCTTGACGTCGACCTTCCGCCAGTTCGTCGACAACAGCGGTCGGAACGATGATCGCCTCGACCAGTTTACGCAGCAGATCGAGCTGATCGATCTAGTACAGATATTGGAGCGGCGACGTGCCGGCGACTTCGCCCAAGCGGGCTGTCGGCAGGCGGGAGTGTTGAGTCGTTGGCTCGAGACGACTGAAACAGACTGCTTGCGCTATCAGCGATCTCGGCCTAATTTGACAGAAATCGCCTTAGGTCCTCCGCATGCAAAACGTTTCCGCCCACGACGCCAAAGCCCGCTTCGGTCAATTGCTGGATTCGGCCCGGCGCGAGCCCGTGGTCACCGAGCGCCACGGTCGCGCGGTCGCTGTCGTCCTATCGAAAGATGAGTACGACCAGCTGAACGAGATCAAGCTCCGGCAACTCCGCGCGGAGATCAACGAGGGGATCGCAGACCTCAAGCACGGTGCCTACGCCGACGACGAGGCTGATGAGCTGCCCAAGCTCGCCGAACGGATCAAGGCCGCCCACAGATGAGCCAGGTTATCGACGTTCGACCTAGCGGCGATGCGTCCGACCATCCGTTTCAAGAGGTCGCGGAGGCTGTCTACGCGATCCACGGGCCGGTCGGCTATGCCGAGCGCTTGGCCGACTACGAAGACTGGGCCGGCTTCGACGACGAGCTCGGCAATCACATCTCGCTGGCCTACCCGGAGGTGGAGGTCGAGGCCTTTTGAGGTCGCTGAAGCCGATGCTGCCCTGGCTATGGAAGCTTGCCCTGCTCGTCCTGATGACGCTGGGCCTGCTGAGCGCGTACCTGTACGTCATGCAGTCGCGGATGATCTTCTACCCGAACCTGCCGGGGCGCGCGCTGACCGCGACGCCGCGCGACATCGGGCTCGATTACGAGGACGTCGACTTCACCGCATCCGATGGCGTCCGCCTGCACGGCTGGTTCGTTTCCGCCGCCGATGCACGCGCAACCGTGCTGTTCTTCCACGGCAATGCCGGCAACATCTCCCACCGGCTGGAATCGATCAGCCTGTTTCATCGCCTCGGCCTGAACCTGTTCATCATCGACTACCGCGGCTACGGCCGCAGCGAAGGGAGCATTTCCGAGCACGGGAGCTACCTTGACGCCGAGGGCGCCTGGTCCTGGCTGGTCAACACACGCGGGCTGGCCGCGGACGACATCGTCGTCTTCGGACGGTCCCTCGGCGGCGCGGTGGCCGCCTGGCTCGCGCACCGCCACCCGCCGGCCGCACTGATCCTGGAATCCACGTTCACCTC
>Ga0316580_10000386_pt1 | contig 9942 bp, 5 predicted proteins | sample S0NA_2_FD_204519 | JGI IMG/M metagenome (GOLD analysis project Ga0316580, IMG submission 204519) | Rhizosphere microbial communities from salt marsh grasses in Alabama, United States - S0-2_160517rDrB | ecosystem: Host-associated > Plants > Roots > Rhizosphere | place: USA: Alabama | collected... | reverse complement strand
CCATCTGGGATATGCTAGAAGGCCGGCAGGAACAGCTTCAGCTTTCGCTGCATCCTGCCCAGCCGGTTATTGCCCAACTGGGATCACCAAATCTGGCGCAAGAGGCAATTATCCGTGTCCAAATCGCAAACACACTCAATCTACCGCTGGAAATTCTTGGATTTGATATTGACGGTGCAACATTCTTGGAGAGCGACCCGGAATGGATTGTCGATGGCGAACCTTACTATAAATTGGTAGATGATCGCATTATCCTTGAACCTGTCAGCAGTGAAAAAACCGGTTTAAGATTCATCACCTTCGATTTGCCGGTTACCGAAATTCTTAAACAAGATAAGGAGCTTGATTTTCTTAATGAAATCAAGATTCAAGTTGCTACAAGTGTCCTGGGAATTGATGATAGGCAGTTAACCCCAACCAGCCCCGGTTTACTCGATATTAAATAACTCCATTACACAATTCATCACCCACCGCACCATATATCATATAATAATCGAACCGCCGTTCGCAAAACTGTTTTTTATTTGACTAATATTCTAAAATTGGCATGTGTACACTAAATAAAAGAAGAGGAAATTGCCAATGATCCCAAATAATCACCTTCTACAGGCTGATAAAACTTATAGAGAAGCATTCGCCAAGTTATTGGAAGATTACCCAACTTATAAAAACACAACTATTTTAGATGACCTGCGTGAAGAGGAATACGGCCGTTTAGACAAGCAAGAACATGTCTATCTCGACTATACAGGAGGTGGGCTCTATGCAGACAGTCAGCTCACCGAACATATGCTCATGCTGCGAGACAATATTTTTGGCAACCCCCATTCTCACAATCCCTCTTCCATGGCAATGACCAAACTTGTCGATCAAACGCGGTCCGCTGTTCTAGATTTTTTCAACACAACAGAGGAAGATTACGTTGTTGTTTTTACGCCAAACGCCAGCGGATCGCTAAAACTAGTTGGTGAGTCCTATCCATTTGAACCAGGCGGTCATTTTGCTCTATGCGCTGATGATCACAACTCAGTAAACGGTATTCGTGAATTTGCCCGTGCCAAAGGAGCACAAGTTAGTTACTCCCCGCTTACCTCTCCGGCATTACGCATGGACCTGAACCGCCTTGACCAGATCCTCGACTCGGCCGATGCCAATGCTCACAATCTCTTTGCTTTTCCGGCTCAATCGAACTACTCTGGTGTAAAACATCCGCTTACACTTATTGAGAGCGCTCGCGAAAGAGGGTGGGACGTACTGGTAGATGCCGCCGCATTCGCACCGACCAATCATTTCGATATCAGCAGATGGCAGCCGGATTTCGCCGCCTTTTCATTTTACAAAATGTTCGGATACCCCACAGGTATTGGCGCTTTACTCATTCGACGGCAGATATTACCTAAACTTCGCCGGCCTTGGTTTGCCGGGGGGACAGTGAAGATTGTCTCCGTAAAAGCTCTCGACCATTATCTAGCCGACGGTGAGGCTGCCTTTGAAGATGGGACCATTAATTACCTGGGTATTCCCGCCGTCGAGATCGGGCTGCGCCATCTCAGCGGAATTGGCATGGACACGATTGGTAATCGCGTGCGCTGCCTGACGGGCTGGCTGCTCGACCAATTAGCAACGCTTAAACACAGTAACGGCCGACCTTTGGTTCTTGTTCATGGCCCCACCGATCTAGAAATGCGCGGTGGAACCATCACCATGAGCTTTTTTGATAGTGAGAGGCAGCCGATATCCGGGCAAATAGTGGAACAGCTGGCAGCAGAGGCTAACATCTCCCTTCGAACGGGCTGTTTCTGTAATCCTGGATCAGGGGAAGCAACCTTCCAGCTTCCGGAATCACTTATGAAATCATTCTTTACCGGTGAAGAAGGAATTAATTTCTCAGAACTAGTTGAAGCCGTCAACAAAGCACAAGGGGTTGACGTTAGCGCTGTACGAATTTCTGTAGGCCTGGCCTCAAATTTCTCCGATGTTTATCGCTTCATACAATTCGCTTCAAGCTTTCGTGACCAAACGGCCGATCAATACCAAGCGATCTCTGCTCCACCGGAAAGCGGGCTTAGAGATGCAGCATAGCCTGTTTAGGGTATAGCCTCAATCAATTTATCTGCACGGCGATTTCATCCGACATTGTTTGCCAGGTTCCACCACCTTGCAAACAATTATCATATCCGTCAAAACACATAACAAGCCGCAATGTATAGTTGCCCGCCTCAGGCAGCTTGATCCGGTCCTCCCAGGAAAAACCACCCGCGCTAATTGTTGAATTTTTGCCCCCGTACGTCTGTTGATACCATTCAAAACGGTCTATACCATCTTTTTTGGGCATGACGCCAAGAGCATTGTAGGGCACCTCATTACCCGTATCGTTGGCAATTGTGAACTCAAACCATACAGACCCACCGGCATGATAATCAGAACGATCCTGAAGGGCGAAGTGGGAAGCCACCAACCCGTTAACGCCTTTCGGCGGAGGCGCCGTTGGTAGGGGTTCCGGAGTCTCAGTTGGCGGGGGCGGACTGGTAGGTTGTACAGGTTGGGCTGTATTGGTTGGCGGTACCGGCGTAAACGTCTCAGTTGCCGGCACTTCGGTTTCCTCCGGTGTACTGGTGCTTTCTTGAGTCGGCGTAGCTTGCGGTGTATCGGTCGCCGGGATCGGTGTGTCAGATGCTTCAACGATGATAGGTGGAGGAAGCGTGGCGAAAGCCTCATTTGAATTTATGCTGCTTGCTACTTCCTGCCCTTGCGATGTTATCGTTGTTTCAGCAGGTGCGGCTGATTCGTTATCCGCCTCCCCAGTCCCACAGCCATTCAGAAACAAAATCCCCAAAATTAAAACCAGTACGGGTATTTTCATGGTTATCGATGTTTTATTTACTCTTTTATCGAGATTATTTTTCATAATTTATCGTCCGCTGATCAATTATTTATCGCCGATGATGCTAACATGACCCAAGGAAAAAGGCACAAGACTATAACAAGGAACTTATATCTCGAAGCGCGTTGCTACGGAGTTTCGCTGTTCCAGTCACCGCACAATTTTAATGGTACTGATCTCGCAGAAAATCATCTTCCGCCAAAACAATAATTCCAATTCAATTAGGTAGAATCATAGTTGGCGATTTCATTTTTATTATTAGAATATACTTATTGAATCGGCAGTTAATATCTATTTCCATGAGTTAATGTCGAGCAGGATGGGAAAGCAAAATGATTTACTTTGTCATACGAATACTCGTTAACGCCATCGCTCTTGCCATAACGGTAATCTTCACCCCAGGAATTACTGTACAGCCGCTGATACCCGGAATTATAGATATCAGTCCCACTTATCTGCTAATCGGCGCTTTATTTGGTCTTATCAATGCCCTCATTCGACCGGTGGTACTTCTCTTTACGGCAAGGTTACTAGTCCGGACCATGGGCGTATTTGCCCTGATAATTAACGCCTTCCTTTTCTGGATTCTATCTATTGTTGCGCCTCAGGCGTTTATCATCGCCTCTCCAAAATGGCTTTGGATTGTATTGGGCAGCATTGTCATTGCCATCGTAGTCTTTTTGATGGAAGCTTTTTTCGGGCTTGATAAACCGGCTTTCCACAGTGAAACGGAAGAGCAATTCTATTGGAAATGGGTTGCTTACCTCTCCGCCGGCCGTCGCAATGCTATTGCTGAAAACCTGCGTACAGCCCAAATTCTGGACATTGTGATGCGTTATACCAAGGATATCGCTGTTGATGCCTCGCCTTTATCCCGCTTCCGTTTCTTTATGGAAGATCTCCTCTATCGTGATGTAGATCAATTGCAGGAATTAACGATGCCTGAAAAGGTCCGTTATATGCTCCAGGAACTCGGGCCGACATTCGTGAAATTTGGGCAAATCGTCAGTAGCCGCGCTGAAAACCTTCCGCCGGAATGGCAGGAAGAACTTAATAAACTGCAGTCCAATGTCCCTCCTTTTCCCTATGAGTCGGTACGCAAAATTTTAATTGATGAGTTAGGGGCGCCACCCGAAGAACTCTTTGCCACATTTGAGCAAGATCCGTTTGCCGCAGCATCCACAGCCCAGGTACATCGAGCAACCTTGCATGATGGTTCTGACGTGGTCGTAAAAGTTCAACGGCCTAATATCGATGTTACTGTCAAAGCGGATCTCAATGTTTTACGAGATTTATCAACCCAAATCCAACGAAAGCAAGAATGGGCGCGTAATATTGACCTGCGTGGTTTGGTTTACGAGTTCGCAGACGGCATCATGTACGAACTTAACTACCGCAACGAGGCGAGCAATGCCCGTCTCCTGGCGCGAAATATGGCAGATTTTCCGGAAATCCACATACCAAAAGTATATGGGGAATATATTACAGAAAAAGTTCTTACCATGGAGTTTGTAGACGGTGTAAAAATCAACGATGTTGTGGATATTGATGCGGCAGGGATCGAACGCGCACCTTTGGCAGAAGTTTTTATTAATGCCTTTATGAAGCAAACGCTCTTTGATGGTTTTTTCCACGCCGATCCACATCCCGGAAACGTTCTGGTCAATCTTGATACAGGGCAAATTATATTTCTCGATATGGGCCTGATGGGTGAACTGAACCGCGAGCAGCGCATGGCCCTGGCCGATTTGTTAATATCAATGCAGCAGAAAGATGGTTATGGCCTGGGCAAAGCCGCCATTAAACTCTCTAAACCACTGCCAGGGCGCGAAGTCGACGAAAAAGCCTTTCTAGAAGCAATGGAACGTTTTGCCGATCGCTTCTTAAAAGTAGATGAACCCGATCTCTCAATCATTATTTCCTCACTTCAGGATACGATTCGCAAATACGGTATGCGCCTGGATAGTGATTTCACTCTCGTCATTAAAACCTTGATGCAGGCCGAATCGATTGTCCACACGCTCGTACCTACAATGAGTATTACTGAACAGGCGACACAAAGCGTGGTAACGCTGGCCCGAAGCCAATATGATGCCGATCAAATATCAGAAATCATACGCACACAGGTTACTCGCAGCGCACGCGAAATTGTTTACCGCTTACCATCCCTCGTTGAAGCGACCACAAAATGGCTTGACCAGTATGAGAAGGGGCGTTTTGAAGTCCATATTGATACTGGAGATTTGGACAATCAGGTAGAAAATTTAAGTCGTGGATTTAATCAGGCAATCAATCGTTTGGTTATGGGTTTGGTTCTGGCCGGGTGGATTGTGGGTTCGGCGATTGCCAGTACATTTGAAGGCGAAATCGGTGGTTTTGACTTGTCGAAACTCGCGTTTTACATGTTTATCGCCGGTGGAATAGTTGGCGCTGTTGTAGTAGTTCGCGGCTTATGGCAATCAAGAGCTGATGATGATGGTTATTATTAAAGTGGAGTATTAAATCATGGATATTATAACCTCCGTACTGTCTTTCGTCTTAACGGCATTCATTCTAATCCTGGGTGGCCTTCTCCTTCTTGCCGGCCGAAAATATACATGGATATTGTTAGGGGCAGGAGGGTTCCTCATCACAGCCGCTATTATTGCCGAATTAATAAACAATTCAGACACCTATACCTTAGTGCAGGATAAAGTATGGATAGCATTATTGATAGCTCTCGGTATTGGTGTTTTAGGCGTGATCATTGCCCGGAATTACACAAGCATAGCATATGATATTATAGGCTTCGCTACCGGCCTATACCTTGTCTCCTGGTTCGATGAAATTTTACTTTTTCTAAATGGCCAGGAAAAAAATGAAATAACCTGGTGGTTAGTGTTGTTATTCATCGCCGCTGGGATTGTTTGTGTCTGGATCACACGTAAGGATCCGGAAGAAGCTGTGATTTTGATATCTGTGATTATTGGTGCAAGAACGATCACTAATGGTCTAAATCTGGATAATACAAACAGTTTCACGGCCGTTATCGCTTTGGGACTGGGACTAACCGGCGTCGTTATTCAATATGCATCCTATCTGCGCGAACAGCCGCGCCTTGGCCGCCAGCTTCCGCCAGTACCCCACCCGGTTAGCGAAGAATTACCCTATAAATAACATTTCCAGGAGGGCTCACATGGAAATAACAAAGGCTGTAGTCACCGCCGCGGGGAGGGGGCAGCGAACTCTCCCCTTACAAACATTAACTGATAGTGACGGAATCGAAAAGTCCGTCTTGGGAATCCTGATCGATGAAATCTTACAAGCAGGCGTTGAAGAAATCTGCATCGTCGTAGGTCCTGGGGATGAGGAACCCTATGCACATGAAGCAGGCGACCATCTAGGTCGCCTTCATTTTGTTCGACAGGAAAAACCATTAGGGTACGGACATGCGATTTATTGTTCACGGGAATTTGTGGGCGATGCGCCTTTTCTGCACCTCGTCGGAGACCATCTCTACGTGAGCAGGAGTGATGATGGTTGTGCCAGTAAGCTCGTAAAGGTGGCAGAGAGAGAAGCCTGCGCCGTATCGGCCGTGCAAGCAACACGAGAGAGTCTCCTACCATACTATGGGACAATTGGCGGACAGCGCCTCAGCGAACGAACCGATCTTTACAAGATAGAAACGGTGATCGAAAAACCGACGCCTACAAAAGCCGAGCAGCAACTGATTGTGCCCGGCTTACGCGCCGGCCATTATCTCTGCTTTTTCGGCATGCACGTTTTAACTCCCACCATATTTCCAATTCTTGAAGAACTGATCGCCAAAGCATCTGATCAAAAAGGCGTCTGGCTGGCCGATGCGCTCAATCACCTGGCCCAACAGGAGCAGTACCTGGCTCTGGAAATGCAAGATTTGCGTTATGATTTGGGAGTTCAATATGGGCTCATGACGGCACAAATGGCCCTCGCACTCAGTGGTAAGGATCGGGACTTTGTCTTGTCACGCCTGCTTGAACTATTGGCTGAGCGCGAGCTTGGAAAAAATAGCAGGTAGGCAGTATCGATGAACCAGTTAATTGAGATAATCACATCTGACGATCCTGTTGTTCGTAATCGCTCATTAGATTCCTTCGCCCGGGACGCGTCATTAAGTACTTTACTCGAAGAATGCAAGGCCCTGGAACGAGTCAGAATAGAAAATAAAAATCTATATTTTCGCGTGCGGGCGCTTTTTTTCCTTTATGCCATCCATCGCTTTCACCTGCCCTATAAAGAAGGCGTAAATAAAAAAGGCTTTATACCTTATGATGGTTACTTAAACCTATTACAGAGGCGGTTTGAGGAAGCGATTAACATCTTTTTAAAAGTTCAGGAATCCGAAGGACCAAGCGACGCTATCTCCAGCGGGCTTGCCGCTGCGTATCATGGATTAGGTTTCCAAACCTTGGCCGATCAAGTTCGCCGCAGTGTGCGCTCGGTGAAAGGTAATCAATGGATGTTCCGCACAGGACACCCGGAAGATCATCCGCTGCGTATACGCCCGGAATTAAAAAGAAAAAGCAGGGGATTATTCCCTATTCTGCACGAAGCGACACCTGTAAGAATGGACCTGACCCACAGCGGGTGGAGCGATATTTTCTTCCTGGGCATGGATTTTCCTGAGGGGGCCAGGGTTATCAATACCTCGATCAATTTGAGTGTCCTGCGCGAAGGCCAGTCAGTCGAACCCAGCCCACCAGTTGAAGCTTTCCTGCGCGTCATTGATCAACCGATCTTACGCCTCTCCAGCGTCGATCTTGGGGCAACGGCCGAAATCACAACTCTGGCCGAAATCTTTGATTTTGCACGCGACTATCTCGGGCTGTTGAAGGCGGCCATTATTGCTGCCGGATTGGTCCCCCCCGGCATGGAAGGCGCCGGCACGCCATTGAAAGATTTACTTGCCCAACTATTGGGTCCGGGGCTAGGCCTTGAAATCGTAAGCCATGTAAAAGAGATACCAAAAGGATCACGTCTCGCTGTTTCAACCAGTCTATTAGCCTCTTTAATCGCTGTAGCCATGCGGGCAACCGGCCAGACAGATTCGTTAACCGGCCAATTATCCGAAGAGGAACGCCGGCTCGTCGCCGCCAGGGCGATCCTGGGGGAGTGGTTGGGAGGATCTGGTGGCGGATGGCAGGATTCAGGAGGCGCCTGGCCAGGCATGAAACTCATTCAAGGCGAAGAAGCGGCGGAAGGTGACCCTGAATTTGGGATCAGCCGCGGACGCCTACTTCCAAGCCACACCATCTTAACGCTTGAGGATGCATCGGCCGTTACCCGGAAAAACCTCGAAGCCAGCCTCGTCCTGGTTCATGGTGGTATGGCACAAGATGTTGGCCCTATCCTGGAAATGGTGACCGAGAAATACCTTCTGCGTTCTGAGAAAGAATGGGCGGGTCGACAACAAGCCATTCACATCCTGGATGAAGTCCTTGAATATTTATCTGAGGGCGATATTCAAGCCATCGGTAATGCCACCCAGCGCAATTTCAGCGGGCCAATTCAAACAATTATCCCATGGGCTGGGAATTTATATACCGATCAGCTCATTACTCAGGTTCAAGAATCTTTCGGGGAAGATTTCTGGGGTTTTTGGATGCTCGGGGGCATGGCGGGAGGTGGCATGGGTTTCATCTTCGATCCGTCGCGACGAGATGAAGCCCGAGATCGCCTGCAAGAAATCATGCGCGAAGCGAAACATGACCTTGAAAAAGCGGTGCCATTTGGGATGGAGCCAGTTATTTATAATTTCTCTATTAATGAAAATGGCACTATGGCTGAGTTACTTTGCGGAGATGAAGCGCTTATGCCACCTGGCTATTATTCGGATGCAGTGCCGGGTTTGTTACGCAAGGAAACACGTGAATTAACACCATTCCGCCGTGCTGAACTCGATCAGTTCGGCAAAGCTGTACGTCAAAAGCCAATATTGAGCGGTATGGTGCAAACACTTTTCGACAAGCTTCTGCCTGAAGAAGATAGCGGGGACAGCGCTGGAGAAAATCTGTCATCTTTATTAAAAGAGCTCGGCTTTGATCCAGTTCAGCACGAGCAAATTCGTTCCGATCTCCGAAGCGGCCGTATTGGCTTAGCTCAAAACCAACTTCCTGCTAACAGCCAGATTCAAGATGTCGAACCCGATGATGTATTCGAAATTAAAGGAGAAGTCTCAAAAAAATGGCGCGCAATAGGGATGGAAGCGATCGCATCGGGAAAAGTGGCCGTCGTGTCCCTCGCCGGAGGCGCCGGTAGTCGTTGGACAAAAGGCGCCGGCGTCGTTAAAGCACTTAATCCTTTTGTTAAACTTGATGGCAAATATCGCAATTTTATTGAAATACACCTGGCGAAAAGCAGACGAATTGGTCGATTAGCCGGCCGGCCCCTAACCCATCTGATCACCACAAGTTATTTGACAAATGAACCAATTGCCGAATTCCTGGCGGCGAGGAATGATTACAATTACCCTGGTACTCTGATTCTCTCTCCGGGGCGCTCAGTCGGATTGCGATTAATACCAATGACGCGAGATTTGCGATTCGCCTGGGAAGAAATGCCCCAACAAATGCTGGATGAGCAAGCGCAAAAGATGCGCGAGAGCCTACAGGCAGCGCTCATAGGTTGGGCGGAAGCTCAAGGAGAGGGTAACGATTACACGGATAACCTACCAACCCAATGCCTGCACCCTGTCGGCCACTGGTTTGAAATACCCAATATGCTGCGCAATGGTGTCCTGGCCGATTTGCTAAGGAAACAGCCTGAATTAGAGCACTTAATGATGCACAATATCGACACGGTAGGCGCTGACGTGGACCCACAGACATTGGGCTATCATATTGACAATCAATGTGGGATGACCGTAGAAGTAATTACTCGTCGAATCGAAGATCGAGGGGGTGGGTTAGCTCGTGTTGATGATCAATTACGTCTGGTGGAAGGGATGGCGCTTCCGCACGAAGAGCTTGAGTTCAAGCTTTCTTACTATAATTCCAACACGATGTGGATTGCTATCGATGAGATGCTTGAGCTTTTCGGCT
>Ga0316580_10000385_pt1 | contig 9943 bp, 9 predicted proteins | sample S0NA_2_FD_204519 | JGI IMG/M metagenome (GOLD analysis project Ga0316580, IMG submission 204519) | Rhizosphere microbial communities from salt marsh grasses in Alabama, United States - S0-2_160517rDrB | ecosystem: Host-associated > Plants > Roots > Rhizosphere | place: USA: Alabama | collected... | reverse complement strand
CGCCGAAGGAGATTCCCAGACGACGCGCAGCGGTGATCCACGGGTGGTCGGGAGGGACGATCTTCCGTTTCCCCGCGGCCTCTTCGAACGGCACCGCCAAGAGCCGCTCGTTACGGACAGCGACCATCCGGTTGACGACGCCCTCCGACACGAGGCGGGTCGCCTCGGTCCCGAGCGTTGTGGCGAGGTTGCGGTCGGCATGTGAGGGCGTCCCGCCGCGCTGCACGTGGCCGAGGATCGTGACGCGTGCCTCGAGGCCGGTGAGCTCCTCGAGCTCCTTGGCGAGCATCGTCGTGTGATCGAGGGCTCCCCTGCGAAGGCGGTCGAGCATGGACTTCGCCCGCTCACGCTCCTCGCCCTCCGAGGACGCGATGCGGTCTCTCAGTTGTTGCTGGCGGATCCGGTACTCCGTGGGCCGGCTCCCTTCGGCGACGGCGACGATCGAGAACGTGCTGCCCGCTGCCCTTCGATCCTCGATGGACGACGCGATCGTCGCGAGGTCGTAGGGGATCTCCGGGATGATGACGACGTCGGCCCCGCCGGCGAGCCCGGCGCCGAGTGTGAGCCAGCCTGCGTTGTGACCCATGATCTCTACCACGATGATGCGATGGTGCGAGTGGGCGGTCGAATGGAGGCGGTCCACGGCTTCTGTGGCGATCGTGAGCGCCGTGTCGAACCCGATCGTCGTATCGGTGCCGAAGACGTCGTTGTCGATGGTCTTCGGGAGCGTGACCATGGGCAGGCCGTGCTGGGCGAGCCGGTGAGCGTTCTTCAGGGTGCCTCCGCCGCCGATGGCGACGATGGCATCGAGGCCGAGCGCGGCGGCGTTCTCGATCATGACACCGGTCATGTCCAACACCTCGCCCCCGACGTCCATCTTGTGGGGCTTGTCACGGCTCGTGCCGAGCACCGTACCGCCAACCGTGAGGATGCCGGAGAGTGAGTCGCTGTCGAGGCGGACGTGCCGGTTCTGCATCAGCCCGCGGAACCCGTCGAGGAAGCCGACGACGGAGAATCCGTGCTGCCTGATGGCAGACTTCCCGATGGCGCGAATCGCCGCGTTCAAGCCCGGGGAGTCGCCCCCGGCGGTCAGAACCCCGATGCTTCTCGCCATGGTCCCCGGTCGCTCCTTGCCGGTCGCCACCATACAACCGTCGACGTATCGCGAAACCTGTGCCACAATCACCGCTACCAGAGAAAGGAGGTGGTCCAAGTTGAGTGAAAGTCTTAGCAGGACTCTGGAGGTGGCCGAGCGCTAACGGCCGCTACGGAAAGGAGTGGCCGTTCCTCTCTGAGGGAGGTGGCGACTCCAACTCGGGCCACCGCAACCCGGAGACCCGTGGGCTGGTCCTCCCACGGCGGCGATGACCTCGCCGAAGTGTCTCCGGGTTTCACCTTGTCTGGAAACCCGCGGAGCGAGATGAGCGTCCACTACCGCTTCGTCACCGACGACGACTACGACCACGACGCGGTGGTCGACATCGTCCATTCCATCAAGCCCTCCTCCTACCTCACCGCCGCCGACCTCCGCGAGAGCGACGACCTGCGTCGTCGTGCGGGACGGCCGAGCGGACGCTGGACGGCGGTCCTCGGCAACGACATCGTCGGATACGCCTGGTTCGGCCAGAACCCGTGGCTCGAGCCGGGCCGGATCCACATCGAGGTCATGGTCCGTCCCGCCCATCGGGGGCGAGGTTACGGGCGGTCCCTCCTCGGTCGGGTCGAGCGGTCGGCCGTCGGGCACGGCGCGTCCAGCCTCATTGCCTCAGTCGCCGAAGCCGACCAGCGGGGTGACCGCTTCGCCCGGCGAGCGGGGTTCACGGAGATCGACCGCTGGTGGCGCTCCCAGCTCGACCTCACGCGCTTCGATCCGGCGGACTGGCGCCGGGCAATCGACGCGGTGACCGTGCGCGGCATCCGTCTCACAACCGTTGCGCGGCTCCGGGACACCCGCCAGGGATGGGAACGGGAGCTGCACCGCCTCTACACCGAGATCGAGCTCGACGTGCCGGAGGCGCTCCCGATCAAGGAGATGGCGTTCGACGACTTCGTGGCCAAGTGCCTCGGGCGCGACCTCCTCGCAGAAGGCTTCCTCGTCGCCCTCGACGGCGACGCCATGGTCGGTCTCACCGAGCCGCAGGCCGTCGACGCCGACCCGCTCGCGATCTCCCAAGACCTCACAGGCGTGCGGGCCTCCCATCGACGAAGGGGCATCGCGTTGGCGCTCAAGGCCGCGGTCGCCGCTTGGGCCAAGGAGCAGGGCTACGCGTCGATCCGTACCTACAACGCCCAGTCGAACACCCCGATGCTCCGCCTCAACGAGCGACTCGGGTTCGTCCGGGACCACGGAGCGGTGGAGTACGCCAAGGAGCTGTAGGGTCGGCGGCGATGGAACCACTCATCCCGAACGTCGCATCGGAGATCGGGCCGTTGCGCGCCGTGATGGTGCATCGCCCCGGATCTGAGATCGCCCGGATCACCCCCGAGAACAAGGAGGCGCTGCTCTTCGACGACCTGCTCTGGCTGGAGCGGGCGCAAGAGGAGCATGAACGCTTCGTCGGGATGCTCCGTAGCCGTGGTGCGGACGTCTTCTACTTCGATGAGCTGGTCGGCGACGTGCTGCGCGACGGGGCCGTTCGGGACATGCTCATCGACTCCGTGCTCTCCCCGGCACGGGTCGGCCCGCGGGTCGCCGAGACCATGCGGGCGGCCCTGCGTGACCGGCCGGTCGACGACGTGCGGGACCTCCTCATCGGGGGGTTGCTCGAGTCGGAGCTCGAGGACTGGGGAGTCGACCACCTCTTCGCGGATCTCGTCGCCGACCGCTTCCACTACGTGCTGCGGCCGCTCCCGAACCTCCTGTTCATGCGAGACAACGCGGCCTGGATCGGCCAAGGCGTCGTGCGCAGCGTTCTCGCCACACCGGCCCGTCAGCCCGAGTCGACGCTCGTTCGAGCCGTCTACGACCACCATCCTCTGTTCTCCGGCCTCGACGCCCCTGTGTGGTTCGGCGACGGGGATGGCGAGCAGTTCCCTGCGAGCATCGAAGGTGGCGACGTCCTCGTGATCTCGGACACGACCGTGATGGTCGGCCTCGGGGAGCGCACGGCGCCGGCCGCCGTCGAAATCCTGGCGAGGAACCTCTTCGAGCGCTCCCCGATCGAGCGGATCATCGTCGTTCACCTGCGCAAGGAGCGGGCTGTGATGCACCTCGACACCGTCTTCACGATGGTCGACGAGGCCAAGTTCAACGTCTTCCCAGGAATCCTCGACGGTGTGGACGTGCACGTCATCCGGCCCGGGACGACGCGCCGGCTCGACGTGGAGCCGTGCGACGGCCTAGCCGCCGCACTGCGGAGGGTGCTCGACCGAGACGACCTCGAGTTCATCCCAACCGGCGGGGACGCGATCGGCCGCCTGCGCGAGCAGTGGGACGACGGCAACAACACGCTCGCCGTCGCCCCGGGGGTCGTCGTCGCCTACCAGCGGAACCAGGAGACGAATCGGCGGCTCCGCGACCACGGCATCGAAGTGCTCGAGCTCGATGCCTCGGAGCTTGGCCGCGGAAGGGGCGGCAGCCGCTGCATGACCCAGCCGATCCTGCGCGGCACGGTCGGATCGTGAGCGGTCTGATCACGGTCGCCGTCTACGAGACCCGCTCCGATGCGGAGATCGTCCGCGCCCGGCTCGTTGCAGGTGGGATCGATGCGATCGTCTTCGCGGACGACGAGGGGGGCCTCAACCCCGGCTTCTACGATCGGTACGGGGTGCGAGTCGCAGTCGCCCCGGACCGTGCGGGCGAGGCGCGCGCCCTCCTCGGGATCGACACGATCGCGATGACCGAGCGGCAGGTGAGGTCGATGGTCGACCACGCTCGCAAGTGGGCACCGAACGAGGCCTGCGGACTGCTCGTGGGCGTCGGCGGCGTCGTGACGCGGGTCGTCCCCCTGGACAACTCCGACCCAACCCCGACGCGTTTCGTGATCGACCCCGCGGACCAGTTCACCGTGTCGCGGGCGGCAGAGAGGGACGGCTGGGAGATCATCGGGGTGTTCCATTCCCATCCGTCGGGTCCCCCGGTCCCGTCCGAGTCCGACCTGCAGGGGGGGAGTGACCCCGACTGGGTCAACTGCATCGTAGGTGTCGGCGACGCCGGGATCGAGGTTGCCGCATATCGGTACGAGAGTGGTCGAGCCAGGACGATCGAAATCGAGCGCCGGTAGGCTCGCCGCGATGATGACGCTGACCGTTCTCGGCTCGTCGGGGGGCACCCCGACCCGGTCGAACCCGGCCTCCGGGTATCTCCTCCACGCCACCGACATGTCGCTGTGGCTCGACGCCGGGACCGGGACCTTCATGGAGCTGGCCCGACGGGTCGACCCGGGGGCGCTCGACGGGGTGATCATCAGCCACATCCACGTCGACCACTGCACGGACCTCTTCGGCCTCTACGGGTACCTCGCGTTCGGTCCGTCCGGCGAAGTCCCGGTCCCGGTGCTCGTACCGGTCGGCGCCGCCGACCACCTCGCCGCGTTCGCACGGGCAACCGAGGAGCACGTCTTTCATACGGTCCTCGACCTCGTCGAAGTCGACGGGCGCTCGACCGTCAAGATCGGCGATGTAACGATCTCCTTCGGCGAGGCGGTGCACCCGGTCCCGGCGTTGATCACGAGAATCGACACCCCCGACGGCTCGCTCGTGTACTCCGGCGACACAGGGCCGGGCTCGGACCTCCCGGCGATGGCGGACGGTGCCGACCTGCTGCTCTGTGAGGCGTCGATCGCAGGGGAGCGCGACGAGCGTTCGTACCCCTATCACCTCACGGCGCGCGAGGCCGGCCGCATCGCACGGGATGCCGGCGTCGGGACGCTCATCGTCACCCATCTCGCATCAGGCCTCGACCCGGACGTCGCACTCGCCGAGGCCCGTGCCGAATCCGGCGGCGACGTCAGATACGCGACGCCGGGATCCACGTTCATCGTCAGGGAGGAAGCATGAGAGAGAACCGCGCATCCGACGAACTGCGCCCGGTCCGCATCACCCGCGGGTACACGGAGATGACCCCCGGCTCGGTGATGATCGAAATGGGGAAGACCCGCGTGTTGTGCACCGTCGCCTTCGAGGAGGACGTACCCCGATGGATGCGCGACTCGGGCAAGGGCTGGGTCACGGCCGAATATGCGATGCTTCCCGGTTCGAGCTCACAGCGTATCCGGCGCTCGTCGATCGAAGGGGGGCGGACGAAGGAGATCCAGCGGCTCATCGGCCGGTCGATGCGCGCCGTCGTCGACGCCGCCGCCATGGGGCCGCTCACGGCTCGCGTCGACTGCGACGTCATCCAGGCGGATGGAGGGACACGGACCGCCGCGATCACGGGGGCGTGGGTCGCCATGGCCGACGCGTTCGACGCCCGCGTCGCCGAAGGGAAGCTGGAGGCCTCACCGGTCGTCGATCACGTCGCCGCCGTGTCGGTGGGGCTCATCGCGGCGAAGCCGCTCCTCGACCTCCAATACAGCGAGGACGTGAACGCCGACGTCGATGCCAACGTCGTGATGACGGGTTCCGGGAAGATCATCGAGGTCCAGGGCACGGCCGAGGGGGACCCGTTCGATCGGGGTCAGCTCGACGCGATGCTCGACCTCGCGGCCAAGGGGATCGGCGAACTCGTTGAGGAGCAGCGGAAGGCACGCGCGTGACCGGCATCCCGCACCGCGTCGTCGTGGCATCGAAGAACCCCGACAAGATCCGCGAAGTCGAAGCGGTGCTCGCCTCGATGGCGCACCCGTGGGAGATCGTCCGCGGCCTCGAGTGGCCCGACGTCGAGGAGACCGAGCCGACGCTCGAAGGCAACGCCGTGCTGAAGGCCGTCGCCGTCGCAGCAGCCACCGGCCTGCCGGCGCTGGCGGACGACACCGGGTTGGAGGTCGACGCACTCGGGGGTGCGCCCGGCGTCATGAGCGCCCGCTACTCGGGGCCGGGGGCGACCTACGAGAGCAACGTGGACCGACTCCTGGACGACCTCGCCGGGGTCGAGGCGCGCGCTGCCCGCTTCCGGACGGCGATCGCGTTCGTCGTCCCGGGACGTGAGCCGCTCGTCGTCGACGGGGTGCTCGAGGGCTCCATCACGACGGAGCGTCGCGGAGCCAACGGATTCGGCTATGACCCGGTCTTCCTCGTCGGGGATCGGACCTACGCGGAGATGGCCGATGAGGACAAGAACGCCGTCTCACACCGGGCACGCGCGCTGCGCGCGCTGGCCGCCGCCCTCGAGCGGGTCGAGTGATCGCAGCCTGCGCCGGGCATGACCCTCGGTGCGGACGAGAGGACGCGAACCGCCAACGCGTCTCGAAGCTCCCCCGGTGCGCCTCGGATGCACGGTGGGAGTGCGTCGCGGGGCAGGCTGGTGGGGTGATGCGCGGCGCAAGGTCGAGGCCGGGTAGGGCTCGACCGCAGCACGGATCCCTGCGGGTGCGGACGAGAGGACTCGAACCTCCACGGGTCTCCCCACCAGGACCTAAACCTGGCGCGTCTGCCAATTCCGCCACGTCCGCGAGCGTTGCCGTGCAACAGTTCCAGCCTAGGCAGGGTTGTGGTGAGAGGGCCGCTCGTGCGGTTCGTCCCAGTCGTGCACCGTGCGCAGGCGCACGCCGCTTCATCGCAAGGGCACGGCCGTCGGCGTCGATCCCCGGCAGATTCGCCGGCGTTCAGTTCGATCCAACGAGGAATCCGAGGGTTGCGTCGATGATCTGTGTCTGCGCCTCGTCGCGGCTGATGCCAGGCTGGCCGTCGCCCGGCTGGGTGCCGTAGTCCCCGAAGTGGCTGTGGACGGCACCCTCGATGCGTACGTATTCGGTCGCGTCGGGGAGGTGGGGGAGCGAGTCGTCGACGTCCTCCGGTGTCGTGAGCCCGTCATTCGTCCCGGAGATCGAGACCGCGGTGAACGACCGATCGGACACGTCGTCCGCCGGGTAGGACGCCCAGAGGATCAGGTCGTCGATGACCTCGGATTCGGCGGCATTGAGCGCTGCGACCACACCGCCGAGAGAGTGGCCGGCAACGACCCACCGGCCCACCTCGGGATGCGCGGATGCCCAGGCGGGTGCCGCGCTCGTCGAGAAGAAGGCGATGCCCAAGGGTGGTTTCACTATCACCACCTGCACCCCGGCTTCGGCAATCGGTCGAAGGATGTGCGCGTACGCTCGCGCGTCGACCTTGGCGCCGGGAAGGAAGACCATGCCCACCTCCTCTCGCTCTCCGGTCGGCGTGAGGGTGATCGTCGAGCTCGAGGTTTCCACGGCGACGAGGGTGCCCGATTCCATCGCTTCCAGGGCGGGTTCGGTGGCACCGAACGGCGTCAACCACCACCCGGCGACACCAATGAGCAGCAGCCCGATGGTGGACGCCGTCGCTATCCACCACCGTGTCGGGCGTCTCCTCCACACGACGGCGCACGCGATCGCGACGCACCCCGCGACGGACATCGCTCCGTAGGCGATCCAATACGAAGGGTGCCCCGCGAGGATCGCCCCTGCCGAAGAGATCAGCGCCCATGACACGACGGTCAGGACGACGCCCCCGGCGTAGAGGTACGGCTTGCTGGTCAACCCTGCCTCTCAACGATTCGGTGCTCTTCCGGCGAGTGGGGACCGTGCGTGCCGAACAGCGACCCACCGTCAGACATAGTCGTTGCGGAGATCCTGCACGAGTTCCCCGTCACGAATCTCGAGGATGCGGTCCGTCATCTCCGCGACATGACGATCGTGGGTGACGATGATGAATCCCGTCCCCTGCTCACGGTTGATCTCCCGGAACAGCCGGTAGACCGCCTCGGTATTCGACGAGTCGAGATTGCCGGTTGGCTCGTCGGCGAGGATGATCGGCGGCCGATTCATGAGCGCCCGCCCGATCGCCACGCGCTGCTTCTGACCTCCTGAGAGCTGGCCGGCGTTCTTGGACTCCAGACCCGGCAGCCCGAGGAGCTCGAGGAGGTCCCGGACCTGTGCCCGCTCGCGGTCGCCGATCGGTCGGCCGGCGATTCGAATGGGCATCGTCATGTTCTCGAGGATCGAGAACTCGGGGAGGAGGTGATGGAACTGGAAGACGAACCCGAGCGCCTCACCTCGCAGGCGTGCCCGTTCCTTGCGATCGAGGTCGCTCGTGTCCTGGCCGTTGACGACGACGCGTCCCGACGTCGGGGTGTCGAGGAGGCCGAGGAGGTTCAAGAGGGTCGACTTGCCCGAGCCGGACTGACCGATGATGCTGACGAACTCGCCCTCGTCGATGCCAAACGAGACGGATGAGAGCGCGCGGGTGGCAGCAGGACCGCTCCCGTACACCTTCTCGATGCGCTCTGCTGCGAGAACTTCAGCCACTCTGGATCACCTCGATTGGATCGAGTCGGGAGGTCGAGCGCGACGGGATGATCGACGAGATGAGCGCAACGGCGATCCCGACGACAACGGACACGAGGATGAGCGTCGGACTTGGTCGTACGCTGAACTCGACGGGAGCGAACGAGAAGCCCCAGATCAGCAGGTAGCCGATGGCAATCCCGGCCGCAACGCCGGCGACCCCGAGGATCGCCGCCTGCAGCAAGAAGATCCGCCCGGCCGCCCCGTCCGTCATGCCCATCGCCTTGAGGATCCCAATCTGACGGGTCTTCTGCACGGCGCTGATCGCAAGCGTGCTGGCGATGCCGAGTGCTACGGCGATGAGCACGAACGCCTGGATCATGAACGACGAGCCGGACTGAGCGGCGAGGCCGCTCAGCAGCTCCTCGTTCTCCGTCTGCCAGTCCGTGATCTCCCGGTCGTTGGATGCGAGGCGCTTCGCGACGTCCGTCGATGCGAACACGTCGTCGACCTGGATCTCGATCGCCGAGTACTGGTCCGAGCCTTGCCCGAGTGCCTGGGCCCCGGACTCAGCGTCGAGGAACGCGAAGCGCTCGTTGGCCGCCGCCGACCCGAGGTCGAACAGGCCGGTGACCGCGTAATCCACCCGGCTCCCGTCGGGGAGGATCAGCGACAGGGTGTCGCCCGGTACGACCCCAACCTCGCTGCCGAGGGCTGTGCCGATGACGATGTCCCCTGCATCGAGGCGGAAGTCTCCGGCCACCATCCGAGCACTGAGGCCGTAGATGGAATCGATGTCTGGAGCGGTGCCGGCGGTGACGCTGAGGGGGTAGCTGGCGTCGCCATCGGTGTAGATCGCGGACAGCTTGCGCACCGGGATCGCCGTCGTGACGTCCGGGTCCGCGAGTGCCGCAGACGCTTCTTCCCCGGATACCGTCCCTTCGTCGACGGCCACGATCGTGAGATGTGGGCTGGAGCCGACGGTGGTATCGATGAGGTCGGCCTGGAGGCTTGTGATGAGCGAACCGACGAAGATCTGCACGGCGATTCCAACGCCGATGCCGGCAACGATCAGGATCGTCTGTCCGAGGGACGAGCGGAGGAACCGCGCAGCGATGGAGAGTCCCAGCATTACGCCTCGCCGGCCCGAGGGATGGAGCCCGGATCCAGGACCTGGGCGTCGTCCCAGCCGTCATGCTCATGGGTGAAGGCCGGCCCACCCACCCAGACGCGGAGCCCGGGGTGGGCTTCGACGAGGTCGGCGACGTATCCCTTCAGGACGAGACGATGAAAGTGTGTGGACGCGGAGAGCGCCACAGCGTCGGCGTCAAGCTCGGCCACAGCAGCCGAGACCTGGGCCACCGGCACGTTGCCGCCCAGGCAATACGCCCGCCACCCTGCGAGGGTGAACAGGTCGGTCACCATCCGCAGACCGAGGTCGTGGTACTCGTCGGGCGGGGCCGCGAGAACGATCGTGCCGCCGCGGGCCTTCGGCGCCCGGGCCTCGACGATCGGCGCGCACGCCTCGACGACGGTCCGGACGATCCCGCTCATCAGGTGCTCCTGCCAGACCTCCGCAGCGCCCTTCTGCC
>Ga0316580_10000384_pt1 | contig 9952 bp, 7 predicted proteins | sample S0NA_2_FD_204519 | JGI IMG/M metagenome (GOLD analysis project Ga0316580, IMG submission 204519) | Rhizosphere microbial communities from salt marsh grasses in Alabama, United States - S0-2_160517rDrB | ecosystem: Host-associated > Plants > Roots > Rhizosphere | place: USA: Alabama | collected... | reverse complement strand
CAGATCGCGGTCGCATACATCTGCACGGTGGGCATGGTGCAACTCGACTGTGTTCGTTGCTCTCAGTGGGACCTGATAAGCTCCAGCGCTGGCCGCAGACGCCGCCAGTCCCGGTAACGACCCGGCTTGAAAAGCCGTCGTCGCGGCCGGACAAGCGAAGACTGACACAAGCCGCGCCCGCCCGCCAAGATCGGGCGCCGATTTCCTCCAGCTCGGGACCGGTGTCTGGTCTCCGATTCCATCGTCCAAAGCCGCGAGCAGCGCCATGTACCGATCCACGCCCCCGGCCGTCCAACTGAAGGACTACCGTCCGCCCGAGTTCCTGATCGACCAAGTGGATCTGCGCTTCGATCTGGACGCGGAAGAGACCGAAGTCATGGCGGAGCTGCAGCTGCGCCGTAACCCGGCCGCGACCCGCGGCAATGGCGATCTGCGGCTCGACGGCGAGCAGCTGGAGCTGATCGAGGTGGCGCTCGACGACCGCGTGTTGCCGCCCGCGGAATATCGGGTGGACGATCATGCGCTGATTGTGCATCACGTGCCGGACCGGTTTCGGCTGCGCACCCGTGTACGCATCCAGCCAAGGGCCAATACGGCACTGGAGGGGCTGTATGTCTCCGGTGACATGCTCTGCACCCAATGCGAGGCCGAAGGATTTCGGCGCATCAGCTACTTCCTGGACCGCCCCGACGTCATGTCCCGCTACCGTGTCACGCTGGTCGCGGACCCGGAACGCTACCCCGTGCTGCTGTCCAACGGCAACCCGGCTGGCGGCAAGACGCTGCCCGACGGCCGCCGCCTCGCCCGCTGGGAGGATCCGTTTCCGAAGCCCTGTTATCTGTTTGCGGTCGTGGCCGGCAAGCTGGCTCCGGTGGAGGACAGCTTTACGACCCGTTCCGGGCGGGTGATTCCGCTCAAGATCTATGTCGAGCCCGACAACCTGGACAAGTGCGATCATGCAATGCGCTCGCTGCGGGCGGCGATGCGCTGGGATGAGGAGCGCTACGGCCGCGAATACGATCTCGATGTCTTCAACATCGTCGCCGTCAGCCATTTCAACATGGGGGCGATGGAGAACAAGGGCCTCAACGTCTTCAACGCCAAGTACATCCTGGCCCGGCCGGACACCGCGACCGATCAGGACTTCGCCGGCATCGAGGGTGTCGTCGCCCACGAGTACTTCCACAACTGGACCGGTAACCGCATCACCTGCCGGGACTGGTTTCAGCTGAGCCTGAAGGAAGGCTTCACGGTCTATCGCGACCAGGAGTTCTCTGCCGACATGGGCTCGCGCGGCGTCAAGCGTATCGCCGACGTGCGCATGCTGCGCGCGCGCCAGTTCCCGGAGGACGCGGGACCCATGGCGCACCCGGTGCGGCCCGATTCCTATATCGAGATCAACAACTTCTACACTGCAACCGTGTACGAGAAGGGGGCCGAGGTGGTGCGCATGCAGGCCAACCTGCTCGGTCCGCGGGGCTTCCGTGCCGGTACCGACCTGTACTTTCAGCGCTTCGACGGCCAGGCCGTCACCACCGATGATTTCGTCGCCTGCATGGAAGAGGCGAGTGGTATCGACCTGACCCAGTTCCGCCGCTGGTACAGCCAGGCCGGTACACCGGTGCTGGAGTGCGCCGACAGCTACGATGCCGCCGCCGCACGGTACACCCTGGAGATCCGCCAGCATACGCCGGCCACGCCGGGGCAGGCGGACAAGCGGCCGCTGCATATCCCGTTCGCGCTCGGGCTGTTGGACGCCTCCGGTCAAGACCTGCCGCTGCGGCTCGTAGGCGACGCCAAGGTGCCGGTCCCGGGCACGCGCATGCTGGCGCTGCGCGACTCGGTCGAGCGCTTCACCTTCATCGGCATCGACGAGCGGCCCGTGCCGTCGCTGTTGCGCGGCTTCTCCGCGCCGGTGCAGGTCCGTTATCCGTACTCGGATGCGGATCTGACCTTCCTGATGGCCCACGACAGCGACGGCTTCAACCGTTGGGATGCGGCCCAGACCCTGTCTCAGCGGCTGCTGCTGACGATGATCGAGGATGAGACTCGGCCGGTTCCGGACGCCTTTCTCGAGGCGTTTCGCCGCGCGCTGACCGACGATAATGCCGACCAGGCCCTGCTCGCCGAGGTATTGACGCTGCCGTCAGAGTCCTATCTCGGCGATCAGATGGACGTCGTCGATGTCGATGGCATCCATCGCGCCCGCGAGGCCCTGGCCGGTACGATCGGTCGCGAGCTACGGGACGACCTGCTGGCGGTCTACGAGCGCGGTCGGGAGACAGGGGACTTCGACCTGACGCCGGCGTCGGTCGGACGTCGGGCGCTGCGCAACTGCGCGTTGGGCTATCTGATGCAGGCGACTGAGCCCGAGATCGTCGCCCTGGCCCGAGCCCAGTTCGATGCCGGTCACAACATGACCGACGTGATCGCCGCGCTGCGTCTGCTGGTCGAGGCACCGGCCGAGACGGTCGGCGACGCGGGCCAGCGCGCGCTGCAGCAGTTCTATCAACGCTGGTCCGGTGACCAGCTCGTGCTCGACAAATGGTTTGCGCTGCAGGCGCAGAGCAGTGCCCCCGACACCCTGGCACGGGTGCAGGCGCTCATGGATCATCCGGATTTTTCCATTGCCAATCCGAACCGCGTGCGCGCGCTGATCGGCGCCTTTGCAGCCGGTAACCCGCTGCGCTTCCATGCCGCGGACGGCGCCGGCTACGCGTTTCTGGCCGACCGCATCCTCGAGCTCGATCCGTTGAACCCGCAAATCGCCTCGCGTCTGCTCTACCCGATAACCCGCTGGCGCCGCTTCGACCAGGGCCGCCAGCAGCTGATGCGCGCTCAGCTCGAACGCATCCTCGACATCGAAGGGCTGTCCAATGATGTGTATGAAGTGGTTTCGAAGAGTCTGGAGCAGGATTGACGGCCTGAATCACTGAGCCGAGGCCAATGTACGCGCTGTCGGAATAGATGCCTAGCAAGGCTTCGCCTGAGACGACCGAGAGACAAGCGCCTGGCCGCTCAACCGGCACGTTCCCCCAAGTGGACCAAGCACCGAGGCCCGAGCGCCGCTGTACGTCCCGGTGACGCGAATTTGGCGCTTGGCGCTTTTTGTTTGCAGAGCGCCTAGTCCCCGGGAAACTTGACGCATCTCATAACGTTTTCGCCCTCAAGCCTGCTACAGCCGGGCGATGCGAACGTCTTTGGCCGAGGTTGGACCGGTCTCGCTTAGACATATTGGCGGAGCGGAGGTGGCCCTAAGACTGCATCGGCCTGGGCCGGGATTGTTATGGCAGAGGATGTCGAGGCGGAACACGTCGTTGGATGGCCCCGATCGATCTGGGGAGGTTCTTTCGGACCGGAGAGGAGGCGAGTCGAGCGTTGACCCGCGCGCCAGGCTCTAGACGTGAGATCGCCGGACCGACACTTGAGATTGGGTACCGCTTTAAACGAGCGGCTCCTCAGGCAAGGTCGGGCCGGCGATTGGCAGACGGCCGGAAGGTCCTGGCCGTCTACGGGGTGGATGGGTTCAGCAGAAGAGCATACCCATCTCAAGCCGACGATTAGCCGCCCCAGTAGGCGATATACGGGCTAACCGTGTACAGCAGCGTGTGGATCAGGATCGCCAGAATAAACACCGCGAACAGGATCGGCATCAGCCAGGTGGAGGGGTTGATCACCAGCCAGATTTTCCAATCGTCTTCGGGGTTCTTCGGTCTCGGGATCTGTTGGTCGGCCATTGTTCAGTCCTCTTGTTCAGGGATCAGGGAGATGCTGCTTGGATCAAGCTCGATCAGTGAATGATCAGAACCAGGGCTTCCAGGCCAGCACAAGGATGTGCGCGACGGCGGCGATGCCGGCAAACGCGGTGTAGGTGACTTTGAACTGCTCGTGGAACTCTTTCGCTTGTTCGGGCGTGAGGCCGGACAGAGACATTCTGAAATCCCTCCGTAAGGGGTTAAGAGTTGCCGACTACCATTGGTTCGGCGGTTACAGCCAAGCCGAACGCGCGGCCATGGCTAAATTGAGTCGGGTCGAGCTCGAGGCTTACTGGACCGGAGCCGCTGGAGCTGCCGGAGCAGGCGCGGCCTCAGCGGCCGGAGCGGCTGCTTGCCCGAAGTCCGGTGACCAATAGCTGTTGTACGGGCTAATGGTGTACAGCAGGGTGTGAATCAGGATGGCCAGGATGAAGACGGCCAGCAGGATCGGGATCAGCCAAGTAGCCGGGTTGACGACCAGCCAAATCCGATAGTCCTGCTCTTTTGGCTTGTAGTTGAAGACGTCTTGGAACATTGTTTGAACCTCTTCTTAACTCAGAACCACGGCTTCCAGGCGAGGACAAGGATGTGCGCGATAGCGGCGATGCCAGCGAACGCGGTGTAGGTCACCTTGAATTGCTCGTGGAACTCTTTTGCTTGCTCGGGCGTCAGGCCCGACAGGCTCTTCGCGTCTGCCATTTAACTACCCTCCATTAGGGTTCATGACTTTGCCGCGGGCTTGCGCTGCGGCGCTACTCACCTAGGCAATTGCCCCAGGATGAAACTCGGTGTCCGGTCTTGCCGGGCCCAGGGTCCTTTCGGGCTGTCGAAATCCATGGCTGTCAGTTTAGCGTGACAGATTTAATTGTCAACCCGGATATACAGATTAATTTGGGGTTTATCGGTGCGAGCGTGCCTCCTCCCCGGAATGGGACGACTCCGTCGCTGCTTTTGTACGTGAAGGGCCGACACGAGCCTGGCACCGGTCGGCGCCGTCTGCGGCCGTTCGTCAACCGAGTACTGGCTGCGAGCGGTAAAAAGGAGGCTGTCGCCGAGGCCCGAGATCGGAGGTCAAGACGCCAGTCGGCGGCTCGCTTCCCGTAGCCAAGGACAAGGACAGGCAACGTCGACACTGAGAACGCCGGGAGGCGGTGAGGGGCCGATCGCCCACACACGTTGCCCTCGACGCCGTGCGAAGTGCGGTGGCCGTTATGTGGGACTTGGTCGAGTCATCGCGGGTCGGACAAGGCGAATGCCTTGGTTGCCCGCTCGGCCGTGCCCGAGTGGGCACGGCGAATCGGTTCTGCGCGATGGCAGTTGCGGAGTTTCGAGGAGGTGTGCGCGATACCGATGTCAGTCCGCGCCCTTGCCTGCCTTCTGCCAGGGAGAGACCAGACCGAGCAGGTGGGCGGTGTCCTTCAAAAAGATACGCAGGTGCGCGGCGGGCTTGGCCTTGACCAGGCGCTTGTGCATGTACGCCTCCCAAGTCAGGTGCTGCACATCCGGGTCGTCGCAGATACTGACGAAGCGCTCGCGGCGCTTGTCATTCTTGTACCAGAAGCGCTGCATCATCCCGAGGATCCAGAACACCCGTCCGTGCGCCTTCATGAAGCGCTTGCGGGCGCCCTGCAGGGCCTTGGCGTCGCCGGTGATTAGAAACTCCTGTACGGCTTCGCCGGCCAGCCGTCCGCCGACCATGGCGTAATAGATGCCCTCGCCGGAGGCAGGCGCGACGACTCCGGCGGCGTCGCCGGCGAGCACGACATCGCGGTCGTTGTCCCATTTGGGCAGCGGGTGCAGCGGGATCGGGGCGCCCTCGCGGCGCAGCGTCTCGCATTGATCGAGGCCGGTCGACTTGCGCAGGCGGTCGACCGCGTCGTGCAGCGAAAAGCCCTTGATCTCGGTGCCGACGCCGATGCTGGTGGTCTCGCCGTGGGGGAAGATCCAGGCGTAGAAGTCGGGCGACAGCTCGCCCTGGTAGTAGACGTCGCAGCGGGTCGGGTCGAAGTCGCCGGTGCCGGGCGCGGGCGAGCGGATGATCTCGTGATAGGCGGCCACATGCGGCAGTTCCTTGGCGCCGGGTATGCAGTGCTTGGCCACCGACGACATGGCGCCGTCGGCGCCGATCACGGCCCGCGCGCGCACCCCCTCGCTGGTATGGCGGTCGGCGGCCTCCGCGGGCCGGAAGTTGACGATGGCCGTGCCGTCGTCGTCCCGCGTGATGCTGGTGTAGGTGCCGTTCCGCCGCTCGGCGCCGGCCTCGACGGCGCGCTCGCGCAACCATTCGTCGAAGGGCTCGCGATCCACCATGCCGACGTAGCCGCCGTCGATGGGCATGTCCACGTGACGCTCGCTCGGCGCGACCATGCGCGCCGAGTGGATCTTGGCCACCAGCTGCGAATCGGGGATCTCGAACTCCTCGATCGCCTTCGGCGGGATGGCCCCGCCGCAGGGCTTGATGCGGCCAGGCCGGTCGAGCAGCAAGACCTTCCGCCCGAGCCGGGCCAGATCGGTGGCAGCGGTCGCCCCGGCGGGGCCGCCGCCGATCACGACTGCATCATAGGAGGCCAGGTTCGCCATGAGTTCACCATTCGAGCAAGATTGTCGGAGAGTCAGTGAGGGATGGACGTCAGGACGGGATTGCCGCGCGCACCGCGAAGGCACCGACCATCATGCCGCTGACATAGACCGTCACGCCGAGGGCGCTGAGCCAGGTCGCCGTCGCCACGGGGTCTTGCAGGAAGCGCACCATCAGGGTCATTTGCACCGCGATCAGCGCCGCCACCGTGCTGGCGTGGACTGGCTGGCCCCAGCTGAACAGCAGGCCGACGACGACGAGCTGCGGCAGGATCATGAAGATGCAGGCGATCCACGCGGCGCCTTTGACCCCGAGCTGAACCGGTAAGGAGCGCACGCCCATCTGTTTGTCGCCCTCGATGGCCTTGAAATCATTCAGCGTCATGATGCCATGGGCGCCAGCGCCATAGAGGACGGCCAGGGTGAGGATGCGCCAGTCCGGCATGCGCCCCCCCAGCATCACTGCCGCGCCGGTGATCCATGCCAGGCTCTCATAGGAGAATCCGACCGCCGCGTTGCCCCACCAGCCGTTCTGCTTCAGCCGCAACGGCGGTGCGCTGTAGATCCACGCCAGGATCAGACCGATGACCGTTGCGCCGAGCACCCAGGTACCGAGTACCGCGGCGAGGACCAGCGACATCAGGGTCCACAGGATGGCGATATACAGGCCCCAGCGTCCGGGGAGGCGCCCCGATGGGATCGGCCGGTTGGGCTCGTTGATGGCGTCCACATGGCGGTCGTACCAGTCGTTGACTGCCTGGCTGGTCGCGCAGACCAGGGGCCCGGCGAGGACGACGCCGGCGGCCAGGAACGCCCAGTGTTCGGCGACAGAGACACCGGAGGACACCACGCCGCAGGCGAAGGCCCACATCGGCGGGAACCAGGTGATCGGGTGCAGCACCTCGAACACGGCGGAAGGCACCGGACGGGTCCGTGGGACGGGGGGCGAGACCGTGTCTGTCATGGCAGGGTCGATACTCTCTACGAGGCTTAAAGGCGAAAACGATGCGCAGATGCGTCAAGTTCCACGGCGACTCGGCGCTCTACGGGGAAAGGGCGGAGGACCAAGCGCCAAGGGCGCGCAACCTGGACGTGCAGCGGCCGCGGCGCTCGGCGCTTGGCCCAGGTGGCGGAACGTAACGAATCAGCAGCAAGGCGCTTATCTCTCGTTGGTCTGAGGCATCGCCTCTCCAGCGATGTCGAAGGTTAGTGCTGGCCGCGCCGGATCGCGGCCGAGCGGGCGGCAAAGTCTATCCCGAACGCCGGCACCGATGGATTCGCCAGTGCACGAAGCCTGATCAGCGTCAAAAGCGCCGCATGCCCACGGTGGGACCCGGCTGTGCTGCCGGGAGTTCTCGAGCCGCGTGGAGGCGAGGTAGCGGGCTGCCAGCGGCTCGGCGGTGGTCTGCGAATGGCTCGCCGACGTTACTCGCCCTCGCTCTCGGCAGCGATGTCGCCGAGGCCATAGCGGCGCAGCTTCACATACAGGCTTTGCCGGCTCAGGCCGAGCAGCTCGGCCGCCGAGGCGCGATTGTCACCGGTCAGCTCCAGGGCGGCCTCGATGCACAGGCGCTCGATCATGTCCGTGGATTCGCGCACGACCTCCTTGAGCGGAACCCGGCCTACCAGTTCCGTCAGATGCTCCACCGACCTAGGCAGCGCCCCCTCGCCGGCGCCTTCCGCCGAGACCCGCCGATCCACGTTGCGGATGATGAAGCCGAAGCTCGGCTGATCGCTGCCGTTGTGCACGGCCACGGCCGAGATCTCCACCTCGCTGCTGGAGCCGTACTCGGAACGGATGGTGGTCGCGAACAGCCGGACGGCGCCGTGCTGGCGCAGATTGGCGATCAGCACATTCATGTCCACACCCGGGCGCCCGAGCCAGCGGTCCAGGGATTCGCCGCGGACCTGATCTTCGGTGGACAGCTGCGCCAGCTCAAGAAAAGCCGAATTTGCGCTCAGGATGCGGCCGTCCTGCGCCGTGACGACGAAGGCGTCCGGGGCCTTCTCGACGATCTTGGCCAGCCGGGAACGCGGCTCACTCGCCGCACTGGCCTGACCCTCGCCCTCCACCGGCGATAGCCGTATCAGCACCAGCGACGCGTTCTCCTGACGCACCGGCGCGGCGGAGATCTGGAACTCGGCACCGCTGCGCAGCCGCGCGCGCACATCGTTAGCACGTCCCGCGGCCCGTACGCCGGCGATCAGAGACTGGATCGCCCGCGTGCCCTGCTCGTCGAACCCCTCCGGAAAATGCCGTCCGACCAGCCGCCGGGTGCCGGCTCCCAGCATCAGCGATGCGGCCGGGTTGGCCTCGACGACCTTGCCGCTGTCCGGGTCGAGGATGATGATGGCATCCGACGAGGAGCGGAACAGCAGTCGATAGCGGGTCTCCAGCTGGCGCAGCCGCCAGTAGTCGCGCTCCAGGGACTGCTGGGCATCCACCAGCCGCTGCTGCAGCGCGGCGATCCCCTGCAGGTCCCGCCCGATGGCGATCAGATGCTGATCCTTGGCCAGCTTCGCGGTCAGATAACGCATCGGCAGCTCAGCGCCGCTGCTCGAGACGTGATCGACCTGCCGCCACACGGGAGTCCCGGCATCCGACAGCGCGTCGGCAATCATGGCCTCGACCCGTGGCCGGCTGTCGGCGGTCACGGTGTCCGCCCAGGGACGGCCGATCCAGTCGTCCGCCAGCTGTGCGGACAATTCCTCGTTGCCCAGGGCCAGGTCTCGGATCGTGCCCTTGCTGTCGAGGATCAATGCAATATCGGACGCCGCGGCGACCAGCGTCGCGACCGTATCCGTGTCCAATTCCCCCAATGCCGTTTGCGGCGCTTCGAATGGCTTCACGAGATTACCGACCCCCTACAACGCGGGTGGGATTGCCGGACGCCGTCGCGCTCGTCTTCGATACCGCGGATCGCATCTTGTTCTTACGATGAAACGAACGCTTCATCTTGCGGAGTGGCACCGTGCCATGAACGTTAGGCCTGCGGCTATGAAATCTGTGCCGTTCGCTTATCGGTTGCGATCGGCCTGGCAGCATGGATTGTGGCCACTGGTCGCCGTTGAAGGTCCGAGCATCGGCGCGGGTCTGGCGGGCCGCGGCCAGGGCATGCGGCGCGCGCCGGGCGTTTGGCATCTGCGAGCCGCCGGGGCAATGCGCGGTCCGGGTGCGGCAAACCGGCCGTCGCAAAGGGGCGCAGCGCGCCGCAGCCCGGTGGCCACTTTCCGTCTCGGTGCTGTCGCCTCGGTACGTCTGGGTACATCCGCGTTCACCTCTGCCTGAACAACGCCGAGTTCCGCATCCCGATTCTCATCCCCGTTTCCCAACCACTGGGAGCTCATGGAAAACATGGCCCTTGCGAGGGCCGGTGCCGGCTGCCAGTCGGGCACGGCGGGCGCTCGGCGCGCGCACGACAAGCGGCGTTCGCGCCGTGCGCAACGGGGACCCCTTATTAGTTAGTCGGCCTGAGGGGGAATGTCAAGTTCCGTTTACGTTAAGCGGAGTTGACAGGGGGCGGGAAGCGGACTAGATTCCTGGTTACGCGGCACGTTCCAGGATTGCGAGGCGAGGCTAATGCGTCAGCGCCCGAAAAGGCATGACCGAAATCAACCGC
>Ga0316580_10000383_pt1 | contig 9954 bp, 6 predicted proteins | sample S0NA_2_FD_204519 | JGI IMG/M metagenome (GOLD analysis project Ga0316580, IMG submission 204519) | Rhizosphere microbial communities from salt marsh grasses in Alabama, United States - S0-2_160517rDrB | ecosystem: Host-associated > Plants > Roots > Rhizosphere | place: USA: Alabama | collected... | reverse complement strand
TTCGAACCCCCGACATCCTGCTCCCAAAGCAGGCGCGCTACCAGACTGCGCTATACCCCGAGTGAGCTGCCACTGGTCGGGGCCTTGGCACAACGTCCCCGTCCCGTCCCCTGTCGGGCAAATCGCCGAATCTGCGCTCCCTAGCGTTCCCCAACTCGCCGTGCCAAAGACGCCAAATGTTAGAAGTAAATCAGGCGTGCGTCAACACCTTGAACCAGCCCACCCTGCCAAGCCGCTTTGCGAGAGCGGGTCAACAAGCCGCCGTCTCCGCCCGGCTGTAGCGGAGATAGCGCGAGAACATTAGAATATAGAAGTTTTTGGATACTGCCTGGAAGCCCGACCCCATGCTCGACCCCACCACTCGTTCCGATAAAGACATCGGCCGCACCGAGGTCAAAGAGACCACCTGCTACATGTGCGCCTGCCGCTGCGGCATCCGTGTGCACCTGCGCGACGGCGAGGTCCGCTACATCGAGGGCAACCCGAATCACCCGCTGAACCAGGGTGTCATCTGCGCCAAGGGGTCATCGGGAATTATGAAGCAGGTTTCCCCGGCTCGGCTGACCAAGCCGCTGCGGCGGAAGCAAGGCGCCGAGCGTGGGCAATCCCAGTTCGAGGCGATCTCCTGGGACGAGGCGATGGAGATGCTTGCCGAGCGCCTGGCGCGCATCCGCAAGGAAGACCCGAAGAAGTTCGCCTGCTTCACCGGCCGCGACCAAATGCAGGCCCTCACCGGCATGTTTGCCAAGCAGTTCGGCACGCCGAACTATGCCGCCCACGGTGGCTTCTGCTCGGTCAACATGGCTGCCGGCATGATCTACACCATCGGCGGCTCGTTCTGGGAGTTCGGCGGGCCGGATCTGGACCGCGCCAAGCTGTTCGTGATGATCGGCACGGCCGAGGATCATCACTCCAACCCGCTGAAGATGCACATCTCCAAGTTCAAGCGGAACGGCGGGCGGTTCGTTTCCATCAACCCGGTGCGCACCGGCTATTCGGCCATCGCCGACGAGTGGGTGCCGATCAAGCCCGGCACCGACGGCGCGCTGATCCTGGCCCTGATCCACGAGATCATCAAGGTCGGTTTGTTCGACCGCGAGTTCCTGATCCAGTACACCAACGCCGCCGAGCTGGTCATCGACGACGATAGCCGCGACGATCACGGCCTGTTCTACCGCGACCTGACCGTCGAGATCGTCGAGGGCTGTAACGACCCGGAGAACAAGCTCTGGTGGGACCGCAACACCGGCCAGGTCTTGAGCCGATCGAAGGGCGCCGACCCTAGACTGATGGGCAGCTATACGCTCGACGACGGCACCCCGGTCAAGCCGTCCTTCCAACTGCTCAAGGAGCGCGTCGAGCCTTACACCCCCGAATGGGCCGAGGGCATCACCGGTATCCCGGCCGAGACCATCCGCCGCCTCGCCCACGAGATGGGCGTCACCGCTCGCGACCATAAGATCGAGCTGCCGATCACCTGGACCGACTGTTGGGACAACGAGCACAACACCGTTACCGGCAACCCCGTCGCCTTCCATGCCATGCGCGGCCTGGCCGCCCACTCCAACGGCTTCCACAGTATTCGCGCGCTGGCAATCCTGATGACCGTGCTCGGCACTATCGACCGCCCGGGCGGCTTCCGTCACCGCGCCCCGTTCCCGCGACCGATTCCGCCCTGCCCCAAGCCGCCCCACGGCCCGGAGTGCGTGCAGCCGGAAACGCCGCTCGACGGCATGCCGCTGGGCTGGCCGTCGAGCCCCGAGCACCTGTTCGTCGACGAGGCCGGCGAGCCGGTGCGCATCGACAAGGCCTTCTCCTGGGAGTATCCGCTCTCGGTACACGGGCTGATGCACAACGTCATCACCAACGCTTGGCGCGGCGACCCCTACCCCGTCGACACCCTGTTCCTGTTCATGGCCAACATGGCCTGGAACTCGTCGATGAACACCATGGGCACCCGCGAGATGCTGGTCGACAAGGACGAAAACGGCGAGTACAAGATCCCGTTCGTCGTCGTCTGCGACACCTTCTCGTCGGAGACCGTCGCCTTCGCTGACCTGGTGCTGCCGGACACCACCTATCTGGAGCGTTACGACGTGCTCTCGATGCTGGACCGGCCGATCTCGGAATTCGACGGGCCAGTCGACGCGGTGCGCGTGCCCGTGCTGCCGCCCAAGGGCGAGTGCCGTCAGTTCGGCGACGTCATCGTCGATCTGGGCGCCCGGCTCAAGCTGCCGGCCTTCACCAAGGAGGACGGCACGCCCAAGTACCGCAACTATGCCGACTTCGTCGTCAACTTCGAGACTTCGCCCGGCTCCGGCATCGGTTTTTTGGCAGGCTGGCGCGGCAAGTTCGGCGAGAAGGTGCTCAAGGGCGAGCCCAATCCGCGCCAGTGGGAGCACTATCAGAAGAACGGCTGCGTCTTCCACCACGAGCTCCCGCGCAGCTACCAGTACATGCGCAACTGGAACAAGGGCTACCTGCACTGGGCCCGCGCCCATGCGCTGACCCGTTGGGCCGAGCCGATCACGCTGCATCTCTATTCAGAGGTCCTGCAGCGCTTCCGCCTGGCCGCCCAGGGCAAGCGCCCCGGTCGCCAGCCGCCGGACCGGCTGCGCCAGCGCATCGACACCTACTTCGACCCGCTGCCGTTCTACTACGAGCCGCTGGAGACCCAGCTCATCGACAAAGGCCGCTACCCGCTGAATGCCCTGACCCAGCGCCCGATGGCCATGTACCACAGCTGGGACAGCCAGAATGCGTGGCTGCGGCAGATCCACAGCCACAATTATCTGTTCATGAACCCAAAGGTCGCGGTCTCCCACGGCCTGGAGGACGGCGACTGGATCTGGGTCGAGTCACCCCTCGGGCGGCTTCGCTGCATGTGCCGATTCTCAGAGGCGGTCGAGCCCGGCACGGTCTGGACCTGGAACGCCATCGGCAAGGCCGCCGGCGCCTGGTCGCTGTCGAACAAGGCCGACGAGTCGCGCAAGGGCTTCCTGCTCAATCACCTGATCGCCGAGGAGCTGCCGGCCCACGACGCCGGCGACCACCTGTCGAACTCCGACCCGGTGACCGGCCAGGCGGCCTGGTTCGATCTGCGCGTACGCATCGAGAAGGCCGGCCCCAACGAGCCCAAGATGACTTCGCCGCAGTTCGACCCGATGCCGACGCTGCCGGGCCAGGAGCGCCGCCGCGGACGCTGGCAGGGCTACGTCGCCGGCCTGTTCAACCGCCGCTGAGCCAACGCCCGACACCGCCGACCGTAGCATGGTTAGAGCGAAGCGAAACCCATCCTCCCGGCCCTAAGGCCAACCAACCGTACCGACAAGCACGATGCAGGACCCAACCGAAGCCGACCACGACCGTTTCCTGACGGAGGCCACCGCCCACGGGCAGGTCTGGGGCCTGTACGGCAAGAACGGCTGGGCCGTCACCGAATCCGAAGACGACCCGGACCGCCTGGTCTACCCGTTCTGGTCCGAGCGCGCCGATGCCGCCGCCCACTGCAGTGGGGACTGGTCCCACTTCAAGCCCAAGGTGATCAGCCTCGACGACCTGCTCGAGCGCTGGCTGCCGGGCATGAGCGACGACGGCGTGCTGGTCGGCACGAACTGGGATGCGGACCTGAGCGGCGCCGAATGGGAGCCGCTCGAGCTTGCCGAGCAGCTCTACGGCGCATCCGGCGAATAGCCTCAAAGCCTTCGATTCGACGATTGAAAGCGCAACGACACGAAGAACCCAAAGACCCAAAGACGCAAGGACAATGTGGATACGGATCACAGCTGGCCCGGAGGCTAACAACCCTTCGCGCCTTCGCGTGTTCGCGCTACTGCGCTATCGCGCCGCGGAGGCGCAAAGAATTTTTTCGTATTTGGAAATGACATCATGAGTCAGTTAGCCCTGGTCATCGACCTCAACGTCTGCGTCGGCTGCCATGCCTGCGTGACCTCGTGCAAGCAATGGAACACCTCCGGCTGGGCCGGTCCAATGACGGACGAGAATCCCTATGGTGCCGAACCCACCGGGACCTTCTTCAACCGCGTTCAGACGTTCGAGGTCGGCACCTTCCCGAGCACCGAGACGGTGCACTTCCCGAAGAGCTGCCTGCACTGCGAGGAGGCCCCCTGCGTGCCGGTCTGCCCCACCGGGGCCTCGTACAAGCGCGAGGACAACGGCGTCGTGCTAGTGGACTATGACAAGTGCATCGGATGCAAATACTGCTCCTGGGCCTGTCCCTACGGCATGCGCGAGCTCGACGAGCAGCAGAAGGTGATGAAGAAGTGCACGCTCTGCATCGACCGTATCACCGATCAGTCCCTGCCGGAGCGCGAGCGAAAGCCCGCCTGCGTCCTGGCCTGCCCGACCAACGCCCGACTGTTCGGCGACGTGCACGACCCGGACTCCGAGGTCTCCGTGGCCATCCGCGAGCGTGGCGGCTACCCGCTGATGCCCGAATGGGGCACCAAGCCGGCCAACCATTACCTGCCGCGACGCAAGACCCGCATGCACATCAGCGAGGACGAACTCCAGCGCGCCGACAACCCGCTGACCAAGGAAGACATCACCGAATACCACGGCGAGGAGACCCTCGACGACGTTACTTGGTAACCACCAGCGAGTCGGAAACGACCAACCGCAAAGACACAGGGTCGCGGAGATTCCGCAGGGCTATGAAAATGGCCAAGATTTCGAGAACTGCGTTCGATCTCTCTCAGGGTCTCAGCGTCTCAGCAGTTGACCACGCTCCCCGGTGTCGAAACCCAAATTCTTCAGGATTGACTTCCGATGCATCCAGCCTTCTCCGTCATCTTCCTCACCACGCTGATCGGCGCCGGGCAGGGCCTGTTCCTGGCGCTGTTCACTGGTCAACTGTACGCCGCCGTCGAGCTGATCGATCCCCAGGCCGACAGCTTCTACGCCATCGGCAGTGCCATGTCGCTGCTGCTGCTGGTCGGCGGCCTTGGGGCCTCGTTCTTCCATTTGGGTCGGCCAGAGCGGGCATGGCGCGCGGCGACGAAATGGCGCACTTCCTGGCTGTCGCGAGAGGTCATCGTGCTGCCGATGATGATGGCCGTCGTCTTCTTCTACGGCCTGGCCCACTGGCTGAACTGGACCGACCCGTTCATCGTCGCCGGCGACGGCGCGCTGCCGATCGACCTGACCATGACCCTCGGCTTCGTCGGCACCCTGGTCGCTTTCGCGCTGTTCGTCTGCACCGCCATGATCTACGCGAGCGTCAAGTTCCTCGAAGAATGGCACTCACCCTACACCGTGGCCAACTTCACCTTTCTCGGACTGGCCTCCGGCTTCATGCTCTGCGCAGCCTACTCGGCCTACATCGGCAACCACCTGATCGGTTTCTACGGGACCTGGGCCGTCATTTTCACCGTGCTGGGGCTAGCGTCGCGCGCCGCGTCATTGCTGCGCAACGCCACACTCAAGCACAAGAGCACCTTGGAGACTGCAATCGGCATTCGCCACCGTACCATCGAGCAGAAGTCCCAGGGCTTCACCGCCGGCTCGTTCAACACCCGCGAGTTCTTCCACCACCAGTCGGTCGACACCCTGAAGCTGGTCCGTCTCGCGTTCATGATCCTGGTCTTCCCCGTGCCGGTCCTGCTCATCGGCGCGGCCTACGCGATGCAGTCGACTACGCTGCCGATCCTCGCCGTCGCCGTCCAATACGTTGGCCTTATCGCCGAGCGCTGGTACTTCTTCGCCGAGGCCAAGCACCCGCAGAACCTGTACTACCAGAGCGTAGCCTGAGAATCAGGGGGTAGACGGCCGGCAGTCAGGCCGAGCGGAAGGTCCCGGGGTCGCCGGCGTCGGGGGCTCCCTAGGGCCGAATGCAAGTGGACCATGCCGCCGCTCACCCGACGCACGCGCCAGAGATCGGTCAGAGCCCTGTCCGAACCGTTCTGAATGTTCTGATGTCGGTTTCCGGTGACCAGACGACGAAGCCATCCGCGCTTTGCGCTGCGGTTGCAGCCGGGCTGCGCACGCCGATGATCACCTACACGAGACGAACGCCAACACGAGGGCAATCGCATGAAGACGCTGACTTGGGACAATACATTGAGTGTCGAGGTACCGGAGATCGACGAGGACCACCGCCGGCTGGTGGACCTATACAACCTGTTGACCGAGGCGGTGGCGCAGGGAGAGGCGACCGACTACATCAATGCGCTTACCGAAGAGCTGGTCGCCTGCACGGTCTGGCACTTCCGCCACGAGGAACGCTTGATGCTCAAGCACGGCTACGATGGACTCGAGGAACACCGCAACGAGCACGTGGAGCTGATTGCTGATGCCCGGGCGCTCCAAGAACGCCTTCAACAGCAGGATCAGGCCATCGGTAGTGACGAAATCGCGTACCTGGAGCGCTGGCTGATGGCGCACATCTTCGGCGCCGACATGAAAATGGGCGCTTATCTAGGCGAGGTCATGTAGGCCCGATGAATTCGGGCCTGTAACCAAGTCAGCCTTGGGCCGCGAGACGATGCTCGAAGTGGCTGACCAGCCGCGAGCGCAAGGTCTTTTCCTTATGCTTGGAGGCGGCTAGCAGACGCTTCTCGGCGACGCCGATGAGGGTCTCCTGGGCACCCTTGGTGCTGTCGTCGGCGGGGGTGCGCTGGACGTAGCTGCCGTCGGGCTGCATGTCCCAAGCCGAGCGGGTGTCGGCGAGCTGCACATCGAGTATCAGGCGCAGCTCCTGGCGCAGCTCGGGGTTCTCCACTGGGGCGTGCACCTCGACGCGGGCCTCCAGGTTGCGTCGCATCATGTCGGCTGAGCCGATGTAGTACTCCTCATTGCCGCCGTTGTAGAAGTAGAGGATGCGGGCGTGCTCCAGGAAGCGCCCAACGATACTGACCACACGCACGGTCTCGGTGAGTCCTGGGATACCCGGGCGCAGCCGACAGGTGTCACGGACGATGAGATCGATCTTGACCCCTGCGCTGGCGGCCCGGTAGAGCGCGCGAACGATCTGGGGGTCCTCCAGCGCGTTCATCTTCATCTGAATCAGGCCGTTGCCCTCCTCGTGGTGGATGTCGATCTCGCGCTGGATCTTGGCCAGGATGCCCCGCTTGAGGGTATAGGGCGCGGCAAGGATCTTGCGATAGCTCGGCGGCGGCGAATAGCCGGTCAGGTAGTTGAACAGCTCGGTGAGATCGGCACCGATCTCCTCGTCGCAGCCGAGCATGCCGAGGTCGGTATAAAGCTTGGCGGTGCCGCCGTGATAGTTGCCGGTGCCGATGTGGTAGTAGCGGCGCAGCTGGGCGTAGTCGCGGCGGACGACGAAGATCAGCTTGCTGTGAGTCTTCAGCCCCAGCACGCCGTAGGTTACGTGGATACCCTCGGCCTCCAGCCGTCGAGCCCACTTGATGTTGGCGGCCTCGTCGAAGCGGGCCTTCAGCTCGACCAGCACGGCCACCTGCTTGCCACGCTGGGCGGCGTCGATCAGCGCATCGAGTATGGCGCCGCCGGAGGTCCGGTACAGGGTCATCTTGATGGCCAGCACCTTAGGATCCTTGGCCGCGGTGGTCAGAAAACGCTCGACGGTATTGGCGAAGGACTCGTAGGGGTGCTGCAGCAACAGCGGCCCGTTCTCGCGGATGATATGGAAGATGTTACGGCGGTCGTTGCCGAGCAGCGGGTGGTCGCCGGGGCGGTGCGGCCTGTCGTGCAGTTCGGGGATATCGAGGGTGGCCAGCTCGAAGAGGTCGCGCATGGCCATCATGCCCTCGACCTCGTAGACGTCCTTGGACTCGTCGAGGCCCAGCTCGGCGGCCAGCATGCCCCGGTGAACCGGGTCCATGCCAGCCTCGACTTCCAGACGGACGATGGGCGCGAAGTGGCGCTCTCGCAGCTCGGTCTCGATCATCTCGAGCAGATCGCTAGCCGCCTCGGCATCGGGCTCCACGATGGCGTTGCGCGTGACCCGGAACAGTTCGCAGCTGGCGATCTCCATGCCCGGGAAAAGCATGTCGAGGTTATTGACGATCAGATCATCGAGCGTGACGAAAGTGTTGACGCCGTCGACCTGGATCAGCCGCTTCGAGACATCCTTGCTGACCGGCACCTTGACGCGGGCCATGTAGGTCTCGCTACTGCCCGGGAAGCGCAGCGTTACCAGCAGGTTCAGGGCCAGATTGGAGATGAACGGAAACGGGTGCGCCGGATCCATCGCCAGCGGCGTGATCATCGGGAAGATGTCGGTGCGGAAGTGCTCGCGCAGACGCTCACGGTCGGCGGCACCGAGGGAGTCGATGCTGGCCAAACGAATGTCCTCGGCCTCCAGCGCGGCCATCAGCTCGGCGAAGATGCGCTCCTGGTCGTCCTGCATCCGGTCGGTGAGCTCGCGGCAAGCGGTGATCTGCTCGGCCGGCTTGCGCCCGTCGACGCTGGCCTGGGTGACGCCGGCGGCAATCTGCTGCTTCAGACCGCCGATGCGCTTCATGAAGAACTCGTCGAGGTTGTTGCTGACGATGGCGAGAAACTTGACCCGCTCCAGCAGCGGGTTGCGCGAATCGTCGGCCTCGTGCAGGACACGCTGGTTGAAGGCCAGCCACGTCAGCTCCCGGTTCAGGTAAAGCGTCGGATCATCGAGGTCCGGGACATCGACAGCGGTCGTCGCGTTCGGAACGCTCGTCGGCGTGGTGCTGGCGGCCTCGTCGTCTTCCATGGTGGGCAGCGTGGTCAGATCATTCATCGTTGGGCTCCTCGGGGCGGCGGTTGCTTGGCCAGCCAGTTAGCATAGCCCAAACTCCCTCCGCATCATAAGACGAACAAGTTGAAAAACATCCGCATTGCTGAGCCCTCCGTTGCGTCACCATTTTTGGGGGGGTGATCGCAGAGCAGGCCAGCATTCGGCTCGCAGCCGTTGGGGGCATCGTCAGGCGGGCCAGACGACGGTGCAAAAGGAGAACGGACCCGCACGAAGCTACCGACACACGAGCCCCTCGCGAGCCTAGCACCCAAACACACTACCGAATCCATGAATCCACCCGCCCACTACCGCGCAGATATCGATGTTCTGCGCGGCATCGCCATCCTCGGCGTGCTGGCTTTTCACTTTTTTCCCGACTGGTTGCCCAGCGGATTCGTCGGCGTCGATGTCTTTTTCGTTATCTCCGGCTATCTCATTACATCCATCCTGCAGCGAGAGCTGCGTGACCACCGGTTTCGACTCTTTAAGTTTTATGAACGGCGATGCCGTCGAATTCTTCCAGCCTTGGCAGTGGTATTGTACGCGGTTGTGATTGGCTCTTTCTGGCTCGCGTCACCTCGTGACCTGATTTGGATAGGTCAGAGTCTGGTTGCGGCAGGCTTGCTGAGCTCGAACATCTACCTCTGGCTCAAGCAGAGTGACTATTTCGCCCTGGACGCTGAGCGCAATCCGTTGCTGCACGTTTGGTCTTTATCCGTCGAGGAGCAATTCTATGCGATTTTTCCTCTGCTGCTATTGGTATTGATACGCACGACGATGCAGACTCGATGGACATTGATGCTGATACTTACCGCGTCCTCGCTGCTCGCCAGCCTGTGGCTAAGCTATTCGGCTCCGTTGTCCGCCTTCTACCTCCTTCCGACCCGGGGTTGGGAATTGGGTTTCGGCGTACTGCTCGCTTTCTACGCCGTTGAGCGGCGGCCATTTGGACCTGAGCAAACCCGCCACTTATTCCGACTCCTAGGGGCAACAGCAGTGGCCGTTGCGATGGCGTCACCCCGAATCAGTTCTTATCTGCACCAACGGGAGGTCGTGCTGGCCTGTCTCGGCACGGTGCTATTGATCTATGCAGGCGGTGACGGCGCTGGAATGCGCGCGCCATTGAGCCTCGTGCCGCTGCAGATGGTAGGTCGTATATCCTACTCGCTCTATCTTTGGCATTGGCCTTTACTGGCGCTCTCGAATCACGCCGAGCGCGTGGGCACCGGATCGATCAGTAAATC
>Ga0316580_10000382_pt1 | contig 9989 bp, 8 predicted proteins | sample S0NA_2_FD_204519 | JGI IMG/M metagenome (GOLD analysis project Ga0316580, IMG submission 204519) | Rhizosphere microbial communities from salt marsh grasses in Alabama, United States - S0-2_160517rDrB | ecosystem: Host-associated > Plants > Roots > Rhizosphere | place: USA: Alabama | collected... | reverse complement strand
ATGGACAGCAGCAGCATCGAGCTCCCGGGCTCCGAGATCGAGCGTATCACCCTCCAGGACGGGTGCCTGCGCATCCACTTCTCCCGCGCCTACATTGTTAAGACGATGACCGGGTCGACCGAGCGGACCCGCTGGTGGCAGGCCGGCGATCTGGTCATGGACGAGGCAGAGGTCGAGGGCGAGCTGCCCGACGGGCCTTTCGTCTGCGACGGCGGCGATGTGGATGAGAACATCTACACCTACCGCGACATGATCCCGATTCCCCTCGACAGCCGCGGATACGCGAGATGCATGCTCAAGGTTCGTGGCAGCGACGCGCGGGTCGTCGCCAGCGGCACAACCATCCGGCTGGAGATGGACGCGACACCGAAGTACATCGAGCATCTGCGCGATTGACCCCGCCGCCTACCGAATTCCGTTTGCCAGGAGCCGTCCGATGCTGTTCCACACCCCCGAGGAGACGAGTCCGTTCGCCTTCGATGTCGACCACGACCAATTCCAATCCCTGGTCATCGATGCCTCCCACAAGCAGCCGGTGCTGGTGGACTTCTGGGCGGACTGGTGCGGTCCCTGCCATGCCCTGTCCCCACATCTCAGTCGCGTTGTCGACGAGCTTGGCGGTACCCTGCGCTTGGCCAAGGTAGAGGTGGACGAGGGCGAGAATATGAAGCTGGCCGGGCACTATCTGTTGCGCGGCTTCCCGACGGTGCTGCTGTTCGTCGACGGCGAGGAGCGAGGCCGCTTCAGCGGATCGCGATCCAGCCATCAGATCCGTGAATGGCTGCGCGAGCATCTGGACCTGGACGCCATCGCCGGACACTCGAACGCAGAGCCCAGCTAACGCCTCCGGGTCACTGTCTCGTTGCCCCGGTCAGGACGACTCGGACTGGCGAAAGTGGCGACGCACCATTTCGGCCAGCAACATCGGGTCCACCGGCTTCGTCAAGAAGTCGTCCATCCCGGCATCCAGGCACGTGTTCTTCACGTCCTCGGCGGCATTCGCGGTCAGTGCCACAACAGGCAAGTGCTGGTCGTCTCCCTCGGCCTTGCGCAGGGCCTCGGTAAAGCCAATGCCGTCCAGCCCGGGCATGCGCAGGTCGATGAAGGCGAGATCGAATCGATGCTCACCGGACAGGGCCAGCTCCAGCGCCTGATGTCCGTTAGTAGCGAGACTCACGTCGGCACCCTGTTTGGCCAACAGTGTGGTAATCACCTTGGCGGCGATGTCGTTGTCCTCCGCAACCAGGATGCGCACACCCGCGGCAGGGCCTGCTGGCGCGGGCGACGGGCTGGACCTGGGCGGGGCGGCGTGCGCCGGCGTGCTCGTGTCCGAGGGCCGCTGCTCCGTATCCCCCGATGGCAATGCCCTGGGCTCGGCCGGCGGCCCCGACTCGATAGCGCGGTGGATCGCCGCCGCCAGCTCATGGCGCAGGAATGGCTTGGTCAAGCAACCGGCCTCCACCTCGGCGAGGTCGCAACGGCGCGGGGCGTAGATCAGCAACAGCGCTGGCATCTGGGCGTCGAGCACGCGCCGAAAGGTCTCCACCACCCGGGCCAGATCCAGCCGATCGGGCGTATCGGCCACGATCAACAGATCGACGCCATCGGCGGCCTGGACCATTTCGGCGAGCCGGCCGATGTCGTATTCGTCGAAGCCGACCATGCCCAAGTCCCGGCACGTCTCGGCGATGAGGGCGCGCATGGCCGGGTCGCGCTCGTAGATCAGCACGCGGCGTCCCTGCAGCGCTGGGTCCGGAGTCGGCGGTAGCGGCAGCCCCTCGCGGTCGATCAGCGGCAACCGCACCGTGAAGCGGCTGCCCTTCCCAGGCTCGCTGATGACCTCGATGCTGCCACCCATCAGCTGGGTCAGATCGCGGGCGATGGTGGTGCCAAGCCCGGTGCCCCCGTATCGGCGCGTGGTCGAGGCGTCGGCCTGGCTGAAGCTCTCGAAGATCAGCGAGAGCTTGTCGGCCGGGATGCCGATGCCAGTGTCGGTAACCTCGATGACCACATGCCGCTCCGGCAGCGTCTCAATGGGCTCGCCGATGCGCGCCCGCACCATCACCTCGCCATGCTCGGTGAACTTGACCGCATTGCCGACCAGGTTGAACAGGATCTGGCGCAGTCTCAGCTCGTCACCGCGTACGCGGTAAGGCACATTGGGGCCGATGTCGCAGATCATCTCCAGCCCCTTGGTGAGGGCCTGGCCCTGCAACAGATCGCAGACCTCTTTGATCGGTTTGCGCAGATCGAACGCCGACGCCTCGAGCTGAAGCTTGCGCGCGTCGATCTTGGACAGGTCGAGGATGTCGCCGATCAGGGCCTGGAGCATATTTGCCGAGCTGGTGATGCCGTCGACATACTCCCTCTGCTCCATGTCCAGCCGCGTGTCACTGAGCAGCCGGGCCATTCCGAGCACGCCGGTGAGTGGCGTGCGCAGCTCGTGGGTCATATTCGCCAGGAAATCCCCCTTGGCCTGGTTCGCCTGCTCGGCGGCCTGCCTGGCCCGGCGCAGCTTGCGCAACAGCGAATCCTGATAGAGCGGCAGTAGGACCAGGACCAGGAGGTGGAACATCACATCCAGCCGCTGCCCGGGGTCGATGCCGAGCACCATCACGACCGCGCTGTAGGATAGGACCGCCGAGGCAGCGGCGACGCCCAGGTGTGCCCGCCCGTACCGGGTGCCGGCGGAGATGAAGATCCAAATGTAGACCAGGTAAAACGGACTCACCGCGTCGCCGGTCAGGTAGACCGCCAGACTGACGGCAACGATGTCGATGATTTGCGCGAGGTAGCGACGCGCATTCCATTCCGCTCGCAGCAGCACGCTGACCAAAATCGCCGTGTTGAGCACCAGATAGCCAGCGAAGAGCTTGAAATAGTGGTCGACGGGCACGTCGTAGGCACCGATGAGGGCGCCGATGCCGATGTAGCAGACACTGAAGCCCCAGAAGCCCATGCGGACCAATGCCGACTGGAACTCCGGGTTAGCGCGCAGTCTTGGGGGGACACGATCGATCGGCCACATGGGTGGTCTCCGGCGTCGGCGCCTGGTGCGCGGGCAGGATGTGGAGGGCAGCGGCCAGCGCACTCGGCGGCAGCCCCGGCAAAGCGATCATGCTATATTAGCGAATCATTTTCGACCCTGATCTTGGGTGTTACAGCCGACTGCGCGCTGCCTCGACGCAAGCTAGCGCCCGATCAGCGACGACGAGACCCGGCAGCATCAACGCTGATTGCGGGGCACCGGCATCCCCTGAACGTATCGAGATCCACTGACGAGGAGCACCCCATGTCCAAGAAACATCCCGTGGTCGCAGTGACCGGCTCGTCCGGCGCCGGAACCACCACCGTCAAGCGCGCGTTCGAGCACATCTTCTATCGCGACGGCATCCAGGCCGCGGTGATCGAGGGCGACAGCTTCCACCGCTACGACCGCGCGGAGATGAAGAAGGAGATGGCCAAGGCCGCCGAGGAGCACCGCAATCTCTCCCACTTCGGTCCCGAGGCCAATCGCTTCGATATGCTCGAAGAGCTGTTTCGGACCTACGGCGAGACCGGCGGCGGCAAGAAGCGCTACTACATCCATAGCGAGGAGGAGGCCGCCGAGCACAATGCCCGCCTCGGCACCAACCTCGACCCCGGCCAGTTCACGCCGCTGGAGGACATCCCCTCGGACACCGACCTGCTGTTCTACGAGGGCCTGCACGGGATGGTCGTCACCGAGGAGAACAATGTCGCCCAGCACGTGGACCTCGGCGTCGGCGTCGTCCCGATCGTCAACCTGGAGTGGATCCAAAAGATCCATCGCGACAACCTCGAGCGAGGCTACTCCGCCGAGGCCATCGTCGACACCATCCTGCGCCGGATGCCCGACTACATCCTGCACATCACGCCGCAGTTCTCGCTGACCGACATCAACTTCCAGCGCGTACCGACGGTCGACACGTCCAACCCATTCATCGCCCGCGACATCCCGACGCCGGATGAAAGCTTCGTCATCATTCGCTTCAAGGACCCGGAAGCCCTGGAGATCGACTTCCCCTACCTGCTATCGATGATCCATGACTCCTTCATGTCCCGCCGCAACACCATGGTCGTCCCCGGCGGCAAGATGGGCTTTGCCATGGAGGTCATCCTCCAGCCCATCATCGAGCGCATGATGGCCTCTCGTAACGTCTGATAACCTGACCCTCCTCGCCCGCGGCTTTCCGTGCCGCGGGCGAGTTGACTTGGGCCCTAGGCCCGGCCCGACCGCTCAGGCCGACCGACGCACCGAGAGCAGATGTACCCGCCGGCTGTCGGCGCGCAGCACGGTGAAGCGAAAGCCGCCGGTCTCGACGCGCTCACCGCGTGTCGGTAGGTGCCCGAAGGCCTGCACGACCAAACCGCCGATGGTGTCGAGCTCACCGGCATTCAGACTGCCGCCGAAATAGGCGTTGAAGTCTTCGATCGGGGTGCGGGCCTTGGCGATGTACTCGCCCTTGCCGCGGTTGAAGATATTGGCGCCTTCGTCGTAGTCGTGCTCGTCCTCGATCTCACCGACGATCTGCTCGAGGACGTCCTCGATGGTCACCAGGCCGGCGGCGCTGCCGTACTCGTCGACGACGATGGCCATATGGTTACGGCTGGCGCGGAATTCCTTCAACAGCACATTCAGGCGCTTGCTCTCGGGGACGAAGACGGCGCTGCGCAAATGGTCGCGGATGTTGAAGGCCCGCGGGCTGCCCTGCTGACAGTAGGCCAACAAATCCTTGGCCAGCAGGGTGCCGACCACCTCGCCCTTGTCGTCGCCGATAACGGGAAAGCGCGAGTGGGCCGACTCCACGGCGATCGCCAGGATGCGCTCCAGCGAATCGTCGCGGCGAACATAGACCATCTCGGCGCGGGGGATCATGATGTCGCCGACGCGCAGGTCGCCGACCTGGAGCACGCCCTCGATCATGGTCAGGGCGTCGCGGTCGAGGATGCCTTGGCCCTCGGCCTCCTTGACGATCCCAATCAGCTGCTCTCTATCCTGCGGCTCACGACCGACCAGCCGGCAGAGGCGCTTACGCCAATCGCCGGGCCGTGAGCCGTTGGTAGATCGATCAGGCATGGTCTTTTGGATCAATTGGATCACTTGCATAGGGTGGTGGAAAGCCTAACCCGGCGAGGATAACGGTTTCCAGCGTCTCCATGGTCTCGGCCTCGGCCGCGTCCTGGTGATCGTAGCCCACCAGGTGAAGAACGCCGTGGACGATCATATGGGCCCAGTGCGCAGCTAAGGCCTTGCCTTGCTCCGTGGCCTCGCGGGCGACCACCGGGGCACAAATGACGAGATCACCGAGCAGTGGAAAGTGCTCGTCGATGCCCGGCGGCGGCTCGAAGGGAAACGACAGCACATTGGTCGGCCCGGGGCGTCCGCGGTAGCGCTGATTCAGCGCTGCACCCTCATCGATGTCGACGATACGGATGGTCAGCTCGGTATCGGTATCGGTATCGGTATCGGTATCGGTATCGGTATCGCCAGCATGATCCCCGCCATACCGCAGCGCCGCAGCCACCCAACGCTCAATCACCTCCGCGCCCGGCAGCTGAGCCGCTTCGCTGGCGACCTGAAGATCGAGCGTCAGCGCCATGGTGTTCCGGCGACCGCGCGCCGACCGGGGCGCTGTTTGCTTCGGCATCGCGCCCTGCCCGCCGGTCTCACTTGCTCGCCCTGCCTCGCGCCTCGCTCTCGCGCCTTGCGGCGTCTTCCTGCCCCTGCCGATCGAAGACATCGTAGGCATGCACGATGCGCTGCACCAGCGCATGGCGAACCACATCGCGGGCGGTGAAGAAGGTGAAGCTGATACCGTCGACGTCACGCAGGACCTCGACGGCTTGGCGCAGTCCCGACGGCTGCCCCCGCGGCAGGTCGACCTGGGTCACGTCACCGGTGACGACCGCGGTGGAGCCGAAGCCGATCCGGGTCAGGAACATCTTCATCTGTTCCGGCGTCGTGTTTTGGGCCTCGTCGAGGATGATGAAGGCCTCGTTGAGGGTACGTCCACGCATATAGGCCAACGGCGCGACCTCGATGACGTTGCGCTCGATGAGCTTGTTGACCTTCTCGAAGCCGAGCATCTCGAACAGGGCGTCGTAGAGCGGGCGCAGGTAGGGGTCGATCTTCTGCGCCAGGTCACCGGGCAGGAAGCCAAGGCGCTCACCGGCTTCGACCGCCGGACGCACCAAGAGCACCCGGCGCACCCGGTCCGTCTCCAAGGCCTCGACGGCACAGGCCACGGCCAGGTAGGTCTTGCCGGTGCCGGCGGGCCCGACGCCGAAGTTGATGTCGTGGCGCAGGATGGCATGCAGATAGCCCTGCTGGTTCGGACCGCGGGCGCGGATCAGGCCACGCTTGGTCTTGATGACCACATCTGGCAACTGCTCGGCATCGGCGTCGAGCCGGGCGTCGATGCCGGAGGACTGCAGGTGCAGATGCACGGCCTCAGGGGTCAGGGTCTCGTCAGCGGCCGTGTCATACAGGTCGCAGAGCAGCCGCTCGCAGGCAGCCGCCGCATCACGCTCGCCGATGATGCGGAAGCTGACACCGCGATTGGCGATCTCGACGCCCAGCCGGCGCTCGATCAGCCGCAAGTGCCCGTCGAGCTGGCCGCAGAGGTTGGCCAGCCGCACGTTGTCCTCCGGCGCCAGCTCCAGGTCGACGGTGACGGGGTGGGTGCTCAACGCGGGAGCATGACCTCGACCGGTCGGCTGGCGCCCCCGGCCATGCCCGACAGCTGGTCGGCCGCCTGCTCGCCTCGCAGCGAGTTCGGTAGGGCCTCGGTGATGCGAAGATCGACGAAGTCGCCGATCAGCGCCGGGGCGCCGGCGAAGTTGACGACGCGGTTGTTCTCGGTGCGACCGGCGAGCATGAACGGGTCCTTGCGCGACGGCCCCTCAACGAGCACCCGCTGCAAGGTGCCGACCATCTGCCGGCTGATGCGCTGGGCGTTGGTGCTGACCAGCTGCTGCAGCCGCTCCAGGCGCTGTTGCTTGACCTTGCGCGGGGTGTCGTCCGGGTAGTCCGCCGCCGGCGTGCCGGGCCGCGGGCTATAGATGAAGCTGAAGGACTGGTCGAATGCGACCTGCTCGATCAGCGCCAGCGTCGCCTCGAAGTCCGCCTCGGTCTCGCCGGGAAAACCGACGATGAAGTCGGATGCGATGCTGATGCCGGGACGGGCCTGCTGGACCTTGCGCACCTTCGAGAGGTATTCCAGCGCCGTATGGCCGCGCTTCATCAGCGCGAGGATGCGATCGGAGCCGCTCTGCACCGGCAGATGCAGGTAACTGGCCAGCTGCGGCACCTCGGCATAGCACTCGATCAGGTCATCGCTCAGCGCCACCGGGTGGGAGGTGGTGAAGCGGATCCGCTCGATGCCGTCGATGGCCGCAACCCAGCGAACCAGTTCGGCCAGGTCGGCCTCGTCGTGATCGTGGGTCGGCCCGCGGTAGGCGTTCACGTTTTGGCCGAGCAGGTTGACCTCGCGCACACCCTGCTCGGCCAGCGTGGCGACCTCGGCGATCACGTCGTCGAACGGCCGACTGACCTCCTCACCGCGAGTGTAGGGCACGACGCAGTAGGTACAGTACTTCGAGCAGCCTTCCATGACCGAGACATAGGCGCTCGGGCCATCGGCCCGGGGCTCCGGTAGGCGATCGAACTTCTCGATCTCGGGAAATGAGACATCGATGCGCGGCTGACCGTCTGCGCGCAGCGCATCGAGCATCGCAGGCAGCCGGTGCAGCGTCTGCGGCCCAAAGACGATGTCCACGAAGGGCGCGCGCTCGCGGATCAGCTCGCCCTCCTGGCTGGCGACGCAGCCGCCGACGCCGATCACCAGCCCCGGTCGGCGCTGCTTCCAGGGCCGCCAGCGCCCGAGCTGGGAAAAGACCTTCTCTTGAGCCTTCTCGCGGATCGAGCAGGTATTGAGCAGCAGGACGTCAGCGTCCTCCGGACGCTCGGCCATCGTCATCCCGTGGGAGACGCGCAGCAGATCCGCCATCCGGGCGGAGTCGTGCTCGTTCATCTGGCAGCCGTAGGTTTGGATATAGAGCTTTCGGGGCATCGGGGACTCTTGGAAGCCTGTCCTCTGATGACAAGACAGGTCGGGCTTGATCGCCTTGATATCCAGGTCCTCAGAAGCAAAAGAGCCGGGACCTTAGCCGATTTGGGCGGGGCCGTCTACCGTGTCCGCCGAGCGAGGTTTCAAGCACCGGAAGTGAGCCTCCGCGGCGGTCGACCAGGACGCGTTCTATCAGGCCGTCCCGATCCATATCGAGCGCATAGGCTGTCCGTCGTATGAGATGACAGCGTCGGGCATGGCCGCCTAGCCTGCGGCCGCAATCGGCGGCACCGGGTCGCCCTGGCCCTCCCAGTCGAAACGCGGAAGTCGCTCGAAGGCGTCCTGGATACCGCGATTCCAACTGTTGGTGATGGCCTTCAGCGTCGGATCATCGGCGTGGAACTTCAGGCGGCGCGACAGGGCGAGCGCGCCTGCCGGATAGATGGCGACCTCATAGGGCGGCCCGACCGTCAGGTTCGACCTCGAGGTGGCCTCGAGCGAGACCAACGCGAGCCGGGCCGCGTCTTCCAGGCCGAGTCCCGGGCGTGCGATGCGGTCGAGTGCCGGCTTACCGTACTTATTCTCGCCGATCTGCAAATAGGGCGTCTCGGCCGAGGCGGCGATGTAGTTGCCCTGGGGGTAGATCAGGTATAACCCATGGGGCTGGCTGCCGATCTGCCCGCCCAGGATCAAGGTCGTCTCGACGCTGACCCCGCTTTGGCTCAATGCCTGGCGATGATCGTTCTGTACCGCCTGGCTGACCCGACCCACGTATTCAGCGGCCTCGAACAGATAGGTCGGTGACAGCAGGCTCGGGCCCGTCTCACCGCGTTGTGCACGGTCGAGATCCCGGCGGATACGGTTGACCACCTCCTGGGTGGTGGCCAGGTTACCCGCGGAGAGGAGTATGAAGATGCGATCCTGGGCGGGCTGGAAACAGTGCAGCTTGCTGAAGCTGGTGACGTAGTCGACACCGGCATTGGTGCGCGAGTCGGACGCCAGCACCAGCCCGGCGCTGAGATTGAAGCCAAGGCAGTAGGTCATTGGGGGTCGGACGGCTTACGAAGGGCGGTCTCGGGAACGCACATGGTGATTCGATCGCGCGTCCAGCGCCAGTAGTGAACCGACGCTTGCGATGCCGGACAGGCCCGTCGCCCGCTGCCGAGGCCAGCAACCGCTCGACGGCAGCGATTGATGAGCGCCCCGCGAGCGAGCGTGCGACGTCCCTGTCGTGGCGACTGCGAAGAGGCCTCCTCTGCCGAGGGATGTGTGGCCGATCCGCTGCTAGATTCAGATCCCGTGGCTCTCAACGTGGTCCATGTGGAGGGAACAGCAGCGGCAGTATTTGGGGAATGATCCCAGCTGGACCCGGGTCCGGTCGCGGAGGCTCCGGTGGCTCATTGCGCGGGGCTCGCGGCTCTGGACGGGGGCCAGCTCCAAAGCCGGGACCAGCCCGGCTACCGGGTCGGGGTTCCGGCTCCGGTCTTCCTCCCGGTCTCCGATCTCCTCCCGGCCTCCAGCCTCCTTCCGGCCTTCGACCTCCTTCGGGCCCTCGGCCGCCTTCCGCTCTCCGGCCCGCCTCGCGTCTCCGGTCTGCCCCCCGCTGGGCGCCTCGATTCGGTCCCGAGCCGCCTTTGGGTCCCGAGCCGCCTTTGGGTCCCGAGCCGCCTTTGGGTCCCGAGCCGCCTTTGGGTCCTGAACCGCCTTTAGGTCTCGAGCTTCTGGATTTTTGGCCTGCTGGACCACCCGATCCGCCAGGCTTTGCACGGCTGTCTCCAGGACCACCGGGCGGACCACCTCCAGGTCCTTGGGCGATCCGCTGCCCAGCTGTGGCTGGATCCGTGGCCGCGCTTGGCTCGTACTGGATAGAGCTTGGCTGCCCGAGTACGCGATCCCACG
>Ga0316580_10000381_pt1 | contig 9989 bp, 7 predicted proteins | sample S0NA_2_FD_204519 | JGI IMG/M metagenome (GOLD analysis project Ga0316580, IMG submission 204519) | Rhizosphere microbial communities from salt marsh grasses in Alabama, United States - S0-2_160517rDrB | ecosystem: Host-associated > Plants > Roots > Rhizosphere | place: USA: Alabama | collected... | reverse complement strand
GAGGCGGAAGGTGGGAGGCCGCCCCCTGTAGGTCGGGCTTCAGCCCGACACAGGCTTAGGCACGTATCCGAGAGATCCTGGTCGGACTGAAGTCCGACCTACAGATAGCACGAGAAGCTCGGGTGGCCGGCCCCACAGCCGGCGTCGCCCGGCGCCTCTGGGAGTCGTTTCGCGTCCCGGCTCGATCCGAGTGGATCTGGGCCACGGCGCCGATCGAGAGAGCGGAATGACGGACAAGATCACCATCGAGATCGACGGTCGCCCGTGCGCGGCGGTGCCGGGCGAGATGATCATCGCGGTTGCCGACCGCGAGGGCATCGCTATCCCGCGCTTCTGCTATCACGAGAAGCTCTCGATCGCCGCCAACTGCCGGATGTGTCTGGTGGAGGCGGAGCAGGGCGGGCGGCCCTTCCCCAAGCCCGTCCCCGCCTGCGCCACCCCCGTCGCCGACGGCATGAAGGTCCAGACCCGCTCCCCGAAGGCCCTGGATGCCCAGCGCGGCACCATGGAGTTCCTGCTGATCAACCATCCCCTCGACTGCCCGATCTGCGATCAGGGCGGGGAGTGCGAGCTCCAGGACGTGGCGATGGGCTACGGCGGCGATGTCTCGCGCTTCGCCGAGCGCAAGCGGGTGGTCAAGGACGAGGACCTTGGCCCCCTGATCGCAACCGACATGACCCGCTGCATCCACTGCACCCGGTGCGTGCGTTTCGGGGCGGAGATCGCGGGGGTGCGGGAGCTGGGCGCCACGGGGCGCGGCGAGTCCATGCGCATCGGGACCTACGTGGCCCACACGGTGAGCCACGAGCTGTCGGGCAACATCATCGACCTGTGTCCCGTGGGGGCGCTCACCTCCAAGCCCTACCGCTTCACCGCCCGGGCCTGGGAGCTCACCACGGCCGATTCCATCGCCCCTCACGACGCGGTGGGCTCCAACATCCGCCTGCACGTGCGGCGGGGCCAGGTCATGCGGGTCCACCCGCGGGACAACGAGTCGGTCAACGAGACCTGGATCTCGGACCGGGACCGTTTCAGCTACGCGGGCCTCAACCAGGACGATCGGCTCACCGTGCCCCTCGTCAAGCGGGGCGGGGTTTGGGTCGAGATCGAGTGGGCCCAGGCGCTGGAGCTGGCGGCCGAGCGCCTCAAGGCGGCGGATCCCGCCGAGACCGGGTGGCTTCTGGCCCCCAATGCGACCCTGGAGGAGCTGTACCTGGCCCAGGGCATCGCCCGGGGTCTGGGTTGCCCGAACATCGACGTGCGGCTGCGGCAGCGGGACTTCCGCGGGGACGGCGCCGACCCGCTCCTGCCTTGGCTCGGCGCTCCGATCCCGGAGCTGGAGGAGCAGGGGGCCTTCCTGCTCATCGGCAGCGACATCCGCCAAGAGCAGCCGATCCTGGCCCACCGAATCCGCAAGGCGGCTCTGTCCGGTGCCAGCGTGGTCCTGGTCAACCCCTATGAGGTGGACCTCACCCACCCCAATACCCAACTGGTGTCGGGTGCGGCCCGGATGGTGGAGGACCTGGCGGCCATCGCCAAGTCGCTGCGCAAGCGCGGCTCCGGGACCCTCAAGGACCTGATCGCCCAGGCCCAGCCCACCGAGGCCCACGCCGCCATCGCCGAGTCCCTCAAGGGGGCGAAGGGGCTGGTCCTGCTCGGCGGCCTGGCCGCCGCCCATCCCGACTACACCCTACTCAAGGCGTTCGCGAACGTCATCGCCGACGCCACCAAATGCAAGGTCGGCTTCCTCCCCTCCGCGGCAAACAGCGTCGGGGCTCACCTGGCCGGGGCCTTGCCCCACCTGCTGCCCGGCGCCGGGCTGGCGGAGCGGCCGGGGATCCCGGTGGCGGAGATGCTGGCCTTCCCGCGCAAGACCTGGGTCCTGTGGGGTGTGGAGCCCGACCTGGACCTCGGCAATCCGGGCCGGGCCATGGAGGCCCTGGGCCAGGCGGACTTCGTGGTGGCCGCCAGCGCCTTCCGTGCGCCTTCCCTGGAATCGGTCGCGGACCTCCTGCTGCCCATCGGGGCGTTCGCGGAGACCTCCGGCACCTTCGTCAACGCGAGCGCCACCTGGCAGTCCTTCCAGGGTGCGGTGGCCCCGCCGGGCGAGGCACGCCCGGGCTGGAAGGTGCTGCGGGTGCTGGGAAACCTGCTCGGACTCCCCGGATTCACCTACCGGGACACCGCCGAGATTCGTGAGGAGCTGGCCTCCCTGTGCGCCGACGCCAAGCCCAACAACACCCCGGTCGGTGATCTGAAGGTGGAGCCCAGAGGTCTGGGTGAGGGCCTCATCCGGCTCGGCAGCGTGCCCATCCATGCGGTCGATGCCCTGGTGCGGCGATCACCGGCGCTTCAGCGCACACCCGCGATGGCCTCCGTTTTCGGCGCCTACCTGCACCCCGAGCAGGCGCAGGCCCTGGGGCTGAGCTCGGGGGACTCGGTGGAGGTCCGGCAGAATGGGGCCGCGGTGCGTGCCCCGGTGGTGATCGATGCCTCCGTGCCGCCCGGCTGCGTGCGCATCCCCGCGGGTGTGGCCGGGAGCGAGTCCCTGGGGGACCAGATCGCGCCCGTTACCATCTCCAAGTCAATGGACGCTCAGGCCTGAGGGGTCGTTTGCGATGATCGCGTTGTGGAGCTCCCTTCCCCTCGTCATCCAGATCTTGCTCAAGATCCTGGTGATCCTGCTTCCCCTGCTCGGCCTGGTGGCCTACTACACCTACGCGGAGCGCAAGGTCATCGGCTACATGCAGATCCGCATCGGGCCCAACCGGGTGGGCTGGCGGGGGCTGCTACAGCCCATCGCGGACGCAGTGAAGCTGATGATGAAGGAGATCGTCCTGCCCACCAAGGCGGACAAGACCCTGTTCCTGCTCGCCCCCATGATCGCCATCGCCCCGGCCCTGGCGGCCTGGGCGGTCTTCCCCTTCGATGAGGGACTGGTGCTGGCGGACATCCACGCCGGTCTCCTTTACATCCTCGCCCTGACCTCCCTCGGCGTCTATGGCGTGATCATCGCGGGCTGGGCCTCGAACTCCAAGTACGCCCTGTTGGGGGCCATGCGCTCGGCGGCCCAGATCGTGGCCTACGAGATCGCCATGGGGTTTGCCCTGGTGGGGGTGCTGGTGGCGGCGGGGAGCCTGAATCTGGGGCAGATCGTCGCCGCCCAGCAGGGGAGCCTGCTGACCTGGTTCTGGCTGCCGCTCCTGCCCCTGTTCGGCGTATACGTCATCTCGGGGGTGGCGGAGACCAATCGGGCCCCCTTCGACGTGGCGGAGGGCGAGTCCGAGATCGTCGCCGGCTTCCACGTGGAGTACTCGGGGATGGCCTTCGCGGTCTTCTTCCTGGCCGAGTACGCCAACATGATCCTGATCGCGGCGCTGTCCGCGCTCATGTTCCTTGGCGGGTGGTTGTCGCCCCTGCCGCAGTCCTGGGTGGAGGGGGTCTTCCTGCTCGATGACGGCTTCCACTGGCTGCTGATCAAGACCTTCGCCTTCATGTTCCTGTTCCTGTGGCTGCGGGCCACCTTCCCCCGCTATCGCTATGACCAGATCATGCGGCTGGGTTGGAAGGTATTCATCCCGATCACGATCGTGTGGATCCTGGTGGTGGGCCTGGCGGTGGTCTACCGGATGCCGCCGTGGTGGTCCGCCTGATCCCGGGATCCACAGGTTACAGAACCATGCTCAAGACCGCGCGTGACTATCTGAAGAGCCTGCTTCTGATGGAGCTGTTCCGGGGCATGTCGCTGACCGGGACCTATCTGTTCAAGGGCAAGTTCACGGTCCAGTACCCGGAGGAGAAGGCGCCTATCTCGCCGCGCTTCCGGGGGCTCCATGCCCTGAGGCGCTATGCCAACGGGGAGGAGCGCTGCATCGCCTGCAAGCTGTGCGAGGCTACCTGCCCGGCGCTGGCCATCACCATCGAGGCGGAGCCGAGGGAGGACGGGTCCCGGCGTACCACGCGCTATGACATCGACCTCTTCAAGTGCATCTATTGCGGCTTCTGCGAGGAGTCCTGCCCGGTGGACTCCATCGTGGAGACGGGTATCTACGAGTATCACTTCGAGAACCGCGGCGAGAACATCATGACCAAGGACAAGCTGCTCGCCATCGGGGACAAGTACGAGGCGGACATCGCCGCCGCCCGGGCGGCCGACGCGGCCTATCGATAGCCGCGCCCGCGGTCCCCGCGACCTGACGTGGCGCACTAAACGTATCCGGATTCATCCATGGGCTTCGAGAAATTCCTATTCTACTGCTTCGCGGCCATAACCGTAGTCGCCGCGGGGATGGTGATCAGCCGCCGCAACCCGGTGCACGCGGTGCTCTGGCTGGTTCTCACCTTTGTCAGCAGCGCGGCCCTGTGGATCCTGCTGGAGGCGGAGTTCCTGGGGATCGCCCTCGTGCTCGTCTACGTGGGCGCCGTGATGGTGCTCTTCCTGTTCGTCGTCATGATGCTCGACATCGACATCGCCACCCTGCGCGCGGGATTCGTGAGGCACCTTCCCCTCGCGGTGGCGGTCGCCCTGGTCATGCTGATCGAGATCGAGCTGGTGGTGGGCCCCGGCAACTTCGGGCTCGACAGCTTCCCCAAGCCCGTGGCCGCGGGACCCGAGGTCAACAACACCCGTGAGCTGGGCCTGCTCCTGTACACGGTGCATGTCTATCCCTTCGAGCTTGCCGCCGTGATCCTCCTGGTCGCCATCGTCGCCGCCATTCGATTGACCCTGCGGCGCAGACCAGAAACCAAGTATCTCGATCCCGCGCGGCAGGTGCGGGTCAGAAAGGGTCCGGACCGGATTCGCATCGTCAAGATGCCCGCGTCGAGCACCACCGATCAAGAGGAATCGACGTCATGATCGCCCTGTCGGATTACCTCATCCTCTCCGGCATCCTGTTCTCCCTGGCGGTGGCGGGGATCTTCCTGAACCGCAAGAACGTGATCATCCTGCTGATGTGCATCGAGCTGATGCTGCTCGCGGTGAATACCAATTTCATCGCCTTCTCGCACTTCCTCCAGGACATGACCGGACAGGTCTTCGTCTTCTTCATCCTGACCGTGGCGGCGGCCGAGGCGGCCATCGGCCTGGCGATCCTGGTGGTGCTGTTCCGCAATCGCCAGACCATCAACGTGCAGGATCTGGATTCACTCAAGGGTTAGCGGTGTGATGGAAAACGTCTATTTGACCATCGTGCTCGCGCCCTTGGTTGGCGCCATCGTCGCGGGTTTCTTCGGCGGGCGGATCGGCCGGGCGGGGGCCCATTCGGTCACGATCGCGGGCGTGGGCCTCTCCGCGGGGCTGTCGCTCTGGGTGCTCAGCCGCTTTATCTGGCACGACGAGCCCGTCTTCAACCAGGCCGTCTACACCTGGATGGTCTCGGAAGGGATCCGTTTCGAGGTCGGCTTCCTGGTGGACAAGCTGACGGCCCTCATGATGGCGACCGTGACCTTCGTGTCCCTGATGGTGCACGTCTACACGATCGGCTACATGGCGGACGACGAGCACAACTGGCCCGACGGCTCAAAGGCCGGCACGAACAGCTACCAGCGCTTCTTCGCCTACATCTCGCTGTTCACCTTCTCCATGCTGATGTTGGTTATGGCCAACAACTTCATGCAGCTGTTCTTCGGCTGGGAGGCCGTGGGCCTGGTGTCCTACCTCCTGATCGGGTTCTGGTCGGTTCGCGACAGTGCCGTGTTCGCCAACCTCAAGGCCTTCCTGGTCAACCGGGTGGGGGATTTCGGCTTCATCCTGGGCATCGCCGCGGTGGCGATGTACTTCGACTCCGTGGACTACGCGGAGGTCTTCGCCGCGGCCCCGGCCCTGGCCGATGCGCAGGTGGACCTGTTCGGCGGGGTCTCGGTGATGACCCTGATCTGTATCCTGCTGTTCATCGGCGCCATGGGGAAGTCCGCCCAGATGCCCCTGCACGTGTGGCTGCCGGACTCCATGGAGGGCCCGACCCCCATCTCCGCCCTGATCCACGCGGCCACCATGGTGACGGCGGGCATCTTCATGGTGGCGCGCATGTCGCCCCTCTATGAGCTCTCCACCACGGCCCTATCGTTCATCCTGATCGTCGGGGCCACCACCGCCTTTCTCATGGGTCTGATCGGTCTGGTACAGAACGACATCAAACGGGTGGTCGCCTATTCCACCCTGTCCCAGCTCGGCTACATGGTCACGGCACTGGGTGCCTCGGCCTATGCGGCGGGCATCTTCCACCTGATGACCCACGCCTTCTTCAAGGCCTTGCTGTTCCTGGCGGCGGGGTCGGTCATCATCGCGATGCACCATGATCAGGACATCCGAAGCATGGGCGGGTTGCGCAAGTACATGCCGATCACCTGGATCACCGCCCTGATCGGCTCCTTGGCCCTGATCGGCTTCCCCGGGTTCTCCGGGTTCTTTTCCAAGGACGCCATCATCGAGGCCGTGGGTGGGTCCCACCTGTTCGGCTCCGGCTATGCCAGCGTGCTGTTGACCGTGGGGGTGCTGGTGACCGCGCTCTATAGCTTCCGCATGTACTTCCTCGTATTCCACGGCGAGGAGCGGATGGATGAGCACACGCGTCACCACCTGCACGAGACCCCCTGGGTGGTGACGGTGCCCCTGATCCTGCTGGCGATCCCGTCGATCTTTATCGGCTGGTACACCATCGAGCCCCTGCTGGTGGGAGACTGGTTCAGCTCGGGCAGCTGGCACCCGATCGTCGTCCATCATGAGCACGATACGCTGCATCATCTGGCGGAGCATTGGCATGGCCCCGCGGCCTTCGTGCTGCACGGCATGACGGCGCTGCCCTTCTTCCTCGCCATGACCGGTCTCATCGGCGCCGCGGTCGTCTGGTGGTACCTGTTCGGCAGGAACCCCCGGCTGGACGAGGAGATCCAGGCCAAGGGCGGCCCCATCACCCGGATCCTCCAGAACAAGTACGGTTTCGACGACTTCAACCAGCGCGTCTTCGGCGACGGCGGGCAGGGGATCGGCCGCGCCTTCTGGAAGGGCGGCGATCAGGCGCTGATCGACGGGGCCATCGTGAATGGCTCGGCCCGCTCCGTCGGCCGCTTCGCCGCCATCGCCCGGCACCTGCAGACCGGCTATCTCTACGATTACGCGATCGCCATGATCTTGGGTCTGGTGCTCCTACTCACCTTCTTCGTCACCTATTGATCGGGACAGGAGACCCCAGACGATGGAATCGGGCTTCCCCTTGCTCACCTTCACCATCTGGCTGCCGATCCTGGGCGGAATCGCCGTGCTCGCCAGCGGGGACAAGGCGGGCGGCGTGTCCAAATGGACCGCCCTGGCCTTCGCGGTGCTCACCTTCCTGGTGAGCCTGGGGCTCTGGCTGGGCTTCGATGCCAGCACCCCCGAGATGCAGTTCGTCGAGCGGGCCGCCTGGATCCCCTATTTCGACGTCTACTACTACCTGGGGGTGGACGGCATCTCCATGCCCCTGATCGTGCTCACCACCTTCATCACGATCTTCGTCATCGTGGCGGGATGGGACGTGATCACCTATCGACCCTCCCAGTACATGGCCGCATTCCTCATCCTTGACGGGGTCATGGTGGGGGTCTTCTCGGCCCTGGATGCCATCCTCTTCTATGTCTTCTGGGAGGCGATGCTGATCCCGATGTTCCTCATCATCGGGGTCTGGGGTGGCCCGAATCGCGTCTACGCCACCATCAAGTTCTTTCTCTATACCTTCTTCGGCTCCGTCTTCATGCTGGTGGCCCTGATCTATCTCTATTTCCAGGCCGACAGCTTCAGCATCCTGGATTTCCAGGCCGTCCAGCTGGGGATGACCGCCCAGACCCTGATTTTCATCGCCTTCCTGCTGGCCTTCGCTGTCAAGGTGCCCATGTTCCCGGTCCATACGTGGCTGCCGGACGCCCATGTGGAGGCGCCGACCGGGGGCTCCGTGATCCTGGCCGCCATCATGCTCAAGATCGGCGGCTACGGGTTCCTGCGCTTCTCCCTGCCCATCACCCCGGACGCCAGCGCCTCGCTGGATTGGCTGATCATCACCCTGTCACTGATCGCGGTGATCTATATCGGGTTCGTCGCGCTCGTGCAGCAGGACATGAAGAAGCTCATCGCCTATTCCTCGATTGCGCACATGGGGTTCGTGACCCTCGGCTTCTTCCTGCTGTTCACCATCCTGCAGAAGTCGGGCGGAACTTCCGGCGCCGTCATGGGGATCCAGGGAGGCATGATCCAGATGATCTCCCACGGGTTCATCTCCGGGGCCCTGTTCCTCTGTGTCGGCGTCCTCTATGACAGGGTGCACTCCCGTCAGATCGCGGACTATGGCGGGGTCATTCACACCATGCCCTGGTTCGGGGCCTTTCTCGTCTATTTCGCCATGGCCAACGCGGGCCTTCCCGGGACGTCCGGGTTCGTCGGCGAGTTCATGGTGATCCTGGCTACCTTCCGGGCCGATTTCTGGTTCGCCGTCCTGGCTGCCACCACCCTGGTCCTGGCCGCCGCCTTCACCCTCTGGATGGTCAAGCGGGTGGTCTATGGGGAGGTGAAGAGCGACAAGGTCGCCAAGCTGCAAGACCTGAACGGCCGGGAGGCCTTCAACCTGGGGGCGCTCGCGGCCGTGGTGCTGCTCTTCGGGCTTTGGCCCGCCCCCCTGGTGAACGTGATGCAAACGACCGTCGAGAACCTGGTCGTGCAGATAAGCGCCTGCAAGCTTCCCGCGGAGGAGGCGGGCCGCTGCACCCTCCCTCGGGCCGAGCCGGTGGCGGCAGTGACCCCCTGATGGCGTCAGCATCCGTGACCTGAGGAAGTCCCTAGATCAGACGTGCCCCCGACGACAAGCGTCGGACCCGACCCGAGCCCCGGAAGATCCCAATGCAACTCGACGCCGCCCAGCTTCTGTCCATCCTGCCGGAGATCGCCGTGCTGATCACGGCGTGCCTCGTGCTCGTCGTGGACCTCTACCTGAAGGAGAGGAACAAGGGCATCAACCATGGGCTGACCCTCGTGGGGTTGGTCGTGGCCATGGCCCTGACGGGTCTGGGCGCGGGAGGCGAGCGGGTGCTCGCCCTGGGCGGCAACGTGGTCCGGGATCACCTGAGCGACGTGCTCAAGGTCTTCGTGTTGATCGTCTCCTTCCTGGCCTTCGTCTACGCACGTCCCTGGCTCAAGGATCGCGGCCTGCTGACCGGCGAGTACTACGTGCTCGGCCTGTTTGCCGTGCTGGGCATGCTGGTGATGATCGCCGCCAATAGCTTCCTCACCCTGTACCTTGGGCTGGAGCTACTCGCCCTGTGCCTGTATGCCCTGGTCGCCTTCGACCGGGACTCCAAGCCCGGCTCGGAGGCGGCGATGAAGTACTTCGTGCTGGGGGCCCTGGGCTCAGGGATGCTGCTCTACGGCGTTTCCATGATCTATGGGGCGACCGGCTCCATCGAGCTCGCCACGGTTGCCAAGGCCGTCGCGGAGCAGGGCGTGGAGAACAGGATCCTGGTCTTCGGGATCGTCTTCCTGGTGATCGGCATCGGGTTCAAGTTTGGCGCCGTTCCCTTCCATATGTGGGTCCCCGACATCTACGAGGGCGCCCCCACGCCGGTCGTCCTGCTGCTGGGCTCGGCCCCCAAGATCGCTGCCTTCGCCTTGGCGATCCGTCTGCTGGTGGACGGATTGGGGGGCATGCACCCCGACTGGCAGGGGATGCTGGTGATCCTGGCGGTTCTGTCCATGGGCCTCGGCAATCTGCTGGCCATTGCCCAGGCCAACATCAAGCGAATGCTTGCCTACTCCACCATCTCCCACGTGGGATTCCTGTTCCTCGGCCTCCTGGCGGGCACGTCCGAGGGGTACGCGGCGGCGATGTTCTACGCCATCGTCTATGCGCTGATGGCGGCCGGGGCCTTCGGGATCCTGATCATCCTGAGTCGGGAGGGATTCGATGCGGAGAGCCTCGACGACCTCAGGGGGCTCAATGACAGGGACCCCTGGTATGCGGCCTTGA
>Ga0316580_10000379_pt1 | contig 9993 bp, 7 predicted proteins | sample S0NA_2_FD_204519 | JGI IMG/M metagenome (GOLD analysis project Ga0316580, IMG submission 204519) | Rhizosphere microbial communities from salt marsh grasses in Alabama, United States - S0-2_160517rDrB | ecosystem: Host-associated > Plants > Roots > Rhizosphere | place: USA: Alabama | collected... | reverse complement strand
ATTTTGTTCAGTACACCCGGACGATTCAAAACGAAGATCAGAATCGCCCGTCTTTTGGTCGGCTCTTCCACAGTCATTGCAATTACTCCTGGCTGATAGGTTCACTTACTGACCGATGTGATCATGTCCGCAATTCCGCCACCGGCCGGCACCATGGGCAAAACGATTTCGCTGGGATCACAGAGGAACTCAACCAGGTAGGCCCCGCGATGCGCGGCCGCAGCAGATACGGCATCCTCTATGGCCGCCACTTCGGAAACTTTCTGGTAAGGTATCCCGTAGGCGGCAGCAATCTTGCCGAAATCCGGGTTTTTCAGTGGAGTTCCGGCAAACCGGCCGTCGTAGAACAGGGTTTGCCATTGCCGGACCATCCCGAGATACCCGTTGTTGAACAGCAGTATTTTAATGTCGATGTCGTGCTCCATCACCGCACCCAACTCCTGCATGTTCATTTGGAACCCGCCGTCGCCGCTGACCGACCAGACCCGTTCGTCCGGACGGACCAGTTTCACGCCGATGGCCATCGGCAGTGCACATCCCATGGTTCCGGCACCGCCCGATGTGAACCAGCTGTTGGGAGTTTGAAAATTGTAGAAACGGGCCAGAATCATCTGGTGCTGCCCCACGTCGGCAACGATGATGTCTCTGCCGCCGGTCACATCCGACAGTTTGCTGACAATGGTCTTCATCAGCAGCTGTCCTTCCGTGCCAACCCCGCCAAGAATTTCTTCCTGTATTTCTGCGGCAATTTCACTGCGAAAGTGCTCTATATTCTCAAACCAGAGTCGCCTCGGCTTGGATATCAGTTCGGGGGTTTTGATTAATTGGTGGAGTGCTCCGGAAACACTTGCATTTATCGCGACGGATGTCTTGACGTTTTTATCGATCTCCGAGGGGTCGATTTCGACGTGGATGACGTCGGCCGTGGCGGCAAACGTTGCCAGGTTACCGGTCACTCTGTCGTCGAAACGCATCCCCAACGAAATGATCAAATCGGCTTTCAAGAGGGCCCGGTTCGATTCTACCGTCCCGTGCATTCCGACCATGCCCAGACTCAGCGGATGGTCGACCGGAAATGCCGATAGCCCATGCAGGGTGAATGCCACGGGAAGATTGGCTTTTTCGGCAAACCGCTGCATAACCTCACCGGCGTTGGCGGCTATGATGCCGTGGCCGCAGAGAATGATCGGCCGTTCGCTGCGGTTGATCAGCGCCACCGCCCGGCGGATGGCATCTCGATCGGGATGGGGTGAATGGAGCACGCCGGCAAGGCTGGGATCGAAGGCAACTGGATCGAAACGATAACCGTCGGCGGATTCCTGGTTTTGGACGTCCTTGGGGATGTCGACCAATACCGGCCCCCCACGTCCCACTGTGGCGACAAGGAAGGCTTCGTGAATCGACTCTTCGATCGTTTCCACGCTCAGCGGCATGTAGGTTTGTTTGGTCAGGGGCATCATCACACCCACGACATCGCTCTCCTGGAACGCATCCGTTGCAATCACGCCGGTGGGAACCTGACCGGTGATGGCAACGAGCGGAACCGAATCCATACCGGCGTCGGCAATACCCGTGACCAGGTTCATGGCACCCGGACCCGAAGTGGCCATGCAGACCCCGACCTGGGGATTCGCGGTGGACAACGAGGCCCGAGAGACCCCCTGGGCCATGAACGCAGCGCCCTGTTCGTGGCGTGACATGATGAAGGAAAAGGCTTTCTGCTTTTCCATCTCGTCGAAAACCGGCATGATGGCGCCGCCGGTATAGCCGAAGACGTACCGAACACCCTTGTCTGATAACGATTTTATGACCAGCTCCGAACCTTTCATTGTCACTCTCTTTTCCTGCATGTTCGTTTTGAAATCATTTATCGATGTCGGAATGACATCCGTCCTTGATATCCGGGACCGTGAATACGGAAAAGTGCCCTGGATACAATCGAATTGCAGCCGTCAATCGCACTGTTTATTACCTTTAGCAACTCATTAGTATAATGGTAATGTTTCGTATTGCTACCCCCCGGCAAAAATTTCAATTGAAATGAACCCTTATTCCGCCGGATTTTTAGATTTTAACAGATTGTTTATGATGCCATTGACAACAGAGACGCGAATCGGCATTTTATTTCCTATTGATAAATTTGTTGCCCGAGTTTATGGCCAAGTAACGAATTTCGGCTCGTGATTGAGGAGGGTGACACACCAAACGCCATTTAAAGCAGAGAAAAAACATGGGAAAAACGCTGTTCGAAAAGATATGGAACGCACATGCTGTAAAGGAACTTCCCGACGGAGCAACCCTGATCTACGTCGATCGGCACCTGGTGCACGAGGTCACCAGCCCCCAGGCATTCGAGGGTCTGCGCCTGGCCGGCCGTAAAATCAGGCGTCCCGATCTGTCGTTCGCAACCATGGACCACAATGTTCCAACTACCGCGGACCGGCTGACGATAGCCGACCCAATCTCCCGGTCCCAAGTGGAAGCCATGATCCAAAACTGCAAGGAATTCGATGTCACGTTGTTCGGTCTGGGGCACAAGTACCAGGGCATCGTTCACATTATCGGCCCCGAACTGGGATTGACGCTTCCGGGCCTGACCGTTGTCTGCGGTGATTCTCACACTTCGACCCACGGCGCTTTCGGCACTTTTGCGGTCGGAATTGGAACCTCGGAAGTCGAACACGTGCTCGTCACCCAAACCCTCATGCAAACCAAACCACGCACCTTCAAAGTGGAATTTTCCGGTAAACCGGGAACCGGCATCTATTCGAAAGATTTTGTCCTGAAAATGATCGGAACGATCGGAACGGCCGGTGGAACTGGCCATGTATTGGAATACTGCGGTGAAGCCGTACGGACCCTGTCTATGGAAGCCCGCATGAGCATCTGCAACATGAGCATCGAGGCCGGTGCTCGGGCCGGCATGATCGCCCCCGACGAGACCACATATGCCTATATCGCTGCAGGAAACCGCCCGTATGCACCCCGGGGTGAAGAACTGGAACGGGCCATTGCCTACTGGAACACGCTGCCCAGCGACGACGATGCGGTTTTTGACCGCAGCCTCACGATCGATGCCGGCCAAATCGCACCCCAGGTAACCTGGGGAACCAACCCGGGAATGGTCATTGACATCGACCAGCCGATTCCCGAAACAGACCAGGCCGGCGCCTATAACCGCGCGGACGCCGAAAAAGCTCTGGCGTACATGGGACTGGCTCCCGGCAGTTTCTTGACCGACATCAATGTTGATGTCGTCTTTATCGGCAGTTGCACCAACGCTCGGATCGAGGACCTGCGCATCGCCGCTAAAATCTTAAAGGGTCGAAAAAAAGCCGATCACGTTCAGGTGCTGGTAGTACCGGGCTCCCAGCAGGTAAGGGAACAGGCGGAAGCAGAGGGACTGGACAAGATCTTCAAAGAGGCCGGCGCCGAGTGGCGCTACGCCGGATGCAGCATGTGTTTAGGCATGAACCCGGATCAGCTGCGGCCCAGGCAGCGCTGCGCATCGACATCCAACCGCAACTTCGAGGGACGCCAGGGAAAGGGCGGGCGCACTCACCTGGTCAGCCCTCATATGGCGGCGGCGGCGGCGGTGGAAGGAAGATTCGTCGACATCCGCCAATGGCCGGCAACTTGATGGCGTTGAATAAAAGGTATGAAGAGAATTCTCCTCGCCTTCGAATAACAAAAGTCGTGTCTTGAAAAAGAGCTTTACGCGACTGCCTGAGCGAAGGTTGACACGGTGTAACAACCCCCTACCAATCAGAAGGACCTCGCATGGAACCGTTTACAACCCATACAGGAATCGTGGCCGCGTTGAACCGCTCAAACGTGGATACCGATCAGATCATACCCAAACAGTTTCTGAAGTCGATCAAGCGAACCGGTTACGGACCGAATGCTTTCTTCGATTGGCGCTACACGGACAACGGTGATCTCAATGCCGATTTCGAGCTCCATCACCCCCGGTTCGAAGGACGTTCAATACTGGTGGTTCGCAACAATTTCGGTTGCGGGTCGAGCCGGGAACACGCGGTATGGGCCTTGTTTCAGGATGGCTACCGGGTTGTCATCGCTCCTTGGAAAGAATTCAACGGCCAACGGGTACCCGGCTTTGCCGATATTTTCCGCAGCAACGCCGTAAAAAACGGTCTGTTGACCGTGGAGCTTTCCAGTGAAGAGGTAGACCAAATATTCGACTTGGTATACGCCAACGAAGGTCTGCAGGCCACAGTCGACCTGATCTCCCAGAGCATCACTTTTCACACCCCGGAACCGACGCTCTTCCGCTTCGAGATAGATGAAGGCAGCAGGGAAAGACTCATCAATGCCATGGATGACATTGCCCTGACCCAGCAGTATGAAGAAGACATCAGGCGCTTTGAGGCCAGCCATAATTCAATGCTGTCGGACGGATTCAACACGTAAACTGGCACGTACATATGTGATAAAGGATGGGTTTATCGACAATGGCTGTTTGTCCGGGAATTGTAAAACATATCAATTAAATCACCTCAGACCAGTAGCACGCCCCGTATAATGGAAGATGCGGAAAGTTATGCTCATCCATTTATCTCATCGTACAATGTCCGGAATTGCTGCGAGACCTTGTGCTGTGGGGCCAAATTGACAATGGGAACCGCTTTCTGATGAGACTCGCGGATTTTGACCGAATGGGAGATATGAGATTTTAAAACAGGCAGTCCCTCGTCGGTGAGTTCTGAAACGATGGCTTTAGGCAGGTTGGCGCGCAGTTGGAAGTTATTGACGATGATCCCTTCTACGGTTAGATTTTCGTTGTGGTCCGCTTGAATTTCACGAACACGCTCGAGCAGTCGATACAAGGCGCGCCGCGAAAATTCATCGCAATCAAAAGGAATCAGGCATCTCTCAGCTGCAATGAGGGCTGAAAGGGTGTAAAAGTTAAACGCCGGCGGCGTGTCGATATAAATCGCATCGTAAACATCTAATTTGTCCAGGGCATCATTGAGTTTGCCGATTTTATAGCGGGATTCCAAGCGGTACATCAGTTCGCTCAACTCCTCAGCCGCCGGCAGAATATCCAAATCAGGATAGGGCGTCGATTGGATGCAGGCAACAATCCCCTTCGGAAAAAAGGTGACAAATAGGCATTCCTTGTAGAAGTCAACGAGACTGGTCTCGATTTCGGCAGCCTTTGGCCCGATCAGATATTGGGTGGAATTGGCCTGGGGGTCCATGTCAATCAGCAAGGTCCGCTTCCCGGTCGCAGCGCTCAGGGACGCCAAGTTGCACGCGATGGTCGATTTTCCCACGCCGCCTTTTTGATTAAAAATCACACGCCGCATGTCTTCATCTCCTTAGGGTCAATACGATTTTTGGCTTTGGTTTCAACGACCCACTGCATGATTCGTTGCCCCCTCATCATCATCCCCCGCCGCTTTGCTGCTGGCGGCTCACAATGTTGAGCGGTTTCATGACGGTTTGCAGAGTAGGGAAAAACGAGCCGGAAATCAACAGAAATCCAGACGGTTCCAGGTCTATTTTAAGCCGCCACGGATCAGGTTGCACCAAACATTGTCTTTGCTTTGCAGCCGTGCGCTCTCGTCCGTCACACAGTTGATCAGGTAATCCGAAACCTTGTCCACACCCATATCGGCCAAGTGGGCGCCTACCGAATTGATGTCGAAATCGCAGGCAAAATTCAGGAAATCGATGGCATAGGGGATCCCGTCTTTGACCAACAGTTCGGTGGTGTTGATCTCATAGCCCAGGGCTTGGTTCAGTTGACGGACATATGCTTCGATACGTGGCAGCAGTTCGGGACCGAAAAAGTCTGGATCGACGGTATAGCGCCCTAGCCGCTCGCCAGCGACACGGTCCGGCGGCTCGAAGCGGACCGTGGTGACGTCGCCGGCGATATAAAAACAGCGTGCAAACTGCTGATAGGCGATGTCTTCCTGCAGCATAAACACCAACGTACGGCTGAGCCAATTACGCACCACCATGTCGTGACCGGCGTCTTCGGGGTAAACCGGTCTGGTATGGAAAATTTCATTGTTGTAGAGGTGGAAGAATTCATCGGGGTTATGGACCTTGCTGACCGCCAGCCAACCGCCGCCGGAAACGGGCTTCAGCCAGCATGGAAACCCGATGTAATCGAAAACGGTCTGCCATTCGGAATGATCCAGGTACTTCAAGTTGCGCAGGGACTCGGCCGAAATATCGTACAGTTGCGTCGATCCGGCGATGGGCAGAAGGCATGTCTTGGGAATCGTCAATCCCAGGTTGGCAGCCAATGTAAACCCCAGGTACTTATCGTCCGTACTCCACAGCAAGGGGTTGGGGATCACATAGGTGCCGCGTGCCACTGCGGCCTTGAGCAGATACCGATAATAGGGGTAATCGTGTGAAATGCGGTCGTAAATCAAATCATAGACCGGTTTTTCGCCAAGGCGTCCGGCGCCCATGACCGCCATTTCGGCCACCACTTCACCTTTCCCCTTATGGTTAATGGCTTCCACCAGTGAATTGGGAAAATTATCCTCCCGGCCCCTCAGAATTCCGATTTTTTTAGTCATGTTCACTCCCATGTATTATATCGATGTAATCGCTCGCAGGGTTGGGTACCGCAGATGCAAGGCGTCGGGTGCGAAGACGTGCTTTTGTATTTCAAGTACCCCGCAACAAGGAAGATGTGGTGCCCTGCGAGCCCTAACGAATCGATTATTGACGATCAGCTCGTGCCGGCCACCGTAATCCCAGATTCGAAGACCTGTGCACACGCCACTGCAAGTTCCAATTCCTATCTACGCAATGGTTTGTCCCTGCTAATGCTCGGCCATGATGTGGTCGATATTGACAAACCCGGAAGGTGACTGGCTCCAGTAATCAAAAACCGTCGGATTGTGGGGTGTAATGACCCAGGTGCCTTGATAACCGTAGTCCGGCGAAAAAATCCTGATCATCACATCGCCGCCGTTAAAAATCCATTTGCGACCGTCGTGGTAAATGTGTTCGATGCCCATTCCCTGTCGGGTCTTGATGTGAAAATTGTCTTCCGGAAGATCCCAGGAAGTATCGATGATAAACTGCAATACCTGCCATTTGTTGCCCGAGGCAAGATAGCCCTGGTTGGATGCAATACCGGCATCATTGGGCAATCCGAATGCCAGATGCCCCGGAAACCTCCAAGCCAATTGGCGCAATTCGGTCTCCCGGCTCCATTCATGGTGCAAAGTAGTGGTGACATTGTGGATCAAGGCGTAACAGCGATGGTAATCGTCTTGCTCACATACATCTCCCAGTTGAGCGGCTCCGGCCGAAAACCCCACCGTCAATTTGCCGGTATTCTGACGTCGGTGAAGATAGTTTTTAAACCGATCATAATCATCGAAAAAATACCCCCCCATGGCATCATAGCGCTCAAAGCCTAAATTCACGTCGCCGCCGCCCAGAATGACGACTTCGGAATGTTCGACCATATTGAAAAAGATCTCGGCATCATGGCGTGACAGGCCGTCACTCCAGAAAAAAACTTTGGCATCGAGTCCAAAAGGGGTAAAGTGGTCGAAATACCATTTAAAGGTGCCCCATGAAAAATCCTGGGACTCACGACTTTCCATGCCAAAAGGCAAGTACAATACGGTTTTATTGTGGGGATGTTCCAAAGCACGCTGAACGATCCAATTCCGGTGCAGATACTCACAGCGGTTGTGAGAACTGTAAATCAAAGCAGTCGGATAAAGATTCACTGGCATCTCCTTTGACTCAAGGGCCTCGAAGTACAAAAACACCGCATTGCTGTGCTTGGGACCCGTCTTCGGCGTTGCGCTAAAAGCAACATATAAACCGTATACTCTCTTTAGCGCACCTTGAAGACGGTCCAAAAACCGGAGCCTCGTGTATTTATTTGTTTCCGGGACCCTAAGTGGTCGCTTTCGGTCGTCGTGGGTCATTTTTCAGGAGAAACCGCAACGGCACATGGGCCCGGTCGCGCCAGGCCGTTTCGGAGTGGGGATCGCCGACGTACCAACTGCCGAACCAGTCTAATCCGAATTTGTAGCCCCTGTCCTGTAATATGTGTTCGACACGCCTCTGTTTATAGCGATAGCCGGCATTATCGGCTTCGCTGCCGTAGTCCAGATAGATTTTATGTCGTCCCGGTTCGGGCAGCCTTGCATTTAGGTATGTACTGAAAGGCGTGAGAGCAATGGGCCAGTGGGTCGAAAGACAGCCGGCCCCGCCGAATACATGCGGATATTCACAGATCGCATACAATGAAATCAATCCTCCCATGCTCGACCCCATCAATAAGGTAAACTCCCGCGCCGGGCGGGTGCGGTAGCGGCTGTCAACAAAGGGTTTGAGCTCGCAGACTAAAAAGCGCAGGTAATTGTCAGAAATCGGCATACCCCCGTAACGCTTTATCACCCGGCTCCTCAAATATTGGGACTGATTATCGCAAAAGGGCCGTTGCGGCAGGTATTCTCGCAATCTTTGCGGCGTGTTCCAGACACCGACCACAATGGTCGGTCGAATTCTTCCCTTTTGACAAAGAGTCGCCATGGTATTGTCCAGGCCCCAATCGACACCGATGTAAGAATTTTGTGCCTCAAAAAGGTTCTGGCCATCGTGCATGTAAAGGACTGCATATCCGTCTACATCACTTTGGCCGTAATCCGGCGGCAGCCAGACGTCGACATTACGGGGCTCGATGAACTGCGACGACACACTTGGAAAACGATGGAGGGTGCCGATCAGATCAGGATTTTTGACGGGACCGAAGGCCGGTTGAATTTTTGCTTCATTTTGTGCGCCATTATTGGCCGTTTCGCAACACGTCTGGCTATCGTCACCGGTTTTGAGGTTCATAATATTTCAAACCAATCCGATCAAGTGGTTCGTTTGCCGTATTCTATTGATAGTTTCGAGTCATTGTCAATCAACTCGCAATTCGATTTTCAAGTGCTTGACACTATTTATCTGCGCCTTAATATGGGACACAAAGTAAGCGCTTGATTGAATGATCAATAGTGAAAAAATTTGAATCCAAGAAAGCGTGTCTTATGCTAGTATGGGATGAATTTCACGTCCGTAATTCCAGTGTTGATCGTTGATAAAGAAGGAGGAACATGAACCAGCACGTCTCGCAGATTGATTTTGATCCGGGTTTGCGTCCGGGCGCTTTTAATGCCGTCAATGTATGTCTCAGGCTGCAGCCCGACGAACGCTTGACGCTGATTACCGACGAGGCCACCAGCGAAATCGCCGCCGCCCTGGTGAGTGAAATCGAAAAAGTCGGTTCACCCTATACCGTGTTTGTGCTCGAAAATCTTATGCCCAGACCGCTGGTTCACATGCCGCCGGTAATCCTGGAGGATTTGCAAAAATCAGATGTGAGTATTTTAGCCAACATAACCCAATCCGGCGAACTGCCGAGCCGCAGGGAAATGACGACCGTCGTGAACAGGCACAAAATCCGGCATGCGCACATGGTCAACATCAACAAGCAAATCATGCACGAGGGTATGGGGGCTGATTTCAATCTGGTCGACGAATTGAGCATGACACTCGTCGAAAAGGCCCGCGTAACCAAGGTTATCAGGGCCAAATCCAGTGGCGGTACCGACATCGAGGCCGAATTGTCCCCGGCGCTTGAATGGCTCAAGACAAGCGGTATCATTTCACCGGACAAATGGGGGAACCTGCCCGGCGGCGAAATATTCACCTCACCTTACAATCTGAACGGCGTATTCGTCGTGGATGGGGTCGTGGGTGACTATCTTTGCCAGAAATACGGTGACCTTGAGCGAAGCCCATTGACCATAGAAATTGTGAATTCACGTATAAAAAATCTGCACTGCGCCAACAAGGAACTGTTGGCTGAATTTGCTCGTTATACGTCAACCGATGAAAACAGCAACCGCGTGGGTGAATTCGCCATCGGTACCAACATCGCCGTAAAGAATATTATCGGTCATATTTTGCAGGACGAAAAACTGCCGGGCA
>Ga0316580_10000376_pt1 | contig 10012 bp, 9 predicted proteins | sample S0NA_2_FD_204519 | JGI IMG/M metagenome (GOLD analysis project Ga0316580, IMG submission 204519) | Rhizosphere microbial communities from salt marsh grasses in Alabama, United States - S0-2_160517rDrB | ecosystem: Host-associated > Plants > Roots > Rhizosphere | place: USA: Alabama | collected... | reverse complement strand
CCGGGCACGCATGCCCAAGGCCAGTACGATGCGGGGACGAACACCTACACCGTCGCCCTCGGCGATGACCTGTCCCACGTTGCCCAGCGCTTCGGCACCACCGTTGCCGAGATCGAGGCGGCGAACGATAAGACCGGGGATCAGATCGCCGTGGGGCAGACACTCGTCATCCCGGCCGTGTCCTCGGCCAAAGAGGGCAAGCCCGACATTACAACAGCGAACGCCGCCGAACCAACCGAAGCGGAACTGATGCGCGGCTTCAAGGGCAAGATCGAGCTGGACGTCCGCGATTCCAAACCGGATTGGGGGCCATTCATTCCCAAGGTGGCGCCGAAAGGTGCGCCGAACATTCTGTTCATTTTGTACGACGACACGGGCCAGGCGGCCTGGTCTCCCTACGGCGGCCGCCTCGAAATGCCGACGCTGGACAGCCTCGCCGCCGACGGGTTGACCTACACCAATTGGCATACGACCTCCTTATGCTCGCCGACACGCTCGACGCTGCAGACCGGCCGCACCCACTGGATCAACGGGTATGCCTCGATCAGTGAAAGCTCGGAGGGATTCCCGGGCATGAGCGGCCGCTTTCCAGAGCAGGTCACGACCATTGCCGAAGTGTTGCAGGCCAATGGCTACGCCACCTTGTGGCTCGGCAAGGATCACAATGTGCCGGAGCAGGACGTGGCGCCGGGCGGTTATCGCGGCGAGTGGCCATTGCATAAAGGGTGGGACCGCTTCTATGGCTTCCTCGGCGGCGAGACCAACCAGTGGTATCCGGACCTGGTCAAGGACAACGATTTCATCGACCAGCCCTATATGCCCGAGGACGGCTACCACCTGTCCAAGGACCTCGCCGATCAGGCAATCGAGATGCTCCGCAACAAGAATGCATCCAACCCGAGCAAGCCCTTCTTCATGTGGTTCAATCCTGGCGCCAACCATGCGCCACACCAGGCTCCTAAGGAATGGATCGCGAAATACAAGGGCAAATTCGACGACGGTTACGACGCCTATCGCGTATGGGTGACCAAGCGCATGAAGGAGAAGGGCATCATCCCCGAGAATACGGTCAACACCGCGATTAACCCGATACCCAAAGACATGGCCAACCCGGCAGATGCCGTGCTCCCCTGGGATTCCCTGAACGACGAAGAAAAGCAACTCTTCAACCATATGGCAGAGGTGTGGGCCGGCTTTTCCTCCTACACGGACCATCAGATCGGTCGGATCATCGACTACCTGAAGGAAACAGGCCAGTACGAAAACACCCTCATCATCTACGCTGCCGACAACGGCACCTCCGGAGAGGGCACGCCCACTGGCTCGGTGAACGAGAACAAGTTCTTCAATGGCTGGCCGGACAGTCTCGAAGATAACATGAAGTACCTCGACAAGCTGGGCGGCCCCGACACCTACGAGCACTTCCCCACCGGCTGGGCGGCGGCCTTTTCGGCGCCGTACAAAATGTTCAAGCGCTACTCGGAGTACGAGGGGGGTACTGCGGACCCACTGGTCATCAGCTGGCCCAAGGGCATCAAGGCACGCGGTGAGCTGCGCCACCAGTACCACCATTCGACGGATATCGTGCCGACGCTGCTCGAGATCACCGGCCTCGAGATGCCGGAGGTCAATCACGGCGTGAAGCAGTACCCGCTCTACGGCGTTTCCATGGCCTACACGTTTGACGCCAAGCCGGACGACCCGACGCAAAAGCATGTCCAGATCTACGAGATGTTCGGCACACGGGGCATCTGGAAGGACGGCTGGCACGCGGCCTCGGTGCACGCACCGATGTCCGGCAAGGGCCACTACGACGAGGACAAGTGGGAGCTCTACAACTTGGAGGAGGATCGCTCGCAGTCGAACAACCTCGCCGACAAGTACCCGGAAAAGCTGAAGGAGCTGAAGGACCTCTGGATGGAACAGGCGAAAGAGAACAACGTGCTGCCACTGGACGACCGCTCTGCCCTGGATCTTCTCTTGGTCAAGCGCCCCAGCACGGAACCTCCCCGCGACACCTACAAATATTACCCGGGTACGGAACCCGTACCGGAAGGCGTAGCGGTCAACGTGCGCGGTCGTTCGTACAAGATCCTTGCGAACGTCGAGATCACCGGCAAAACCGAAGGCGTGATCTTCGCGATGGGTTCCCGCTTCGGCGGTCATGCGCTGTTCATCAAGGACAAGAAGCTCTACTACGTGTACAACTTCCTCGGTATTAAGCCGGAGCAGGTGTTCGAGTCCGACGTGACGCTGAAGCCGGGCAAATACACGCTGGGCATGGAGTTCGAGAAGACAGGTCAGGGCGAACATGGCGAGACCCTGGGTGAGACCAAGCTCTATGTCGACGACAAGGTGGTGGCTTCCGGCAAGATGCGCACGCAGCCGGGCAAGTTCACCCTTTCCGGTGATGGCCTCTGCGTGGGCTACGACAGCGGTGATGCGGTGAGCTCGCTGTACAAGGCTCCGGGCAAGTTCACCGGCGGTAAGATCCAGGGTGTTGCGGTATCGGTCAAAGGCGAGCCCTACGTGAACGCCGAAGCCGAAGCCAAGCGCATGATGATGAAGTGGTGATCTGACCTCCAAGAGAACGAAGGCCACCCGAACGGGTGGCCTCGCATCGCGGTTCGACGACGGGCGTGAGGTACGTCGAGAACATGGGCGGCGCCGATGCCATTGTTGAGAAGGCCAAGGCAGACTACGAGAGTGGCGACTACCGCTGGGTCCTGCAGGTGTTGAACCATGTGGTCTATGCCGACCCCAGCAACATGGAGGCGCACAACCTGCTGGCCGACGCCAGCGAGCAGCTCGGCTACCAAGCGGAGGCGGGGACTTGGCGCGGCTGGTACCTGAGCGCCGCGAAGGACCTACGCGAAGGCGTCAAGCCGCTGACGGTGCTCAACTTCGCCAGTCCGGACACGGTGGCCGCCATGCCGCTGGAAATGTTCTTCGACTATCTTTCGATCCGCCTCAACGGGCCCGAGGCGGCAGGAAAGACGATCAAGCTGAACCTGGATCTCCCTGATATCAAGGACAACTACCTGCTGGTGGTACAGTACGGCGTCCTCCAGTATCACAAAGACCAGCAGGCGGATGATGCCGACGCCAGCCTCACGATGGATCGCAGCACGTTGAACGAGATCATCGGTGGCAAGCTGACGGTCGACGGAGGCGTCGTGGACGGCAAGATCAAGATCGATGGCTCGCCCGACAAGTTCGAAGAGTTCGTCGGGCTCCTCGACAGCTTCGATCCCTGGTACCAGATGGTCATGCCGATCGGCTGGAAATAAGAAGCGTGGGGCCGGCGCCGGTGGGCGCCGGCTCCCCGGTTACCGAGTTGATATGAAAATTCGAACCATTCTGATCGGAACGTCACTCGCCTGCGTCACCCAATTCGCGCCGGCAGCGGAGGATGGGGGCAACGCCGCCGCTCAGGCCAACAACCCCTTGGCCAACATGACCGCGCTGAACTTCCAGAACTATTACATCGGCCGGATCACCGACACCGACGACGACGGCAATCAGTTCTGGCTGCGCTTCGCCAAGCCCTTCACCGTCGCCAAGACCAACTGGCTCATGCGCGCGTCGCTGCCGGTGAACAGCTATCCGGTTGCCGCCGACGGCGGGCTTGCCACCGGCATCGGCGACCTGAACGTCTTCGCCGCCTACCTGTTCGACACAGGCAATCCGGCAGTGAGCTTCGGCCTCGGCCCGCAGATCACCGCGCCGACCGCCGCGGACGAGCGGCTCGGGTCCGAGAAGTGGTCCGCCGGCTTCGCCAACGTGCTCTTCGACGGTCGCTCGAAACGCTTCCAGTACGGCTACCTGCTGACGTGGCAGGCGAGCTTCGCCGGCAGCGACGACCGCGCCGACGTCAATGTCGGTGCCCTCCAGCCGTTCGCCTTCTACCAGCTCGGCAAGGGGCTCTATCTTCGGGCCGCGCCGATCTGGGTCTACAACTTCGAGAACGATGCCTACAGCATCCCGCTGGGGCTCGGCATCGGCAAGGTCATCAAGCGGGGCAAGACCGTGTTCAATCTCTTCGTCGAGCCGCAGGCGTCGGTGGCCTACCGCGGCCCCGGCCAGCCGGACTGGCAGATCTTTGCCGGGTTCAACATGCAGTTCCTCCAGTAGGCGGAACCGCAGCGACGAAGTCTCACGCCCAGTGTCACCTGATGGGGAGCCGATTACGGTGAAACGAGCCGCAGCAGCAGCGATGGCCTGAGCCATGAGCTTCGGCACCGGCTCCGCGCTTGCGGAGGCCGAGCAGGCGTCGATTGATGCGGTGAAGCAACTCTGGTAGGCACAGCAGAAGGCCTTACTCGCCTCTGCAAGTCGAGTGTCTGCTTCTTATGCTTGCGGGCTGCCGAGTTTCAGGGGGTTCAGCGACAGCTATCGGCGTGAACTTGCCGCTCGGACGCCATCGGACGACGGGCAGCTACTGGGACTCAACCGCCGGTCAAAATGGCGAGTCCAGATTCATACAGGGAGGGAAAACGCCGGTCGGGACGAGCCGCCCCTTCCAGCCGGGTGTTGCGAAAACCATACGCCTCTCAGGAAAGGCGCTAACTTCCGCAATGGGTCGTCAACGGACAGCACGGCCGTGCAAGCTCGGCGTCCGCTATGGCACGCGAAGCAGACCCGCTCGGGCACGCAGGCGATCAGTTGTCATGGACCATCATGTCTGACCAACGCCAACGGCCAAGGTCAGCTGACACCAGCCGTTGGCGGAGACGGTGCCCCCAACTTCACTGTTCGAGCAACAGCGTGGCGAGACCCGATTCGCCGGGCTGTCGCTATAGGAAAGGCCGACGACCCAGCGTTTCATGTCAGAGGTGTGTCGCTCACACCGGCCGGATGTCTGGGCGGAGTAGGACCTCTTTCAGCTCGACATCCTCCGGCTGAGCGATCCCGAGGCCGACCATGCTGGTCGTGACTCTGGCCGGCGCGCCGGTCCCGCCCACGACGTACTTGACGTCAACAGTGAGTTCCGGCGCGGTGATGTGATCGGCCAGCTCCGTGGTCACCGCGCCGGGCGAGATTGCCGTACACGGTGGGCTTAAGCCCCTCGGCCTTCCACAGTCACTTCCGATCCACGACGGCTCTGCGCCCGTTGCAGTTCCAGAAAGGAATCCGGCTGAACGAAGGACGACGGCTGATACTGGCGGAACGCTTGGCTGCTGCCACAGCGGCATTCGAGGTCGGCTACGAGAGCCCTTCCCAGTTCAGCCGGGAGTACGGTCGTCTGTCTGGTCTGCCTCCCATGCGCGACATCAAGAAGTCGACCGAGGTTTCCTCGGCTCAGACGTTCGAGCGCTCATCTCAGCCACAGCCGCATGACGGCCTTGGGCTCAGTGCCGTTGGCGGCGGCGATGGCGGCGATGGACTGCTCTGAACCCTCCACGGTGAGTCCGGCCGCCTGCACCGTACCGATGATCTGACTTGGGGTGCGCTCGAACAGCGTTGCGACTTGGTCCAAGGGCGCGGCCTCCACCTGCCGAATCAGCCCTCTGATGCCATGCCCCCCTTCGGCCTCTTCGCCGGGCAGCAACAGGAATGCAGTCGTCAGCGCCAGCGCGCCGACGATGCCAAGCGCGAGCGGCTGCTTGAAGTAGCCCTTGAAACCGCGCCAGTGGGTGAGCAGGTGCAGCGCGATGGCCGCCGCGAAGGCGAGGCCGATCCACTCGTGTGCCCGCTCCACGGGCTGGTGGATGCCGAAGAACATCATGCCGCCGGAGACGGCGACGAACAGCCCCGCCCCCATGACGGCAGGTGTGGACCAATGGCGCAAGCTGGCGGTTTTCATCTGGATACCCTCCAAGGGTGCAACGAAGCCGGTGGACACGGAAACACGCTGACGCGGCCAACCATGGGCGTGGGGGGCGCGCCGCGCGAACGGGTCCCATTGAACGCGCCGGCTGTGTCGGCGATTTGTCGAGGGGACCTGGCTTTTGTGACGTTCTGTGACAACGCCACCGCACGACACAGTCCGTCACCAGGTTGCAGCGCGCGGGTGGCCGCAAGGTTCTAGACTGCTCGGCATGGAGAAGCAGCCCCACATCCTGGTGGTCGACGACCACGCCGAGATCCGCGGCCTCGTGCAACGCTATCTCCGCGACCACGGCTACCGCGTCAGCACCGCCGCGGGCGGCACCGAGATGCGCCGCGCACTCGCGGGTGCGGCCATCGACCTGATCGTGCTGGACCTGATGATGCCGGGCGAGGCCGGCCTGACGCTGCGCCGTAACCCGCGCGCCGGGCCGGATGCGCACCTTCCGGTGATCATGCTGACGGCGATGGGCGAGGAGACCGATCGCATCGTCGGCCTGGAGATGGGCGCGGACGACTACCTCGCGAAGCCTTTTAGCCCGCGCGAATTGCTTGCCCGCGTCAAGGCCGTGCTGCGCCGCACCGGCGACACGCCAGGGCGCGGCGCGACGCAGGCCCCGGAGCGGCTCTGCTTCCTCGGCTGGACCTTGCTGCCGCACGCCCGCGAGCTCACCGACCCAGCGCAGACCCTGGTGCCGCTGAGCGCCGCCGAATTCGCGCTGCCGATGGCGCTGGTGACCCGGCCCGGGCGGGTGCTGAGCCGCGATCAGCTCTTGGACCTGGCCCGCGGCCGCGATGCCCGCGCCTTCGATCGCTCCATCGACACCCTGGTGAGCCGGCTCAGGCGCAAGCTCGCCGACGACCCGCGAGAGCCGACGATCATCAAGACCATCCGTGGCGACGGTTACCTGTTCGCGCCCAAGGTCGAGCATTGTTGAATGCGCCGCTGGCCCGACACCAGCGCCGGTCGCACGCTGACGCTCTTGGTGGGGATGACGCTGGTGATGCTGGTGGGCAGCGTCCTGCTGCTGCACGACGAGCGCCGCGACCGCTTCGAGGAGCGCAACCTGTTCTATCTGCTGGATCAGGTGACGACCCTGGTGCTGTTGCTGAACGATGCTGACGAGGCCGGGCGCGAGAGCATCATTGCCCGCTTCGCCCGGCTCGGCGACGCGATCAGCCTGAGCGAGCGACCCGCCGTGGGCGGGCCAAGGCCCTGGCGTTTCGGCTTGGAGCACATGATCCACCACAAGCTACGCGCGGCGCTGGGCATCGACGATCGCGAGCTGGTGCGCGTCGCGCTGGAGCTGGACCCGCGGGAGAAGATTGCGCCCATCCCGGCCGAGCTTTCGGAAGCGGGGGCAAAGCGCCTGCATCAGGACATCCGCACCGCGGATGTCGAGGCCATCCTGGTTTCCGTGGAGCTACGCGACAGTCGTTGGGTCAACATTCGCACCGCGCGACTGGAGGAGCCGCCGCCATGGGCCGGCAAGACGCTGCAAATGCTCGGACTGCTGCTCGCGGTGGTCATCGCCGGCGGACTCTTGCTCGCCCGGCGCATGGCCCGGCCCATGGCCCGGTTGGCAGAGGCGTCGAACCGGTTGGGGCTCGGGCAGGGGCAGCCACAGCTCGCCAAGGAAGGCCCGCGCGAGATCCGCCAGACCATCCAGGCCTTCAACCAGATGCAGGAGCGCTTGCAGCGCCACATTCAGGATCGCTCGCGCATGCTGGCCGCGGTGTCTCACGACCTGCGCACGCCCATCACTACGCTGAGACTGCGCGCCGAGTACATCGACGATGCCGAGATGCGCGAGAAGACCCTCGGCACCCTCGCCGAGATGGAGGCCATCCTATCGGCTGCGGTCGAGTTTGCCCGCGACGAGGCCGTCGACGAGACAAGCCGGGCCACCGACCTCGCCGCCCTCGTCCAGAGCCTGGTGGACGACCACGCGGACTTGGGCGGAGACGTCAGCTACCGACGGCCGGACCGATCGATCTTGCATTGCCGCCCGGTGGCGCTCCGCCGGGCGCTGAACAACCTGATCGACAACGCGCTGAAGTATGGCGGTAGCGCTCGGGTGCACCTGCTGGAGCCTGGCGGGCACCCCAGCCAGGGCGAGAACCGCGTGGACGGCGGGCGCGGGTCGCGTGGCCGTGTGATCCTCATCGACGATGACGGACCCGGTATCCCCGAGGCCGATCTCGACAAGGTGCTCGAGCCCTTCGTCCGGCTGGAGGCGTCCCGCAGCCGCGAGACTGGCGGTACCGGGCTCGGCCTCGCCGTCGCTCGGACCATCGTCCACGCCCACGGCGGCACCTTGACACTCACCAACCGACCCCAGGGCGGTCTGCGCGCCGCGGTGCAGTTGCCATCGTGACGGCAAACTCCGTCGGGTGGCCACCATCGAGAGCGTCGACTCCTCGAGCCGCATCGAGGGCGGTCGGCTCTCCGATCGTGAGGTCGAGCGGTTGCTCGCCAATCTTGAGATCAAGGCGTTCGGCTACCGCGACGAGCAGGAGGTGGCCGGTTACGCGGATGTGATGGAAACGGTCTTCGCCTCCTAGGCGGAAATCACCGTCACCGAGAACCACATCAAACAGCTCCATCGCGACCTGCTGCGCTACAGCGACAAAGACCAGCGCCACCGCGGCGAGTACAAGACCGCCGCCAACAGCGTCGCGGACTTCGACGCCGACGGCAAGCAGGTCGGTGTCGTCTTCGAGACCGCGACCCCTTTCGAGACACCGCGCCTGATGGCTGCGCTGGTGGCTTGGCTCGACCAAGCGCAACAGGGCGAGCTGCATCCCCTGAGCGCCATCGGCATCTTCGTCGTGGTCTTCCTGGCCATCCATCTGTTCCAGGACGGCAACGGTCGCCAGAGCCGGGTGCTGACCACGCTGTTGTTGCTGCGGGCAGGCTATGCCTATGTGTCCTACAGCTCGCTGGAACGCGTCGTCGAACAGAGCAAGGAGGGCTACTATCTGGCCCTGCGCCGCACCGAGGGGACGCTGCGCACCGAGGCGCCGGATTGGGTGCCCTGGCTGACCTACTTCCTCAGGGCGCTGCAACGCCAGATGCGGCGATTGCGGGAGAAGGTCGAGCGCGAGCGCTTGCTGCTCGCCGAGCTGCCGGAACTGGCGGCCCGGATCTTGGACCACGCACGCGATCATGGTCGCATCACCATCGCCGATGCCGTCGCCCTCACCGGCGCCAGCCGCAACACCCTCAAGGTGCATTTCAAGTCCCTGCGCGAGCAGGGGCTTTTGGTGCTCCATGGGCAGGGCAGGGGGGCTTGGTACAGCCTGCCTTAGAACGCATGGGATGTCATGGTTGCAGCCCGGCCGAGCGTCGCGTCCACATCGAGCAATTGGGCGCCGTTCCAGTGTTCTTCGAGAATGCCCCAGCAGCGTTCGATCGGGTTGTACTTGCTGTTGTACGGCGGGTAGTAGAGTAGCTGGATGGGTTTGCCGATCATGTCGGCGAACTGCACCATCCGATGCAGAAATTGTGCGCGCTGTCCGTTGCTTGCCAGGTGTTCTGGTCGCAACTGGCCGATCGGCTGGCCGCACGAGATCTCGCCGCGGAGTCGGCGGCGCTGCATCCCAGGGGGCCGGCCGACGAAGCTGAGCGGCTGACGAGGCTCTTCGAGCTGACCGAGCGCTACGAGACACTGCTCGCCGAGAGCGGTCTCGACAGCATCGGCTGCACCCCAGAAAGACAAGTTCCGTCGGAGTTTCTGTCGAAGTTGTCAGCAAGGGCGAATCCGGACCCGCGGTCGTTGGGGACCCTGAAGGATCAGGTTCGCGAACCGCGACGGAAATTGCCGGCTTGGCGATGATCTTGCGGGGTCTGCGCCGTGGCGTAGGGCCTGAGCCTGTGCCGCCGATGTTCGCGGCGGCATTGTCCGCTGCAGGTCGTTGACGGGCTTCCTCCCGATGCCGACAGAGGCCGCGCAAAGGCTCGCGGCGCCACGTCTGGCTGACGTTCAAGTGGGTCGGCTAGCACGGCGGCGTGAAGTAAGGGGAGCACGCCTGCCAGCGGCTCAATCAGGAAGACTGTTTCAGGGTCGTATTGATCCGGTCGGGGGTGCCCAGCGCCGAGTGTTTGAGGCTCAATGCGCCGAGTCGTCCGCATCGGCCGGGCTGCTGTCCTCCCGTGGCTGGCGCGCGCTGGGTGCGTCCA
>Ga0316580_10000375_pt1 | contig 10017 bp, 10 predicted proteins | sample S0NA_2_FD_204519 | JGI IMG/M metagenome (GOLD analysis project Ga0316580, IMG submission 204519) | Rhizosphere microbial communities from salt marsh grasses in Alabama, United States - S0-2_160517rDrB | ecosystem: Host-associated > Plants > Roots > Rhizosphere | place: USA: Alabama | collected... | reverse complement strand
CGGTACGGGGGGTCAAGGAGGAGTCCCGAGCTTGCGAGGGAAGCTCCTTGACCCCCCGTACCGGCACACGAACAATCGGCGCCATGAGCTTGCCACGCAGCGCATGCGGACATTGTTCACCGTTTAGGTGCAGGTTTGCTCAGCCGACAACAAGGAAGCACCCAGAAGGCCTAGGGCCGCGAGTGCAGGTATCAAGGGCTTTGTCATCGTGTTGACCGCTCCGCTCCGAGTCAGGAATCAATGCGGAGCCAGGCGAGCGCAGCTCGTGAAACGGCAGCTCACACACAGCTTCGCAACCGCCGATAAGCGATCAAAGCGACAAGATCGCTCCTTCGGTAGGAATAAAATAGCACATGTTGTACTTTTGCGATCATGCGCCGACAAGCTGCCGCAAACATGTACGCGATACGCGTACAAATCGCGTACGACTGTACTCTCCCGTTCTCGGGCGCTCCATTGCCTCACGAACAAGGCGTTGCCCACAAGCCACGAATCTAGCGTACCTAGCAGATGGACGCCCGATCGCTGTCGCCGGGAATGCGCAGCACCGGACATCAGGCGTTGCGTTGTTGCAACGGAAGCGGCGGTTGCCGGATCTGGATGTGTTGCGTGCACTGCACCGACAGGGGTGCTCATCTCTATCGAGATCCGCGTCTGCGCTCGGCTGACAGATCCCGCGCTCTCTGCTGTGGTGAGGTGGGGGTCAAGCCAAAGTGCCGCGTGGGTAGTATCGTCAAGGTCCGGTCGGCTCGCCGGAGCGCAGAAGCGCTTGGTACCACGCAACGCCGTTAAGGCACGAGGTGGCGTATGAACTCAGCGGCCGGCGGCGAGCGCTGCCGGCCTGATTGAGCCTCGGTCGACGTAGCGCGGGTCAGGCCCGGCCGAGGTCAGTCCGGTCCGCCAATCTCAAGCCGTGCGGGCCTTCGCCTCCAGCTGCCTCGCCAGCGACGGATCCAGGCCCAGGGCTCTGGCGAGGTCGTTCAGGTAGGCCCGCTCCGTGGAGTCCTGCGTATCGATGACGAAGAGCGACGCCAGGTAGATCTCGGCGGCGGCCTCCGGCGAGTCGGCCGCGGCGGCGACGTCGGCGGCGCTCAGCGGGCGCTCCAGCTCCGCCTCCATCATCAGCCGAATCTCCTCATCGAGGTTCATGCGCTGTACGGCGTCTCTGATCGACGCACTTTCGGAGGGGTCGATGTGGCCGTCGGCCTTGGCCGCCGCGATCATGGCCTTGAGCAGGGCCCGGCTGCGCCGCTCGGCGGCATCGCCGGTCAGCTGGCCCACCGGCGCCGCACCCGGTTCAGCGCTGGCGCCCTGCTCCCCGCTCCAGTTCTGTAAAGCGTCGTAGGCGGCCTTGCCGAGCAGGCCAATGCCGCCCAGGGCGGCGGCGGTGCCGGTCAGCCTGCGGCCGCCGCGGGTGCCGAGCAGCGCGGCCAAGGCACCGCCGGCCAGCGCGCCCTTACCCAGGTTGGCCAGCATCGCGTCGCGCTCCGGTCCCGCCGGCGGCAGGTTCAGGTGCTTCTCCGCATAGGCCTCGCCCAGGGCGGCCCAGTCCTTGCCGGCGGCGAGCATCTGGTCGAGCAGATCTTGGAAGGCCATGTTCGGTTTCCTCGAGTGGGGTAGGGATGGTCCACGCCGAACTGCGTCGCCGGCGCGTGTCACAGGCGGCTCAGCAGCTCCGCCTTCTTCTGTGCATACTCCTCATCGCTCAGGATTCCCTTGCGGTTCAGCTCGGCGAGGCGCTCGATCACGGCGAAGATGTCCGCCTCGTTCCGCGATGCCGTTGGCTGCGCCGCCGCGGCCGGTCCCGCCACAGGTGCTGCCGGTAGCCGGCCGTCCATGGAGACAACGGGCAGACTCGACAGGTTCACGGTGCCGTGCTGGCTCGTGAACAGGATCGAGCCGGCGCTGCCCTGCTGCTGGTAGAAGCCGCCGATCTGGTGATCCATCGTATCGTAGACCCAGACCTGGCCCCCGGTCTCAACAGCGAGCCGACGCGCGCCGGCGAAGTACGCGTAGCGCACGTTGTTCTGGCTGCCGGTAGCGCTGGGCGTGCCGAGATCCCGCGGCCACCAGTGTGCGGCCGGATCCGGCACGAACAGACTGGAGTCGCCCATCGGCGCGCCGGCGGCCTGGCTCTGCTGACCGCCGCCCTGGCTCTGGGACTGGAAGCTACCCGAGCGCAGCAGCCCCGGCTGACTGGCGAGGATGCCGGAGAGCTCCCAGCACAGCGCGTCGACGCGCCCCTTCAGCGCATTGTTGAACATGTCCCCGAGCATCAGCATCCCGCCCTGCATCCACTGCCCGGATGCCGGCGAACTCCGGATGATTGAACTGGGCCATTGTGCCGTTGCCGTGCAGCACCGCGAAGAGCATGTGCGTGACGGCGTCGGCGCTAAAGCCGTGACGATTGGCCAGCTCGGTGACGATGCGCTGGCCTTCGGCGCTCAGTTGTTGCATCGGAATGATCGCCTGCGACGATTTTAGGTCGGGTCCTCGCGGTCCGCCATCCCCGGCAGGGCCACGGGTCAGGCCAAGCCAACGGCTTGGTGCAGATAGGTCACCGCCTGCCGGCTCAGGCTAAGCTTGCCGGCGAGCTCCTGCAGGTAGCGCCTCTCCGCGTCCGTGTCGACCTGGATCGCCATCAGCGAGGCGGTGTAGATCTGCGCGGCGGCCTGCTCGTTGGGCACGGCGCGAGCGATGGCGTCGGTCTCCATCGGCTTCTGCATCTCGGTGAGCACGAACTGGCGCTCCTCCTCGGTGACGCCGTCCTCCTGCATCTTGCCGAGCAGGCGCTGCGCCTCCTGCGGGTCGATCTGGCCGTCCGCCTTGGCGGCATTGATCATCGCGCGGACGGTCAGCGTGGCCATGTCCTCGACCCGCCTCTCTTCGTCGACGTTTTTGGGCTTGCGCAGGCCAGCGATGATGGCCGTGACATCGTCCATGTCCAATGCACCGGCGCCGCCGCCGGTCGGGGCCCTGCCGGGCGCACCACCGCCGGACATCATCTGCTTCGCCGCCTCCAGGGCCTGAGCGGCCAGGGCTCCGAATACGGACAGCGCACCGGCGCCTGCCGCTGTGGTCCCGGAGCCTGCGACGTTCGGTCCACCCTGGCCGCTGAAGATGGCACCGCCGATCTGCTTCAGCACGTCGATGGGCATCCCGCTGCCCTGGCCGCCGCCACCACCTAGCATCGGCCCGGCGATCTTGCCGAGCATGTCGAACAGGCCGCCGCCGGGACCGCCCTGTTGCCCCATGCCGCCGGGCATACCGCCCGGCATGCCGCCGGGCCCTCGGCGGCCGAACATGTCCTGCATGCGGCCTGCGCCGGGACCCATGCCTCCCTGCATTAGTGAGCCTAGAATGTCGAAGGGGTTCATGTCAGTGCTCCGGTGTCGATTTGGCCGCGCATCGCCGACGCGGCTGGAACGGACTTGTGGGCTGCCCGGTGCGAAGGCGACGGAGAGCGCGCGGCAAGTGTACATGGTGTGCTCCGCCGCCGTTGCGTCGGCCGAGCGTCGGTGGCGTTCTCGTGCCAGACATTCATCCACCCCCCAAGCGCTGTTTTTGCGTATCCAAACGCCGGTGGCGATCGAGGCCTGTAACGAGACGAATCCGGACCGCTCTCGAGGGTCGATTCAGAGTGACCTACCGCCGAGGGCTTGGGCTGCAGCCCAGAGCCGGTGCGGGCTTGCTCAGCTGGTCCGTGTACGAATCCGCCCGCAGCATTGCGAGATTCAGTCGCAACATCGGGTAGATGATACAAAAGGCCCAGGGGGTGGGCCAGGCGCATCGACCGAACCGCGCCCTGCTGGAGGGCTTCGGTCTTCACGCCTTCAGAGAGCCCTTAAGCTCGTCCAAAAAGTCCTGCTCGGCGGTGCTGACGCGCTCCCCGCCGAGACCCAAGAACCCCCCCTCCTTGGCGGCACTGGCCACGGCCTCCGCGACCCGGATCAACATGCCGCGGTAGGCTGAAGCCTCCTCGGGAGTCGCCTTGCTGCCGAGCATCGCCACTGCCGACTGGGCCTTGGCGATGGCGTTGCGTCGCAGATTGGCCATCTGCCCGTTCCGGCTTCCCTCGCCGGTCAGCTCCTTGGGATCCGGCAAGCCAGGGAAGCTGCGATCAGAGAGCAGTTCTGCGGCGAGCTCCACGCTCTGGGCGGCCTTGAGCGATTCGATCATGCCTCGGGTGCCGCCGGCGGCTTCCTTGAGCGCTCCAAACAGGCCGCTCGGGTCGGCGGAGCTCACGGCGGCGGACACTATGGCGGGGACGGCGCGCAGCTCATTCCACTCCTCGGCGGCAAAATCGGCTTTCTTTGTCATAGGGTTCGCCGAAAGTCGGCTGGATAGACGGCGCAACGCGCACGAGACCCTGATCGCCGACGACAAAACGGCAAGCGTCCCCCGGAGCGCTCGCCGTTGTTCCGACAGGGTTCTTCAAGGTCTCGAAAGAGGTCCGTGTCGAGTCATTGATCGGCCGTTGCTTCCTCGACCTTCTGTGCGGTGTCGTGGACGGCCTTCTTGGCCGAGTGCCCGACACTTTCCGCACCCGCCTGGACCTTCTCGGTACCTGCTTCGATCTCCTCCCCGGTGGCCTCGGCCATCTCTGCCGCACTCTCCTTGGCGCTTTCATAGCTCTGTTGGACGGCATCACCCGCTTTGTCGGCGGCTTCACCGGCCGATTGCTGTGCCTCCTCGCCGCAAGCCACCAGGAGAAGGGCCGCGATTCCAAGCGCCGGTCCAGCGATCATCAATTGAATGTTTGTTCTCATCGTTGATTCCGCATCAAAGCTCAGCGTCTTTCTGCATCTTCAGCTGCGTGTACGCCAATGGAGTGTGGTGGCCCCGCTGCGCGGACGATCGCCGGCGATCCGGCGAGCGTCGCATACTACCCGAGTTTCGTGTTGTTGCGCACAGTCGGCCGCGCTACGACTTGGGCATGATAGTCCAGGGCACCGGGTGAAAAGTGCACGAGACATCCAGAATGCAGGTTTTGCGGGAGCCGCATCCTGGATCCGTGCCGCGGAGCGGCGCGTTCGCTCAGGATGCCTTCTTCACCAAACCGACGATGAAGAGCAGCAGCACAGCGCCGATCGTAGCGGTGATGATCGAGCCGATCAGGCCCGAGGCGGAAAGACCGAGAAGGCCGAAGGCGAACCCGCCGATGACGGCGCCGACAACACCGACGACGATGTTGCCGAGAAGCCCGAAGCCGCCGCCTTTCATCAGCTGGCCCGCAAGCCAGCCGGCGATGGCGCCGATCAGGAGAAAAATCGCGATACTGGTGAGATCCATGTAGGTTCCTCGCAAGGTGGGCCGTTCGCATCGAAGCCGCGGGCCGTTGTGTTGACGTCGCCGGGATGAGGACGGCAATCCAGCATAGCTACTGTGCGGTGCCCTCTCCCCCGGGGGGACGGCTTGCAAGTGGACGAGTGCCATCAGAGCATAGGATGTTTACTCCTCCGTGACGATCCCTTGGATCTTGACCAAGAGAATCAGCTCGCAAGGGTGCCGCCGCGTTGCCTGACATCTCGTTCTGCCGGTAAGCGCAGCGTGGACGGGTTCTGGCCTGGCGAAGACCGCCTCCGACAACGCACCGGACGTGCGGGACGACGGCCTGCTCGGGCACTAGCTGCCTGTTGCTCTCCTCCCCTATCCTGGTCCGGAAGGCCTGCCGGCCCCGGCAGCCGCGTCCTCGATGATCGGCTGCCCTTCGTGGAACGGCCACGAAGGATGATGTCGTGGCGGCGATGCAGCGATACGTCCTTGCGAAGGTGATGCGGATCGGCACCGATAATCGGTGAGCCAACGGGGCGCCGACGGCGAGCCCACCGCCACCCTCGGCGGGGAGGCGCCGGCGCTCGATCAGCTCTTGTTTGGGCCGCGACGCATCCAAGGCGGCGGCCCGAGCGAAAAGGGCGCGGGTCCTGATTGCGGCGCGGCGCCGAAAGGCAATGGCGGGACCGGCATACCCGGTCGCGGCGGCTGCATGTGCTGAGCCCAGGCTTGCAGGCGCTGCTGCTGGTGCTGCCTGAACAGTGCCAGCTCCTGCTGTTGATGCGCGTCGAAGCGGCGCTTCTCCTGCTGCTGAAACGCAGCGAACTTCTCCTGGTCCTGGCGCTGCTTGACGCTGAACCCCCCTCGCTCCTGCTCTTGGTGGGCGAGAAAAGCATCCCAGTCGCGGTCCCACCAATCCGGCTCCAGGTCCCTTGGCGGGTCCGGCGGGCGGGGTGCCGAAACGGGGGGCGCAGCGGACCCAGGAGGCGCGCCGGCTGTGGCTCCGGCAGCTGCCGGCGCGACCGACTGGCCCGGCGGAACGTCAGGCACATCCCCCGCGTCGGCAGCGTCTCCCGTGTTGCCGGTTGGGACCGTGCCGGGAAGTGGCGTGCTCAGGATGTCGCGTATGCGTGCGAGAAGACCTTCGTCTTCCTCGTTCTCCGGCTCCAGCGCCTCAGGCGTCGGCTGGCCGGGCCGGGTGGTGCCCGGCAACGGCGCGTTCAGGATTTCTCCCATGCGCTCGAAGAAGCCTTTCTCGTTGCTGTCTTCCATGCTTGAGGCTCCGGCCGCGTCAGCCGCGGCGCACCTTGATGAAGTTGGAGAGCCAGATCAGCAGGACCGCCCCGATCAGGGCCGTGATCATGGTGCCGATCAGTCCGCCGACGGTGCCGCCGACTCCCGCCAGCGCGAGTAGAAAGCCGCCGACGACCGCGCCGGCAATCCCTAGCACGACATCGCCGGCCTTGCCAAATGGCGGTGTACCGCCGATCAGGCCGCGCGCGGCCAGACCGGCAACGGCGCCGATCACGAGCCAGACGATCAGGGACCAAGCTGGCATAGGGGGTCTCCTTTTTCGAGGGATCGAATTACGGACAGAGTATGCGACATTTTTCGGCTGCGGGTGGGGGACATCAGTGTCCGCTCGTCGCAAGGGCCGGCTGGTCCGGACACGTTTAGCCACGTGACTTCGTGACAATTGCTCGGTCCGTACTGCATCCTTGCGCTGCTGACGCGACCCGTAAGCGGTTGCCGCGGTCTAGGCCTTGGAGATCCCCAATGTCAGCGGCCGGTTACCGTGACGTCGGAGCGGAATGGCTCGAAACGATGCGACTCGTCATGCGCACCATCGCGAATGTCCGGAAGCTGGCCCCGGCAGCTGCGCTCTCGCTGGCGTCAACGTTGATAGCGGCTGCCTCTGCGCAAGAAGCTCCGTCGCTGCTGGAGGTGGCGGTGGAGGTCGACCTTTCGCCGGCCTTCGCAGCGGCCGAGACGCTGGTGCCGCGGCAGACCGGAGGGACCCGCTGGCGAGACTGGCATGGCCTGAAGGTACGCTACCAGGCCTGGCGGGGACCACTACTGATGGAGCTTCGCGGCGATGTCCTTCTGGTCAGAGCCCATGTGCGCTACCGAGCCCAAGGGCGGAAGGGTCTGATCGGGGATCTAGCGATCAGCAGCGGTTGCGGCGTAGACGAGCCTCCGCGGCAGGCCTTGATCGGGGCGGCGATCCGCCTCGCCATCGCGCCGGACTGGAGCCTGCGTCCGACCTTCAGGGTGCTGCCGACTAGGTTCATCGACCGTTGCGAGATCACCGCCCTTGACATCGATGTCTCGCCTTTGGTGGAGCGGGCATTCCAGAAGGAGCTGCGGGAAGCCTTGGAAGACGCCCTGCGGGAGGTGGCTCCCAGGTTGAACGGGCTGCGCGCTGGGATGGCACGAGGCTGGGCGGCGTTGCAAGACCCGAGGCAGTTGACGCCCGGGCTCTGGCTGGCTGCACGGCCCGAGGGGCTGGGCATTGCACCGCTGCTCGGACAGGGGCAGCGGCTTTCGACCGTGATCGGCATCGCCCTGCGGCCTGTTCTCAGCACCAGCGAGCCGAGGGCCGAGCGGAAGCGGCCGCTGCCGCCGCTGACGCTGTTCCGGCCCATGGCGTCCGGGATGCGCTTTGAGATGGTGTTGGACGTCGCTTTGGCCGACCTCTCGGCGGAAGTGGCGCGTCGCCTCTCGGCTCAGAGCGTCGAGGTGCGCGATGTCCTGCTCACGATCGATGATGTCGATTTGTCCGTTGCTGGCGACCGCCTCGTGCTGGTCGCCGACATTGCCGGCGAGGTTCCGGGCCGCCTGGACGTACGCGGCCGGCCGGTACTCGACGAGGGCTCCGGCGCGGTCCGCTTCGCCGACTTGGATTTCGCTTTCGACTCGACACATCCCGATACGGAGCTGATCCTGGCGCTGTTCTACGAGCGCATCCGCGAGAGACTGCAGCAGATGGCCGACGAGGCCTTGGCGGAGCAGATGGACGCCGCGCTGAAAGCCCTGCAAATGCGGGTCAATGAGTGGCTCTCGGGCCACGGATGGGCCGACTTCTCCAAACTACAGCTTACCTCTCTGTCGGTGGGGCTGGATGACGAGCGGATCGCCCTCCGCGGCCAAGCCAAGGGAAAAGTTCGGGTGGTTCTGGAGTGACCCGGCCATATCACACACTGAGCAAAGGCACTCGAGGACACAGCAACCATCGAGTGCGTGCACCCCCTGCCTGGAGAACCTTTCCAGCGAGGCCTCGCCTCAGACCGACGAACTGTGAGGGGATGGCCACGGTTGATCGGCGGAGCGGCTGAGCTGCGCATGTAGCCGTGTGTGCGGTGGGTGGGTGCGGTGCCCATGTGTCAACCGAGGCCGGGTACACTCGGATCTGCGATACCCGGAGAGGTGCGTGGATTTTTTGACGCCGACATGGACGCAGCCCGTGACTGGCTGGCCGGTTGAGCGCGGTCGACCAACGCCCTAATCAGGTCGTCGGCACCGGACAGAACGCTCGGGCTCACCTCCCCTTCGGTCACTGCACGGCACAATGCAGGAAACAGGAAGCCTTACCGCGGTGCGTGATGTGGTAGGAACTAGACACTTTCAACCAGAACACACAGATGTCCGGAATGGGTCGGAAGCTGCCAGTCGCGGATGGCGCGTCATGACGGGATTGGCCTGGGAAAGCGGACGGTCGAGCCTATGGTCTGGACTTTCCGGCGCGCGGCGGGCTTGAGGACACCGCTACGCCAGCTTGATAAAGGCATCGCTTGCAGCTCTTTAGGTCAGTGGTCTCCCTGACGCCTGAGCCCGATTGCGTTAGAGCCGCTTGCACGGCATCTCGTCAAGCGCGGCGCGCAGAATTTTCTGCTGCAGCGCTGCGGACGGATGCCAGGACCCGCCGCGCGCGACAAAGCGGCTGCCCGCGTCGACCACAGCGTTATCCTCTTTCACCACTCGAGGTATCACTGGATCGATGGTCAGTGCCGCCAGCGCCATGTTCTGGCGCATGAACGTGGCGCGGTCCAAGCGCCCGTCGGCGTCGAACCCGAGCATCTCGTAGACGAGGCGGACGACGGCACGGGGTGCCCGATCACGCACCTCCACGGTGACCTCGGCCATGCGCACGCGTTGGCCCGCAAAGCGCTCAAGTCGGTGGCTCTCAGGGTCCTCGACCATGCGGGAGAACTTCGCGCTCGCCAGCCGGTACAGGGTGTCGTCCGGTCCGAGGATGTATGTGCGGATCGAGTAGCTCACGCTGACCGTCTTTTCAGGGCCGAGGGGAATGGGGTCCGGACACAGATTACTGCATCGGTCACCAAGACATCCGTGCGCCGTCGGATGGGTAGACCCGACAGTCGTGCGCCCGCCCTCGGTCGACGCGATCCTGCTCCGGCTCGGGAGGACTTCGATGACTACGCCCGGTGCTTCAGAACACCTGCAGACGGGGATAGGCTCGCGCCATGCGCTGCCAGAACCCGCCGCTCCAATCCATGGGGACAACGAGAAGCCAGTCGGCCGGGGTCGCGCCGACGAGGGCTTCCACGATCTGACTCCCGGCGCCCTTCTCGGCGGAGGTGATCGCGTAGAATTGCACGACGTGGCTGTCGGCATCCACGAGCAGCTCGACACCTGTGATCCCCTCGGCACCGATCACGACGACAGGATTCTTCTTCCCGTCAGTGGACAGCCGGTTCGACGCGCTCAGTCTGCCTGGGAAGA
>Ga0316580_10000370_pt1 | contig 10051 bp, 11 predicted proteins | sample S0NA_2_FD_204519 | JGI IMG/M metagenome (GOLD analysis project Ga0316580, IMG submission 204519) | Rhizosphere microbial communities from salt marsh grasses in Alabama, United States - S0-2_160517rDrB | ecosystem: Host-associated > Plants > Roots > Rhizosphere | place: USA: Alabama | collected... | reverse complement strand
GCGGGCTCGGATGAGAATATCCTGTTGACGCCCCCGGTGCGCTTCTCGCTGGAGCAGGCCCTGGAATTCATCGAGGACGACGAGCTGGTCGAGATCACCCCGAAGGCCATTCGCATCCGCAAGCGCTTTCTGAAGGAGCATGAGCGCAAGCGTGCCGCGCGCGGCGGCTGATAGCCACCGACAACCGGCTACGCACCCGAATCAACGAGTATCCGTTCGAGGTCATCGATCTCGGCGCGCCGCGGGGTTTCCTTCACGACTGGTTTGGGCAGCACACATCGGCGACCGGCCGGGAGCTGTCACGGTTTCTCGATGCCGCGAGTTGACAGCCCGGCAATACCGACGCAATCTCGGTGTCAGGTCCCTTCAGCGTGGTAATGTCGAAATGACCGCTGTTGCCCACCAACCGCATCTGTGGTCCCGTCGCGAGTTCGAGCGGCTGGTCACCTCTGGCGGTTTGCAGCCCGATGCGCGCCTCGAGCTCATCGATGGGGAGATTCTGGACATGGCGCCCCAGCAGAGTCTGCACAGCACGGCCGTGCGACTGGTCGAGGACGCGCTGCGCGGCGCATTCGGGGCCGGCTTCGATGTGCGCGCTCAGTTGCCGTTGGCCATCGACGATCGTTCCGAGCCGGAGCCGGATGTCGCCGTCGTCACCGGCGGTCCGCGCGACTACCGTGACGCGCACCCAACGACCGCGGTCTTGGTCGTCGAGATCGCCGACAGCTCCCTGGCGCTCGATCGGGGCCGCAAGCTGGCGCTCTATGCCCGCAATGGCATCGCTGATTACTGGATTCTCAATCTCGTCGATGACTGCCTGGAGGTCTATCGGCAGCCCATGGGCGCGCGCTACGCGAGTCCTGCCGTGCTCGACGGCGGCGACAGCATTGCTCCACTGGCGCAACCGGAGCATCCCCTTGCCGTCGCTGATCTGTTGCCGTGATTGAGATCCGGCTGACGCCTCGGAAATGCCGAGGCGCTTGCGGCTCTGTTCTGAACGGCCCCTCCGCCAGACCCTGGCGAGCGGCACGTCGGGCAATGACCACGGCAGACGGTCGGGATGTCGCTCTCCCCCGCGACACGGCAAGACCAGGCGCCAGGTGACGCTTTCGGGCGCGGCTGCCAAGCTCCTACGACGTCAGGGGCCGCCACCGCGACAGCTCCCCCTTATCGCAAAGCTCGGTCACGGCTATTCCCACCGGAACAGCTTCGACGCGACCGTCAGCAACGCGACGGCCAGCACCAGCAGCAGCACGAGCTGGGGCAGGACGTCGATCAGTCCGGCCCCATCGATCATGATCGCCCGGGCGGCGCTGACGAGGTGGGTCAGCGGCATGATCTGGGAGAGGGCCTGGGCGGCGGCGCTGGTGCCTTCCATCGAGAACCAGACGCCGGAAAGCAGCAGCATCGGCCAGGACATCAGGTTCAGCAGGCCGTCGGCCAGCTCCTCGGTGCGTAGCCGCGAGGAGACGATCAGGCCGAGGCTGATCATGCACAGGGCGCCGGCGGCGTAGGTGAGAAACAGGGTCAGGTAGCTGCCGCGCATCGGTACGTCGAGGAACAGGGCAGCGCCGGCGTAGACCAGGCTGCTCGAGCCGAGCACGACCGCGAGCCGGGAGATGACCTGTGCGGTCAGGAACTCGAACGGCGTCAAAGGCGTGGCCTTGAGCCGGCGCAGCACGCCGTTCTTGCGATAGCGCACCACCACCCAGCCGACGCCCCAGAGGCTGCCGAACATCACATTCATCGCCAGCACGCCGGGCAGTGCCCAGTCGGCGTAGCTGAGCGCCTGCCCGGAGACGGCCTGGCGCTGGGGAAGGGCAGCGCCGTCGGTTCCGGCCTGGAGGGCGGACTCTCCCAGGAGCAACCGCTCGGCCAGGTAGCCGTTGGCCGAGTCGTCGTTGACCCAGTAGACCGATGGGTCGCCGGGTTCGAGCAGCAGGTCCAGCTGGTGGCGCTCGATCTTGATGATGCCGGCGTTGCGGTCGTCGACGGGGATGAAATCGACGTGGCGCAGGCCGAGGAACCCCGGCTGGTCGGTCGCGGGCTGGCTTAGCGTCCCCGGGTCGCCGCCCAGAAGGCCGACCTTGAGCAGGTCCTTGGGCTCGTCGCCGAAGATGAACGCAAAGGCGACGATCATCATCACCGGCATGGCGATGTTCCAGGTGAGTCCGGCCGTGTCGCGGTAGAACTCGCGGTTGCGGGCGCGCAGCACCGCCAGAATGCGGCGGGCACTGGCGGCGGGGTCGAACGACGACCCGGCCGGCTGGCCGATGATGCCGAGGAGCAGGCGCTGCCACATGGCTCAGGTCCTCAGGCTGTGGCCGGTGAGCTTCAGGAACAGGTCCTCCAACGTCGGCGTCTCGACACGCAGCGCGGTCAGATCGGCGCCGATACGCTCCAGTTGGTCGAGGATCGGCGGAACGTCGTCCGCGTAGACCTCGATGGAATTCCCGCGCTGGCCGGCGTTCTCCGGCAGCGGCTGACCGTCGGGCCAATGCCGGGCCGGCAGCCGCACGATGGCGGACGGGAAGTGCTGGCGGATGAGCGCGGCAGGTGCGCCTTGGGTGATGATGCGGCCGTGATCGACGATGGCGATCTCATCGCAGAGATACTCGGCCTCTTCCATGTAATGGGTGGTCAGCAGAATGGTCTTGCCGCGGGCACGCACGGTCTCGATCAGGCCCCAGAAGTTGCGGCGGGCCTGGGGGTCCAGGCCGGTCGTGGGCTCGTCGAGGAAGACCAGGGCCGGGTCGTTGACGAGCGCGACGGCGAGCAAGAGCCGCTGGCGCTGGCCTCCGGAGAGCTTCCGGGTATCGCGATCGAGGATCTCGTTCAGGTTGCAGAGGCGGACCAGCTCGTCGCGGTCGGCCTGGCGACGGTACAGGCTACCGAACATGTCCAGGGACTCGCGCACGGTCTGGAAGTCCTGGAGCGCGGTGGTCTGGAACTGGATGCCGATTTGTTGTCGGAAGTCGGTGTCCAACGGCCGGGTGTTGAATCGGACCTCGCCGGCGGTCGGCGTCTGGATGCCCTCGAGCATCTCCAACGTCGTCGTCTTGCCGGCGCCATTGGGACCGAGCAGACCGAAGCACTGCCCGCGGCGGACCTGAAAGCTCAGTCCGTCGACGGCACGCACGCCCGGAAACTGCTTGATCAGTTCGCGCGCCTCGATCAGGGTCTCCATCGCGATCGGGTAGTCTCTCCGGTTAGCGTTGAGCGCGCATCGTCACTACCGACACCGACACACGCAAGGGCGCAAACGCTCGTGGTCCATGCTGTGTCGGCGGAAAGGTGCCGGCCCGGCAGTCGCCGTATGGATCGGTGCCGACGGGCCGACGTGGCGGGCGAAAGCCCGGCCGGGTGGCGGGGACTACTCCTCGCCTTCCTTGACGGTGTTGATCTTCATCGGAATGTAGGCCAGGCAGGTGCCGGTCGCGCCGGTGGCGAGCACGATAAGTCCGAGGATGGTCAGGATGACGTTACCGGCAAAGATACCGCCGAAGATGAGCACGCCGCCGGCAGCCAGGCGGATATTGCGATCGGTCTTGCCAACGTTCTTGATCATGGCTTTTTGCTCCTGGTACGCCCCTCGGCGCACCTCGTCGATGTTTGGGAATGGGGGAGCGGCCTCGGGGCCGATGGTGATGACGCGGTGAAGAGCGCCGCGGTCGTCGAGCTTCGCTAGCCTTGTCGCGGCAGTGGAGCCGCGACGCTTGGCCGGCGGCTAGGCAGTATACTGATAGACCGTTGCGCCGTGCGTTGCGTTAACGTAACAGGCTCGGCTCTAACCTGCCGATCGAGACTGGCTCACTCCCCCCACAGGTCACCCGAGGGACACGCCCCGGGTCGTTCAGAGGGGCTGATTCGACGTAGTTTTTTGGTTCTCCAGCGATCGATGCATGGCTTTGTGCTGTCGCGGCGCCTGTTCTGGGCCGCCATCCTGTTCCTGGTCTTCGTCGCGCTGCGGCCGTGGCTGGAAGACCTGCTTGTGCAGTTCCGCGCGGAGCCGCGCGCGGTGACGGCTCGCGGTGAGCTGGCCGCGGACGAGCAGACGACGATCGCGATCTTCGATCGGATCAGTCCGTCGGTGGTTTACATCGCGACCACTGGAGCCATCCTCGACCCTTGGACGAGGGACCTGCGTGCGATCCGGCGTGGCACGGGATCCGGCCTGATCTGGGATGACTACGGGCATATCGTGACCAATTTCCACGTTGTCGAGGATGCACGCTCGGCTATCGTTCGCTTTTCCGACCATCGTGCCTATCAGGCGTGGCTTGTCGGTGCCAGCCCCGAGCACGACCTGGCCGTGCTGCGGATCGACGCGCCGGCGTCGCGGCCGCGGCCCGTGCCCATCGGCACCAGCGCGGATCTCAAGGTCGGCCAGAAGGTTTTCGCCATCGGTAATCCGTTCGGGCTCGACTACAGTCTGACGACCGGCATCGTCTCGGCCCTCGACCGTACCATCGAGGCCGAGAACGACGTCGAGATTCGGCAGCTGATCCAGACCGACGCCGCGATCAATCCAGGCAATTCAGGCGGCCCGCTGCTCGACAGCGCTGGGCGCCTGATCGGCGTCAACACGGCCATCTACAGTCCGTCGGGCAGCTTCTCCGGGATCGGCTTCGCGGTGCCGGTGGATACCGTCAACCGGGTCGTGCCTTACCTGATCGCGAGCGGTCGCTATGTGCGCCCGCGCATCGGTATCGTCGGTGACGACGACGCGAGCCGTCCGGTGCTGGATGGCCTGGGGCTGCATGGGGTATTGGTCCTGCGCGTGGAGTCCGGCTCGCCGGCAGAGCGCGCCGGGGTTCGCGGTACAGCGATTGCGGCAGATGGGAGTCTGTCGATCGGGGACGTCATCACCGATCTCGACGGTCAGCCCGTTTCCGATATGGGTGAGCTCATCAGTCTGCTGGAGCGCTACAGCATCGGCGATGAGGTGCGTCTCGGTATCGTCCGCGACGGCGCCGCCTTGGGCTTGGACCTCCGCCTCGGGGGCGCCGCACGGAACGGCGATTGAGCTGGACCTGTTGCCATCGACCTGGAAAGCCGCGTTCCACGGCTGCCGGACCGGCGTCGACATCCATAGCTTACGACTCACGCTATCGGGACCAGGATCGTCTCGCCGATTAAGCGGCGAACAAGGTCATACCCGGCCACCGGAACGGCGAGCGCGCTGGCGCCGATCGTTGTCCTTGTTCGGATTGCGCAGTAGCACATAGACCGCGCCGGTGCCTCCATCGCGGCGGGGTGCCGAGCAGAAGGCGAGCACGTCCCGACGCAGGCGCAGCCAATAGTTGACCTTGCACTTGAGCACCGGTTGGCGTCCGGCGGAGCCGTAGCCTTTGCCGTGGATGATCCGTGCACAGCGGATACGCCGCTCTCGACACTCGGCCAGGAACTCCCGAAGACAGTGATGGGCGTGATCGGTCTTCAGTCCGTGCAGGTCGAGCTCGAGGCCGATATCGATCTCGCCTCGCTGGAGCTGGCCCATGACCCGATGCTGAACCCCGGGGCGCGCGTAGAGCAGGTAGTCGTGGGTCTCAACCTCGTGCTCGGAGAGTCCTGTTTCTTCGTCGGGATCAGGCTCCGCGGGTCGTGGTCGTGGCACAGGGGGTGGCCGTCGCCGGTAGGGCTCCGCGTGCTCCTGCCTCAGCGGCTTGGCATCTCCAACTTCAGCGCGAAAAATCGCTGAATCAACATCCTGCAAGGACTTCTTCATTGTCTTTCAAGATCGGTGTTCGCTTGCGCTGGATCAGTATAACGGTGCTTGTCCGGGGCTGATGGCAGATGTGACAGACTCCGGATTACAGTATCATCGACGAGCTTCCTCGTCGGGGCGTTCCCGCGGCTGGCTGGGTTAGGTTGCCGGACGAGTCTGGCCCTGCCGGTCGCCACGACCTGACCATTCGACCACCAAAACACGATGAGAATCCTGCTCAGTAACGACGATGGCTATCGTGCTCCAGGGCTGCGGTCCCTCTACGAGGAGCTTTCGCGCCATGGGCAGGTGACCGTGGTCGCGCCGGATCGGGACCGCAGCGGGGCCAGCAACTCCCTGACACTCGATGTGCCGATCCGCGCCGAGCGCCTCGACAACGGTTTCATCCGCGTCAATGGGACGCCGACCGACTGTGTCCACCTGGCGATCACCGGCCTGCTCGACACCGAGCCCGACCTGGTCGTGGCGGGCATCAACCACGGGCCGAATCTGGGTGACGACGTCATTTACTCCGGCACCGTGGCGGCCGCGACCGAGGGGCGATTCCTCGGGCTGCCGGCAATCGCCATTTCGATCGACGCCCACCAGCCCCGCCATCTGGAAACCGCCGCGCGGGTCGCCGGGCGGTTGGTCGCATCGCTCGGTAGCGGTGCGGTCGTCGCCGAGATGGGGCCGAGCACGGTGCTCAATGTCAACGTCCCCGATCGGCCCTACGATGCGTTGTCCGGCCTGGCTGCAACTCGGCTCGGCCATCGCCACAAGGCCGAGCCGGTGACCAAGGTGACCGACCCCCGGGGACGGCCCATGTACTGGGTCGGCCCCGCCGGGCCAGAGCAGGATGCGGGGCCAGGCACCGATTTCTACGCGCTGCGCCAGGGTCAGGTCTCGATCACGCCGCTACAAGTCGATCTGACCCGTTATGGCGCCCTAGGGCAGTTGGAACAGTGGCTGGACGCGCTGCCTTGACGGCCCAACGGGCGCTGCTCGGCGGCGTCGGCCTGGTGGCCTCGCCACGGTCCCGCCAGCGTTTGGTCCAGCGGCTCGCGGCCTCTGGCATCCGCGACCAACGGGTGCTCGATGTGCTTGGGCGGCTGCCGAGGCACCTGTTCGTCGACGAGGCCCTCGCCTGCCGCGCCTACGAGGATTCCGCCTTGCCTATCGGCCATGGTCAGACGATCTCCCAACCTTACACGGTCGCTCGCATGACGGAGGCCCTACTGGAGCTGAGCTCCCCCGATACCGTGCTCGAGATCGGCACCGGCTCCGGCTTCCAGACCGCGGTGCTGGCGTCGCTGGTGCGGCGGGTCTACAGCATCGAGCGCATCAGCAGCCTATGGGACCGCGCCGGTGAGCGGCTCAAGCAGCTGAAGCTGCGCAATGTCCGCTTGCGCCATGGGGACGGTGCCCTCGGCTGGCCCGAGTACGCGCCCTACGACGCCATCCTGATGACGGCCGCGGCCAACGGCGTGCCGCGCCTGCTCGCCGAGCAGCTCGCGCCCGGCGGCTGTATGGTCTTGCCGATCGAAACCCACGATGCACGCGACCGGGGACAGGTCCTGTTGCGGGTCACGCGCACCAAGTCCGGTTTTCGGCACAAGGTGCTCGAGCCCGTGACCTTTGTTCCCCTGTTGGGAGGGATTGCCTGATGCGCCTGTTTTCCGCGCTCTATGACCGGGTGATGTCCTGGTCCCGACACCGTCACGCGCCCTGGTACCTGGGTGGACTCAGCTTTGCCGAATCGAGCTTTTTCCCGATCCCACCCGATGTGATGCTGGCGCCGATGAGCATGGCTCAACCGGCGAAGGCCTGGTGGTTTGCGCTATTGACCACGCTGAGCTCGGTCGCTGGCGGCCTGCTCGGCTATTTGATCGGCGCCTTTGCCTTCGAGCTGATCGAGCCGATGGTCAGCCCTGGCGGCCACTACGCCGATGCCTTCGGCCAGGCCCAGTCCTGGTTCGATGAATGGGGTGTCTGGGTGGTCTTTGTTGCCGGCTTCTCGCCGATCCCCTACAAGGTCTTCACCATCACCGCCGGTGTGCTTGCGATGCCGCTGCTGCCGTTCGTGCTCGCCTCCGCGGTGGGCCGCGGATGTCGCTTTTTTCTGGTGGCGGCACTGATGGCCTGGGGCGGTGAGCCCATGGAGCGGCACCTGCGCGAGTACGTCGACCTGATGGGATGGGTCATGATCCTGCTTGTCGTGCTGGTTCTGATTTTCCACTAGACGCGATTCCGCGGACCTGATGAGCGCGACCCGAAACTGCGAGACCCGCTGGCACCTTGGCACTGGCGCTGCCGCGACGCTGCTGACGATCCTGATGCTTGCCGCCTTGCCGTTCGGCCTCATCGGCTGCGGTGGCGGCCTCGCCCCAGTGGACAACCTGCGCTATGGCCCGACCCCGCCCGGGCACTACCGGGTCCGCAGCGGCGATACCCTCAGCCAGATCGCCGAGCGCAAGCGTGTCCGTATGAGCAGCCTGGTGAGCTGGAACGCGCTCGGCGACCCGAACCAGATCGTCGTCGGGCAGCTGTTACGCGTCGAGCCGCCGGCGGGCGCGGCGGTGGCTCGCCGCTCGGCCGGGGGTAGGTCTAGGCGAGCCGCGGGCGGGACCGCCGCGGCGCAGCCAGTCAAGACCGTCACGACCCCGTCCAAGCCAGCGGGCAGCCTGGCCGCGGCGTCCGGTATCAATTGGCAGTGGCCGGTCCAGGGAAAGGTGGCGCAGGGTTTCAGACCGGGCGACCGCACCCGTCAAGGCATCCGCATCAATGCCCGCGAGGGTACGCCGGTCAGGGCGGCGGCGGCGGGCAGCGTCGTCTACAGCGGCAGTGGACTCAAGGGTTACGGCAACCTTATCATCGTCAAGCACAACAGCCGCTATCTCAGCGCCTACGCATTCAACCGTCGCTTGCTGGCCCGGGAGGGCGACCGCGTGGCCCGCGGCCAGACCCTCGCGGAGTCGGGGCGGGCCCCCAACGGCCGCAATCTGCTGCACTTCGAGATCCGCAGGGATGGCAGCGCGGTCGATCCCTTGCAATACCTGCCCAGGTCGCTATGAATGGCACCAGCCAGCGTCGACGGTCGAGTCACCGGGGGAGCGCATGTCACCGCCAGCCGAAAAGCCAGGCCGAGACCCAGATGCCGAGCCGGACGCGGCCGAGCTCGATATGCCGGTTGAGGCCGGCGACGACGAGCAACTGCTGTTGATCGACGATAACGACGACGACGATCAGGACGGCGACGCCGAAGACGACGCTGCCGAATCGGCGCCCGCACGCAAGCCCGAGCGCTATCAGCCGGGCGATTTCGACTTCGACGCCACCCGCATCTACCTGAACGAGATCGGCGAGTCCCGACTGCTGACCGCCGAGGAGGAGGTCGATCTCTCGCGCCGCGCCCAGCAGGGCGACGAGGAGGCGCGGAAGCGTATGATCGTCAGCAACCTGCGCCTGGTGGTCAAGATCGCCCGCCGCTACCTCAACCGCGGCCTGCCGCTGCTGGACCTCATCGAAGAGGGCAACCTCGGTCTGATCCGTGCGGTCGAAAAGTTCGACCCGGACCGCGGATTCCGCTTCTCCACCTACGCCACCTGGTGGATCCGCCAGACCATCGAGCGGGCCATCATGAACCAGACTCGGACCGTGCGCCTGCCGATCCATGTGTTCAAGGAGATCAATCTCTATCTTCGTGCGACGCGAATGCTCTCCCAGCAGCTCGACCACGAGCCGACCACCGAAGAGATCGCCGAGCTCCTCGAAAAGCCCATCGCCGAGGTCAAGCGCATGTTCGGGCTGAACGAGCGCATCGCGTCGGTGGACACACCGTTCGGCAAAGAGGCCGACAAGCCACTGGTCGACATGCTCACCGATGAGGACGCCCACGACCCCTCCGACGACATCCAGGACGACGACATCCAGACCAACCTCGACCATTGGCTCGACAAGCTCAATGACAAGCAGCGCGAGGTCGTCGAGCGACGCTTCGGCTTGCACGGCTACGAGCACTCCACGCTGGAGCGGGTCGCCCAGGAGCTCGGCGTGACCCGCGAGCGCGTGCGCCAGATCCAGATGGACGCGCTGCGCCGGCTGCGCGACATCCTGGAGAAGGAGGGATTCTCGGTGGATTCCTTCTTCAAGTAGCGGCACCGAGCGCGATGGAGCTGCGCAAATGACGATGAGCGGTTGAGACGGCGGTCAAGCTCCGCGTCTGGTCCGGGGTAGGCGGCCAGGTCCGCGCGCGGCATCAGCGCCGAATCAGGTTCTCCTCGCCCGACTCGAACCGGGCTTCGGGCGATCACACTCCTCGATTACACTGTCGTCCGCGCGCTT
>Ga0316580_10000369_pt1 | contig 10060 bp, 7 predicted proteins | sample S0NA_2_FD_204519 | JGI IMG/M metagenome (GOLD analysis project Ga0316580, IMG submission 204519) | Rhizosphere microbial communities from salt marsh grasses in Alabama, United States - S0-2_160517rDrB | ecosystem: Host-associated > Plants > Roots > Rhizosphere | place: USA: Alabama | collected... | reverse complement strand
GCGCGAGCGCGTCTTTCAGAAATACCGCCGCGGCCGTTACGTCGAGTTCAACCTGGTCTATGACCGCGGCACCCTGTTCGGGCTGCAATCCGGCGGCCGTACCGAATCGATCCTAATGTCGCTGCCGCCGGACGTGAGCTGGCGCTATGACTGGCATCCCCAACCCGGCACCCCGGAGGCAGAACTGTACGAGCGCTATCTCAAGCCGCGGGATTGGCTGGCTTCCTGACGCGCGACGACCCTCTTCCCGCCGCCGCTCCTTTTGCTGCGGCGCAGCAAAAAATCTTGGCGCTGCCCTTGACAAGCTCTGGGCCGGCAACTATTGTGCACTGCAACAATTGCTGCACTGCAACAAAGTGGAGACCAGATGATGAGCACCAAGAATGTGATGAACGCCTTCAACGACCTCACCAACAAGGGTATGGAGCACGCCAGTGCCTTGGGCGAGCTGAACCTGAAGCTGGCCGAGACCGTGGTCGCGCGCCAGATGGACGCCCTGAACCTGTTCATGGAACAGGGTATGCGCATGATGACGCTGGCCACGGAGGCGAAGAGCTACGGCGACTACTACAAGGGTCAAGTCGAGATGGCCAAGGAGCTGACCGAGCGGATGATGGAAGAGTCCAAGACCAACATGAAGCTCGCCGGCGAAGCGCGTGACGACTACCGCGGCTGGTTCGATGCCACACTGGCCGACGTGCGCGAGAGCAAGGACGTCGTTCGCAACGCCGTGGTCGCCTGAAGAGCCGAGCCCTCCCCGCAGCCGACGCCCACGGACGGGCTGACCGCAGGTGCGCCGACGTCCGGTGACCGACAGGTCGGCGCACCTGCGCCCGTTGCACCGGCTGCCGGGCGGTTCCCGCAGGCCAATCAACAAGGTGAACCAGCTATGACCCCAGCGCTGAGAGTGGCACTGATCACGGGCGGTATCGGCGGCATCGGAACGGCCATCTGCCAGCGACTGGCCAGTGACGGTTACCGCGTCGTCGCCAATCATCACCCGTCGGAGCAGGAGGCGGCCCGGTCTTGGCAGAACGACCAAGTCGGCGCCGGCTATGAGATCGACACCATCGCCGCCGATGTGTCCTTGTTCGAGGATTGCCAGCGCATGATCGCAGAGATCAAAGACCGGCACGGTCCGGTGGGCGTGTTGATCAACTGCGCTGGGATCACCCGCGACAAGACCTTCAAAAAGATGGAAGACGCGCACTGGCGCGCGGTCATCGACGTGAACCTGAACAGTGTCTTCAACGTCACGCGCAATGTCTGGGACGACATGCTCGAGGCGGGCTTCGGCCGCATCGTCAACATCTCGTCCGTCAACGGCCAACGCGGTCAGTTCGGGCAGACCAACTACGCCGCTGCCAAGGCCGGCATGCACGGCTTCACGATGAGCTTGGCTCAGGAAGGCGCGTCGAAGGGCATCACCGTCAACACGGTCTCGCCCGGCTATGTCGAGACGGCAATGACCTTGGCGATGCGCGATGACGTGCGCGACGCCATCGTCGCCGGCGTGCCGATGCGGCGCATGGCCAAGCCGGCGGAGATCGCCAGCGCGGTGGCCTTTCTGATTTCGGATGACAGCGCTTACATCACCGGCGCCAACCTGCCCGTGAACGGCGGTCTGTTCATGCATTGATTGCAACGTCGAGCCGACGTCCAACCCCATGCGCGGCGCATGCCGGCGTCAGGCGGGCACGCCGCAACCACTGTCCTCCTCGTCTCTCTCACCATGAGACGTTTCCAGCCCGGCTCCCCGCCGGGCTTTTTTTGCTGGCCAACGATCCGTGCGCGGAACGGCCGATATCGGGAGGCCTGCCACTCGCGCCGGAAACCTGGTTCTTTGTGCTGTTGCTTGGCTACCGAGATGCCGCATGTGTTGGGGACGTATCAGCCTAATTGGAGCAGTCAGCCTCCAGCCGCCAGCCTCCAGCCTCCAGCGGAGGAAAATCTGCGACTTGGCGGATTCTTTCGGCGATCAGCGGCTCACCATTGGGCGAGGAATTGAACGGCGGAAAGCAGTGCCAAGACAAGGCTTTAGGCTGGCTGCTGGTGGCTGGCAGCTGTTTCCAGGATCAGAGCAACGACGAGTCCAAATCATGCGTGTGGAACAGGTTTGTCGCGTCTGCGGCCAGTCCCTCAGCTGGCGGCGAAAATGGTCCCAAGACTGGGACGCCATTCAATATTGCTCCGATGCCTGCCGGAGCCGTGGGCTGAACCCTCAGGACCTGGATGCGGAGCGCGCGATCCTTGAGTTCCTGCAACAGCGAGCGGTCGGCGCCTCGATTTGCCCGAGCGAGGTCGCCCGCAGCCTGTTCGCCGACGGCGATTGGCGTGCCGAAATGGACCGCGTGCGGATGGCGGCCCGGCGCCTGCAGCGCGCCGGTCGCATACAGATCACGCAACGGGGCCGCGCGGTCGATCCGAGTCGGGCCAAGGGACCGATACGCCTGCAACTGCGGCCATCTGGTGCCCTGCAGGCGTAGGATGCTGGAGGGCGGCGAATTTGTGTAGCGGTGCGGCGAGTCTCACGGCGGTTGCGCTTCGAAGAAAGCGGGGCGAGCGCCAAGGGCCAAATTCGCTCATCCGGGATGTACAGCGGCCCTCGACCCTCGGCCCAGTTGGACAAACGCGCCGGTGGAAGCCTGTTTTTTCGTTGGTCCGAACCTAAATGGAGCAGTCAGCTTCCAGCCGCCAGCCTCCAGCTGAGGAAAATCAGCGACTTGGCGGATTCTTTCGCCGATCAGCGGCTCACCATTGGGTGAGGCATCGAACGGCGGAAAGCAGTGCCAAGACAAGGCTTTAAGCTGGCTGCTGGTGGCTGGCAGCTCTTTCTAGGCTGAAATGTCTTTCCGCCTGCTCGTCGTCGCGGAGACCACGGCTGTCGGTCCCTGTCCGCTAGCCGCCTGCCTTGCTCGCCGAGCCTGAGTCGCGCTTCATGCGGGACCGTGCGACGCGCTCGATCTCAGCGCGCATATCCGGATGCTGCCGCAGCAACCGCCGCATGTCCCCTGCGTAGAGCACCAGCAGGTGGCAATAGCCGCTTGCCCGCACCTCGGCCGTGCGCGGCCTGTTGTGCAGCACGGCGATCTCGCCGAAGAACCCACCGGCCCGCCGCGTGACCCGCGTCCCGCTCTCCGGATCGGAGACCTCAACTGCCCCGGAAGCGATGAAAAACATCGCGTCGCCACGCTCGCCTTTGCGGATGATGCACTCGTGCGGCACCGCTAGCCGCGGTCTGAGCAGCCGGCCGATGGCCTGCAATTGCTTATCCGTCAGGGCGGCGAAGAGCGGGACCTGCTTGATCATACTGGTCAGCTCGAGACCCAGATCGAGGACCGGCCGCCCGGACATTGCCTCGCGCCGCCGCCGCGCGTCGGCGATCAGCTCGCGATAGACCTCACGGCTGATCAGCGCGTCATTGCGCTTCTGACGATATTCCGCCTCCTCCAGACGCAGTACGGCGCGGCCGAAATAGCCGGCGCGCAGGCGCTGGGCGTAGCCTGGGTACTGGAGCTCGAAGGCGCGGATGGCGGTGTCGATACCCTCTTCACGCGCGTTCAGGACCGCGAGCAGCTCCGACGCGAGGGAGCTGCCGAGCAGCGGTGCGATCGAGCCTTCGGTAAAACCATGCAGCCGATGCAGGGTCGCGCGTGTCACCAGCATCGCCTCGAAGCGGTCGCCGAGCAGCCGGGACAGGGGGCCGGTGATACCCAGCCGGTTGTACAGCGTCAGCGCGATGCGCAGCGACCAGCGCGGCTGCAACGCCTTGTGGACCGCCTTGCGGTACCCGCGGAGCCCGGCCGTCTTGGCGGCATCGCGGAGGCGGCCTGCGTGCGCCGTGCATTGACCGATGATGCGGCGGGAGATCGTCCTGTCGCCGAACCCTTCCAGATACAGCTCTTCCTCACGGGCGGCCAGCGTCACGAGCCCGACCTTCAGCGCATCGGCCGCATCCAGTGACACTTCCGTAGCGGCCTCCAAGGCCTTGACGTCCGGTCCATGCTCAGTACCTGACGACAGCGTGGTCTCGATCGCGGTCTCCGGGATTCCGAACTCGCCCGCAAGCGAGGCCAGGCTCTGGCGGACGTTTGTCCCCGACACGGCGAGGATGCGGTCGCGCAGCGCCGCCTCCACGACGCTGAGCCGATCGAGGTGGAGCAGCCTGATCAGCGGCCGCAGCGTCGGCGCATTCACGAACAGCGTGAACAGCACGAACCCGGTGGCGAGCACGGCGACCAGCCGGGCATCCTCATGGGGGACGAGTGGGTTCTCGATGACCGACAGGGCCATCGCGAGGGTCACGGCGCCCCGCATGGCCCCCCATAGGAGGACGAGCTTGTGCGGTGTGCTGACGCCCTCCGCCAAGCGCACCGCGCTCAGGGTCGGCATCAACAGGAACAGCACGACCGCCCTCGCCAGCAGGGCCGCCACGACCATGACGGCAAGCATCGCTGCCTCCGACCATCGCAGGTCTGACAGCAGGTCCGGAATCATGGTCGCCGCGAGCACGAAGATCAGCGTGCTCGCCAGGAACTCGATTTGCTCCCAGACGGCCTGCAGACGCGTCCAACCCTCGGCGGACAGATGCTTGCGGCCAATCGAGCCGACCACGAGCGCCGCGGTCACCGTGGCCACGACGCCCGAGACCTGCAAATAGACATCGCCGGCGATATAGACCGTGTAGGCGAGGCTGACGGTCAGCGTGGTTTCGGCGACCGGATAGTCATTGACGGCCCGGGACAGCGTGCAAGCGGCGCGGCCAGCAATGTAGCCCAGCACCAGGCCGCCCGCGAAGTCGACGACGATGTCGGCGGCAGCCTGGGCCAGGCTGCCGGAGCCGTGCCCGGCAACCACGCCCAGCAGCAGCGTGAACAGGGCGATGGCCGCGGCATCATTGAACAGGCTCTCCCCTTCCACGAGGATTTGCATGCGACGCGGCGCACCCAGGTCGCGAAAGATCGCGACCACAGCCGCAGGATCGGTGGTCGCGATCACGGCGCCCAGCAGCAAGGTCACGGCGAGCGGCAGCGCAAAAATCAGGTGCAGCGATGCGCCGACCACCAGGGTACAGATCACGACGGCGACGACCGCCAGGATCAGCACCGGCGCCACGTCGTCCATCAGACGGCGGACATTCACCGAAAGCCCGGCCGCGAACAGCAGGCTCGGCAGAAAGAGATAGAGGAAAACCTGACCGGTCAGGCCGAGGTCCCGGACCCCGGCAAGTACATCGGCGGCCGGCTTCGGCAACGGCAGGCCGCCGGAGGCCACTGCCAGCAGCCCGACGAGGATGCCGAACAGGGCCAGCAGCACCGAGTACGGGGTCCTGAGCTTGCTCGCCAGCGGCAGCATCAGGGATGCCAGCCCAAGCAAGACCATCAGGCTCAGGACGACGACGATGAGCTGGTCCATGAATGGGTCTCGCTACCTTGGGATGCCTGGCGCCAGACAGGCCTTGGTCGCTCCGGCGGCTGGTGGGACGCCGAACTGCGCGAAGCCGAAAACTCGGCGGCCGTGGCGCAGGATCGCTCGGGAACGGTAGCGAACATTCCTATGGCGAACAAGCTTGACCGCCGCGCCGCCCGCGCCGGGACTTGGCGGGATGGGCGGACGCAATGCTGCGCGAGGGGTCGCAGCGACAACCGGTGACAGATTCGGGACGAACGGCTATGTGTCCTGTCCTGTCGCAGCCGAACCGCTGCCTCCAGCGGATGCATCTCCAGGGTCCGCTGGGAACATGTGCCCGATCGGCGCGTCACAGCCAGTAGGAGTCTCGAGGGCGAAAACTTTGTGTCGATGCTTCAAGTTTGTCCGCGACGAACCCTCGCGGGCAAAGGCCCGAGGACCAAGCGCCAAGGGCCAAATTCGCGCAACCGGGATGTCCCGGCCCTCGGTCCTCGGCGCTTGGCCCACTGGGAAGAACGTGCCGATTTAGCGGCAAAGCGCTTACCTCTCGTTGGTCTGAGGCATCGCCTCGTTAGGTAGGGCACAGCTGCGAACCCCGCAGAGGTTCGCGTCAATCAGTTTCCAGCGCGGGAGATGCGAAATGAAGACTCGCCGAATCGGCCGCAGCGGTCCCACGGTCTCAGCCATCGGACTGGGATGCATGGGCATGTCGGACTTCTATGGGGCGCACAACGATCAGCAGTCCATTGCCACGATCCAACGTGCGCTGGCGCTCGGGGTCACCCTGCTCGACACCGCCGATATGTACGGCCCCCACACCAATGAAGAGCTGGTCGGCAAGGCCATCCGCGGCCAACGTGAGCAGGTCTTCCTGACCACGAAATTCGGGATCGTCCGCGACCCCAAGGATCCCCAGAAGCGCGGCATCAATGGCAGGCCGGAGTACGTCCGGCAGGCCTGCGAAGGCAGCCTGCGCCGGCTCCGGACCGACGCGATCGATCTCTATTATCAGCACCGCGTCGATCCGGACACGCCCATCGAGGACACGGTCGGCGCGATGGCCGATCTCGTCCGCGCAGGCAAGGTGCATCACCTGGGGCTCTCCGAGGCCGCGCCGGAGACGATTCGCCGTGCCCATGCAGTGCACCCGATCGCGGCCTTGCAGACCGAGTACTCGCTGTGGTCGCGGGACCCGGACGACGAGCTGCTCGGGCTGTGCGATGAGCTCGGCATCACCTTCGTCCCCTACAGCCCGCTCGGCCGCGGGTTTCTGACCGGCGCCATCAAGAGCGAGGACGATCTCGCTGCAGATGACTTCCGCCGCTCCAATCCGCGCTTCCAGGGCGAGAACTTCCGCAAGAATCTGGCACTGGTGAGCGAGCTGGAGGCCATGGCGCGCGCGAAGGGCTGTACGGCCGCGCAGCTCGCGCTGGCCTGGGTCCTTGCGCAGGGCGAGCACATCGTCCCGATTCCCGGCACCCGCCGGATCGATCGTCTCGAGGAGAATGTGGCAGCCACCGAGATCACGCTGACGGCCGACGAGCTGGAGCGACTCGACGGGATCGCCCCCAAGGGAGCCGCCGCCGGCGCCCGCTATCCGGAGGCCGGGATGCGGGCAGTCAATCGGTGAGCCATCGCCAACCCGCCGCACAGACGCAGTGACGGCGCGCCGGCGTGGCTCGCAACCTGCCGCGGCGCTGCCGCACACCTGCGAATGGCGACACAGCCGCGGCCCTTGGACGAGAACGCTGCGACTTGGTGCCGGGCGCCCGAATCAAGCGCATCCGCGATGCGCTGTGGGCGCAGCTCGACGCCCCGCCCCTGATGGCTCCTCGGGAGAGAGCGAAGCCAGCGCGTCGGCGTGAGCCGAGGCGTTCGCATCGATAGAAAAGAGCTGGAATAATGACCAGCATGGAGTCGAGAGGCATGCATCCATGGCAAGCGTCGAAATGCTCAGTATCGACTTGACTCCCGAGATGGCCAGGCTGGTATGCGACGCCGTCGAGCGCGGCGAGCATGCGAACAACAGCGAGTTCGTTCGCGAGGCCTTGCGGGAATGGTGGCAAAGGCGCGCACTGCAGCAACAGGATGTCGAGCAGCTATGACGGCTTTGCGCCGAGGGGCTTGCCAGCGGCCCCGGTTGCTCGGCGGACATGAAGGCGCTCAAGGCGGAGGCGCGCCGCCGCTTGGCTCACAAGCAGCAAGCCCGCGACCGCTGAGCGCGGTTTAAGGTTCTGTTACCAAAAATATTTCCTCAAGAACTTCTCAACCTCGCTCACCTCGCCACCGTTACTGTTTACCAGGTTTCGACCCTGAAGAGCCATCGGAACTCAGATTAGCGGCAACGGTAACGAAACCGATAGCGGACGCTAAACCATCCTCGTCCTCGTTCTCGTTCTCGTCCTCCTCCCCGTCACCGACGCCGTATCGGTGGAACGCATTCTTCACACACATTGGCGAGTTGGGCCAGCCACCCGAAGCCTCCGAGGGGGGCGGTCAGCCTGGTACGACGCGCTCGCACAACAACCCGACTGGGGAACGATCGCCCACCCGGAACGTCAGTAACTATTCGACCAACAGGTGCAGTAGCAGCCCTTTCGTCGTCCACTTATCCGAGCGGCGCACACGGCCGTGTGAGCTCGTCATCCGAAACGTGGAAATCGACCGCCAGCGCAAGTGTAAGGCACGGCGGCACTGCGGATCTTTTCCCCTCCGCTAAGTTTGAGGCACCGCAACGAAGTTCCTGCTACGCTCCTTCGATGTTAGCGCTCCCTGCATTTGCGCCATAGGGTAATTGGATTCCCTGTCTGGCGGACGCTCGGACGACTCCCTGGCGTAGTCACCCCTCGGATTCTGCCCGTTTGGCGGATAAGGGTTAACGTTTGACGACCTCCGCCAAGGAACCTTCCTGCCGTGAGCCGCCAAACGCACCAGAACGGCGGATTCCAACGGCCGACCTCAAGTGCAAAAGGCACTCTAAATGAGACTTCGCCGCCCACTTCGACTGAGCTTCCGGCCGAACACGTAATCATCTGAGGACTCCGACCACAACGATATGGAGACAGAAACCATGCTCGACCCGCTGAACATACCTGCGGAAGGCGGTCGCCCAGCTGCCGTCGTCCAGGCCCTCAACGAATGGAACGACGAACTCTCTCCCGAGGACCGCCGAGCCAAGTATCTGCGCATGGCAGCCTCGCCATTCGTGTTCTACCGTGGCAGCAATCATCTATTCTGGGCCGATTTTGCCGCCGACGAGAGGCTCGGGCGCTTCGGCAACGCCGAGGACACAAGGACCTGGCTCCAGGGCGACCTACACGCCTACAACTTCGGCAGCTTCGACGATGCCAAGGGTGAGCTGGTCTATCAGGTCAACGACTTCGACGAGGCCATAGTCGCGGACTACCAGCTCGACCTCTGGCGCATGGCGGTCAGCTTGGTGCTCATCGCCCGTGCCAACGGCGATCTCGCCTCGAACCACCAGATGGAGGTGATTGACGCCTTCAGCCAAACCTACCTCGACAGCCTGAAGGCCCTCCGCATGGACGCCGGCAAGGGCTGGCGCGATGTGCGGCCGGATAGCACCCGAGGCCGGCTGAGGCGCTTTCTGGACTCGGTAGCCGCTGTATACGACCGGGAGGGCATGCTCGACCGCTGGGCCCCCGGCAAGGGCAAGCAGCGCCGCCTGAATCTGGAGCGCAAGGATCAACTGCAAGAGGTGACCTCAGCCGAGCGGGAGGAACTCGAGGAGGCCTTGGACGGCTATCGAAAAACCCTGCACAAGTCGCGCGATTTTAAGCTCCTCGACTGCGCCCGCCGGCTGGGCGCTGGCACCGGCTCCCTGGGCACAGCGCGCTTTTACGTGCTGATCCACGACCGCGGAGATGGCTGCGAGCGCATTCTCGACGTCAAGCAGCAGGGCCGCCCGACCGGGTATGCGTTTCTCGATCCCTCGATGCAGGCCGACTTCGATGCCAAGTTTCCCCACCCGGCCCAGCGCCATGCCAAGGGCTACCGGGCTCTGGTACGGCGGTCCGACCCCTACCTAGGATGGCTGCGCCTGAGCAACGGCGGGCACTATTCGGTGCGCGAACGTTCGCCGTTCAAGGAGGCTTTTCCCGCCGAGGTGCTCGACGGCCGCTTCCCGTTTGCTGAGCAGGCCGAGTACTGGGGCCAAGCCCTGGCGGCGGATCATAGTCGAGCGAAAAAGGGCTTCGCCGACGCGGTGCACAAAACGCTCGATAAGCGCGACGACGACTTTCGGGCGGTCGTACGGGAAATCGCCTTCTCTTACGCGGATCAGGTTTAGGTGGATTGGGACAGTTTCGTCGCAGCCCTGGAGCTGGGGCCGGGCGACGTGGTGGACCCCGGCTACGCGCCGCCCCGCTTCCGGGACCTGTTGCCGCGCTGACGGCGGGCGCCGGCGGGCCCCTATTGCTGCTGAGCAATCGTGGACGTACCACCATTCGCTCGCTTGGGCTCATCCCGCTCAGGTCGTCACCCAGGCCCAGAGGGAAAAAGACCCTGCGCCAGATAGGTCTGCAATGGCAGGGTCCGCTTATGATTCCTTTGGAGTGGGCTCGCCACGGAGCGCCAATGACCGCAGTTGGCCGTTTGCGCCCGTTCGCGGGATTCGCGCGCGCGGGGGCTG
>Ga0316580_10000368_pt1 | contig 10061 bp, 7 predicted proteins | sample S0NA_2_FD_204519 | JGI IMG/M metagenome (GOLD analysis project Ga0316580, IMG submission 204519) | Rhizosphere microbial communities from salt marsh grasses in Alabama, United States - S0-2_160517rDrB | ecosystem: Host-associated > Plants > Roots > Rhizosphere | place: USA: Alabama | collected... | reverse complement strand
CGCGACCCGCTGCAGGATCTCCGGATCCAGGTTCGACCAGTTCGGCAGCTTCGAGCGGTCGAGTTTCTGGAACACGCCGGCCTTGATCTGCCGCTCCATGAACGACGCGGAGGGCACGACGACGTCATAGCCGGTGTTGCCGGCCAGCAGCTTGGTCTCGAGGACCTCGTTCGAGTCGAACACGTCGTAGTTCACCTTGATGCCCGTCTCGGCGGTGAACTGCTCGAGCGTGGCCGGATCGATGTAATCCGACCAGTTGTAGACGTTGACGACCTTCTCCTCCTCCTGGGGCGCCGCTGCGGCGGGTGCCGCGGCGGGCTCGGTCGAGGCGGGCTGCTCCGGCTTCTTGCCGCAGCCAGTGATCGTGAACGCGGCCGCCAGGCCCAGCAGCCCGGCACGGATGGCTATGCTCATGTTTCTTTAGATCCCGTTGGTTTGCAGGTGATTGCGCAGGGAACGCTGCGCACCGAGCTTCTCTTTATAGCGCCGCCGGCTGCAGATTTCCACGGTTCGGCCGCTTTCCGCCTCAGAGTCGGCCCTCGGCGCGGCAGCGCTCGTAGGTCAGGTCGAGGCAGCGCCAGGCCTTTTCGGCCAGCTCGTCCAGCTGCTCCTCGCTGATGACCAGCGGCGGCGAGATGATCATCGTGTCCCGGACGGCGCGCATGATCAGGCCGTTTGCGAAGCAGAAATCACGGCAGATCGTCCCGACCTCGCCCCGCTTGTCGAAGAAGCGGCGCGCCTGCTTGTCGCGGACCAGTTCGAGCGCGCCGATCAGCCCGACCGACCGCGCCTGGCCAACCAGCGGGTGCTCGGCCAGCTGGGCCCACTTGCCCGCTAGGTAGGGCCCGACCTGGTCCCGCACCCTGGGCACGAGCCCCTCCTGCTCGATCAGCCTGAGGTTGACGCTCGCGACCGCGCAGGCAGTCGGGTGGCCCGAGTAGGTGAAGCCGTGCGCGAACTCACCCCCCTTGTCTATGATCACCTCGGCGACGCGATCCGAGACCATCACGCCGCCGATTGGCAGGTAGCCCGAGGACAGGCCCTTGGCGATCGTCATCAGGTCCGGGCGGATGCCGTAGTAATTGGAGCCGAACCACTCGCCGAGGCGACCGAAGCCGCAGATGACCTCGTCCGCGACCAGCAGGATGCCGTAGCGGTCGCAGATCAGCTGGATCTCGGGCCAGTAGGTCGCGGGCGGGATGATGACGCCGCCCGCGCCCTGGATGGGCTCGGCGATGAAGGCCGCAACCTTGTCAGCCCCGATCTCCAGGATCTTCTGCTCGAGCGCACGAGCGGCGCGCAGCCCGAATTCCTCCGGCGCAAGGTCGCCACCCTCGGCGTACCAGTACGGCTGCGGGATGTGCACGATGCCCGGGATCGGCAGTCCGCCCTGCTCGTGCATGAAGCCCATGCCACCGAGGCTCGCGCCGGCCATCGTGCTGCCGTGGTACGCGTTCTCGCGGCTGATGATGACCTGGCGTCCACCCTGCCCGAGCAGGTCCCAGTAGCGTCGCACGAGCCGCACGACCGTGTCGTTTCCCTCGGAACCGGAGCCTGTGAAGAACACCCGGTTGAACTGCGGAGGCGTCAGATCCACCAGCTGCTTGGCCAGCTCGATCGCCGGCGGGTGAGCGGTCTGGAAGAAGCTGTTGTAGTAGGGCAGCTCCAGCATCTGCCGGTAGGCTGCCTCGGCGAGCTCGCGGCGCCCGTAGCCCAGGTTCACGCACCACAGCCCCGCCATGCCGTCCAGGATGCGGTTGCCGTCGGAGTCGTACAGGTACACGCCCTCCGCCTTGACGATGACGCGCGTCCCCCGGGCGTGGAGCATCTTGTAGTCGGTGAACGGATGCAGGTAGTGCTGGCGGTCGAGCTCCTGCCAGGCGGCGGTGCTGCGGTCGAAGACGAATGGCTGTGGCTTGCTCATGACGGCCCTCAGACGTTCAGCAGCAGGTGCTCGCGCTCCCAGGAGCTGATCACCTTGAAGAACGTGTCGTACTCGCTCTCCTTTACGGCCGTGTAGGCCATGATGAACCGCTCGCCGAGCAGGTCGACGAGGCGCCTGTTGTCGCGCAGCAGCCGGACGGCCTCCTCGATGTTGCGCGGCAGCCCGAAGGGCATGTCGTAGGCGCTGCCGGTGATGGGCTCCGAGGGCTTCAGACCCTCGATCATGCCGAGGTAGCCGCAGGCGAGCGACGCAGCGATCGCCAGGTAAGGGTTCGCATCGGCACCGCCGAGCCGGTTCTCGACCCGACGGCTCTCCGCGTCGGACAGCGGCACCCTCAGGCCCGCGGTCCGGTTGTCGTAGCCCCACTGGGTGTTGATCGGCGCCATCAGGTGGCGCGTGATCCGGCGGAAGGAATTGACGTTCGGGGAGAACAGCGCCATCGCGGACGGCAGGTATTTCTGCAGGCCCCCGATGTGCGCGAAGAACAGCGGACTCGGGTTGCCGGCCTCGTCGCTGAACACGTTGCGCCCGGTCTTCGCGTCCACGACGCTCTGGTGAATGTGCATGGCGCTGCCCGGCTCGCGCGCCATGGGCTTGGCCATGAACGTCGCGTACATCTTGTGCCGGAAGGCCGCCTCGCGCGCGGTGCGCTTGAACATGAACACCTGGTCGGCCAGCGACATCGCGTCGCCGTGGATCAGGTTGATCTCCATCTGCGCGGCGCCGTCCTCGTGGATCAGCGTGTCGATCTCGATCTCCTGCGCTTCGCAGTAGGCGTAGATGTCGTCGAACAGCGGGTCGAACTCGTTGACCGCGGCGATGCTGTAGGACTGCCGCCCCACCTCGGGCCGCCCGGAACGCCCGATCGGCGGTTTCAGCGGGTAATCCGCGTCCGTGTTCGGCTCCACCAGGAAGAACTCGAGCTCAGGGGCCACGACTGGCCGCCAGCCCTGCTCCGCGTACAGGTTCAGCACGTGCCGCAGAACGTAGCGTGGCGCCATCGTTACCGGGCTGCCGTCGGAGTAGAAACTGTCGTGGATCACCTGCGCCGTGGGTTCCGCCGTCCACGGTACGACCCGGGTCGTCGACGGATCGGCCTTCATCACGATGTCGATCTCGGCGGCGCTCATCGCGCGGTCGTCCTCCGGGTAGTCGCCGGTGACCGTCTGCAGGAAGATGCTCTCGGGCATCCGCATGCCCTCCTCCTCCGCGAATTTCATCGCCGGCATCACCTTGCCGCGCGCGATGCCGGCCATGTCCGGCACGACAGCCTCCACCTCGGAAATGCCGTGCTCCTTGAAGAATTGCCGTATCGGCGTGCTCATGTCCTGCGTCCTCTGGCGTGGTCCCGGGCCGCCGCGCCGAAGGCTGCGAACAGTGCCCGCGAAAAATCGTTGTTCATCACCTGCCACTCGGGGTGCCACTGCACCGCAAGCGCGAAACCCGGCGCGGAGCCGACCCGGAATGCCTCGATCAGGCCGTCCGGGGCGACCGCCTCGACCTCGAGCCCCTGACCCAGCGTCGCGACACCCTGCGCGTGCAGCGAATTGACCTCGACGCGATCGCGGCCAGCCAGGCTGCGCAGCCGGCCATCCGCCCGCAGCTCGATCTCGTGGACCGGCGCGTACTGGCGCTCCAGCGGGTCTTCCTTGTTCTCGCGATGGTCCATCATTCCCGGCACCGACTGGACCTTCTGCCACAGCGTGCCGCCATATGCCACGTTCATTTCCTGGAATCCCCGGCAGATCGCAAACAACGGCATGCCGGACTGCACGACCTTCGGGATCAGCGGCAGCGTAGTCGCATCCCGGTGAGGATCATGCAGCGTGTCCGGTTCGCTCGGCGGACCACGATAGCGATACGGCTCCACGTTCGAAGGGCTCCCGGTCAGCAAGATGCCATCCACCGACTCGAGAATGGCATCGAGATCACTCTGGTCACCGAGCGAGGGCAGCAGCACTGGCGTGGCCTCGGCGGCCGCCACGATCGCAGCGATGTACTTCTCACCGACGCAGTGAAAGGGATGTGGTCCGAGTATCCGGCGATCCGTCGGGATCCCGACGAGTGGTCTGGGGCGAGGCACGTTTAAGATCCTAGACGGTTGCCCGGCAACCGTCTGCTGGAATGGCCACCGATTAAACCACAGGCCAGGGGCGGCCGTCGCAATGCAGCGCAACGGGATCAGTCATAGACCTGCCCCGAAGCCGGGCCGACCGACCGCAGCCGGCTGAGGCTCGCTTGCCCGACGCAATCGCCAGAAGCTATTCTCGCCGGACCCCGCGACGACGCCGTCGCTAAATCCTAAACAAGCGGGATCGCCATGCCGCAGTTCGCGGACTTCGACCAGGCCCGGGCCTGGCTGGAACTCAATCCCCGGGTTCGCTTCATCGACCTGCTGTTGCCGGACCAGATGGGGATCCCGCGGGGCAAGCGCGTCACCGTCGAGGAACTCGAGACGGTGCACCGGACGGGACTGCTGCTGCCCGCGTCGATGTTCGCACTGGACGTGCTGGGCGGGACCGTGCAGGAGACGGGCCTCGGTTTCGACGAGGGAGACGCCGACCGGGTCTGCCTGCCATTGCCCGGATCGCTGGCCGCGGTGCCGTGGCTGGGCGAGCAGGTCGCGCAGATGCAGGTCGCGATGTATGAGCATGACCGCAAGCCCTTCTTCGGCGATCCGCGACACGTGCTCGAGGGCGTGCTCGGGAGATTCCGCGCGCAGGGCCTGAACCCGGTCGTGGCCGTCGAACTCGAGTTCTACCTGGTGGATCGCGAGCGCACGCCCGAGGGCTGCTGTCAGCCGCCCAGACAACCGCTTTCGGGCCGGCGAGAACACAAGACCCAGATCAACTCGATGGCCGACCTGGACCAGTACTCGGACCTGCTGGCTGCGATCGACGAGGCAGCGCAGATCCAGGAACTGCCGGTCGGGACCGTCCTCGCCGAGTACGGGCCGGGCCAGTTCGAGGTCAACCTGCACCACGTCGACGACGTACTCACCGCCTGCGATCACGCGATCCGCCTCAAGCGACTCGTGAAGGGCGTCGCTTTGCAGCATGGCATCGAGGCGACGTTCATGCCGAAGCCCTACCGCGACCAGGCGGGAAGCGGCGCCCATCTGCACGTGAGCCTGCTCGATGAGAGGGGACATAACATCTTCGCGTCCGAGGACGTCGAGGGCAGCGCAGAGTTGCTGCACGCGATCGGCGGCCTCGCTGCAACGATGAACGACACGATCGCCGTTTGCGCGCCAACCGCAAACTCCTACCGCCGCTATCAGCCCGAGGCCTATGTCCCGCTCGGACCCTCCTGGGCGGTCAACAATCGGGGCGTAGCGTTCCGCATTCCGCACGGACCCGCAGCGAGCCGCCGCGTCGAGCATCGGGTCGCCGGATCCGACGCGAACCCGTACCTGCTGGCGGCCGTCGTGCTGGCGGGGATCCATCATGGTCTCGCCGGCCGCCTGGATCCCGGGCCGAGACTCAACGGCAATGCCTACCGCGACTCCGAGCCAGGCATTCCGCTCAGCTGGGCCGAGGCCCTGACGACGTTCGAGCACAGCAGTTTCATACGGGAGTACCTCGGCGAGCGTTTTGCGGGCCTCTATGCGCGGACCCGTCGCGGGGAAATGCAGGACTTCAGCTCGTACGTATCCCCGCTCGAGTATTCCTGGTACCTGGCCACGAGCTGAAGCATGCAGCACGTCGATTCCTACTACGCCGCTTCGGCCAACCCGTCCCCGGTCCGCCGGCCGCTGCGCGGTGAGGTCACTGCCGACGTCTGCGTCATCGGCGGCGGAATCTCCGGCTGCTCGACGGCGCTGCACCTTGCCGAACGCGGCTACCGGGTCGTGCTGCTGGAGGGCCAGAGGATCGGCTGGGGCGCGTCCGGGCGCAGCGGCGGACAGGCGCTGCCGGGATTCGGCACCAGCATGGCGACGCTGCTGCAGCAGGTCGGCCGCGACGACGCGCGACGGATGTGGGACATCTCCGTCGAGGGCGTGGAACTGCTGCGGCGGCGGGTCGAGCAGCACCGCATCGACTGCGACCTGCACTGGGGACAGATGCACGTCGGGGTTCGTCCCCGGCACCCGGCCGAGCTGTCGGAGTGGAAGGAGGAACTGGAGCAGGACTACGGATACCAGGGCCTGCAGTACCTCTCGAAGCAGGACGTCGGCGAATGGCTCGCGACGGATCGCTACAACTCAGGCCTGTACGATCCCCGCGGTGGTCACCTGCACCCGCTCAACTACACGCTGGGCCTCGCCACGGCTGCCGAGCAGGCCGGCGCAAGCCTGCATGAGCAGTCGAGGGTCACCCGGCTGGTACCGGGTAACAGGCTGCGAGTCGAAACGGCCGAAGGCATGGTCGTGGCCGACTACGCCGCGATCTGCTGCAACGCCTACATAGAAGAGCTGGTGCCAGGCATCCGCGCCCGGATGATGCCGGTCGGGACCTACATCGTGGCGACGGAACCCGTCGGCGAGCAGAGGCTGCGCGAGGCCATCCGGGACAACGTGGCGGTGACCGACATCAACTGGGTGCTGGACTATTTCCGCTGCTCGTCGGACCACCGGCTGCTGTTCGGCGGGCGCGTCAGCTACTCGGGCCTGGATCCGCTCAATACGCGCGGCGCCACCCGGTCGCGGATGATCAAGGTATTCCCGCAGTTCAAGGACCTGCGGATCGAGTACGCCTGGGGGGGCTGGCTGGACGTGACGATGAACCGCGCGCCCGATTTCAACCGGATCGCGCCGAACATCTACTACCTGCAGGGCTTCTCCGGCCACGGGATCGCGCTGACCGGAATGGCCGGCGGGCTGATCGCGGAAGCGATCGCCGGGCAGGCCGAGCGCTTCGACCTGTTCACGAAGCTCTCGCACCGCAACTTCCCCGGCGGGAGAGTGCTCCGGACACCGCTGCTGGTGCTGGGAATGCTTTGGTATCGGCTGCGCGACCTGCTCTGAACGGGTTGCCGGCCGATACCCGGAAGACCACGAGGAGGGCACCATGACCAGGACATTGACGACGGCTGGATGCGTTGCCGCACTGCTGCTGCTGCAGGGCTGTGGCCAGGGCAGGCAACCCGCAGAGCAAGCGGCGAGTCAGCCGGAACCCGCCGCGGCGATGGCGACGCCGGAGGCGAACGTGGTCGAGCTGCGCGCCGTTGGCATGACCTTCGAAGGGCCGTCGCAGATTCCGTCCGGCTGGACGACCTTCGAGTTCGTAAATGCCTCGAGCATGATCCACTTCGCGATGATCGACGTGCCGCCGGCAGGCATCACGGCAGAGATCTTCACCAACACGGTCGGGCAGTATTTCCAGGACGCGATGGACGGGATGAACGCAGGCGACCAGGCCGCGGTCGAGGCGGCCTTCGGCAAGTTCCCGGACTGGATCGGCGACCTCGGGCGTCATGGCGGACCGGGATTTCTCTCACCAGGCCGGACCGGCCGGACGACGGTTTACCTCGAGCCGGGACGCTACATTCTCGAGTGCTACGTCAAGTCCGACGGCGTATTCCATACGACGAGCCCCGGAGAAGGCAGGCTCGGCATGTCGATGGACCTGACCGTGACCGACGCGAAGAGCACCGCGCCGGAGCCGAAGGCCAACGTCACGCTGACCGTCAGCAACGCCGGGATCGAGATCGCCGACGGCGCGCTCGAGCCGGGCAGCAACACGATACGCGTGGACTTCGTCGAGCAGCAGCAGTTTCCCTCCTTCGTCGGCAACGACGTGCACCTGATGAGGGTGGATGGAGAGGACAGCATCCGGCTCGCGGATGCGTGGCTCGACTGGCGCACGAAGGATGGCCTCGAGGACCCGAGCCCGGTGACCTTCCTCGGCGGCATCAACGACATGCCGGCAGGGTCGCACGGCTACTTCACGGTTGACCTGCCGCCCGGCGACTACGCCTTCATCGCCGAGATACCGGGGCCGCTGGCTTCGGGCTTCGTGCTCCCGTTCACAGTAGCGGCTGCCGAGTAGCGCGGTAGCTCTGCGTCCACGGCGCGGGAACCCAGGCGGCCTTCAACGGCCGTACCACTGGATGCCGTAGAGGTCGTGCCTGCGGTCCATCAGGTTGCGAACCGTGCCGCGCTGGCGTGCCTCGCGCAGTGCCCGCAGGCTCAGATCCGCGATCGCGACCATCTCCGAGTTCGGGGTCGTATCGGCGGCGATCCCGTCGCGCGCGAACGGGAAGTCGCAGGGGGTCAGGATGCAGCTCTGCGCGTAATGGATGTCGTTGTTGTGCACGTTCGGCAGGTTCCCGCAGCTACCTGACATCGCGACGTAGATCTGGTTCTCGACGGCCCGGGCCTGCGCGCAGTACCGGACGCGGCAGTAACTCTGACGCTCGTCCGTCAGGAACGGCACGAACAGGATGTTGATGCCCTGGTTCACGAGGTGCCGCACGAGCTCCGGGAACTCGCAGTCGTAGCAGATCAGCACGCCGATCGGCCCGCAATCTGTGTCGATCAGCGAGGCGGTCTGGCCTCCGACGATGTTCCACCAGTAGCGCTCGTTCGGGGTCGGGTGGATCTTGTCCTGGCTGACGATGCGTCCGTCCCTGAGGAATACGTGCGACACGTTGTGCACGGTGCCGTCGCGGAGCGAAGGCGTCGACCCGCCGATGATGTTGATGTTGAACTTCAGCGACAGCTCGTGGAACAGCTCCTTGAGCTTCGTCTCGTAGTTCGTGAGCCGCTCGATCGAGACGTGCGGCGGCAGCTCCTCGTTCTCGATCGACAGCAGCTGCAGCGTGAACAGCTCCGGGAACAGGACGAAGTCCGCGCCGTAATCCGCGGTCGTGTCGACGAAGTAGTGCACGAACTTTCGGAACTCGTCGAATTCACGTATCCGCCGCTGCCGGTACTGCACGCTCGCGACGCGTACGCGGTCTATCAGGTTCCGCCGCTCGATCACGGCCGGCCCGACACGGTCGTCGAAGTCGGGATTACGCCAGATGAGCTGCACGCCGTAGCCCATGGACTCCTTGTCCAGCGGCAGGTAGCCCGGCAGGACCCCGATCAGCTCGTAGCCCTGCCGCAGCTGGAAGTTCAGCACGGGGTCGCGGAATCGCTTGCTGATAACGGCCTGCACGTACTCCTCCGGGGAGCTAACGTGCTTGCTGCGCCGTCGGTAATTGGGAATGCGCCCGACGATCACGATGCCCCTCAAGCGCTGGCTGCGGCACAGCCGTCGTCGGGCCCGGTAAAACCGCTGCCCGACCCTGTACCTGCGCAAGGCAGGATCCACGCACACCTCGTAGCCGTACAGGTAGTCGCCGGCGTCGTCGTGCGTCGTGCCATAGCCACCGCCGGTCGCCTCCTTCCAGGTGTGCGGAACCAGCGCCCGCTCGCCCGGCAACCGGATCGAGGCGCAGTATCCGACGACCTCGCCGTTGAGCAGCGCGATCAGGTGTCCCTCCGGATAGCAGCTGACTTGGGCGCGGAGCATGTCTCTCGGGTACGGCGGCATGTCCGGGTAGACCCGTTCGACGAGCCGACTGATCGCGTCGACGTCCTGCAGCGTCGCCTCCCGGATCTCGAGCCTCGCGGCAGAGGACTTGCTTGCGTCACTTGTCGGCATGGGCCTTGACTCCAGTCAAATCGAGCTTGCGCAGGAAGGGTAGCGAGAAAACCGACAGACCCGCCAGTGCCAGCAGCGCGCCGCCGTAGCCCAGTGGTGCGACGAGGCGACCCGCGATCAACGCGGACGCGGACTCGCAGGCGTTGGTCAGCGCCATCAGCAGGCTGAACCTGGTGGCAGCCCAGGAACCCCTGACGACGCTCATGAAGCAGGCATAGCTGGCGCTGATCAGGAACCCCGCGCCCAGGTAGACCGCGCCGAACAGCGCGAGATGCGAGATCCGGCCCACGGGCAAGGTATCGGCGGACACCGAGTATCCCAGCGCCGTGGCAGCGACCGCGGAACCGAGCACGCCGACCGCCACTGCCCGGCGCAGCCCGAGCCGATCGGCGATCAACGCCGCCAGCAGACCGCCTGTTGCGAGCCCGAGCGGCGCGATTGCTCCGAAGAACGCCGAGCGCAGGGCAGGCTCGAACCGCAGGTCCACCAGCAGCGGCCCCGACAATGCTCCGACCGCTTCAGAA
>Ga0316580_10000367_pt1 | contig 10061 bp, 6 predicted proteins | sample S0NA_2_FD_204519 | JGI IMG/M metagenome (GOLD analysis project Ga0316580, IMG submission 204519) | Rhizosphere microbial communities from salt marsh grasses in Alabama, United States - S0-2_160517rDrB | ecosystem: Host-associated > Plants > Roots > Rhizosphere | place: USA: Alabama | collected... | reverse complement strand
TCCGGGATCGCCGACCACGGCCATCCTGCTCGGCGGCATGGTGATCTGGGGCCTGGAGCCGGGGCCGCGGCTGTTCGTCGATCACCAAGACTTCGTTTGGGGTCTGATCGCGAGCCTCTACGCGGCCAATCTGTTCGCGCTGCTGATCAACATCGCCTTTATCCCGATGTTCGTTCGGGTCCTGAAGCTGCCGTTCACGATCCTGGTGCCGATCATCTTCATCCTCTGCGTGGTCGGCGGCTATGCGCCGACCCAGGACATGCACGATGTCTGGCTGATGTTCGGCTTCGGTGTCGCCGGCTACCTGCTCCGCAAGCTCGACTACCCGATGGCGCCGGCGGTGCTGGCGATCGTGCTCGGGCCGCTGGCCGAGACCTCGATGCGCCAGTCGCTGCTGATGTCCCACGGCGACGCGAGCATCTTCTTCCTGCGGCCGATTTCCGGTCCGATCATGGTGATCGCGATTCTGCTGTTCCTGCTGCCGCTGCTGAAGCTGTTGCGGAACCGCAAGCGCCACCCCGCCGCGCGTGCCGGCGTCTAGCAGGCGTGAGGGCGACGACTTTGTGCAGATGCGTCAAGTTTCACGGCGACCACGCGCTCTGCAGACGAACGGCCGAGCGTTGAGCGCCAATGACCAAATTCGCGCCATCGGGACGTATAACGGCCCCCGGGCCTCGGTGCTTGGATTCCTTATGTTTCGCGCCCTTCGCTGGCGACTCGCCTGTACAAGTTGAACCTGCCGCACAACCGGAGACCCAGACCCATGGCGCAAGCCGAAACCCTGTTTGAGCTACTCGCCGCCGGCGGCGACGATGACCTCGCGATCCTGGCGCCGGCGCGGGAGCCGATGACGTATGCGGGCCTGCGCGGCCAGGCGGAGCAGACCGTCGCGGCCCTGAATCGGCTCGGGATCGGCCGTAACGACCGGATCGCGATCGTGCTGCCGAACGGACCCGAGATGGCAACCGCCTTCGTCAGCATCGCCTGCGGCGCCACGACGGCGCCCTTGAACCCGGCCTATCGACTCGACGAGTTCGAGTTCTATCTGTCGGACCTGAATGCGAAGGCGCTGGTGGTTGAGCAGGGCAGCACGTCGCCGGCGGTGGGCGCCGCGGAAAAGCTCGGCATCGCGGTCCTGCCGATCGTTGCCGACGCCGCGGCCGGCAGCTTCCATTTCGCCGCCGATCCCGCGACCGCCACCGCGGCTGCCAACGGCGGTATGGCGGGGCCGGACGACATTGCGCTGGTGCTGCATACCTCCGGTACCACCTCGCGGCCGAAGATCGTGCCGCTGACCCAGCGCAACCTCTGCGCGTCCGCGCGCAACATCAGCGGCACGCTGGCGCTAACGGCAGAGGATCGCTGCATGAACGTCATGCCGCTGTTCCATATCCATGGCCTGATGGCCGCGATGTTGGCATCGCTGCGGGTCGGCGCCAGCGTCTTCTGTACCCCGGGTTTCAACGCGCTGAAGTTCTTCGGCTGGCTCGAAGAGGCGAGGCCGACCTGGTACACGGCGGTGCCGACCATGCATCAGGCGATCCTGGCGCGCGCCGCACGGAGCAAAGAGATTTTGGCCGCAACCAGGCTGCGCTTTGTCCGCTCCTCGTCGTCGTCACTGCCGCCGCAGGTGATGCAGGAGCTGGAAGAGACCTTCGCTGCGCCCGTGGTCGAGGCCTATGCGATGACCGAGGCCTCGCACCAGATGACCTCCAATCCGTTGCCGCCGCGCCCCCGCAAGCCCGGTACCGTCGGTGTCGCGGCCGGGCCGGAGGTCGGCATCATGAACGACTCCGGTGAGCTGCTTCCGGCCGGCGCGGTGGGCGAGGTCGTCATCCGCGGCGAGAATGTCACGCCCGGCTACGAGAACAACCCGAAGGCGAACGCCGAGAACTTCACCAACGGCTGGTTTCGCACCGGCGATCAGGGCGTGCTCGACGCCGACGGCTATCTGACCATCACCGGACGGCTGAAGGAGATCATCAACCGCGGCGGCGAGAAGATCTCCCCGCGCGAGGTCGACGAGGTCATCATGGACCATCCGGCCGTGCAGCAGGTGGTCACCTTCGCGATGCCGCATCCGAAGCTCGGCGAGGAAGTCGCGGCCGCTGTGGTCCTGCGCGAGGGGCAACAGGCCAACGAACATGACATCCGGGAGTTCGCCGGGGTGCGCCTGGCGGACTTCAAGGTGCCGCGCAAGGTTTTGTTCCTGGATGAGATCCCGAAGGGGCCGACCGGCAAGCTGCAGCGTATCGGGCTGGCGGAAAAGCTCGGACTCGGCTGATGCACGTCTGTCTCGACGGTGCTCCGATCAGGTGCCCGCGGGATGTCCGCGATCGATCTCTTGCCCGTGCCGATACAACCTTGAGGGCGGATTGCCGCTTGTTAACGAGGAGCTGAACCGATGCCGGTCAAGGCCATTTTGCTTCCCCTGTCCGAGGCCGACGCGCCGGGTCCGGTGCTGGAGACGGCACTGAGCCTGGCGCAGCGCTTCGAGGCGCACCTCGATGTGCTCTATGTGCGGCGCAATCCGCGCAACCTGCTGCCCTACGCGACCCTGGGTCTTTCCAAGCACATGCGCGAGGCCGTGCTGCAGGCGGCCGAGCAGAATACCGCCGCACAGGCGGAGCAGGCGCGCGCGCTGTTCGACAAGGTCTGCGCCCAGACCGCTGTGCCGATGGTCGACCGCCGCGACGCCCAGACAGGCGCCTCCGCGAGCTGGCGCGAGGCGACCGGGCAGGAGGACTCCATCGTTGCACTGCGCGGTCGGCTCTCGGACCTGATCGTGCTGCCGGGGCCGATCCCGGTCTCGCCGCCCCCGGCCGTCGCGGAGGCGGCGCTGAAGTCCACCGGGCGCCCGGTGCTGATCGCCCCGCCCAAGGCCGAGCCAGTGATCGCAAGCCACATCGGCATCGGCTGGAACGGCAGTGCCGAGGCAGCCCGCGCGGTGGGCGCCGCAATGGCCTACCTGCACTCGGCGGAATCGGTCACCGTCTTCACCTGCAGGCGTCACGAAGAGATCGATCCGCCGCCGGATGCGCTGGTCGAGTACCTGGGTTGGCACGGGGTCGAGGCCAAGGTCAAGACCGTCGAGGCGCACGACCCAAACGTCGGACAGGCGCTGTTGGCGGTCGCCGGCGAGCTCGGAATCAACCTGCTCGTGGTCGGCGGCTACAGCCGCAGCCGTCTGCGGGAGCTGATCCTCGGCGGTGTGACCGCCCACCTGCTCGCCTCGGCCGAGATCCCGGTGTTCATGGTGCATTGACCAAGCTGAGCGCTTAGTGCTTCGCGGTCAGTCGAGTGTTTTTGCCGCTTCCCTACGTTGCTTGTCTATCGCCCTGACGTGACGTCCGGCGATGCGTGATTTCCAGACCCCGGGCCGATCTGCCGTCTATGCCAGCAACGGCATGGTCGCGACCTCGCACCCGCTGGCGTCGAAGGTGGCGATGGACGCCTTGCAGGCCGGCGGGAATGCCGTCGATGCCGCACTGGCGGCGGCGCTGATGCTGCCGCTGTGCGAGCCGCAGTCCACCGGGCTGTTCGGAGATGCGTTTGCGCTGGTCAAGCCCGCCGGCAGCGAGACGATTCTGGGCCTGAACGGCTCCGGGCCGGCGCCGCGCGGGCTGTCCGCCGAGGCGATGCGCGGGCAGGGGCTGGCCGTTGTGCCGCCGCATGACGCACGCGCCGTCACGCTGCCGGGGGCGGTCGCTTTGTTCGACCGGCTCGCAGAAGACCATGGCCGAATCGGGCTCGCTGCAGCGATCGCGCCGGCCATGCGCTACGCGGAGGAGGGCGTGCCGGTCGCACCGCGCGTGGCGTCCGACTGGCAAGCGGCCGCTGCCGATCTCAGCGGCGTGGCGAGACGCTTCTACCTGTTGGACGGCGTCGCGCCGAGGCCCGGACAGGTTTTTCGCGCCCCTGGACAGGCCAAGGTCCTGCGCCGCATCGCTGCCGAGGGCGCCAAGGGCTTCTACCAGGGCGAGGTCGCCGAGGACCTGGTGGCGTCGCTGCGGGCCCTGGGCGGCAGCCATACGCTAGAGGACTTCGCCGCGGTCACCGTCGAGGCCGCGGAGCCCATCGCTTCCCAATATCGGGATGTCGAGCTGGTCGAGCTGCCGCCGAACGGGCAAGGCGCAACGGCCCTGTTGATGGCCAAGATCCTGGGTCATTTCGATCTTACCGCCCTCGACCCCCTGGGCGCCGAGCGGGCTCACCTGGAGGCCGAGGCGACGAAGCTCGCCTACGATGCGCGCAATCGCTTCGTCGCGGACCCGCGTCTGGCCCCGGACAGGCTCGACCATCTGCTCAGCGATGCGACAGCCGCAGCCCTCGCCGGGCTGATCGACCCGAGCCGTGCGATGCCCGATCCGGCCGCACTGACGGAGGCGGTGCATCGCGACACCGTCTATCTGACCGTAGTGGACCGGGACCGCTGCGCGATCTCGCTGATCTTCTCGATCTTCCACTCCTTCGGCAGCGGGCTCGCCTCCGAGCGCTTCGGGCTGCTCTTCCAGAACCGCGGCGCGGGCTTCACGCTGGCCGCCGGGCATCCGAATGAGGCCGCGGGCGGCAAGCGGCCGATGCATACCATCATCCCGGCCATGCTGCGCGGCGATGGCAAATTGCTGATGGCGTTCGGCGTCATGGGCGGTCAGTACCAGCCCACCGGCCAGGTGCGCGTGCTGACCAATCTGATCGACTACGGCATGGACCTGCAGACCGCCGTGGATGCCCCCCGCAGCTTCGCGGACGCCGAAGGCCTGCATCTGGAGCGGGGCTATCGTGCGCAGACGGCGGCCAAGCTCGCCGCCCTCGGCCATCGCGTCATCCATGGCGACAGCCCGCTCGGCGGCGCCCAGGCGATCTGGATCGATGCGAGTGCGGGCGTCCTGATTGGCGCCTCCGACCCGCGCAAAGACGGCTGCGCGCTCGGCCTTTAGCGGGCCGATCCCTCGGCGCGACAAGCGTCGCGTGCGCCCTTTAATCCATGAAAGAGCTGCCAGCCACCAGCAGCCAGCTTAATGCCTTGTCTTGGAACTGCTTTCCGCCGTTCGATTCCTCACCCAACGGTGAGCCGCTGATCGGCGAAAGAATCCGACAAGTCGCTGATTTTCCGCCGCTGGAGGCTGGCGGCGGGAAGCTGACTGCTCCTTTTAGTTAACGGATCGCCCCAAGTCGGGCAATGCGCCGTTTGGAAGGCCAAGCGCCTTTTGCCCGGTTTGGACTGAGGCAGCGCCTCGTTACGATGAAACAAGCGCTTCATCTTGCGGGGTGGCACCGCGCCATGAAGGTTAGCGATCATCGGTCGTGACCGGGTCTGTCATGACCAAGTAGTGGAAGTTCCCTTCACCGCAGCGCTGGCTCAAGCGTTCGACGATCTTTTCCGCTTGCCGGATGGTTTCCTTCGGGCCCCGGATATAGAAGGGCTTACCGTCGTTGCCGTATTCGATTCTCTGCGGGCAGGCTCCGGCATCGACGTCGTTCAGCAATGCGATGGCGCCCCGATAATCGTGGTGTGCATGAAAACCGAGGTCCTCCGCATAGTCCACCGCGCCGACGATGAGTTTCTTGACACAGGCCTGGTGCACCCGGTCGAAGGGCTGGCCGTCGTGTGACTCGATCATGCTCGGCATGAGCTCGTCCTCATAGCGGCTTTCCGTCATCAGCCGGAAGAAGGCGTTCTTCACGCCCAAACAGAACACATCGACCACGAACGCACTGACCGCCAGCATCCCTCCGCGGGCCTCGCGACTGACGATGACAGAGCCGATCCCGGAGTCGAACAGGCCCCCGGGAACCAGACATTCCCGGAAAGGCGAACCGACGTAGTGCTCCGCCTTGCCCGATGCCGGCGCACTGGGAGCAGCTGCCTTCCTGGCGAGTTGTCGCTTCTTGTTCCGTTTTTCGACCTGCTTCTGGCGTTGTCTTGCACTCATGACCATTGGCTTGTCTCCTGGCTCGGGCGGTTGCCGGAGAGGTTTATACCAGATGACGCAGGATTGAGGTTTGCCTTCCAGGAGGGCTGGCGGGCGCATAGCGAGCCCTGTGACCACCCGCCCCTACACCGAAGTCGGGCGTCAAAACAAGCCAGCTGGCACGAAGGTTGGCGGAAGTCATCCTGGCTCGCGCGCCGGCGTCGCACAGCACAGGAACGGCGAACCAACAGGCTCCCGGTCAGCCGGGCAGACGCGCGATGCCCTGCGGGTGCCGATCAACGGGACGGGGTTGTCGCCTGCCGCCCCCTGTCCCGAACGGGGCAACCCTCATTGGCGGTAACTCGGGTCCTCCAGCGGTGGTCCGACCGGCATCCGTCGCGTTTGCGCGCCCCGCGGGATCAGCAGCGCCAAGCTGGTCGCCAGCAGGCCAAGGCCGACACCGATCCACAAAGTCGTCTGCACGGCAACGACGTAGGCGCGCTTCAGCGCAGCGAAGGCTGCCGATAACGCCGGGTCCTCGCTCGCAGCGGCATGGGGGCCGTCGGGCCGGATTGACGATGCGGCCTGGGACGCCGCGCGGCCTGAATCGGGACAAAGCAGGTGCTCGATGTCGCTAGGCGCCTAGGCCCCTTGCGTTGGCGGGGGGCGTGGAGTGCAGCGGCCTTGCTTCAGATCAAGCTCACGGCTTGTCCCCGTTGTAGCAAAACCTCCATCATCGGCAGCAAGACCAGGCTGGCGCGCCTCGCGCCCGGCTCGACTGAGACTAATTTTGGGGGGGACCTCTCCATGGAATGCCACTCCGGTGCAGATGCCCAGGTACTGCCCAACGGTGTCATGCTGAACCTCTACCCCGACAGCATCGGCACCAGGCTGTCGGATTTGGTGTCACTGTTGCGCGAGCCGGCCTTCGACAATGCCTTTTCGCTGTTGTACCTGCTGCCCACCTGTTTCCACAGCGACCTCGACCGCGGCTTCTCGATCATCGACTACGACCTCAACGAGGCGTTGGTCTCGCCTGACGATCTGAAGGCGCTCGCCGTACGAGGGATTCAGTTCATGTTCGATCTGGTGCTGAATCATCTCTCGGTCGCCTCGCCGCAGTTTCGGGATCTACTGCGCCACGGGGATGACTCCAGATACAAGGACTTCTTCGTGGACTGGAACGCCTTCTGGTATGAGCATGGCGAAATGGGCCCCGACGGTCACGTCATCCCGCATCCGCAGTACCTGGAGCCGCTTTTCCTGCGTAAGCCGGGCCTGCCGATCCTGGATGTGCGCTTCCCGGACGGGACCGAGCGACCCTATTGGAACACTTTCTACCAGAAGGTCAGCTACCGGCCGCTCTCCCCCGCTGAGCTAGTTGCAGCGGGTGTCGACCAAGCGGCGGCCGCATCCGTGGCAATGATGGTCAATGGCGCGCTTGAGAGCGGCGTCGCGCCAGATGACATCGACCTTGACGGCTACAATAACCACCGGAGTGCAGCGCTGGCGCTTCTGGACGGTAAGCGCGAATACCTGGGCCAAATGGACCTCAATGCCCGATCCCCGCTGGTCTGGGGCTTCTACGAGGAAACCCTCGCCAAGCTCGTCGCTTACGGGGCCAAGATCATCCGCCTGGATGCCTTCGCCTACCTGCACAAGGAGCCCGGCAAGCCCAACTTTTTCAACAAGCCCGGCACCTGGCAGTACCTGGACCGGTTGCGGAGTATCGCCCGTCGTCACGGTCTTGTCGTCTTCCCCGAAGTGCACGCCGAGTACGGCAAGGGTCTGCATCGCGAGGTTGCCGCGGAAGGCTATCCGATCTATGACTTCTTCTTCCCCGGGCTGATCATCGACGCCCTCCAGCGAGGCACAGCGGTGCCGTTGAAACGCTGGATCGATGAGATCCAGACAGAGGGACTTCAGACCATCAATATGCTCGGTTGCCATGACGGGATCCCAGTGCTGGACCTGCGCGGCGCGAATGTCCAAGGCGTTGAGCATGCAGGCCTGCTTGACGACGAACGGATCGATGGCGTCATGGAAGGCATCATCCACCACGGCGGCCGAGTCAAGAACCTGTACGGCGCCGACGGCAAGAAGATCGCCTACTACCAGATCAATGCGACCTTCTTTAGCGCGCTCGGCGAGGATGAGCGCAAGCTGTTGCTGGCCCGTGCGATCCAGTTGTTCATGCCAGGCATCCCGCAAGTCTGGTATCTGGATCTGTTTGCCGGCCGCAATGACTATGCCGCCGCCGACGCCGGTGGCGTCGCCGGTCACAAGGAGATCAACCGCTCGGGCGTGTCCTTGGATGACGCGCGCGACGGGCTGGAACAGCCGATCGTCCGCGACCAACTGACCCTGATCCGCCTGAGGAACACCTGTCCAGCCTTCCAAGGCGACCTGGTCGTCGCCGACAGCGACGATCACCGTCTTCACCTGAACTGGCGCAGCGGGGAAGACACGGCTGTGCTAATGGCTGACCTCGCCGCCTGCACCTTCGAGATCATTGTGCGGGATGCGGCCGGCGGTGAGCGCCGCCTGGCCTTTGCCTAGCCAGGGGGCAACCAGCGTGGCCAAGGACTGGGGCTTGGCGGCACAGACGGCGATTCGGCCGAGCTCGCCGTGGCGGGCGCACGCCGGGCCAAGCGTCATTTAACTTGCGTGCCCTGAGAATCGGCCTGAAGGTTCGGCGCCAGCCTGGGTGAGTGGCGCGGTCGCCTTTCCCGACGCGGCCTTCTGCGCTTCGACACCGCGACGACTGCCCTCGGCGACCTCTAGAGTGGCCGCCTGATCCGGCAAGACTTGAGGCCCTGCGCCGATCGGCGCCCGGCGGAGGCGAGGCAAGACACGCCGCGGGGCGTCAGCAATGGCGACGTTCGTCGAGCGACTGTAGTCGTCTCAAGCGCTTGAGAATCGCCGACGCGGAAAAGTGCTCTTCTCGCTCGGCGGGATCGACATAGACGTCCATGGGCACGTAGTCGTGGCCAGCTCGACGGTCCAACTCCTCCAACTCGGCCTCATCATCGAGCGTATGCCGAAACCACTCCAGACGCTGACGGCCGCTGTGGGTTATGAAATTCGCTGGGGTTTGCATGGTGGTACCTGGTGGATTAAAACGATCGGACCTCAACGTTCCCCGAGGTTCTTCTTGTTGGCACAAGTATAGTGCATAGATCTTTCGGCGAGGCATCGCACGCGCTTGCCCGGCGAAGTGAGGCCCGCGCACCGGCACGACGGGATAGCCGCTCGGGGCAAGCATCGGACAGCGGACCCCCTCCTTCCGGGCCACCGACTGGCTGAACGCTGACTCCGGACGCTGAAGCCCGTTCGGTCTTGCGAGTGGGGTCGACCGGACACCGGCGCTCGTCGCACCTGTGCGTGCGCTCGGGTTCGGTGTTGTGCCGGCAGTCCGTTACGGTGAAACAAAGGCTTCATCTTGCGGGGTGGCACCGTGCCATGAACGTTAGCGTCCGGCGCTACCGCTGGCGACCGCATGGAAGCGGGTCTCGGCATCACGAAACAGCGATTTGACACCCTCGATATCCCAAGGCTGTTCCCCGAGTGATTCAGGATCCCACTGACTTCTCGGTGCTGCCGGCTCGAAGAAATTCCCGCCGTAAACGTGAAGGGCACAGGTCATCTTGCCGATGGGATTCAGAACGGAATGGATGACGTCTCGACCCAGCGTCGCGACGTCGCCGACGCCGAGGGATCTGGCGCCGGCCGCCTCGATCGATGTCTCGGTGCGGCGCCAGAACACATTGTCTTCGCGCCCAGCATAGATGCCGACGACGGAGAACATCTGGTGATTGTGCGGCATGAGGCTCATGCAGGGCGCCCAGACGAAGTGGATGATGGTGAGATCGTCCGACCGATAGAGGGGCGTGATGCCGGCATGTTCGGGCTCGCCAAGCGCGCGCGTGATGCCCGCCCGGTCACGAACCGCGTTGGCCAGGACGTCGCGAATCGCGCTCTGCCCTTCGGCGTTGGCGTCGATACAGTCTTCGATGAAACGTTCTTTGTCGAACACGGCACTGCCCCCATCGATCTCGATTACGGGCGCTGGTGTTTTGGGTGGAGCAAGCACCGGATTCCACGGATAGGGGCTCCTCACGGCCACCGCCGGTCGCGCAGGACGGA
>Ga0316580_10000366_pt1 | contig 10070 bp, 10 predicted proteins | sample S0NA_2_FD_204519 | JGI IMG/M metagenome (GOLD analysis project Ga0316580, IMG submission 204519) | Rhizosphere microbial communities from salt marsh grasses in Alabama, United States - S0-2_160517rDrB | ecosystem: Host-associated > Plants > Roots > Rhizosphere | place: USA: Alabama | collected... | reverse complement strand
GCAGGTTGGTTGCTCAGAACAAGGATGGTTGTTACCAACGCTAATAGAAGCAGCCCCGCGAGCTCGCGGAAATTTTTAACCAATGGGGCGTATCGCGGCTGCCGCCATAAAGCCTGGGCCAGTGCCACAAACACAATGATGCCCAGGGTCAGGCCGGCCCCCATTCCGGTCGCCAGGCGCAGCCAGTTTTGGGGTTCATAAAGGTGCGGGGCATTCGCAAAGAAGTGGCCATAAGAATTGAGGCCGTCGATGCCCATCAAGGCGATCAAGCCAAAGAAGGTCAAGAGCAGCCATTTGTGAGGGAGTAAGACCCATTTCGCTCTCCCTGCTAAAAATAAAGCGGCGATAGTCAATGTCGCGCCCAGGTACATACCTGTACATCGTGCGCACAATGGGAATTGACGGCCGTTGATGGTAAATGATCGCTCAGTAATTCGATGACATAAGGCGTATCCGGCCCAGTCAGCGGCCGTCAGGATGGGATCATGGCTGATATGCGATCCATCCGTCACCGCATAAAAAAGCATGAGCAGGAGGGCAGCGCCGATAACCGCCGCTATAAACCAACGCCGTTTTCCTGGCTGAAATCCAGCTGTCATTTCAGCTGCAGAACTTTGTCCTTCCTTTAAAGTCATTATTTTGATTTAATGCTTTAACTGCGATTATTTTCCCAAATTAGGCTTTGCAAGTCTCGAAGAATTAGGTACAGTGGGCGGAAATGACGTAACAATAACATTCTTTAGTTGCTGTGGCAATCTAATGAGGAGACGACATGCCAAAAAAACCTGGTGCTTACCACCGCCCTGAAAATATGGCCGAAGCTTTACAACTTCTTGCTCAACCAGAAAGTGTGGCTCTTGCCGGGGGTACGAAATTGCTGGCGAGTGAGGATGGACTGCCGGTGGATCATGTAATTGATTTGCAGGCTTTGGGCTTGAATCAAATCGAGGCCGGGCGAGACTGGCTCATAGTTGGCGCGACCTGCACACTGAAAGATTTTTCAGCTGCGCTTGCCCAGGAGTATCTGGCCGAACCATTGAGCTTACTGTTACAAGAAGTAATTAAACGGGAAGGGCCCAATACCTATCGTAATGCAGCGACGTTGGGCGGTACCATAGCCAGCCGTTTGCCGGATAGTGAACTGCTGGCGGTCTTACTCGTCCTGGATGCGCGCTTAAGCTTTGCAGGCTCTCCCAGCTCTGAGGGTAACAGTCTGGCTGACTACTTGGCCGCACCTGATTCGCAGTTTGGGCTTATTACCGCGGTGCAAATACCGTGGGCGACGGGTCTTGGCGCAGCAGAGCGCGTGGCGCGTACGCCCGCTGATTACCCAATTGTTTCCGTTGTCGCCTGGCAGCCGTCTGGCGGAGCGATACGGCTGGCCGCCACAGGAATTGGTTTGTTGCCGCAGCGACTCCACTCCGCAGAGGCGGTTCTTACGGAAGAAATTAACGAGGATACAATAATCGCCGCTGCGAGTGCGACGAAGGAAAGTGCTCACCATCCAGGAGATTTCCGAGGCGATGCGGATTATCGCGCCCAAATGGCGGAAGTGTTAACCAGGCGGGTATTGGTAAAGCTGGGTCAATAAAAATTCTTGCGAAGTCACGCCCAACAGTGATACGATCTAACTATCAAGCTGGCTGGGCGGTCGCAGTTTCGGTTAATCTGGAACTGAGGAAAGTCCGCACTCCACAGAGCACGGTGCCGGCTAACGGCCGGGCGGGGTAACCCGACGGCAAGTGCAACAGAGAAGCGCATTGCCGGCCGGAATTGTCCGGTTGGTGAGGGTGAAACGGTGGTGTAAGAGACCACCGGCGGTGGCAGTAATGTCGCCGGCCAGGCAAACCCCACCAGGAGCAAAGCTAAGCAGGGTACAGATCAGGACCGGTCCGGTAAGGGCCGGGCCGATCGCGGGGCTGCTCGTTCCGTTAATGCCCGGGTAGGCTGCACGAGGTTGCCAGTAATGGCAGCCCTAGAGAGATGATCGCCGTGCGCGTAACAGATTATCTGTTATGCGCAAACAGAATGCGGCTTATAGGCCGGCTTGGTATTTATTCTTTTAGGGATGGGTATGGAGAAAGTTTTTCCTCCACTCCTTTTTTGTTGTTTAGTCTATGAAAGTAAACGTACTTTTTGTTTGTTTAGGCAATATTTGCCGCTCACCGATGGCCGAGGCCGTCTTTCAGAAAATGGTCAATGATGCCGCGCTGCAAGATACAGTCACAGTTGATTCCGCCGGGACGAGCAACTGGCATGTGGGGGAGGCTGCCCATCCCGGAACCAGGCGGGTACTCGCTCTTCATGGCATCAATTATGTGGGACGTGCGCGGGCCGTGGGCTGGCAAGAAGTAATTGACCCCAATTCTTATGTCATTGCTGTCGACACCAGTACAATGCGTGATTTACAGCGACGCTATGGTGATATCCCTAACCTCTATCTCCTGCTCGACTTCGCACAAAACACCAGCGATCGCGATGTTCCCGATCCTTATTATGAAGGCAACTTTGAATATGTCTACGAATTGGTGGAAGATGCAAGCCGAGGACTCTTGGCAGCTGTTATTGAACAAGAAGGGTTGAATTAGAGGAGTTTTTAAACTTATGGACCGAGAACACGATGTAATTGTTGTTGGAGCTGGCCCAGCCGGGGCGATGACGGCGACAATTCTAGCTCAACAAAATTACGATGTGCTGCTATTGGATCGCAACGGCTTTCCGCGCGACAAAGTATGTGGAGATGGGATTCCAGCAGGTGCTTTCGAAAGATTATATCGATTGGGTATGCAGGAGAAATTTGAGGAGGCGCTCCTACGGGGTGAAATGTATGAGATTCACAAGATGAGTCTCGTCTTTCCAAAAGGACGTTCCATCGTAGCTGATTTTAATTATGCGGAAAATGCTACGCATTCATACGTTATGCCGCGTCTTTATTTTGATGCTGTTATCCAAGAACATGCGGTTGATTCCGGTGCGCAGTTCCAGGTGGCGGCGGTCAAAGAGCCGCTGATTGAAAACGGCCGTATTGTTGGTGTCAATGCGCAGGTTAATGGTTCCGTAAAGCCCATACGCAGTAAGGTCGTAGTCGGGGCGGATGGTGTAACTTCGGTTATCGCGCGTAACCTACGGCCTAAGCAAGAACAGCATAAAGATAAGCACCGCGCTATTGCTTTACGTGCTTATATCAATGATATCGAGATTCATCCAGGCGAGGTGGAATTTTTCCTTTATGAAAAAATATTGCCCGGCTATGCCTGGATCTTTCCTATGGGGGAAGAAGAGGCGAATATTGGTTTAGGTATGCGCCTGGATATTTTCCGCAAAATCCATGGCGATTTGAAGACAATGCTGCGAAGCTTTCTTGATTTGCCCATGATCAAGAAGCGGCTTAAACGGGGTGGTGAACTGGAGGAGATACGTTCCTGGCAGCTTAGTTTTGGCTCACAGGGACATGTACAGCATGCTTTTAATGGCGCGTTGCTTGTAGGAGACGCCGGGGGTTTTATTAACCCGATCACTGGCGGTGGTATTCACAACGCCTTGATTTCCTCAGAATTAGCGGCCCAAACGATTAATGAAGCATTTAACGCGGGGGACACATCGCTTTCTCAGTTGAAAATATATGAAAAGCGAACGCACGATGCCATGTGGAAAAGCATGCAGCGTTCCTATTTAATGCAGCGGTTGATGATCCGTTTTCCAGGCCTGGTTGAATTTCTTATTGGCAGAGCGCAAACCAACAAAGGTCTTGTTCAAATCTTTTTGGATAAGCTCTAAGCGTCTGCCCATTATCCTGGTCCATCAAAAGAAAAAGCCCGCATCTGCGGGCTTTTTTTCAAATGTCACAATGTTTATTAACCCCCATTATGCAATATGTCTCGGCAATGGGGGGACGCCGGTATTATGTTCGGCGTGTCGTTACCTTTTGAGCTTGAGGTCCTTTACCTTGGTCGACCATTTCGAATTCAACCTGGTCGCCTTCATAAAGGTTTCGATACCCATCTCCCTCAATGGCGGAAAAATGAACAAAAACTTCCTGTCCGCCATCGTCCGGATTGATGAAACCATAACCTTTAAGACGGCTGAACCACTTCACGATACCTGTAGATTTATCCATTACGGCACCTCCACTACTGCTGCCAATGATAACAATTACCAGTACACAAACAACTTCACTCAGCTAATCCACAACTCTAACCTAAAGAGCCGGATCGGCCGTGCTGCTAATACAACCTGTGATCTACAATTTCGATACAACATCTGAAAAGATTGCTAACAAGTTATCATGACGGTAGGGGAAGTTCAATCAGCATCGTGAAAATTTCACGGTGCCTTCACCGCTTGTTCACGCCTCTTTCACGCGATATCGACGGCTATCAACTTTTATGAAGTTCTAGAGAAGGCTTTTGCGTGTTGCCTGGAGAAGGTGCTGGCGAATACCAAGATCAACAAATCCGATACCTTCTGCGAGCTTTAAAGACGGCCGGTTGGATTCTTCAACCGTATAAAGTGGCGTACGCCCGCCATCTAAAATATGCTGGCATAATGCGGCGACCACGCTGCGACCCCAACCTTGGCGCCGCTGGTCTCTTTCAGTAAAGACCGATATTTCCGCAAAATTTGGTGTTTGCCAGTTGATGCTTGCCGAGGCGACAACTTGATCGTTTTCCTGCCGGGAGCGAATGACAAATCGTGGAAGGCCGTCCGGCGTTTTTTCCTGAGTAACCAAAACATTGATGACGTGCTGAAAGCGGCCGCGGTCCAATACTAAAACTTGCAGCCGGCTTTCAGTCTGCACATCAAAAAGAGCATTCAGGATCGGAATATAGTTTTCGGGTGTGATTAAGATCGCCGGCGTATCCACCGGCAGTGCGCTTTGGATCAACTCGGCTGCTGCCTCATCTTCCAAAGGCAGGCGCATGGTTAACAAGGGGCGGAAGAGGTCGATTCCGGTTCGTGAGAAGGCGATATAACCCCTGGCCGTGACGGCATCAGACGGATAGATCACCAGGCCGGTTTTAGGATCTGGGTGGTAATATGCGTAATAGGAGGCCAGCGCATCAGCTGGTTTTGACTCGTCAAGTAACGGCCGAATCGCGCGACGACTTGCATCAAGATCCATGATCACACTTCTTGGGCGGCATCATGCAGCGCCTGAGCCGCAAGAGCGATCGCGGCTTCTATCGCTCGATCTACCACATCCCGATAAGGCTTATAGGAATCGACGCTTTCCGCCCCATTCGTTACCAGGTTGCCATCTACGGCCAGGATGGCCGCCGTGGAGACTCCGCGCAGGGAGCCAACCGTAAATAACGCGGCGCATTCCATTTCAACAGCCAGAACATTTGCTTCGGACATTATGCTGTAATCAGGCAGATCTGGGGCCTGCACGCCGCTGTAAAATGCGTCACGGGTCAACACAATGCCGGAATGGGCATTTATTCCTTTATGCCGGGCTGCGTGCCCCAAAGTTATCGTGAGCTGGGGATCGGCCACGGCCGGATACCCCTGCGGCGCGACTTCACGGACGTAGCCTGTGTTTTGCACGGCGGCGGTGGCGATTACCAGGTCACCATCAATTATCTCTCGCTGAAAGCTGCCGCATGTGCCGACGCGCAGCAGACGCCGTGCGCCGGCAACAATCAGTTCTTCAAAGGCAATGGCCGCTCCCGGCGCACCTACGCCATGCGAACAAACCGTGATCGGCAGGCCGTTATAATCTCCGATAAAGCTGCGATATTCCCGTCGCTCGGCGATCAGCGTGCTGCATTGCAAGGTTTTAGCTATTTTTTCAGCGCGGGCGGGATCGCCGCAAACAATAACATTGGGGCTGATGCCGCCCACGGGTACCCCGGTAATTGGTAATACGTCTATACTCATCCGTTTCTGTTACACTTTCGCTTATTGGAATGCCATTGGCTCCGGTTTATTATCCAGTACTTCCTCAATTTCAGCCATGACATCATCGGTTAGCAGGTCAACCACCTCCAAAGCCTGGATGTTATCATGGACCTGTTCAACCCGCGAAGCGCCGGTAATCACCGTGCTGACATTTGGATTCTTCAGACACCAGGCGAGGGCCATGCGGGCCATATTGGTCCCCAATTTCTCGGCGATGCCGGTCAGTGTGCGCACCTTTTGCAGTCGTTCCTGCCATTCTTCAGATGCGAACATCTCTCGCATCCATTCATAACCGGGCAGGGATAGACGCGTGTCATCTGGGGTACCCTCATTGTATTTACCGGTCAGCAGTCCGGAAGCGAGCGGGGACCAGATTGTTGTGCCTAAGCCAATCGCGTCATAAAGACGGCCGTATTCCACTTCGAAACGTTGGCGATGGAACATATTGTACTGTGGTTGTTCCATGGTTGGCGGAATGAGGTTGTACTGCCGGGCGACACTGTAGGCCTCCATCAGCTGTTGTGCCGACCATTCAGATGTACCCCAGTAGAGGATCTTACCCTGCTGGATCAGATTGTTCATCGTCCAGACAGTTTCCTCGATCGGCGTTTCCGGGTCCGGACGGTGGCAAAAATACAGATCCAGGTAATCGACTTGTAAACGTTTCAAAGCCTGGTGGCAGGCGTCAATAACATGCTTGCGGCTGAGACCATGTTGAGTAGGCAGCGGATCTTCCACGGCACCGAACATGACCTTGCTGGAGACAATATAGCTGTCGCGCGGCCAATTCATTTTTGTCAGAACTTCACCCATAATTAATTCCGATTGACCGTGGGCGTAAGCTTCCGCATTATCGAAGAAATTAACGCCTGCGTCATAGGCGGCTACCATGCAGGCTTCCGCGGCATCTACAGCCAGCTGGTTGGAAAAACTGACCCATGATCCAAATGATAAGGCGCTAACTTTCAGCCCTGACTTTCCTAAGCGGCGGTATTCCATTTCCATGATTAAAGATTCTCCCTGTTTGATATAAGGTTAATAAATTTCTACTGTTACGGCTCCCGTCCTCTGTGCAGGCGCAAATTCTGCGCATATGGGAAAATGTGCATCATCTCCCTTTTGTGTAATCGTTCTTGGGTGATCCGCCAAAATTGAACATCAAAAAGATCGCCATGCTGCTGCTTAAATATTTGACGAAGCTCGGCGCTTAAACCTAGAAAATGCTCGAATTCAGCGGGGAAGATATCGCCAGGATTGACGTGAAACCAGGGTTCGTTTGCGAGCTCGTCTTCTACAGTATGAGCTGGTGGAAAACGCCGGAATTGACAATCAACCAGGAAACATAATTCGTCATAATCATAAAACACAACACGGCCGTGGCGAGTAACGCCGAAATTCTTTAGCAGCATATCGCCTGGGAAAATATTGCAGTTGGCGAGGTCCTTAATTGCATTGCCATAGTCGATTGTAGCTGATTGCGCCACACTGCCGGCCGCTTCGCGAACATAGATATCCAGTGGTATGACACGCCGTTCGACATAGCAGTGTTTGATAATCACGCTGTCTTCCTTAACCTCAACGATTTGGGAAGCATTTTCGAGCAGTTCTTGTAATAGGCTTTCTGTGAAGCGGCTGCGATGGATTTGAAGGTATTCGAAGGACTGCGCATCGACCAACCGTCCTGCACGGTCGTTCCTGTATACCAATTCATACTTAGCCATGACACCTTTGCGCGTCGAATCCTTAGGGTAATTGAACCGGTCCTTGATTAATTTGAAAACCATATCGTAGTCAGGCATGGTGAATACGGTCATGACCATACCTTCCTGACCCTGAGCCTTTTCAAAACAATCATTTGAATAAGCCAGGTGATGCAGGAGATCGCGGTAGAGTTCCGTTTTTCCGTGTTTATTGTACCCGAGCGATATATATAGTTCAGCGACCCGTTTGCGAGGCATGATCGTGCGTAGAAACTGCACCAGGTCATAGGGGCGCTCAACTTCTACGTGAAAATATGAGCGCGCGAAGCTGAACAAAATACTGGTCGCGTCTTCATCCAGAAGCACCGCATCAATGACAAGACCTTCATCTGTATGAATCAGAGCTAAAACAAAGGGAATGAGATGGGAGGCGCTAAATAAACGGCCGACTAGGTAGACGCCCATGCCGCGAAAGAAGGGCTCTTTAACCATTTCCCCGCGTTCAACTACCCGCAATGCGCCTAAGTTTAATAAGCGATCTTCTATCCGCTCCGCCGCCAGCTGCGCATCTCCATCCAGGTTTGCGAAGGGCGCATTGATCTCGAAATCACGCAGAAAGTTTTTCACCAGTTCGGCCGTTGATGGCGCTCTTCCGTAAATCCGGTAGACAGGTCGCCTAGAAGGCGTTGGCGGTGTTTCGAAATCAGTGGCCACAAATTCAATTTGTGGATTCACGCCAACTGTTGTGAAAATTCGGCGGGTAATCGAGTTGAAAAAAGTTTCGGCTAATTCCCAGGTATCGTAATCGTCAATTAAGCCGGAGTAGACGGCTTTCATGCTGGCCCAAATTAGTTTGTTATTGATCCTATCGCCCAGCAATTCACGAATCGATGCTTCTACCAGATCAACAATACGTTTATATAAGCCCAGGCGCTCAGAGACATCTGCTTGCATACCCTGCCAATCCTGGTGTTCAAAACGCATGCGCGCGCGCGCCGTGATCGCCTCGAATTGTTCGTGGTAAGTGCCATATGCCTGCTGAATTGTTCTGGCGCCGATATTGGCCAGGCGGCTGTCGGTCAGGTGAGGCGTTAATCCTTTTCGCGAGTTAGCCAACGCCATATGATGAAAAATACCAAAAACCCTGCAAAGATGCTGCCAAGAATGATAATGGGCTGCATGTTCCTAGATTCACTCTCACTAAGAGATAGATTTGATTGCGGGGCGGCAGATGGGAGCGGATCGGCTGATTCCGGGGGCATCGGCAAATCTTCAACTGCAATGTCTTTCCAGCGTTCACCCTCTTCAACAAGCATGATAGGGATGCCGTTTTTTATGGGATATTTGTAACCGGTATCTTCAGAGACCAGCCAGGCATTATTTACCAGTTCCAGGCGGCCGGGATCCGGGCCATATTTTTCCGGTTCTTGAACGGCCGCCGGGTCTCTTAGTATTTGTAGTAAATCTTCACTAATAGGTAGTTCTTGGGTCGCTTCACTCATTAGTATCCTCCATAGACTATGCTGTAAAGTATACTCTTTTGAGCATGGTTTTTGTAACCCTGGCATTGATTATTAGATTCAGTTAAAACGGGACGGAAAAGAATATCAATTTATGGTTTTGGACCGAACGCCTGGCGCGTGACTTCTTTCGCGGCCGTTTCGCGTGAAACCTGATCGCCGCCATCTTCCATGGATGTCAATATAAAGTCACGAACTTCCTCGGGGGAATCGGTAACGATCACAAGGTCGAGGTCGGCCGGCGCGATTTTTCCCCCGCGCTCCATCGTATTTTTCATCCAATCCAGCAGTCCCTGCCAATAGTTGGAATCAAAAAGCACGATGGGAAAATTACTGATCTTGCCTGTCTGGATCAAAGTCAACGATTCGAACAGTTCATCCATCGTGCCGAAGCCGCCGGGGAATATTACAAACGCCTGGGCGTATTTAACCAGCATAGTTTTGCGCACGAAGAAATAACGATGATTCAGCTCGAGATCGACATAGGGGTTAATATGTTGTTCAAAAGGCAGCTCAATGTTCAATCCTACTGATAGAGCACCTGCCTGCTGTGCACCTTTGTTAGCCGCCTCCATGATTCCAGGCCCGCCGCCTGTGATAATCGCAAAGCCGGCCTCACCAAGGAGGCGGGCTGTCTCAACGGCCGCTTCGTAATTGGGGTCTCCAGGTTTGGTGCGCGCGGAGCCGAAAATTGTGACCGCTCGGGATAACTCGGCCAGGGCGTCAAAGCCCTGCACAAACTCACTCATGATGCGCATGACCCGCCAGGGATCAGTTTCCGTGAAGGGTACTTCTTCATCAGGAGCCAGCAGAAGTTGTTCATCTTCGGTGGGTTTCTCTTTCATTGTGTAATTTACAAATGGTTTTTGCATAGTTGTTATTCCAATTGGTTAACAGATCATTGATTGCCCCTTTGCAGGACAACCATGGCCATATCATCAAATTGCGG
>Ga0316580_10000363_pt1 | contig 10081 bp, 8 predicted proteins | sample S0NA_2_FD_204519 | JGI IMG/M metagenome (GOLD analysis project Ga0316580, IMG submission 204519) | Rhizosphere microbial communities from salt marsh grasses in Alabama, United States - S0-2_160517rDrB | ecosystem: Host-associated > Plants > Roots > Rhizosphere | place: USA: Alabama | collected... | reverse complement strand
CGTCGGTCACGGTCACCGTCTGGTCGGCGTGTATCACCACTTCGACGTTGGACGCAAAGCCGGCCTGTGCCTCGTCGACAGCGTTGTCGACGACCTCCCAAACCATGTGATGCAAGCCTGAAATGTCGTCTACATCTCCGATGTACATCCCCGGCCGCTTGCGAACGGCATCGCGGCCCTTGAGAACCTTGATGCTCTCAGCGGTATAGGAATCATTCATCGCTCGCCGCCTCCTGGTGTCGGCATCTACCGTTTTCGAGCCAAATCCGTTGCTGGCCGGAGCCTCCCTCGATCTTCAGCTTCTCGTCCGTACTGGAGAGAAAAAGTTGTCGGTCGCCTTCCAAAAATTGGAGGAGGCGCCGCAATGCTTCTCGATCGAGCTCGGCGTCGATTTCATCGACGACCACCGGAAAACGTCGGTGCGTCTCCTTTTCAACCTGGGCAAGCGTGGCGAGGCGGAGCGCCGCGGCCACCAATTTGCTCTGGCCCGAACTCGAAATGTTCCGAATAGCTCGTCCTGCGGCTCGCAGGCTCACATCATGACGGTGGGGACCGTCGCCGGTGAAACCCGCCCGACGATCCCGCTCCCGCGTCTCATTATACCTTTGTTGGTACAGTTGTTCCACTTTTTCGGGACTTTCATCGGGCGCGAGCCAGTGCTCTCCTCGATAGCCAACCTCCACCCTTGGGGCCCGCTCGACAGCCAACGCGCTGTACACCTCCGAAAACCTCTTCGACAGCGCTTCGGCGCCTGTTCTGCGGGCCACAATGATGGTCGCTGCTGCCTCTGCTAAACGCTCGTCCCAGGCGTCCAACTCGGGGCCCCCGACTCCCTTTGAGAGGGCTGCGTTGCGCTGAGCGAGCGCCCTTCGATACCTGTGAAGATGTTCAAAATAGGTCGGTTGCTGCAAAAATACGAATCTATCGAGCAACGCACGTCGGTGGTGCGGACCGCCGCGAACCAGATCCCGATCCGGTCCAGTAATAGCAAATACTGGAAAATAAAGTAGATAATTGTCTACCCGCGGTGTCACCCCGTTGACCGAGAGACGCCGCACCAATGGTGGCCCTGTCTCGAGTTCGATCGACAGGCGGCGAGCACCGTCGCCATCGACGACCTTGCCCTCGATCCGCAACGCAGTCTCTCCGTGCTTGACGGCCGGGCGGAGCGTCGCCGACCGAAACGAACGCAGGTTGCCGAGGACAACGATGGCTTCCAGCAGGCTTGTTTTGCCGGCGCCGTTGGGGCCCAAAACAAAGTTCGTACGAGGAAAAAAACTGAGGTGTGTCCGCTGCTCGAGGTTTCGAAACCCGGAGATCGAGAGCTCGACAAGTTCCATCAAACCCTACCCGCACAAACCGCGACGGTTCGGAACCTCCACCTGCCTCATCCCGCGCGACACCACTTTCAACCGACCGTGTTGTAAATATGAAACTCTCAACCTCGTTTTACCGACAAAACCGGCCGTCACGACGGCATGCGATAGCAGCACCACAAGCCAAAAAAATCCCGGCCTGCAGTACGGGCCGCATGAATGCCGGCGGTTACAGGCGCATCGGCATGAGGACGTAAATGTACTCCTCAAGCCGCGGATCGTCGTCGACCGGGACGACTACGCATTGCGTATTACTGTCGCGCAGCTGAAGCTCCACGGTATCGCACTCGAGAACCTGGAGCACATCGATCAGATAGGCCGCATTCAGAGCGATTTCTATGCTCTCACCCTGATAGGTCACGTTCAGGGTTTCTTCGGCGCTACCCCGATCGTAGCCGATCGACGCCAAAGTGAGCTCACCACCGGCGTCGAATCGAAACCGTACACCCCGGGCCTTTTCGTGAGCCATCAGGCTCACTCTCCGCAACGAAGCGAGCAGATCTCTGCGGCTGATTCGGGCTCGACCCGGGTTGTCCCGAACGATGACCCTCTCGTACTGGGGAAATCGCAGCTCGACGATCCGCGACACCAGCGTCCGCTCACCCATTAGGAAACCGAGGTGGTTCTCGGCCGCCGCCAGACGGACCTCGTCGTCCGAGAAGCGGGCAAACTCGGCAAGGAGCTTACGGGGAAAGAGCTGTTGTTCGAACGGCGGTTTCCCGTCTGGAGCCTTGGCCCGGATCATCGCCAACCGGTGGCCGTCGGTGGCAGCAATCTCGATTTCTCCCGGTAACAGCTTGACGAGAGCTCCGTTGAGTTGAAACTTGGGATCGTCTTTGGTGATCGCGAACGCCACGCGATCGAGCATCAGCTGGAAGAGATCCAGAGGGAGAGCGTAGTCCCCGCCCTCGGGAACGTCGGGTATGGTGGGATACTCGGCGGGATCGGACACCGACATGCGTGAATGAAACCGCCCGCAGGTAATCTCGACCGAATCACCTTCTTGGCGAAGACCGAACTCCTCTTCGGGGAGGCTGCGCACGAGATTTTGAAAAACCTTGCTCTCTAGCGTCGCCCTTCCTCCGCCGTGGACCACTGCGGGGCATTCCGTAACGATCGTCATGTCGAGGTCGGTGGCCACCATACGCAGCCGCCCGTCCTCCGCCTCGGTGAGAATGCTGGAGAGAATCGGGATGGTCGTACGATGTTCCACCACGCCTTGGAGAATGGAAAGCTCCTGGAGAACCAGGTTCCGTTGCAGTGTGAGTTCCATCAACCACCCCTTCGGTACGACGAGGTACTTTTCGACCGGAAATATAGCATGACTCGTCATCGTAGTCGAGTCGGTGGAGACTGTGGATGTTACCGCTAACTCATTTATTTACAGGAAAAGAATCAATTCAAATTTGAGGATAATAGTCAGGAAAGCGTGTGGGATGATGTGGAAAAATCGCACATTTCACAAGTATCCACAACGGCAGGCACGATTTTCCACAGGTTCAAGCGGTTTAGACAAAGTGTTCTTTGAACGAAGTGAGCGTCGCATCGAAATCCGGGTTGGAGAGGCGCATCTTCTGCACGTTGTCGACGGCGTACATCACGGTGGTGTGATGTTTCGAAAAAATCTTGCCGATTTCCGGAAAGCTGATCTCGAGGATATGTCGAATGAGATACATGGCCACCTGGCGCGGTAGCGCGATCGAACGCCGGTTGGAGCGGCCCTTGAGGTCGGCTACGCGCACCCCGTAATGTTGGGCCACGAAACGGATGATGTCAGCCGGTGTCGTCGCGCGTTCGTCTGGCAGCAGCTCGAAAAGAGCCATGCGAACCACGTCCACTGAGATCTTCGCATTTTTGAGCTGGGCGTAGGCGATCGTTCTGTTGAGGCAGCCTTCGAGCTCGCGGACGTTGTTTTGGACACGGCGTGAAATAAAGAGCACGACGTCTTCCGGGAGATCTGTTCCCACGGCGCGACCCTTTTCTCTCAAAATCGCACAGCGGGTTTCCAGGTCGGGCGGCTGAATATCGGCGATCAGCCCCTGCAGAAACCGCGAGCGGAGTCTCTCCTCAAGACCGGGTATGTCGGCGGGTCGCGAGTCCGAGGTGAAGACGACCTGGCGGCCTGTCGACTGCAGGGTGTTGAAGGTGTGGAAGAACTCCTCCTGTGTCCGTTCCTTGCCGGCGATGAACTGGATGTCGTCCAGAAGCAGCACATCGACCCCGCGGAAAGTCTGCCGAAAAGCATCCATCTGCTTTCGCCGAATACAGTTGATGAGCTCGTTGACGAACTGCTCGGTGGTCATGTAAACCACCTTCGGGGGCGACTTCGAGGCCGCGAGACGGTTGGCGATCGCGTGCAGAAGGTGGGTTTTGCCGAGACCCGAGCCGCCGTAAAGATAAAGCGGGTTGTAGACCTTTCCGGGTCTTTCGGAGACGGCTTCGGCTGCGGCTGCAGCGAACTGGTTTGACGGTCCGACCACGAAGCGGTCAAAAGTGAAGCTGGGATTGAATGGGTGCGTGAGAATACCCGTTTCCAGCGCGCGGTGCGGTGCACCGGACCGCGGCGGCGAGTCCTTGCCAATTTTGAGAAGCACGCGGAAGTCAGGACCGAAATGGCTGCGGGCTACGGTCTCAATGTCGCGCAGTAGGTGGTCGCGAACCCACTCGCTGACGATGGCATTGTCCGAGGTGAGGGTGAGAGCGCTTTTCTTGCTTTCGAGTACGGAAAGCGGAGCGATCCAGGTGGCGTACTCCTCCTCGCCCATCATCTGCTGAAGATGCGGTTGCAGCTCCTGCCAGCGACTCATCGTAGTAGGCTAGCACAAACGCTGTGCATCGCTTGACACTTCCGGCCTCCTAAGATATCGTGACGCGCCCGACATTTGGAGAGATGACGATGAAGAGAACATTCCAACCGAATAACCGAAAGCGAAAGAAGACCCACGGCTTTCGGATTCGCATGCGCAGCAAGAGCGGCCGCAGGGTCCTGAGGGCGCGTCGGCTCAAGGGCCGCAAGCGGCTTGCCGTCTGAGCGGAGCTTCGAGTTTCCAGCGGCGTACCGGCTCAAGCGAAGGGCCGATTTTCAAAGGGTTTACAGCCAAGGCGCCCGGGAAACCGGGAGGCATCTGGTGCTGTTCGTGATGCGGGCTGAGGAAGGCGACGGGCGTTTCGGAGTGACAGCATCGCGCCGGATAGGGGGAGCGGTCGAGCGCGCTCGGGCAAAGCGGCGCCTTCGCGAGCTGTATCGTCTCTCTCGCTCTCATCTCGCTGACGCCGCCTACGATGTAGTTGCCAATGCTCGCAAGAGCTGTGTCAAGGCGCCCTGGGGAGAGCTGCAAAGGGAATTTTCGCGTTGTTTGGCGCGTGGTATCGCACGGGTCGAGAAGCGGGCGGCGGGTCCGTGATGGGGTGACGGAGGAGGATCGATCGGTTTGAACATGGAAAAAAGACTCCTCCTGGCATTCGTCCTGTCGGCAGCGATCCTGCTCGGCTGGTCGGTGCTCTTTCCTCCCCCACAGCGACAGGAAAGCCCGCTGCAAAAGGCACCGGCCGCTGCCACGCAACCTGTCCCGGTTGCAAAGGATGAGCAGCAACCCGAGGAGGCCTCTCCCATCCCACCGCCCGCGCAGGACGACGGGGTGGCAAGCGAAGAGATCCCGGATGCCACCCAGGCCACGGCGGAGGAGGTTCGCAGACTGAGCAACGACGTGATCACTGTCGAGGTCACCAACCGGGGAGCTGCGATTTCTTCCTACCGCCTTCTCGCCTACGAGGGCGACGAGGGTCAACCGCTCGAGCTTGTTCAGGACGTCGCCTTCCCGGGACGAACGCTGCCGCTTCAGATGCTGGGCGACGAAGGCCCCGACCAGGAGCTATACAGCGTTGAAGAAAGCGAGGGCTCGCTGGTGTATCTGTGGTCGGACGGCCGGGGAAACTCGGTTCGAAAGACCATCCGCTTGTCCGGCAAGGGCTACGGGCTGGATATCGAGATCGTCGCCACTGGCGGGCGGCGAGACGATTTGGTGAGCGTCGGCACCGGGATGCGGAACCCCGGCGAGATTGAACGAAACAGCCGGCTCGCGCTGTGGGGCGAGGGCGTGCTGCTGGCTGATGGCGAGGTGGAGCGTCTCAAGCGCAAAAAAGTGAAGAGCGTCATTGTCGAGGCGCCAGCGAACCTCCAGTACGTCGGTTTCGAGGACGCGTACTTTTTCAGCCTCCTGCGTCCCGATGGAGGCGTGTCCGAGATTCAGATCGAGCCTTTCGAGTACTCGCTGGGCGGTGGTGAGAAGGAAAGCAATCGAATTCTCCGGATTTCCGTGGTGCCTCGTGGCGGCGAGCTTCGCGGTCAGCTCCTGGGCGCGCCCAAAGAGTACAATCTGCTCCAAAACATCGACCAGGGCGTCGAGAAGACGCTGAACTTCGGGATCTTCGCGCCGATTTCGATACTCTTTCTCAAGGTCCTGCACTGGATCTACTCGGTGGTCGGCAACTACGGGGTAGCGATCATCCTGCTCACGCTGGGAATTCGCATTCTCCTGTTTCCGCTCATGCACACCTCGACGGTGTCGATGCGCAAAATGCAGAAGGTGCAACCCAAGGTCAAAGAGATCCAAGCGCGCTACAAGAAGAAGAAAAGCGACCCCGAGGCGCGCGCCAAAATGAACCAGGAAATGATGGCCCTGTACAAGCAGGAGGGCGTCAACCCGATGGCGGGCTGTCTGCCAATGTTGGTTCAGTTGCCCATACTGTGGGCGTTGTACCGCCTTTTCCTGACCGCCATCGAGCTCCGCCACGCGCCGTTCATGCTCTGGATTACCGATCTTTCGGCCAAAGATCCGTACTATGTCACGCCCATTCTGATGACCGCGACCATGTGGTTACAGCAGCGCCTCGCCCCACAGGCCGGAGACCCTCAGCAGCAGAAAATCATGCGCATGATGCCCTTGATCTTTGGCATTATGTTCCTCCAGTTTCCCTCGGGTCTCGTGTTGTACTGGTTGACGAACAACGTCATTACGATCATCCAACAGGAGGTGACCCTTCACCTCGTCGGCGAACGGCGGTTGCGCGGAGGGTCGGCCAAGGGAAGGAAGGACGCCAAGAAATGAGCAATGGCAGGACCTTTCGCGGGAAGACGCTGGATGAAGCGTTGAGCGCAGCGTGTGCGGAGCTCGGCACGCGAGTCGAGGAGCTCCACTATGAAACCGTCAGCGAGGATGCTGGGGAGGGCGTCGCGGTCAGAGCCGAGATCGATCCCCTTGCCGTCCTCGGTCTTTTTCTCTCCGAAGCGTTCCACGCTGGTAATCTCGACGTCACGGCCCGCCTGGCAGAGGCGAGCGAGGCTTTCGAGGGGGAGCTCGAGGGTGCCGACCTACAATATCTGACAGCGTCGGGCGGCCGCGGTCTCGACGCCCTGCAATATCTGTGTAATCGCGTTCTCAACCGGCGGCTTGCGGATCATCTGCCGGTTCATCTCGACAGCGACGGGTTCAAAGAACGGCGCGCGGTCAAGCTGCGCGAGCGTGCGGAAGCTGCGGCCGAAGAAGCGGTGCATCGCGGTGCGCCGGTGACTCTCGAGCCGCTGACGCCGGCAGCCCGCCGCGAGGTCCACCTGGCGCTGGCCGAAGATCCCAGCGTGGAGACCGAGTCCGATGGCGACGGCTTCCTCAAGCGGGTTGTCATCCGCCCTCTGCGGCGGCGCTGACACCATTGTCGCCCGGGCGACGCCGGCGGGACGCGGCGCGCTGGCCGTGATCCGCGTGAGCGGGCCCGGCACCCAGGCGGTGGCGCAGCGCGTGTGCCCTGCGGTCGCAGGGCTCGCAGGCTGGCGGGTGCGGCGCGCTGCTTTATACGGAGCAGCAAAGGAACATCTCGAAGACGCCGTGGTCATCACCTATCGGGGCCCGCGCTCCTACACCGGCGAAGACATGGTCGAGGTGATTCTGCACGGATCGCCGTTCCTCACTGAGGCGGTGATCGATGCGGCCGTAGCGGCGGGGGCGCGTCGTGCCCTCCCGGGAGAGTTCACCCGGCGGGCGGTCGCCAACGGCAAGCTCGATCTCGTCCAGGCGGAGGCCGTCAACGACCTCATCCGGGCCGACGTCGCCTGGCAGGCGCGCTTGGCGCGGGAGCAGCTCACCGGCGCGCTTTCGGAGCGTTTCGTAGAGTTGCGCGAAGCATTGGTGGGACTTTTGGCCCTTTTCGAAGGCGCGCTCGACTTTCCACCACACGAGGTGACTGTCGGACAGGAGGAAGTAGCGCGAGAGCTCGGGCGCTGCCGGCGATTGATCGCCCAACTGCTGGCCACCGCCGGTGCGGGTTTGTGCATCCGCGATGGCGTGCGGGCAACGATTCTCGGGCCGCCGAACGCAGGCAAGTCAACACTCTTCAACTGGCTGTGTGGCGCGGAACGGGCCATTGTCTCCCCTCATCCCGGGACGACGCGGGATGTGCTGGAGGCGGAGCTCGACCTCGAGGGAGTGCGGGTGATGGTGCAGGACACAGCCGGCCTGCGATCGAGTGGGGACGAGGTCGAAGAGGAAGGAATGCGGCGGGCCATGGGGGCTGCAGCCTCGGCTTCGGTGATTGTCCTCCTATGGGCGATGGATGACGAGAGTCCGCCACCCGAGGCGCCAGCGGGTGCCGCGGTGCTCCGGGTGCGCTCCAAGTCCGACATGGCCAGCGGAGAGATTGACCACAGCGGCTGGCTTCCGGTTTCGATTCGCACCGGGGAAGGCACGGACACGCTGCGCCGCCACCTGGTCGGGCTGGTGAGCGGGGAGATCGCCGACCTGGGATCGGAGATCGCCATCGCCGAGCGGCATCGCCGCGCCCTCGAAAGGGCGCAGAACGAGCTCGCGGCCTGCGATCTGGAGCGACCCGAGTTGGCCGCCGAGGCGGTGCGCTGGGCCCTGGCTGCCGTGGGTGAGCTGACCGGCGAGGTGGGAAGTGAGGAGGTCCTCGACCAGGTGTTCGGGGCCTTCTGCATCGGGAAGTAGCGGTGGTGCGAACGAAAGCCGACGTGGTGGTGGTGGGCGCGGGACACGCGGGGTGCGAGGCCGCGGCAGCCGCAGCCCGCATGGGCTGTCGCGTGGTGCTCGTCAGCCTCCACCGCGAGACGGTGGCGCAGATGCCCTGTAACCCGGCCCTGGGAGGTATCGGCAAGGGGCATCTGATAGCCGAGGTGGATGCCCTTGGAGGGCTGCAGGGTTGGGCGGCGGACCGCACCGGAATACAGTTCAGGATTCTCAACCGCTCACGCGGCCCGGCAGTGTGGGGGCCGCGCGCCCAATGCGACAAGGTCCGTTACGGCCGCCTGATGCTGCATATGATGGAGGGGCTGCGCGGAGTCTCACTCGTAGAGGGTGAGGTCGAGGGGCTTCTGGTTGGCGGTGGTCGGGTGTGCGGCGTGCGGCTGGTCGGCGGCTCACGTGTCGCTGCGGAAGCGGTAATCCTCACCACCGGGACCTTTCTCGGCGGCCTCCTTCATACCGGTGAGGAGCAACACCCGGGAGGCCGTTTCGGTGAGCGCCCGAGCACGGGGTTGGGCGAGGAGCTTGCGCGTCTCGGCGTCGAGCTGCGGCGTTTCAAAACCGGGACGCCACCACGGCTTCTGCGATCGAGCCTCGACTTCGACCGTCTCGATGTCCAGGAGGGCGATGCGGAACCCCGGCCATTTTCGTGGCGGACGCGCCGGGTCCGTAACAGGAGCGTCTGCTGGGTGACACGGACGCCTCCCGAGGTGCGGAGCATCATAGGAGACAACATCCACCGCTCGCCGCTGTTTGCCGGGAAGATCGCGGGTGTGGGTCCCCGCTACTGTCCCTCGATCGAAGACAAGGTGGTGCGCTTTCCCGACCATGAAAGGCACACGGTCTTTCTCGAGCCCGAAGAGCTGGGGGGTGCGAGCATCTACGTCAACGGGCTGTCCACCAGTCTGCCGCGGGATGTCCAGGAGCGGGTGGTGCGGGCGGTGCCGGGGCTCGAGCGGGCGACCTTTCTTCGCTATGGCTACGCCGTGGAGTACGACGTGGTGGCGCCGCGACAGGTCTCTCGGCAGCTCGCGTGCCGCGACCTGCCGGGCCTTTACCTCGCGGGCCAGCTGCTCGGAACATCGGGGTACGAGGAAGCCGCCGCCCTCGGGCTGCTTGCTGGGATCAATGCAACAAGAGCGGTGCGCGGTGAGGCGCCTTTCGTGCTCGGGCGCGAGGAGGCGTATCTTGGCGTCCTCGTCGATGATCTGTGCGGACGGGACCACAGCGAACCCTACCGCATGTTCACCTCTCGCGCCGAGCATCGCCTTCTCCTCGGAGTCGACTCCGCACGCGAGCGCTTGATGGGCGCGGGGCGTCGCCTGGGCCTGGTCCCCGATGCGGCGTTTCACGTGGAACAAAAGCGGTGGATCAGGCGCCGGCGCGCGACCACAAGGCTTGAAGAGGAGAAGCTCAATCCAGACGCGATGACCAGGGAAAGGGTCCGCGCACTGGCTGCCGTCGATCTCAACGCGCCCTCGAGTTGGGCGCGGGTACTGAAACGTCACGACGTCGACCTCGAGAGCCTGGCCGCTTCGTTGCCCGCCCTCGACGGTTTGTCCTCGGAAGACCGCAGGATCGTGATCGGGAGGCTCCGTTACGATGGATACCTTGCCCGCCAGGAGAGCGAGCGCGCCCGCCTGCAAAGGCTCCGCCATATCTCCATCCCACTGG
>Ga0316580_10000362_pt1 | contig 10082 bp, 7 predicted proteins | sample S0NA_2_FD_204519 | JGI IMG/M metagenome (GOLD analysis project Ga0316580, IMG submission 204519) | Rhizosphere microbial communities from salt marsh grasses in Alabama, United States - S0-2_160517rDrB | ecosystem: Host-associated > Plants > Roots > Rhizosphere | place: USA: Alabama | collected... | reverse complement strand
GCGCCCTGTCCATGGCTGCCGTGACCAAGTTGATCGGCGCCGCCGCGGCGCAGTTCTACGGCTCCGGCGCGAGAGAGCCCGAGGCGGCTCCGGCCCCTGCCTGAGCCGATCCCCGAGCCATATCGAGCCCCACGGCCCATGAACCGCCCACCGGAGCACCTGCGATGCACGAGATGAGCGACATCACCATCTGGACCACGGTCCTGATCTTCGCGGTGACCATCTACGCCGTCATCAAGGGCACCATCGACAGCTCCGCGGCGGCCCTGGTGGGCGTGCTGGCCATGGTCTGGACCGGCACCATGACCGAGGCCCAGGCCTTCGACGCGGTGGACTGGAACGTCATTGCGATCCTGCTCAGCATCTGGATCATCGCCGGCTACCTGGGCAAGACCGGCATTCCGGAATGGCTCGCCGGCGAGGCCCTGCGCATCTCCGGCGGCCGCGGCGGCTTACTGGTGATGATGCTGTCGATGCTCTCGGGGATCATCTCGCTGGTCGTGGACAACGTCGTCGTCATCCTGATGCTGGCGCCGGTGGCGATCCCGCTGGCCCGCCACCTCAGGATGCCGCTGACGCCGGTCATCCTGATGATCGGCTTCAGCTCCAATTTCATGGGCACGGCGCTGCTGCTCGGCGACCTGCCGCCGCAGCTGCTGCACAGCGTGGCGCACGCCGAGTTCGGTGAGTTCATCTGGCAAGACGGGCGCCCGTCCTCGTTCCCAATCCTGATGGCCACCTTCGTGCTGACGCTGGCGGTCATGTACCTGTATGGCTTCCGCGGCAAGAAGCTCGCCGACGCGGACCGCCCGGCCAGCGGCGAAGCGCTGCCCAGGGCCGTTGGTGCCCAGGTGGCGAGCCCGGCGCCAGACGCCCTCCCCTTCGAGACCGCCATCCCCGACAAGCGCTTCGCGCGCATCGTGCTGTACTGGTTCGCGGCCACGATCCTGGCCATGAGCTTCCGCGAACAGTTTAGCAAATTCCTCGGCTTCATCGCCTTGACCGGTGCCGTCGGACTTATCGTCCATGTCGAGCTGCTCGGCCACCGCATCAAGAAGCCCGAATTCGAAGAGGTCCTTCAGGAGTTGGACTGGCGCGCCGTGTTCTTCTACATCGGCCTGTTCGCGCTGGTGGGCGGATTCGAGCGCACCGGGCTGCTGACCCAGCTCGCCACCTGGCTGGAGCCGCTGTTCCGCGAGAACCTCGCCTTCGGGGCGACGCTGCTGTACTGGATGACGGTGCCCATCGTCGGCGTCGTGGAGCACGACGCCTATATCCTGACCTTCCTGTACATGATCCGCGACATCGGGGCCACCGGCATCGACCCCTGGCCGCTGTACTGGATGCTGGTCTGGGCAGGCACCCTCGGCAGCAACCTGACCATCGCCGGCGCGCCGGCGCTGTACGTGGCCCTGAACATCTGCGAGCGCGAGGAGAAGCGGAAGATCGGGCTCAAGGAGTTCCTGCGCTGGAGCCTGATGTTCGCACTCACGTCCAGCCTGATCTGCTACCTGTTCGGGATGTGGATCTGGGTTTTGCCGAATGCCGGCTGACACCGCGCCCTGTCCGCCGGTTCCCGGTCGTCGGCGGCGGCCGTCCACATTCCACTGCCGAGGAGGCGAGCCATGTTCGATCATATCCTGGTACCGTTGGATGGCTCGGCGCTGGCCGAGCAGGTCCTGCCGTATGCGCGGCAAATCGCCGATGTTTGCGGCGCCCGAATCGAGCTGATCGGGGCCGTGGACGGAGAAGACCTGCCCCAGGACATCATCGCCGAGACGGAGCAGGAACGCCGCGACTACCTGGAGCGCGTCGCCGACACGCTTCCCGCCGAGCTCGAACGCACCTGGCTGTGCCGGCGCGGACGCCCGGCCGAGGTGATCGTCGACCATGCCGGCCACGATGCGGGGACCCTGATCGCGATGGCAACCCACGGCTACTCGGGCATGCAGCGCTGGCTGCTCGGGAGCGTCGCGCACAAGGTAGTCCAGGCCGCAGACACCCCGGTGCTGCTGCTGCCCACCGGCGCGACCAGCCCCAGCGGCGGCCCGGTCGAATTCGAGCGCATCATCATCCCCCTGGACGGCTCCCCGCTGGCCGAGCACGTGCTGGATCACGCCGCCATGCTGTGCCGATGCCTGGACATGGAGCTGATCCTGGTGCGCGCCTACAATCCGAGCTTTCCCGGCTCCAGCGTGCGCATGAAGGAGGTCGCCGCCATCGTCCACGACGCGGCTGAGGTCTATCTGCAGGACATGCAGCGCCGGCTCCAGGCCCAGGGCCTGTCGGACGTGTCGTACAAGGTGCTGCGCGGCGTGCCCGCCGAGCAGATCACCGACTTCGCGCTGGAGACGCCGAACAGCCTCACGGCCATGTGCACGCACGGCCGTCACGGCGTCGGCCGCTGGCTGCTCGGCAGCGTCACCGACGCCGTCATCCACTCCGCCGAAGAGCCCGTGTTGGTGATCAGGGCCCCGGCAGAAGCCTAGTACGGCGGCGCCGAAGCACGCCAAACACTTCTGCACCCATGCCGCCACGGTCGACGCAGCCGGTCCAGATCGGAGCGCACCAGGACGAAAGCCTTCGCGAGCCGCCGGCCTGCCCCCATCTCGATAGCTCCCCGGGGCCGGGACGACGGCCCTGCGGCCAGGAAATCCGGAGCCTCCCCATGACCCCGCCGAACTCCAGCGACAGCCCGTTCCAGCCCATCGATGCCGCCACCGCCGATGCCGTCGCCGCCGTCTACGACCTCTACGACCCGCCGCTGTGGCTGGTCACGGCCGCCGAGAGCGCCGAGCCCGGCAGTCGCCGTGGCGGCTGCATTGCCACCTTCGTCGCCCGCGCCTCCATCGTTCGCGAGCTGCCGCGCATGGTCGCCGGCCTCGCCCGCCACCACCACACCTGGCGCATGATCGAGGCCAGCGGCCGCTTCACCGTCCACCTGCTGCCGGGGGACGGGCTCGACCTGGTGTTGCGGTTCGGGCTCACCACCGGCCACGACACCGACAAGTTCGCCGGACTTCCGGATCGTCGGACGCCGCTGGGCAGCCCGCTCATCGACAATGCCCTGTCCTGGCTGGACTGCCGCGTCGAAACCAGCATGAGCAGCGGCGACCGCAGTATCTATCTCGCCGAGGTCACTGGCGGAGGGGTCCTCGCCCCCGAGGCCGAACCGCCAATGACCGTCGGCCGGCTCATGGACATGGCGCCGCGGGACAAGGCCGACGAGCTGGACCGGCTCTATGCCCGCGACGGACGCATCGATGCCGATGCGATCCTCGGCTGGCGCCGGCAGCGCTGAACCGCCCGCCCGACCGTCGCCGGACCGTCAGACCCCTCCGGTACACTGGCATCCTGACTCGGCCGACATCCGGCCGCCCAGTGCCTCTACCGGAGACATCCATGCAGCTCCAGCCCCACAAGACCAAGATCGTCGCCACCATCGGCCCGGCGTCGGACGAGCCCGAGACGCTGCGGGCCCTGATCCAGGCGGGGCTCGGCATCGCCCGGCTCAATTTCTCGCACGGCAATCCCGACTACCACGCGACGCTGATCGACCGCATCCGCGGTGCCGCCCATGATACTGGCCGTCGGGTCGCCATCATGGGCGATCTGCCGGGACCGAAGATGCGCATCGGCGAGCTGGCCGAAGAGCCGGTGGAGCTGGAGCGCGATGCCCGCATCACGCTGACCACCGACGACGTCGTCGGCGATGCCAGCCGAGTCAGTGTCAGCCTCCCCGACCTGCCCCGTACCGTCTCGCCGGGGGATCGGCTGTTCCTGAACGACGGCTTCATCCTGCTCAAGGTCGAAGAGGTGCGCGGCAACGACATCATCTGCAACGTGCGCGCCGGCGGCGAACTGCGCTCGCGCAAGGGCCTGAACCTGCCCGGCATCGACCTCGGCATCCGCGCCTTCACCGATGACGATCACGGCTGGCTGCGTTTCGCCGCCGAACACGGCCTCGATGCCGTGAGCCAGTCCTTCGTTGCCGATGCCGGCGACATCATCGCCGTACGCGAAGCCGCGAAGGCGCTGGACTACGCCCCCTTCATCATCGCAAAGATCGAGCGCGCAACGGCGCTGGACAACCTGGACGACATCCTCGAGGCCGCCGATGGCATCATGGTGGCTCGAGGCGACCTCGGCGTGGAGATCCCCATCGAGCGCATCGCCGTGGCCCAGCGCCAGATCACCGAGAAGGCCAACCTCGCCGGCAAGCCCGTCATCACGGCCACGCAGATGCTCGAATCCATGGTGCAGATGCGTCGCCCCACCCGCGCCGAGGCCACCGACGTCGCCAACGCCATCCTCGGCGGCACCGACTGCGTCATGCTCTCGGCCGAGTCGGCCATGGGCCGCTTCCCGGTGGAGGCGGTGGAGATGCTGGCGCGCATCGCCGAGGCCATCGAGCCCGAGCGGGACAGCCGGCCGTTGGCCCAGGCCCTGGGCGCCTACGGCGACGGCCGCCGCCTGCGCGCCGTGGACCTGATCGCCCGCAGCGTTTACCACACCGTCGAGCGCAGCGCGCCGCGCGGCGTCGTCGTGCCCACCCGCAGCGGCCACACGGCGCGCAGCATCGCCCGCTTCCGGCTGCCCTGCTGGGTGGTGGCCCTGAGCCCCAACCCGGCCACCGGTCAGGCCCTGCAATTCTCCTACGGCGTCGAACCGGTGGACGTGGATCACGACCGCGCCGACTGGACCGACTTCGTGCGCGGCTGGCTCGCCGATCGCGGTGTCGACGACGGCCTCGTGCTGCTGACTCAGGGGCCGTCCGCGGAGTATCCCTGCGGCAACCACCGCCTGGAGATCATCGAGTTGGACCCGACCCGGGAGCATCCCTGTGCCTGAACGCGATACCGCCGCCGGACGGTCCGACCCGGGGCCGAGCTTCGTTGCCGTCCCCGACGGACGCCGCATCGCCTACGACCAGTTTGGCGCCCCGGACGGCCGGCCGGTCATCTACGCCCACGGCTTCCCCAGTTCCCGCCGGGAGGCCCTGCTGCTGCACAAGGCGGCCGCGGCGGCCGGCGCCCGCATCATCACCAGCGACCGGCCCGGCTACGGCGACAGCGACGACCAGCCTGGCCGGCATATCACCGACTGGCCCGACGACGTGCTGCGGCTCGCCGATCATCTGGGTCTCGAGCGCTTCGCGCTGCTGGGCGTCTCCGGGGGCGGCCCCTATGCGCTGGCCGGCGCGTGGCGGCTGCCGGCTCAGGCCCCCGGCCGTCTGGCGGGCTGTGCGCTGGTCTGCCCGCTGGGGCCGATCTACCGGCCTGAGCTGCTCGGGGCCATGAACCCCGTGGTGCAGGCGAACCTCGCCGTCGGCAAAGGCCCTCCCTGGCTTGCCGGTCTGGTCTTTGGGCCGCCGACGACGGCCGTGCTGGCCCACTGGCCGCAGATGGTCGAGCGGGTCCGCCACGTTGCCGCCCCCGACGCCGACCGCGCCGTACTCGCCGAGGGCGACACTGCCGCGATCCTCAACGCCACCATTGCCGACGCCATGCGCAACGGCGCCCCGGGCGCCCGTCGCGACCTGAACCTGTACGTCCACGACTGGGACCTGCCCTTTGCCGACGTTCATCAGCCCATCGATATCTGGCACGGCGGCGCCGACGGCACCGTACCCGTGGCTCACGCCCGCTGGTACGCCGCGCAGCTGCCCCACGCCAGCCTGCACGAGCTTGCCGGCGAAGGTCACTACTCGGTGCCGTTGCGCCATACCCCCCGCATCCTTGCCCGACTGCTGGCCGCGTTCGACTCCGCCGCGTCAGGGACCCGAACACTGGCGCCAGCAGGCGCGACTCCGCCGAGTATGATCGGCGATGCTGGCGCCTCCCAGAGCGACGGCACCCCTCCTCTGAGGCCGGGCCGGAAACCAGTGTGACAGCATTCCCGGTACCGGCACCTACCCGGTGCAAGCGGCCATGATCACCCTCAACGCAGCCATGTCCTGTACATGCCGTTTCGATTGTTCAGGACCAAAACGATTGCCGCTTCTGGCCAAGAAACAGAGGGGACCGGAAAGCGCTGGTTCCTGCGTCCTGCATTCTCCTATTGCTCAGGCGCTCAAGAATGGCGAATCGTCGGGGCCCGCACGCGACCCGCTGATTTCCAAGCGTTTCCCTAATGGTATGCGCCCTCCCAATGAATCAGCACGCCATCATGAAGGCGTCGCGGCAGACCCCGACGGCCACTGTTGCGCGCATCCGTCGCTTACCCCGGCATCTCGTCGCTAATATGCCTGCGTGACTGGCCTCGACCGGACACTTTGTTACACTAGAGTCTGCGATACGCTGCAGGAACGGCTGCGCGCCCCATTCCCGCGCGCTCTGCATCCAGAACAAGTGCCAACCGGAGCGAATATCCCGGGAGAGGCTGATTGATTGGCCATTTTGGCCGAGAGTCGGCACGGACAGCGAGAGCACGATTTCCGCTTTCTTTCGCTCTCAACGGCTTACCAGCCGCTGAGAGCGGCGGAGTCTCCCGTCCCGCAGGGGAAGCGCTTATAAATCAGAGTGATAATCGAGGGACGCCAGCGCGGATAGTGTCCGGGATCGGACGGTCCCGACGACTGAGGGGGCACGGTCAATATGCGCCTGCCGGTTTGCCCGAACAGGCCAGGGGGCAGCGAATTCGTCCGGCACCACCCGTGAGCCCCTATCGTCAACCAGACTTGCAGGCACAGGTATAGCGGCATGCCCGCCGATCCCAGCGCTATCCCACAATCCGCACTCGCGTCCCCCGCCGCCGGCACGGCTCAATCCGCGATCACCCCGGCCAGCCGCGAACGGTTGCTGCTGAACGCCCTGCCCATCGGCATGCTGCTCACCGATCAAAAGGGCCGCTGCGTCGATGCCAATGCCGCCGCGCTGGAATTGCTGGAACTGTCCCCGACGCAGGTCATCGGGAGAACGCTGAACGAATTCCTGGCCGAGGTCGCCGAGCTGCTCGTCGCGGGCACCGCCGATCCCGCCAATGGCATCGACGTGGAAGAGCTGCACGTGCGCCGTGCCAATGGATCCGAGCTGATCGTCGAGCTGAGTGCCTCTCGCCTCGATTGCTCCCGCGAGCCGGCAACGGTCTACTTCTTCCGCGAGATCAGCGACGAAATCGCCCTTGCCGAGCAGCTCCGCCAGACTGCGCTGACCGACACGCTCACACGCCTGCCGAATCGTTACGCCCTTGAACAGCAGGTGGACCTCGCGCTGCGAAACATCGGCCGCGGCGCGGCCGACTCGGTGCTGTGCTTTCTCGACCTGGACAACTTCAAGTCCGTCAACGACACCTGTGGTCACGCCGCCGGCGATGCCCTGCTGCAAATGGTGGCCGAGGTGTTCCGCCAGCGCGTGCGGGCGACGGACGCGGCGGGGCGCATCGGTGGCGACGAGTTCGCGCTGCTGCTCAACGGCTGCCATCTGGAGGACGCCATCCGCTATGTCGCCGAGCTGCGGCGGCGGATCCTGAACCTGGACTTCAGCTGGGACGGTCACGCATTCCGCCTCGGCCTGAGCGCCGGCCTCACGGCACTGACACAGCGCACCGCGTCGGTCGCGGAGGCCCTCGCCGAGGCGGACATGGCCTGCTTCGCGGCGAAGTCGGCCGGCCGTTGCGAGACGCGCGTCTTCACCGAGCGGCTGCGGGCGGCGGGGGCCGCATACAGCGCCGACGCCGAGGTGGCCCATCGCCTCCGCGATGCGCTGGCCAGCGGCGACATCGCACTGAACGCACAGCCGCTGCGACCGCTCCGGGAGGACGCCGCCGGAAGCGCCGCCGCCGAGGTCCTGATGCGCATGCAGGATCGTCACGGGCAGCTGATCCCGCCGAGCGTGCTGCTGCCCATCGCGGCGCGCTTCGGACTGGCCCAGCAGGTGGATCGCTGGGTTGTGCAGCAGGTCATCGATCGGCTCGAGCGCCAACAGCCGGAACTGGCGCCCGGGCGCTTCTACGTGAACATCACCGCCACATCCCTGGTGGACGAGTCCTTCGTCGCCTTCATCGCCGGCATTCTCTCGCCGCGCACGGCGCCGCGGTTCGGTATCGAGATCGCCGAGAGCAGCCTGATGCTGCACGCGCAGCCGGCTGCGAACACCGTTCATGCGCTGCACGACCTCGGCTGCGGGGTCTCCGTGGACCGCATCAGCGGCCGCGCCGACGCGCTACGCTTCATCGCGGAGCTGCCCGTGGATCTGCTCAAGCTCGGTCCGGAGTTCGCGCAGATGACCACAGACACCGATATCGCCTATATCCACGCCCAGGCGCTGATCGGTATCGCACGGCAATTGTCGCTGCCGGTGACGGTGACCGGCATCGAGACCGGCGAGGCCCTGCACTGCGCGCGCGACCTTGGCGCGCATCTGGGCCAGGGCGTGACCATCGCGCCGCCGGCACCGTTCATCGTGCCGGCGGCGCCGAACGCTGGCGGCGGGCAACAGGCCAAGGTTGCGCGCGGGGAAAGGAATTGAGTCTCATGGACCGCACACCATTGACATCTCTTGCTCCCCTGACAGGCGACGACCATGTTTGACGTCCTCATTGTCGACGATCAGGCGACCGGCCTGCGCATCCTGGAAAGGCTGGTCAGGAAGACCTGCCCGGATGTCAGTCTCCACTGCTTCCAGGACCCCACCGAGGCGCTGAGCTGGGCGAAGAGTGGCCGCTGTGATCTGCTGATCACCGATCTGCGGATGCCGACGTTATCGGGCAGTGCGCTGATCCGCTGGTTCCGCGCCCTGCCCCATTGTGCCGATGTCCCGGTCATGGTGGTCACCGTCGCCGAGGACCGGCAGAGCCGGCACGCGGCCCTGCGCGCGGGTGCGACGGACTTCCTGACCAAGCCCGTCGATGCCATCGAGTTCGATGCCCGCTGCCGGAACCTGCTGAGGTTCCGCGAGCATCACCTGCTGCTGTCGGACCGCGCGCTGTGGCTGGAGAAGCGCGTAAAGCAGTCGGTCGCCGACATCGAGCAGCGCGAGCAGGACGCCCTGCTGCGCCTGGCGCGGGTCGGCGAGCTGCGGGACAACTACACCGGCAGGCACGTGAAACGGATCGGCCAGTACGCCGCGCTTCTGGCCCGCGAGTTGGGCCAGGATGACGAATTCTGCCGCCTGATCGAATACGCGGCACCGCTCCACGACATCGGCAAGATCGGCATTCCGGACGCCATCCTGCGCAAGCAAGGCCGCCTGAGTGCGGACGAATGGGCAATCATGAAGACCCATCCCCAGCTGGGCCATGATCTGCTCGCCGACAGTTCGGCCCCGGCAATGCAGCTCGGCGCCACCATCGCAATGAATCACCATGAGAGCTTCGACGGCCAGGGCTATCCGCGCGGCCTGAAAGGCGACCGGATCCCGCTCGCCGCCCGCATCGTGACGGTCGTCGATATCTTCGACGCCCTGATGTCGAAGCGCCCGTACAAACCGGCCTGGCCGCTGCCGCAGGTGCTGGCACACCTGCAGCGCTTGTCGGGACGGACGCTGGACCCGGAGTGCCTGCGGGCATTCCTGTCGGTGCTCGACGGCGCGGTGGCCATCCACGAGCAACTGCGTGATACCCCGGAGGGGGTCGACTCCCGCCTGAATCGTGACCGGATGGCTTAGGCTCGGGCCCGGACAGGGCGCAGCGGCCCTGTTTCAACGTCTCCTGTCGCGAGCTACACAGCGTCCTGACAGCGAGGTGCAGCAGGCCTGCATCCGCGTCATCGTCGGCCTGGCGGTCATTCTCTATCTGGCGCTTGCCCACCCCGAGACCGCCGGCAGCGGCCCGCGCCTGCCTCCGATGTGGCAGACCGCGGGCTTCTTCGGCGTCTCGCTGGTCATCCTCCTGGCCGCGATCCTGTCGCCGCCGCGGCCGTCGCCGGCGCGGCGAACCTTCGGCATGATCATCGATTCCACGGCGGTGATTTACTGCACCTATCTCGCCGGCGATGTCGGCGCGCCGCTCCTCGCCATCGCACTCTGGATCATGCTCGGCAACGGCTTTCGCTACGGCCTGCCGTACCTATGGGGATGCACGCTGCTGATGGAGCTCGGCTTTCTGCTGCTCGGCTTCATCAGCCCGTACTGGTCCGCGAGCCG
>Ga0316580_10000360_pt1 | contig 10090 bp, 7 predicted proteins | sample S0NA_2_FD_204519 | JGI IMG/M metagenome (GOLD analysis project Ga0316580, IMG submission 204519) | Rhizosphere microbial communities from salt marsh grasses in Alabama, United States - S0-2_160517rDrB | ecosystem: Host-associated > Plants > Roots > Rhizosphere | place: USA: Alabama | collected... | reverse complement strand
TGTTTTTCAGGGTGACCACCTGCAACAGATTGGGATACATGACGGCCATGGAAAGGATGTCGTGTTTCTTGCCCTTGAATTTGCCCAGTCCGTTGTAACCGGCATCGGCGACATCGCCCATGACTTCGCCGATGACGGTCTCGCCCTTGTCGGCCAGTTTGACGTTTTCCACACTGGCACCGGTCACTTCGGCAACGGCTTGGATGCCCGGCACGTACTTGGACCATATCTCGGCCACACCGCCGCCGTAAGGATAGTAGATGCCGCCGGTCCCACCGGTACCGATACCGATGAAAGTCGTTTTTGCCGCGACCGGGCCGGCCAGGGCCACGGTCATGCAAAGGATCATAATAAGGCAGAGTCGTTTCATGTGCACATCCTCCATTTAACTGTTCGGCTGCTATTGTGAAGCCGTCTTGATGACCAGGGTCATTGCTTTGGGGCTTTGGGGCATATCCACTACCGGATAGTCAAACGACTGGGATTGACCCGGCTCGACGAGGCCCTTCTTGGTGGTGCGCGGAATGAGGCCGCCCACGGCTTTACCATTGTCCATGAAAAGGTTGACCCGGTAGCGCTGGGGTGTGTCGCTGACGTTTTTGACGGCCACCGTGAGGTGCAAGGTGTCTTTGCCCTCGTATTTTTTAAAAGAACAGGACAGGCTCTCCAGGGCGGCCTCCGGTGCGATGTCCTTTTCCAGTTTGCTCTCCGGTACGCACGGGAAACTGTCGGGGGCCGTTCCGGGCGTATACCCCTTTCCCGCGCAACCGGCAAACAAAAGACAGGCAGAAACCATTAAGGCGGCCAAAAGGACCGCTCCACCAGCTGATTTTTTCATCTTCCCTCCTTCCTTACCAGGGGTTGACGCCAAACGGATGTTGAGACTTTTGAAAAACCACACCGGTATGGCGTTGTCAATGGGAAACTCCAGCAATGACGTGTCGGCAATCCGTCTAAATATCGATATCTTGTGCCCATACGCGGTTTCATGAAGGGCGCTGATATGTTTCCGGCCTACTCCTGCTTCTGAAAAACCTTCTCGACCAGCTGCAAGGCGGAGGCCAGAACGTCGTCCCGGAAGCGGGTGGTCAAAGCGGACCGCAACATGTCCCTCGAAATGATTCGTTTTGTTTTTGCCAGCGCGGCCAAGGCCGCCAGAGCCCAGTCCTGGGGCTTGATTCCCAGGGACCTTAGATCGATGCCGCTGACCTCGGCCCTTGTCGGCGGCAGGGTGATTTCCGGCACTTGAAGCACGCGTGTTGTTGATTTTAAACCGGCAAACAGCGACCTGCGGCGGTCAACGCCTTCCTGACTCAGGGCGAGGATGACATCCGGTCTCTCGATACCGGCATATTCGATCGGCTCTTCGGACAAAATCAACTCGCTGATGGAAGGCCCCCTCAGGACGGTGATATTGTATTCGTTTTTCTGTGATGCGTGCAGACCCGCGGTCAATCCGGCCAGGCACAGGATTTCACCGGCCGTCAGGATGCGCTGCCCGGCATTTCCCAGGAGAAGGACGGAGTGCCGGCCGGGTTGGGGCGGGTCGAATTGTTTTTCGACGACTACCGGCGGGGAGGCCGCTTTCAACGCCGAAGCGGTTTCCCGATAATGGGTGCCGTATTCTTCGCGCCGATTTTCCGGGACTTCGCCAGCTGCCGCCGGCAGACGGGCAATGGCCTCTTCGATGGCCCGTGGTGTCAGCTTGTTGGAGCGGGTGTAGCGACCGGGACAGATGCCCCAGATATCCAGGACGGCAAAGCCTTCATAGCCGATCGCCCGAGCGATCTCCTGCGGAAGGTCCTTTTGGTAGCTGCTGCAGCGTCGCACATAAGCCGCGCCGGCCGAAACGGCGAGGCGGCTTATGTCCAGCGGTTTTTCAAGGCGGTTCAGGAAGCCGGAGCCCAGCCTGGCATCAGGCGGAGAGGTGGCGGAGAACTGGCCTCCGGTCATGCCGAAGTTGAAGTTGTTGAGAACGACCAGGGTCAGGTTCAAGTTCCGGCGACAGGCGGCCAACAGGTGCGCTCCACCGATGCCCTGCCCGCCGTCGCCCATGCTGACGACCACGTGCAATTCGGGTCGTGACAACTTGATACCGGCGGCATAGGTCAGCGCCCGACCGTGGAGGCCGTGCAGGGCGTGGGTGTCGAAGAAGGTGTCGAACAGACCGGAGCAGCCGATATCGCTCACGATGGCGATTCTGTCGCCCGGAAGCTCGAGGAGTTGAAAGGCCTTGTCCAGGGCCTGGGTCACGCGTTCGTGGGAACACCCCGGGCAAAATACGGGGGGACGATTTTTATTCAGCAGGCTATGCACGGTCGATCACCTCCTCGATCTGCCGGGGTGTGATCAGGTGTCCATCCATCTGACCGAAAAAATCGATCTGTTTGTCCGGCAGTATGCGGCGGATCTCATTGACGTACTGGCCGAGGTTCATTTCGATGACCACCACCCTTTCGGCCTGTCGGGCAGATCGGCGAATGAGGGCCTCCGGTAGCGGCCAGAGGGTCTTTAAGACCAGCAGGGATACCGGTCTGTCCTGCTGTTTTAAAAGCCGGCAGGCGGCCTTGGCCGCCCGGGCCGTCACCCCGTATGTGATGAGCAGGGTCCGGGTGTTTTCAGCAATGAATTCGTGGTAGCTGTAGTGCTCGATGCTGCTCTGCAGCTTGTCCTGCAACCGCCGTTGAAAGGATCCGATTTCTTCGGCGTCGGTGGTGATGTATCCGTCGGCACCGTGAGTTGATGAAGTCTGACGGACCGGGATGCTGTCGCCGATGGGCAAAAAATACGGCACGGTTTGACCGTTTGATATCTGAAACGGCTGGAAGTGGGCCCTGTCCGGCGGCGCAGTTCGGTCGACAAGCGCCGGCTTTTCGAGGGCTTCCAGGTCGACGCTTTCACGCGTCATGCCGATTTCCTTGTTGGAGGCGATAAACACCGGGCAGCGGAAGGTTTCCGCCAGGTTAAAGGCGCGCACGGTCAGGGCAAAGCAATCCCTCACGTCCACCGGCGCCAGGACGATCACCGGCAGTCCGCCACTGTTGCCCCAGCGAAGGAAGTTGATGTCACCGTCGGCCCCGCGCGTGGCCGAACCGGTGGAGGGCCCCAACCGCTGGACATCGATGATGACGATCGGGATTTCGCTGCCGACAGCAAAAGAGATTTGCTCGCTGTAGAGGCTGATACCGGGACCGGAGGTGGCCGTCATGACTTTCAGACCGCTCATGGCGGCCCCGAGACAAAATCCGATCGAGGCAATTTCGTCCTCGCCCTGAAGGCAGATGCCGCCCTTTGGCGGCAGCAGTTTGAGCATGCTGTTGAAAATTGTGGTGGCCGGGGTGATGGGATATCCGGCAAAAAAACGGCAGCCGGCCGTTACCGCACCGTAGGCAACGGCTTCGTTGCCTTCGATAAAAGAGAGTCCCATAGGTGTTGATCCTTACCCAATAGAAAGATCATCTTTAGAGATCGGTATCGGAGTCAAATTAAATTGATAAAATTATTGAGTAGGCGATCCCGATAATGTGGTGTCAAGGGTTAGATCAAATTCAGTGGTCTGTCAATCGCCATTATGGTGTCCGGATGGCCGCTCTAAAGGGTTACGGCAAGAAACAATTCCAAACGATTGCGCCGGATTATGGTTTGTCTGCAAGGCACATCCACCTGCGCATATCGGGATATGTGTGGGTGGATGTAACACAGTGGGCGGGCCATAAGACAAGCAAGAGGTGGAATTATTTCTTGCCGGGGTCCTTAACCTTGATGACGACCAGAGTGATGTCGTCCTCGGGGTCCTTGTTTTCACGGAATCGGTCGAGATCGTCGATGACCCGGTCGGCAATATCTGCGGCACTGGCGGCTGCATGGACGCGAAGGATTTCGTAGACCCGCTGTTTACCGAACATGTCGCCCCGGGGCGCGCGGGTTTCCCAGATGCCGTCCGTGCCGATAAAAATGATCTGTCCGCCAACCAGTCCGGACTTTTGGTGTTCTTCGTAGCGCCAGCTCCGGTCTACGCCCAACGCAATCCCCTTGCCGTGCAGCTCTTGGAAATGCCCGGTTGCCGGGTCGAATAAGATAGCGGGATCATGGCCGGCCCGAACCCAGCCCAATCGGCCAGCCATCGGGTCAATGGTCAGGTAAAACAGCGTCATGAACCGGCCGGTCTCGTAGAGATCGGCGGTCAAGTGCCGGTTGACGTCGGTGACGACCTGCGCCAGAGAACCCGGCTGAAACGTCCGGGCGCGCAGGAAGGCGCGCGCGGTTGTCATGAGAAGAGCCGCCTCGATGCCGTGGCCGGTGACATCCCCCACCACTACGTCCAGTCGGTGTCCGGCGCTTTTCGGAAAGCGGATATAGTCATAGTAGTCTCCGCCAGTGGCACTAGAGTAGATAATTCTGCCAGTGATGTCCAGGTGTTCGTCGACCGGATCTTCCTGGGGCAGCAGATTCAATTGAATTTCATTGGCCAAGGCCAGTGATTTCCTCAGCAGGCTGTTTTTTCGCTTGATTTCCCGGTGAGCCCTTCTCATGTCCCGGTTGATTTTTTTCAGCAGGGCGTCACTCAAATCTTTGTTTCTCTCCAACCTTTCACGGTAGTGTTCCGAACGCTTCAGCTTTTTTTGCAGAAAGAGGTTTTCGCGTCCCAACCGCTCCACTTTTTCGGCGGCGCGATGATGGGTTGGAGGAGACGGCCCCGGACCGATCCCGGTAGAATCCATCGCGGCCACCGCATTTTCTTCGCCGATCAGCAGTGTCACCAGAGTGCAGTTGTGGAGCCGGCTGCCGTCACCCGGCCGCAGCGGCGCCAGTTCCCCGAAGGTATAAAATCCGCAGATCGGAAGGGGAGCCGGCAGGAAACCCTTGAGGATCCGGAGTTCTTCGGGAGTACGCGTGCCGAGGATCTGTTTGCGGGTGGCGCAGGAAAATGCCAGGGCGACCGCCGGCTGCCAGTCGTCCCGGTAGCGCTTTATCATCGTCGCTACAGATGCTTCCGTGTCGGCGATGATCCGCTCCCGGGTGACCTCGGTCAGTTGCACGGTGGTACCGGTCGAAATCGGCCCCGAGAAAAAAATACTTCCCTGATTCTCAGCATAGTCACCCGGTGACCGAATCAAAAAATGCGCTGGATCATTCTCGTCGTACACTGCCAGTGGAAATTCCAGGGCCGGATAACGGTGGGCGCCTAAATAATCACGGTAAAAATCGAGCGCCCGTTTGTCTCCGATCCGCAAGATTTCATAATCGCGTGATTCCGTGATCTTGGCTTTCGTCCCGATCGGCTTCCAGCTATTGCTGATGGCAAATTCATGCCGCAGGGGGCCGGCAAAAAGCAGCAGCGGAACGGCGTCTTCCAGCACCTCGTTTTGGAAAAATTGAAGTGTGGGGGCAGGAACTTCATAGTGTCGGCTCGGCACGCCGCCGAATACCGGGCAAAGCGGCGGCAGCGTCTGATTCAACGCCCGTATGACCGCATCCGGTGACGCCACGATTCCCTCGGGCAAAACGATACAGAGTGTTTCCGGTCCGGACAGGCCTTCGCGGGCCTGTTCGACGGCCGATTCAACTGCGAGCGTGGGATCGATGGAGACCTGTCGTCCAACGCCGGCTTTGATTTCAATCGCGTCGGCGCAGAACAGAATCAAGTTGATCGAGTCGTCACTGAAGCCGAAATCGGAAGAAAACTCTCCGCCGGCAGTACAGCCGATCAGTTCTATATCCGGAAAATGGCGCAGGACTTCTGCCAATACCAGCTCGTGATCGAAATCGATACTGCTGAATACAATTGCGGCTTGCGGCCGGAGCTCCCGGAGCTGAAATTGACAGTGGGCAATCGCGGTTTCAACCGCGCTTCGAGCATCGAGGTCTTCTCCCTGACCGACGGCGACGGTGAACATGATTTTTTGCTCCAAAACGGCAATGCCGAAAAATCGTCAATCGAAGTCACTGTTATGGTAATCACCCCGGGGAAATTTTCCAACCGGTTTGTTGGGTATCTGAATGGGAGAAAGGGGATCTATCGGTTGGCGGGCAGAGGCGTAACCGGGTATCAGGAAATGACGTGGACGACGTGAGAGGCCGGCACCAGCTGAACTTCTTTTTTCAGCATCGGAAGTATTTCTTCCAAAATGCGGAGAGTCGTTTTCGAGGGGTGGGCGATACCAATCGCCTCGCCGTTTTTCCGGGCGATCTGAATCAGCTCTTTGATCCGCAATCGAATCAAATCAGGGTCGTGAACGTGATCGATAAAAACGTCGCGTTCGGCGAACGGCAGCTGAAACAAACGGGCGGACGGGCGACCGACGGTTTCGGCGGTGGAGCGGCTGTCGATGAAATACAGCCCCTCTTGCTTCAGAACGGAAAAGACCTGATAAAGGCGCGTGGACTCGGTGGTTAGCTTCGAACCCATGTGGTTGTTGACGCCCTTGATACCGGGAACATCGGACAGGTCTTTTCTCAACTCTTCGGTGAGGTCATCCGCCGACATGGATGACAGCAAGGCCCCCGGACCGGGGTCGATCGATGGATACTCAAGCGGCTCCATAGGCAGGTGGAGCATCACCTCACCCCCCTTTTTCAAGATGGTAGCGGCAATCAATCGCGTGTGGGGAGCCTGGGGCAGCACTGAAAATGTCAGTCCGGTGTCCAAATCAAGGAAACGTTGGGCTATCCGCCGGTCGTACCCCAGATCGTCGATGATAATGGCGACTTTCGGCAGGGCTTCTGCCGGCGGCTTCGGTTTCGGCAGCGGTACAGCGGGAGGGCGGTCTTTTTTGGGGAAAACCTCGAATGGCCGTATGCCGGCAGTCGGTTGGGGTGCCATTTTGCCCGGCGGCGGCAGTCGCTTTATCGATGGCCGGGTTTTAATGAGAATGTAATGGGTGAGAAGACCGGCGGCCACGACGAGCAGAACCAAAACCGTCAGAGCGGTTAGAATTTTTAACAGGATGAGGTCGGAAGAAAACCGCTTGCGCGATTTTTTTCGCCGTCCCTTTTTACGGCTTTTGCTGCGGGCAGGCTTTTTTTTTGTCAATGTCAGTGAGCCACTTATAGATTACCCGTAAACGGCCCTTTTCCGCAATCTGGGCGTCTTTGATTATCTTGATCTTGCGGAAAAAGGCCCATTAGCGGGACGGAAACCACGTCAATTCCGATCGAAACCGGCAACCGGCGGTTATCCCTTCAGGTTTTTAAAGACATCGTAGCCGATCAAAATCTCCAGCGCGCGCTGCACCTGATAGTCGCGCTGCAGTTTTTCCGCGGTCAACGGTCCGTGCCGCAGTTCGAGTTCCTGCTGCTGAGGAGATTTTTTCTTTTTCTGATCTGGCTTCGAAGGCGGGTTGTTCTCATCTTCCGGAGCGGCCTCCAGATGATTTTTAAGATCGCTCTCCTTCAGATGGCCGTCATCCGAACTCTTGAGATCCTCTTCGTCCACGATCCTTTTTCTCACCACAATGTCCGGTTCGATGCCCTTGGCCTGGATGGAACGACCGCTCGGCGTGTAATAGCGCGCGATGGTCAACTTAAGGCCGTAGCCGTCACGCAGCTGTTCGACGGTTTGAACCGAGCCCTTGCCGAAGGAAGTCGTGCCGAGCACCAGCGCTCGGTGGTTATCCTGGAGCGCCCCCACGACAATTTCGGAGGCACTGGCACTGCCGCCGTTGATCAGGGCGACAATTGGGTAGGTTCGCTTGACGTCATTGGAATGGGCTTTGAATTCCTTGTTGTTTCGCGGCAATCGTCCCTTGATCGTCAGGATCAACCCATTATCGAGGAACATGTCCGAGACCTTGATCGCCTGGTCCAGGAGTCCGCCGCCGTTGTCACGGAAATCGAGCACGAGGCCTTTGAGGGGTTCGGGACCGGATTCCAGCTTCTTCAGCGCTTTTTCCAGGTCCTCGATCGTATTGCTGTTGAAGTTGGTGATCCGGATGAACCCGTAGCCGGGTTTCAACAGACTGGCGTGGACGCTTTCGATCGGAATCACGTCCCGCACCAGTTCAAAGTCTATCGGATCGGTGGAGCCTTCACGTAAAATGGTGACCTTCACCGGTGTTCCTTTCGGTCCGCGCATCAGGGTGACGGCCTCGCGCAGTTCACTGACCGGTTTGTCATCGACCTTGATGATGCGGTCAAAGGGCTGGATTCCGGCCTTGTAGGCCGGTGTTCCCTCGATGGGCGAAATGACCGTTACGAGACCGTCCCGCATGGTGATGTGAATACCGATGCCCGAAAACTCGCCTTTGGTGTCGATGCTCAGGTCTTCGAAAGCATCCGGCGGCAGCAGGGCGGAGTGCGGATCGAGGCCGCGTACCATGCCCTGTATGGCTTTTTCGATGAGGTCCTTCGAATTGACCTCGTCAACATAGTTTTTTTGAACAATTTCGATTACCTCGGTAAAAAGCTTGAGCCCCTTGTAGGTTTCTTCACTGTCGGCTGAAAGCTGGCTGTCGAAACCGGTTCCGACGGTCCAGAAGATCACCGACGCGATCACCGCCAGCCAAAGCCGTACATGCCGTTTTTTCTTGGGTGTCATTCAGCAACTCCTTATCAATAATCTATCCGTTGACGATCCATTCCATAGGATCCAGCGGTTTTCCGTGATGGCGCACCTCGAAATGGAGAATCGGCCCGTCCATCGACGCTGTATCACCGATCGTGGCGATGTCTTCGCCGGTGTTGACATGATATCCCTTTTGTTTGAAGAGCTCTTCCAGGTGGGCATAGACGGTGTAGTAGCCGTCTCCGTGATCGATGATGACCATGTTGCCGTAGCCTTTGAACCAGTCGGCAAACAGGACCCGCCCGGCAAACACGGCTTGGATGACCGCGCCCTTCTGGGCTTGAATGTCGATACCGCTGCGAAAGACGCTGACGTTGAATTTGGTGTCTTTCTGAGGGCCGAAAAAACAAATTATTTTACCGCTGATAGGCATCTTTAGCAAGCCCTTAAAATCGGAAAATGAATCGAGTTGACCCGTCGCGTTCCGGGGGTCCGGCTGGGCAACCATTTTTTCAACGGTCTGGTCCAAGGTCTTCGCAGCAGCCTTCATGGACGCGATGGCGGCGAGTTGCAGCGATTTTTCGGACCGGATCCGCGTCAAAACCCGCGAGCGCTCAGTTCGATTGCGGGACAGCGTCGCGATTTGTGCATCGATGTCGACTTCGAGGCGCTTTTTTTGAGCTTGCTGGGCATCCAGTTGATCAAGGATTTCCTTGAGTCTCACCTTTTCCTCCAGCAGACTTTGGCGAACCTGCTCATCATGGGCCAGAATCCGCTCCAGGTATTTCTTGCGCTTGATCATCTCGAAGATGGAACCGGACGAGGCCAGCACGGGAATGGTTCCGTTGAGATTGAGTTTGTAAAGCGCGGCCAGCCGTTTTGCGGCGTAAGCCTCATTTGCATCGACGCTGGCGACTAATTGTTTGTAGCGTTCCCGGCTGGCCTGGATTTGGTCTTCCAGGTCACCGAGTTCGTCCCGGTTGGCTTTGACGCGTCGACGGGCGCGGTCAATGGCGTAGTCCAATTCGCCGAGGTTGCTCAAAACCGCGGCCTCTCGATCCGTGACGGTTTGGAAACGAGCCTGGGTTTCTTCGATTTTGCGTTTCAGGTCTCTTGACTCCCGGCGATAATCCTGGAGTTGCTGCGCAGAGGCAGATTCGGTCGGTTGGGCCTTCTGGCCGGCGGCCGCTTCCGACACCTGCACATAGTCGCTGCTGTTTTTAATATAGCCGACCCGGCCGGCATGGCGGACCTTGAGCCAGCCGTCAAGGTGTTCTTCGATGTCGACCGCGGTCCCTTTCTTGAGCTGCATAATCGGCGGTTGCCGGGTTCCGGGTTCGGGCCGCAGGTTTAGATTTTCGACGCTGACGACACCGATTTCGGCGGCCTGCAGTGCCAGTGCCGTCAGCAGTACGGATACAATTGCTAAAAGGCAACGTGATAAAATGCCGAGGCGGCAAGTCGGCGCCGTATTTACTTGTGGCATACCCGGTTCCTATTTAAAAAATTGTTTTAGAGACGCAAAGCATCCCAGCCAGCCCACCATCATGCTGGCCAACACCATTGCGACAAGCATTCTGGTCGGCA
>Ga0316580_10000359_pt1 | contig 10091 bp, 9 predicted proteins | sample S0NA_2_FD_204519 | JGI IMG/M metagenome (GOLD analysis project Ga0316580, IMG submission 204519) | Rhizosphere microbial communities from salt marsh grasses in Alabama, United States - S0-2_160517rDrB | ecosystem: Host-associated > Plants > Roots > Rhizosphere | place: USA: Alabama | collected... | reverse complement strand
CTTTACCCAAAAGGGCATAGACGTTATTCTTCTCTCTTCCTATAATTTTATCCAGAAGTTCTATGGACTCTTCATTTCGCCCCATGTCGGTCAGGCAGTAGGCTTTCATCTGCATGGCCGTTAAATCTTCCGGGTCGCCCACAAGTTTCTTGTCACAGCAATAGACCGCCTCTTCCAGAAGTCCCTTTTGAACGAGATGGGGAGCTAAATCCATCCATGAAATGTCACCCTCGATTTCAAGGACTTTTGCGATGATGCTTTCGTAAGCCACTTCCACGACCCTTTTCCCGGCCGCAACCACAGGTACGCCATGGCCGGGCAGAATATTTTCAATATCTCTTTTGAGCAATTCTTTAACGCTGAAAAGGTAGTGGTCCAGCCGGCCTCCGGCACTATTATCGACATCGGCTATACCGTAAGGTAATACCGTATCTCCGCTAAAGACTGTTTTAGTTGCAGTGTGATAAAGCGATATGCCGTCTATGGTGTGCCCGGGCGTAGAAATCACTTCCCATTCAGAACCGCCAAGATTAAGCGTTTCCCCTCCCTTCACCAGGGTGACACGGCATTCTAAGCTTTCAAGCACTTTCTTTAGTCCTTCCGGACCCGATTCGTGAAATATCAACTCAAAGCCACCGCTTTCAGTGATCTCCGGATAAGCGTTTAAAAGTTCCAACGCACCCATGGCATGATCACGATGACCATGTGTCAAAACGATCTTTTTAATATCCTTCGGATTATAGTTGAGTTTGAAAAGCTCCATGAATCCGGTGTAGTCGTTTCCAGGATCAATGATGGTAAGATAGTCTCCCTTTAACACATATATGTTACTGGAAAAATCATATCCCATCAAAAAAAGCATATTTTCAAAAATCGGACCTGTTTTTTTATAAGTTTCTGCTTTATTAAAAATTTCATCAACCGTTATCCAGCCCGGATGTTTTGGCTGGTCTTCCACGGAAGGGTACTGTTGCTCTAATGCCTTGACTGCGTCTTCCATTTCTTTTTCTTTAGTTTTTTTAGCTTCTTCGGTCATTTTATTCCCTTTGTAATCCCTTCTAATTATTAACAGTTAATTAATAGCAACTTTGACAACCGACTTCTGAATAATATATAAAGTCTGAAATGACAAGCCAAATTTTCGGGCAAAATGGCAAAAAAATCCCCCTATCCGGAAAAACCGAAGAGGGGGATTTTGAATTTTTTCGCTTCTCCTCTCCTTTATCAGCAAAGGCTCAGGGGAAGACGGTTTTATTGTTATTTAAGTGGCAGGAGGAATATAATCGATGGTAAAATCCAGATTCATCATATCCTCAGGCCACATCTTTACGCTCGTCACATCCTTGCCGGGCCAAACTTCCTGGTCGTTGATTTTATTAATGATCAACTCCAGGAAATGGAATTCTGTGAGTTCAAATTTAACGATGATTTTAGGCGGAAGTAAAACCGCAAGGCCGGACTCCTTGGACATATCCCACTCAAAGTCTTCATTGGGCTCGTGAGTCATTTCTCCTGTGTGTCCCTTATAAACCTTGAGCAGCTTACCGGAAATCTTGTCGTTTGGTTTTACCTTATATTCCTCGTAGATCTCGTCTGATATGTGCCACCACAGACCTCTAAACCCGGTTACAACGTATCCCTTGACGAGCATGGGGTCAAACCCGCAAACACCCACGCGACATAATTCAGGCATACTCTTTTCTCCTTTTGGTTTAATCTTGGCATAAACCAACAAATTTCAAATCAGCCTATGCCCAGATCCCTTTTTGAGGTTGTTTGGTCTCCGTTTCCTTGATATTAATCAGGTCACGAAGCTCATTTATCTGGCTGTAGCAAGATTCCATGAACTCGTTATGTTCAAACAGACTCAAATGGCTGGTCTCGTGCAACCTCCGGATCAAAGGGGAAACATACGTAGAAATCTCTTCCGAGAACTCTTGAATCAAGTAGTCGTTCCCTCCATCCGAAGTTGCCCATTCAAGATAATTCTTTTGCCATCTGAGCACCATCTCTTTGATGGTATCGAGTTCCTTTTTTACGTTTTCCTTCATATTACTTTTTCTTCTTTGATTCAAAAGCATAGCATTTTTTGACCACGTTAAAATCCGCTACGCACCAATAATGGGGAAAATGAATCTTCTTGCACCAGCCAATAATATCCGCCGGAGGAAAACTGGAACCCTCGATCACTGGTTTCAGATGAAGACAGTCCCAGCATATATGGTCGGACTGTTTAGCCGGCTTCAGGCATATATCCAGAAATTCTTGAGGTGTCAACTCTTCAGTCATAAGACACTCCTTTCTTTCATTAGCGTTCGATTTACCAGTCCTTTACTTCGCCATTTTTGATCTTCTTTTGATATTCTTCGTAAAGATCCGGAGACAGTTTTTTAATGTCCCAGTTGAAACCGAAGCTTCCAGCGATGCCAGCGCTCGGCGGTTGAGGACGATGGCCTCTGACCGGTCTGCCCCGTATGCTGAACTTAACCATATCCGGAACACCCAGGTAGATATCTCTGGGCAGGCACTCAAAAGGCCGGGTCCTGCCTTCAATACCCGCTCCATAAAATCTGTAGCCTTCCAAGGGTTTGTCCGCATACAGCGGGCTGGTGTCAGGCTTTTCTCCAGGCCTGTCTTCCGGTCCCTTGTACATCTTGCCCTGGATCATGTGGATATAGTAAACGGCCCCACATTCGGCACAGTTTATCGTGCCTTCCCAGTTCCAAAAACAATATGGATCCAGGTAATTAATGGTGTTACAGGGCTTTCCCTCAAAATCTTTTTTACACCAGATTATATCACACACAGTTCACACCTCCTTTTATATCCAGGCCTTTTCATACCACTCTTCAATCTTGCTGGTTGGATAACCGAGCAGCTCGTGGTAGATTTTGACGTTGTCGGCACCCACCGGCCGCCAGATCCAGAAGAGTCTCCTGGGAGTCTTAGCCATCAATCCGGCACTGTAACTGCCGTGCTGCAGTACATCGCCAAAGATAGGATCGTCCATCCACCTGACGGTGCCGCGCATCCTCCAGTGCTCGTTTTCGTAATATTCTCTGTCGTTGCACACCGGCTCAGCCAGCAATCCAGCATCCTGACAGATCTTTACAACCTCTCCCCTGGATTTATCTTCGGCCCATTTTTCCAAAGCCGCGTAAATTTCGATCTGAGCCTCGGCCTCGACCCGCTCCTTATGAGACTTGTACTTGTCGTACAGGTCGTTCATGCCGGTAATTTTGCACAGCTCTTTCCAGTCTTCATCCTGGAACGCAGAGATCATCGCATACCGGGCTTCAAGCTTGTCCTGCGGGTTTTTGGCATCCGGGTAATCGGACTTGCCGCACAGAATGATGCCGTGGGCGCAAAGCTGGGTGTCCCAGTTGCCCCAGCGCTGGCGGACAATGCCAAACCTGCCGTAAAGCGGTGCGGCGTAGCCCAGGCACCGGGTAGCCGCCTGAACCTGGGAGAATTCGATCATGGTCCCCAGGCCGGTCTTGCGGCGCCAGTGAAGAGCCGCCAGAATCCCGAAGGTGATCTGGGTGCCGGAATACCAGTCAATGCACCAGTTGGAGTGTTTGGTGGCGTGGCCGCCCACATACTCGTGGAAACCGGTGACCGACGCAAGGCCTGCGTGGGCCTGGCCCAGAATGTCGTAAGAACCTCCGAAACACTTGGGACCGTAACCAAAGCCACCGCCCCACACATAGATAAACCTGGGATTCATCTCCTGGACATAACGATAGGACTGTTTCCACCGGTCAAAGGTGCCCGGACGATAGCATTCGGTGAGCCCGTCGGACATTCTCACCAGCGAGTAGAAAGCTTCCTTCATCTCGGGCAGATGGTAGTCCATTGAGATGTGATACTCATTTGGATTTGCATTCAGATATCCCATACCAGTACCGGTCATGGGTCTGGAGTCATGCAACGGATAGAGATACGTTTCATTGAACGGCGCGCAGTGCCTCATGGGGTCGCCCATCCTCGGCATCTCAACTTTGATAACCTCGGCTCCCATTTCTGCCAGGTTGGAAACCGAATGGGGCGTGAAGATATACATGGTAGTACTCATCCACCGGATGCCCTTGAGCGCCTGAGGTTTTGAGAACTCATTGCCCGGATCGAACTGTGCCTTACAGTATTCCTCGTAAGGCATTTTCATCTCTTCAAGCTCTTCCTTGCTCTTGGGGCCTGGCAGATCCTCAATTCTAGTTACACGTGGGTCTTTAGCCATTACATCACCCCCTTTTCAATATATTCGTTGACTTGAGTTTGCCCAATACCACACCATTTCTGTAATACCTCGTAGTTGTCATATCCGGTGGGCCTGCCCAGGACTTTGGTCCGGTGAGGCGTAGCCACCTGATAGGCGTTCGGAGATACGGAGAACAATATGGTGCCGTAATGATCGGTGTCAATGGTGCACACCCAGGGACGGTATACGAAGTGCGGAAACTCGGAGACCTCGTCAATGAACAGCACCGGTCCGGCCGCAATCTCGTACTCGAGGAGCTTCTGCTCGGCCTCGATCCTGTTGATGTCCCTCAGCCAACGGGTCGTCAGTGTATAGGTTTTGACCAGCATGTTGAGCGCGTTACGGCCGCCCATTTCCTTAAGAATGGGGTCTTCGTGGATGAGCCTTCCGAACTGCGGAAAGTCCCGCTCAATACACATGCCGATGCGGTACCAGAGCCTGTCGGTCTGGCCGCCGATCATCATATATCCGTCACGGCAGGGATTCCACTCATACTGGTTCAAGTTGGGGTCCCAAGCGCCGGTCCGGGCCTTGATGCTGGCGTTAAATCCGTACCAGCTGATGTCAAAGTCAAGGATGTCATTCTGGGTTTCAGCGCCGGACACCTCGCAGAACTGACCTTCGCCACTCATCTCATCTCTCCAATACAGGGCTGCCAGGAGGGTGTTGGCCCCCTGCTCACCGGCCACAAAATCGGAAAACCAGACACCCGACCGGGTGGGATCGCCTCCCTTGCCTCTGGGAAGCTGGTCCTGAGGAAAGCCCGTGTTGTGGATAAACGCGTTGGCACAGCCGCCGAAAGGCTCAAGGGTCCACTGACCGAACTTGGACAGTTTGTCCTTATAGGGCCCCCAAGTGCCGCGCACGGAGATGTTCAGATAGACCAGCCTCGGCATTTCTTCGCAGAGCTGTCGGTAACCAAGACCGATGCTGTCCATGTAACCCGGAGGCATCTCATCGATGACGCCGTCGGCCTGGCTGCAAAGGGTCTTGTAAATCGCCCGGCCTTCTTCGGTTTCGAGATTGATGGTAACGGATTTTTGTCCCCTCATCTCGTGAATAAAGTCAAGACCGGTTTTTTCGCCGGTAATCCTGCTCTCGAGCATGTATTCTTCCCGGCCAAAGGGGGTCAGGTTTCTCAAGGGATCGCCCCCTGGCGGCTCCACATTGATGACCTCGGCCCCGGCTTCACAAAGCAGTCCGCCACAGAACTTGTTGCTCAGCCTCCACTGGCCTACACAGACAAACTTGAACCCCTGAAGGGCCTCGGGTTTGCCCCAGCAATACTCATACCTGAGATTGTCCTCACACCACTTGCCGAAATCCTCCGCCTTGCGCTTGGCATATGTTTTCTCCATTACTTCTTCAAACGAAGGCGCTGGCGTGACCGGCCATGGTCTGATGTCTGGATGCATCAGGTCGAGTGTGTCGGCCCTGCTGTTTATTTCAACATCTCTTTTTTCTGCCATATTTTACCTCCAAAAAGTAGTTGATAATCCACTTAAGAGTCGATCTAAAGTCCTTTTTCAGTTTTAGAGGAGCGGCAATGATTCCCCCTCACTGATGCCTATCACCTCCTTTCCAGTTGCAATTCGGCCCGGATCATCGCTGAGGCTAAAACGACCTTTTTATGTCGATAGATTGTGATCGCCCCTGCGGTCGAGCGTATTCTTTATTAATGATCCTTTTCGGTCGTTTTCCTTTACGCTTTTTAGAAAGCGTAAAAATCTAACATCACCTCCTTTGGGTAATAAAATGAAAATCAATTTAAAAAGATAGTGCTGAAAAAAAATGAACCAACATCATGTATGTCAGTTTGGAACAAGTACTGAAAAAAGTGAACTCTGTTATGTTTGAATTATATTCAGTGAATTTGTTAGGGTTGAGTTGTCTGTAAAATCAAAAATTGAATTTGATTCAGCGTATCGCTTTTTTTAAAATTGTTTAAAAATTTTGTCAAGAGTAAAAAATGAATTGTATTCAAAAAATTCTAAAAACTTTTGCTTTAGCATTGAATGACAAGGGGTTATACGTTTTCTTCCCAATAACACACCATGACTAAAGGAAGAAAAAAAAGATATGTTTAAATGTTTTTTTAAATAGCGCTTTATGCCACATAACATACAAGATGTAGATTAAAAGATATCTCGGAATACTTTATACTGTATAAATTATCTATAAACACGCACCGCCAAACATTACTTTCTCCTCCGGTTTCGTACCTACACAAAAGTACTTTAAAAACGAATGCTTTTTTACCTTGCAATTTATTTATGGATATTTTATACGCAACTGTTTGATAGCGTTTCCAAACGGTACTTATTCGGTTTTTAGATAGCTGTAAGGCTTATGAAAAATCTTTCAATCGATCTTATAACATTGTTTCGGAAAGGAGGTGAATTTTAAAATATTGGTCAGGGGCATATGCCCGAACGTCTGCCGTGTTGTAATTTAACAACAATCAATTTCATGTATTTTAAACTAAAATTTGCAGGCTGAAAAAGGGATATCCCCTCGGCTGTTAAGAAAATAGGCACAGGTTACACTAATCAAAAAATAAAATTAGGGAGGTTTATGCTATGGGTAAAATACCGGAAAAAATGCTGCCACCGAAAGATACGTGGCCGGAATATGTGGTTCCAGAAGAGTTTGCGGATACACCGGATGAATTGAATCTTGCCGACTTTTTGCTCGACCGCCACGTTCGAGAAGGCAGAGGCGATAACGTGGCCATTAAGTTCATGGACCAGACCGTCAGCTACGCCCAGCTCCAGGAAATGGTCAACAAGTTCGGCAACAGCCTTAAAGATGTCGGCGTTGAACCCCAGGATCGAGTGGGGATTCGTCTGGTGAATTCCATTCAGGCCCTGGTGGCCATTTTTGCCATTGAAAAAATCGGCGCCATTCCTGTTCCAACGTCACCGCTGTGGTCCGGTGAAGAGGTCGCATTTGTGGCCAACAATGCTGAAATGAAACTTTTTATTGTCAATGCCCCACTCATGCCTCCGGTTGAGGTTGCCAAACCCAATTTTGAGTTCGGCACCAAAGTCATCACCATCGGCGGGAATGCAGACGAGGTAAAAGCTGCCGGCAATATGGTCTATGAAGAAATGCTGGCAGCCGGTTCTGCTGATCTGGAAGCCACCATGCTCAAAGGTGACGACATCGGCATTATGCTCTACACTTCAGGCACCACCGGCATGCCAAAGGGCTGTGTTCACTTTGTCAAACCGATTGTCATAGAGACAAAATTGGTCAACAAACATGTATACAAAATGAAGCCCGGCGATTGTCTGGGCGGCGCCGCCCCGGTTTCCTTTGCCGCAGGGTTCGGCACCTTTACGTTGATGCCTTTTGAAGGCGGTGCAGCCATATCTCTGATTCCAAAATTCACTCCACCGGATATGTTGGACCTGATTCAGAAACACAAAATCACTATTCTCACCGGTCTGCCCACCGGCTACCGCGCTATGATGAAGTTCCCCAAATTCAAGGATTACGACACCAGCTCAATTCGTCTTTACACCTCCGGCGGCGATGCTTTGGGTTCCGAGACCCTGTCTGCTTGGAAAAAACTGACCGGCCTGCCCATCTGGGAAGGTCTGGGCGGCACTGAAATGTTGCATCTGGTGACCTCCAACACCATGAACCCCGAGCCCATGCCCGACTCCATCGGTAAAGCGCTTCCCGGTGTAAAGTGTAAGGTCGTCGATCCTGAATGGAATGACTGTGAGCCGGATCAAGTCGGCAGCATGGTTATCAAGGGCCCCTCGGGAAGTCTGTACTGGAAACCTTACGAGAATGATGATAAACTTCTCAAATCCCAGAAAAAAGGTGTGGTCAACGGCTGGAACCAGATGGGTGATGCGGTCTTCATGAAAGCAGACGGCAACATTTTCTTTGTATCCCGCGAAGACGACATGATCAAGAGTTCAGGTTATCGTATCGGCCCTGCTGAGGTTGAAGAAGCCATTGAAAAACATCCGGCCGTTGCTGAAGCCGGTGTTGTGGGTGTTCCGGATCCTGAAAAAGGACAGATCACCAAAGCCTTTGTAGTATTGAAAGAAGGAAATGAAGGCAGTGATGAATTCTTCGAAGAGCTCAAAGAATTCTTGAAGGAACACATTGCCATTTACAAACTTCCTAGAGCCATCGAATACAGGACGGAACTGCCGCGCACACCCACCGGCAAGCTTCTGAGACGTCATCTGCGTCCACCCAAATAAGAGGGCATTGAGAGAACGCTATATTCAAAATACCTCCCCTTACTCCTTACGGGGTGGGGGGGTGGTAATACTTTATTATTACTGATCAAAAGGAGGACGAAAATGTCTGGAGTTTTTGCAGCGACAAAAATTGCAAAGGATATTGTTTGCAGACAATGTCTTACCATGGAGGAGATGGTTACGGCCCAAAGGGGGATCACCGACCCGGTATCAAATGAAGAAGTGGAGGAAAAAGAAATTATCTGTGCCCGGTGCGGTAAGAAAATCGAGCCTTTCAAACCCTTTTAATATAACAAACCGGATGCTGATTGTAAAAAACCCCCCTCACTCCGAAGAGTGAGGGGGGTTTTTATTTGTGCAACATCTTACCTCAAAATAAGGGATATTCTTAAAGTAATAAATCTCTTTACATGCTTATTTTTTTGCCATAAACATTGAAATGGATTTTCTTAAGATCGTTATGCGTAATTTGTATCTAATAGGTACCACAATCTGCACCGAATGGAGATAATTGGCACTCAATGGAGGAAAAACCATGAATGAAAAAGCATCTGTATCATTGAAAACGGTGGATCATGTTGAAATTACAACACTTATCGATAATTATGTAGATGTTTTGCTGCCAAGCACCGATGTAATAAAACGCCCCCCTTTATCAATAGAAGGTAAAGTTAAAGCAGACACTTTTCTGGCAGAACACGGCCTTTCTTTGTTTATTACGGTTTATAAAGGGGAACATAAACATTCCATCCTTATGGACACAGGATACACTAAAGTCGGCGTTCTGCATAATATGGAACAACTGGGGTTGAACATTGAAGATATAGAGGCCATTGTCCTCAGTCACGGACATATGGATCACACAGGCTCCCTTAATGACATTTTAAATAAAATTCCCGGGCGTATTCCTCTTGTGGTTCATCCAGGCGCTTTTCAATATCCCCGCTATACCCGCCAGCCTGATGGATCAAAAAACATTTGGCCACGAACCCTGGCAAAAGATGAGTTGGAAAAGAAAAATGTTGACCTCATAGAAAGTGAAACGCCAACTCTTATTATAAATGATATGATTATGGTCACCGGTGAAGTGGAAAGAACCACCCCTTTTGAAAAAGGAATGCCCAATGCCCTCATGGAAAAAGACGGGGAACTCATTCATGATCCGATTATCGACGACCAAGCCATTGTCATAAAACTCAAGGGAAAAGGACTGGTGGTGGTTTCAGGCTGTTCCCATGCCGGTATCGTCAACACATTGATGTTTGGCCAAAAAACCACCGGAGAGCAGAAAATTCATGCTGTTTTAGGGGGATTTCACCTGTCCGGCCCGTTTTTCGAAAAATTCCATGACCCAACTTTTGATGCATTGAATAAAATAGCCCCCGATGTGCTGATGCCTATGCACTGCACCGGCTGGAAAGCGATACAGCGGTTTCAAAAAGAATTTCCCGAAAGCTTTATACTCAACAGTGTCGGATCAAAATTGATGCTGTCCTAGATCAGGGATCGGGGGTTAGAGGTCAGGAATCGGGGATCAGGGGACAGAGTTAAGGATGTTTCCATCAAATTAATTTGAAAAACAATGTCTTATGGTATTTGTAATTTAA
>Ga0316580_10000358_pt1 | contig 10102 bp, 10 predicted proteins | sample S0NA_2_FD_204519 | JGI IMG/M metagenome (GOLD analysis project Ga0316580, IMG submission 204519) | Rhizosphere microbial communities from salt marsh grasses in Alabama, United States - S0-2_160517rDrB | ecosystem: Host-associated > Plants > Roots > Rhizosphere | place: USA: Alabama | collected... | reverse complement strand
CGCGAGGGCGGCACCCGTGGTGGTCTTCCCCGACCCCGGGGGCCCGACGAGCACGACGCGTGGCATCAGTCCTCCCACGTCCGCATCGACTCCGGGACGGCGTCGAGGTAGGCACGGTGGTTGCGCGCCGTCTCGGCGACCGAGTCCCCGCCGAACTTCTCCAGGCAGGCCTCGGCGAGGACGAGCGCGACCATCGCCTCCGCGACCACCCCCGCCGCGGGCACCGCGCACACGTCGGAGCGCTGGTGGATGGCGCGTGCCGGCTCGTCGGACGCGACGTCGACGGTCTCGAGCGCACGCGGCACCGTGGAGATCGGCTTCATCGCAGCCCGAACGCGCAGCACACCGCCCACCGACATCCCGCCCTCGGTGCCGCCGGCCCGGACGGTGCGCCGGCGGATGACCCCGGAGCCGTCGCGGGTCATCTCGTCGTGCGCCTGCGAGCCGCGTCGGGCCGCCGTGCGGAAGCCGTCCCCGACCTCGACCCCCTTGATCGCCTGGATGCCCATGAGCGCGCCGGCGAGCCGGGAGTCCAGCCGACGGTCCCAGTGCACGTGCGAACCGAGCCCGGGGGGCAGGCCCTCCGCGACGACCTCGACCACCCCGCCCAGGGTGTCGCCGTCCTTGTGGGCGGCGTCGACCTCGGCGACCATCGCGGCCGAGGCCCCCGCATCGAGCGCCCGCACGGGGTCGGCGTCGAGGGCGGCGACGTCGTCGGCGGTGGGCACGGGCGCGTCGTCGGGAGCCGTGACGCCGCCGATCGCGACGGTGTGCGAGACGAGCCGGATGCCGTACGCCTGCTCGAGGAAGCGGGCGGCGACTGCGCCCAGGGCGACCCGGGCCGCGGTCTCGCGGGCCGACGCACGCTCGAGCACCGGCCGGGCGTCGTCGAAGGCGTACTTCTGCATCCCGACGAGGTCGGCGTGACCCGGCCGTGGACGGGTCAGCGGCCGGTTGCGCGCCAGTTCCCTCTCGGCGTTGGCGTCGTCGGCCGCTGCGTACTCGGCCTCCGGCACCGGGTCCGGGCTCATCACGGTGCGCCACTTCGGCCACTCGCTGTTGCCGATGCGGACGGCCACGGGCGACCCGAGGGTGCGGCCGAGCCGGACGCCGCCGAGGATCTCGACCTCGTCCTGCTCGAACTTCTGGCGCGCCCCGCGCCCGTACCCGAGCCGGCGGCGGGCCAGCGCGGCCGCGATGTCGGCGCTGGACACCTCGACCCCTGCAGGCAGGCCGTCGATCGTCGCGACGAGGGCGGGCCCGTGCGACTCCCCGGCGGTCAGCCAGCGCAGCATGCCCCGAATCCTTCCACGGCGCCGTCAGCCCCCCGTCAGCGCGGCCACGATCTGGTCCGTGAGGCCGATGGCGACCCACGCGCCGAGACACATCGCCGGCCCGTACGCGATGTGGGTCTTGCGGCCGGCTCGCCCGAGGACGAGCAGCACGACGGCGACCACCCCACCGATGAGGAAGCCGGCCGCCATCCCCAACACGAGGTGCCCGGGGCCGAGCCAGCCGAGCACCGCCCCGATGAGCGGCGCGAGCCGCACGTCCCCGCCGCCGACGCCGCCGCCCGGGAGCAGTGACAGCAGCAGGTAGAAGCCACCCATCACGGCCAGCCCGAGGAGCGCGCCCCGCCACCGCTGGTCGCCCGTCGCGAGGCTCGCCACGACGAGCAGGACGGCGGTCCAGGCCGCGGTCGGCACGACCATCCCCACGGGGAGCCGGTGCACGTCGAGGTCGATCCAGGTCAGCCCGGTCGTGAGCCAGGCGAAGAGCAGAAAGACCGGGAGCGCGGCCCAGCCGCCGAGGTCGCCGACCGACCACGCGGCCACGCCGGCGAGCACCCCGGTGAGCGGGCCGGTCCACCACGGGGAGCCGGGCGGGTGCACCGCCTCGTCCTCGGGGATGCGGTACCCGCCGGTGGCCAGCTCGCGGCCGGTCAGGTGGCCGACGACGCCCATGACGAGGGCGGCGGCGAGCACGGGCAGCCAGGTCACGACTCCCCCAGCGCCGCCCGCCCTGCTGCGAGCATCGCCTCGACCGGGGCGGGGAGGCCGGTGAACAGCCGGAACTGCTCGGCGGCCTGGTGCACGAGCATGTCGAGCCCGGACACCACGGTCATCCCGGCAGCGGCGGCGGCCCGGGCCACCGGCGTGGGCCAGTCGGCGTAGACGACGTCGAGGAGCACGCCCGGGTGCTCGGGGGGCACCGTGGCCGCCACCGCCTCACCACCGGCGGGCGGCACCGTGGAGACGACGACGTCGTCCCGGTGGGTGTGCCAGGCGTCGACCCCCGCGACCGAGCCGCTGCGGATGCCGATCCCGAGGTCGACCGCCCAGGCCAGCAGGTCGGCGGCCCTCCCGGTGTCACGGGCCCGCACGGTGAGCGTGGTGACCCCCAGCCCCGCCAGCGCGAGCACCGCCGAGCGCGCCGTGGCACCCGCACCGAGGACGAGCGCGCGCTCCGGCGTGCCCGGCAGGTGCGGGCGAAGCGCCTCGGCGACCCCGGCGACGTCGGTGTTCGTCGCGTCCCACCCGCCGTCGGGTCGGCGCACCAGCGTGTTGGCGGCGGCGGCCCGGCGGGCGACGTCCGAGACGTCGCGGGCGACCTCGAGTGCCACCTCCTTGAGCGGCATCGTCAGCGACAGCCCGCGCCACTCGTCCCCGAGCGCGGCGACGACGGCGGGCAGCTGCTCCGCCGTGACCTCGCGCGCCTCGTACTCCCAGCCCTCCAGCCCGGCCGCGGCATAGCCCGCCCGGTGCAGGGCCGGGGAGAGCGAGTGAGCGACGGGAGAGCCGAGGACCGCCGCCCTCAGCACTGGTCGGCGTTCTCGGAGCACCAGGCCTGGAACTCCTCGACGTTCCGGTTGTGCTCCTCGAGGGTGGTGGCGAACCTGGTCTCCCCGGTGTCGGGGTTGACGGTGACGAAGAAGTACCAGTCGCCCGGCTCCGGGTCGGCGGCCGCCTCGATCGAGGCGGCGCCCGGGTTCCCGATGGGGCCGGGCGGCAGGCCGGTCACCTTGTACGTGTTGTACGGGCTGTCGGACGCCCGCTGCTCGTCGGTGGTGCCGGCCTTGCCGCGCTGCTGCACGGCGTAGTGCACCGTCGAGTCCATCTGGAGCAGCCCGTAGCTGGGCGGGCCCGAGTCGAGGCGGTTGAGGACGACGCGGGCCACCTTGGCGCGGTCCGCGTCACCGCTGACCTCCCCCTCGACGATCGAGGCGATGATGAGCGTCTGCTCCCAGTCGTCCTCGGCGACCCCGGTGTCCTCGAGCGTCCTCTTCGTGAGCGAGACCATCTGCTCGAGCTGCTCCGCAGCGCTGGAGCTGTCGTTGAACTCGTAGCTCGCGGGGAACAGCCAGCCCTCGACGTCGCCGCCGGCCTGGTCGGGCAGCCCGATGGCCTCGGCGTCCTCCGCGGCCTTCTCGTAGTCCTCGACCGGGATGCCCGTGCCGTCGGACAGGGCGGCGAACACCTCGTCCTTCCACAGGCCTTCGCGGATGGTGATCCGATCGGCGACCCGGTTGGCGGGATCGGTGAGGATGGCGAAGGCGCCGGCGCCGGTCATCTGCTGGCGCATCGTGTACGTGCCCGGCTGGATCGTCGCCGCCGCCTCGGGGTCGCCGGCGGCGGCCCGGAGGTACGCGGTGCGGGTCTTGGTGACGTCGTTGTCGCGCAGGGTGGTGGCGATGTCCTCTCCGGTGTCGCCGGACTGGACGACCACCAGCACCTCACCCTGGCCCGGACCGGGGTAGTCCACCTCGCCGTCGCCGCCGGAGAACAGGCCGGAGACAGCCGGCACGAGCACGCTGTAGGCCGCGTAGACACCGCCCCCGACGAGGGCGAGGAGGAGGGCGAGCACGAGGAGGCGGCGACCACGGCGCGGAGGGCGGCGATGCCGTCGCGTGGCTCCGTGGTGGAGCTCGCGTCGCGTCATGGGCGTCGGCGAGGTCCGTCGCTTCCCGGTGTCGTCACCGAAGATCGTGTCGGTGAAGTCCTGGTGAGTCACGTCCTCGTGCCCTTCGTCCGTGGCTTCCGCCGTCGGCCACCGACCGGCTCCCCGGCCGGTGACCCGGTCGTCCGCTCCGTGTCGAGGGCCGACTGGAGGATGAGCACCGCGGCGGCCTGGTCGACCACCGCACGCTGCCGCCTCCCGGCGACCCCGCTGTCGCGGAGCGAGCGGTGCGCGTCGACCGTGCTCAGGCGCTCGTCAACGAGACGGACCTGGACCGGTGCCACACGCGCCGCCACCACGGAAGCATACGTGCGTGCCCGCCGTGCAGCGGGACCTTCGCCCCCGTCGAGGGACTTCGGCAGCCCCACGACGACGGCGACGGCGTCGTGTGCCGCGACGAGGTCAGCGATCTCCTCGACGTCCGGATCGCCGGCCGCGGGGGGCGCCTCGGGGTCGCGGCGCAGCGTGGCCACGGGGGTCGCGAGGACGCCGTCGGGGTCGCTGGCGGCCACCCCGACCCGCACGGAGCCGACGTCGACCCCGATCCGCACGCCGTGTCCGGGCCGCTGCGCCGTCGCCACCATCAGCCGGCGAGCTCTCCCACGCGCCACTCGACGGCGGCCAGCGCGTCACCGACCTTGGAGGCGTCCTGGCCGCCGCCCTGGGCGATGTCGTCCTTGCCGCCGCCGCCGCCCCCGAGCGCGCCGGCTGCGGCCCGGACGAGCTCGCCGGCCCGGATACCACGCTCGCGGGCGCCCTCGTTCGTGGCCACGACGACCACGGGGCGACCCTTGGCGACACCGGTGACCGCGACCACCGAGGGCCGGTCGTTGCCGAGCCGTCCTCGCAGGTCGAGCACCATCGTGCGGACGTCGCCGGCGTCGGCCGCCCCGGCATCGTGCCCGAGGAAGGTGACACCGCCCACGTCCCGCGCCGAGTCGGTGAGGCTGCCCGCAGCGGCCTGCAGCTGCTCCTTGCGGAGCCGGTCCAGGTCACGCTCGGCGTCCTTGAGGCGGGTCATCAGGCCGGAGACCCGCTCGGGCAGCTCCTCGGGTCGGCCCTTGACGAGCTCGGTGAGCTGCCCGACGATCGCGTGCTCGCGGGCGAGGAAGGAGTAGGCGTCGGTGCCGACGAGCGCCTCGACGCGGCGCACCCCGGAGCCGATCGAGGACTCGCCGAGCAGGGTGACCAGGCCGAGCTGGGTGGTGCGCTCGGCGTGCGTGCCACCGCACAGCTCACGGGCCCACTCGCCGACCGAGACCACGCGCACGGCGTCCCCGTACTTCTCGCCGAAGAGCGCCATCGCCCCGGACTCGACCGCCTCGGCCTGGGTCATGATCTCGGCGTGGACCGCGAGGTCCTCGAGGAGGATCGCGTTGACCCGCTGCTCGACGTCCTTGAGGACGGACGCCGGGACGGCCTGGTGCGCGGTGAAGTCGAACCGGAACCGGCCCGGGGCGTTCTCCGACCCCGCCTGGGTGGCGGTCTCGCCGAGCGCCTCACGGATGGCCTTGTGCACCATGTGCGTCGCCGTGTGGGCCCGGGAGATCGACCGCCGCCGCTGGACGTCGACCTCCGCGTGGGCCGCGTCACCGACCGCGACCTCGCCGGAGAGGACGCTCGCGCGGTGCACGATCAGCCCGCTGATCGGGGACTGGACGTCGCGCACCTGCACGACCGCGCCGCTGTCGAGACGCAGCCGGCCCCCGTCGGCGAGCTGGCCACCGCCCTCCGCGTAGAACGGGGTCCGGTCGAGGACGAGCTCGACGTCGTCACCCTCGCGCGCTACCGGCACGGACTGGCCGGCGACGACCAGCCCGGCCACCCGCGCCTCGGAGACGACCTCCGAGTAGCCGGTGAACTCGACCGCCGTCCCGAGGGCGTCGGCCACCTCCCGGTAGGCCTGGGTGTCCCCGTGCGCCACCTTCTTGGCCTTCGCGTCCGCCTTCGCGCGGTCGCGCTGCTCCTGCATCAGCCGCGCGAACCCCTCGCGGTCCACCTCGAGGCCCTGCTCGGCCGCCATCTCGAGGGTGAGGTCGATGGGGAAGCCGTAGGTGTCGTGGAGCTGGAAGGCCTGCGCGCCCCCGAGCACGGTGCCACCGGACTCCTTGGTCCGGGAGACCGCCGTGTCGAGGATCGTCGTCCCGGCGGCCAGGGTCCGCCGGAACGCCTCCTCCTCGGCGTACGCGATCTGCGAGATGCGTTCCCAGTCGCGCCGGAGCTCGGGGTAGGACTGCGACATCCGCTCCAGCGACACCGGCAGCAGGTGCGGCAGGCAGGGGTCGCCGAAGCCCAGCAGCCGCATCGAGCGCACCGATCGGCGCAGCATCCGGCGCAGCACGTAGCCGCGCCCCTCGTTGCCGGGGGTGACCCCGTCGCCGATGAGCATCAGGGATGACCGGACGTGGTCGGCGACGACCCGGAGCCGGACGTCGTCGGGGTGGCTGCTCTGCGCCGAGTGCCCGGAATGCTCCCCGTAGCGCTTCCCCGTCATCTCGGCGGCCCGCTCCAGCACCGGGTAGACCTCGTCGATCTCGTACATGTTGTCGACGCCCTGGAGGATGGACGCGATCCGCTCCAGGCCCATCCCCGTGTCGATGTTCTTGCGGGGCAGCTCGCCGGCGACGTCGAAGTCCTCCTTGCTGCGCACGGCGGAGAGCTCGAACTCCATGAAGACGAGGTTCCAGAACTCCATGAACCGGTCCTCGTCCACGGCCGGCCCGCCCTCGGGCCCGTACTCGGGGCCCCGGTCGTAGTAGATCTCGGAGCACGGGCCACCCGGACCGGGGACGCCCATGTGCCAGTAGTTGTCGGCCTTGCCCCGTCGCACGATGCGCTCCATCGGGATGCCGGTGAGCTCGTTCCACAGCTCGATGGCCTCGTCGTCCTCCTCGTAGACCGTCGCCCAGAGGCGATCGCCGTCGAGGCCGAAGCCGCCGCGGTCCTGCGGGGTGGTCACGAGCTCCCAGGCGAGGCGGATCGCCCCCTCCTTGAAGTAGTCCCCGAAGGAGAAGTTGCCGTTCATCTGGAAGAACGTGCCGTGGCGGGAGGTGTGGCCCACCTCCTCGATGTCCTGGGTGCGCACGCACTTCTGCACGCTCGTGGCGCGTTCGTACGGCGCGGACTCCTGGCCGAGGAAGTACGGCTTGAACGGGACCATGCCCGCGTTGACGAAGAGCAGGTTGGGGTCGTCGTGGACGAGGGGGACGGACGGGACGATCGTGTGTCCGTTCCGTCCGAAGAAGTCGAGCCAGCGGCGCCGGATCTCAGCGGTCTCCATGAGCAGGTATCGGTCCTCGGGTCGGCGGGCGCGGTGGGCGACATGCTATGCCGCCGCGCGCGGGGGTGGGCGGTCGGAGGAGGGGTGGGACGGGGGCGCTCAGGGCCCCTCGGGAGCTCGACCGTCGTCGGGGTCGGCGGCGTCCGCGGCCGACCGGCCCGTGGGGTCGAGGAGGAGGGCGCGTGCCTCCTCCGGGGAGAGCGACCGGCCCGGGTCGCCGGTCCCGAGGGGGGTCGCGGCGCGGTCGCCGCGCTCGCGGTCCCAGCCGGCCTCGACGTCGAGGTCGGGGACGGTGGCGCCCTCGGCGTGGCGGGGCGCGCGGCCGGTGGCGTCGGTGAGCACCGCCACCTCGACGGCCTCGCGCAGCTCGGCCTCACGCTGGGCGGAGGCCTCGCGGACGGTGCCGACGAACCGGCGGGTGGCAGGCAGGCGCCAGACGACGAGCCCGGCCCCCACGACGACGACGGCGGTCAGGACCGCGGTCCGGGTCCTCATCGTGAGCCCTTGCGCAGGGTCGACACCGCGACCCGCACGCCGTAGCTGAAGGCGGCGACCTTGATCAGCGGCGAGCCGACGGTGGCCGCGAACACCGAGGTCAGCGCGGAGGCGTTGGTCGTCATCGCCCCGACGTTGCTCGTGATGCCGTCGACCCGGGCGAGCTGGTCGTTGGTGAGGCTCACGGTGTCGGTGAGCCCCTTGAGGGTGGGCTGGACGTTCTCGCTGGTCTCGCGCAGCCCGCTCCTGGTCTCGTCGAGGATCCGGCCGGCCTTGCCGACCAGCCCCGCCACCCGGACGACGAGGTAGGCGAACGCGAGCGCGGCGACGAGTCCCGCGATCCCTCCGAGCGTGACCTCCATGGCCCCGACCCTACAGACACCCCGGGGCCGGCGTCCCGGCGGTTTCCGCGGGTCGATGCCCTAGCGGCGGGCCGCTGCCGAGCCCCCACCGCCACCGCCGAGGATGACGAGCAGGCCGAGCACGTAGCCGGCGTCGTACCAGTTGCCCGAGTTCTGCACCTCGTAGATCGAGACGTTGTCGGTGAACAGGGAGACGATGAAGGTCACGGGGAGGATGAACCCGTGCCAGATCCCGAGCCAGAACCCTGCCGGGTCAGGGCCGGTGTCGAGGGCCGGGTTGGGACCGGCGGCACACCCGGCGAGCCCGAGGGCGAGGACCACCGCTGCGACCGCGAGCACCGCCGTCCGGGTCCGACGGGTCGCGACGGGCGTCGAGGTCATGGGGACCACCTCCGCGTCCATCGTCGCGCCGCGCGCGGTGCGGCGCGCCGTCGTTGTGCGCCGCCTCACCCCGGGTGCTGGGTCACCGGCCCAGGCGATCCCTGAGCCAGCGCCAACGTTCCTGGAGACGGGCCTCGAAGCCGCGGTCGGTGGGGCGGTAGTAGTCGGTGCGGCCGTGGAGGTCGTCGGGCAGGTACTGCTGCGCGGCGACCCCCTCGGGCTCGTCGTGGGTGTAGACGTACGCAGGCGCCTGCCCCCGCCCCGCTGCTCTGGCGGACGCCTCGGCGATGCGGCCGGCGCCGCCGTACCCGCTGCCCCGCAGGTGGAGAGGTACCGGCCCGCCCCTGCCGGCCCGCACGTCGGCGATGGCCTCGTTGATGCCGGTGTAGGCCGCGTTGGACTTCGGCGCCAGGGCGTTGTGGACCACCGCCTGGGCCAGGATGATCCGCGCCTCGGGCATCCCGACCTGGGCCACCGCGTGCATCGCGGCCACCGCCGTCTGGAGCGCGGTCGGGTCGGCCATGCCGACGTCCTCGGACGCGGCGATGACGATGCGCCGGGCGATGAACCGGGGGTCCTCACCCGCCTCGAGCATCCGCGCGAGGTAGTGCAGCGCGGCGTCCACGTCGGAGCCGCGCATGCTCTTGATGAGCGCGGACGCGACGTCGTAGTGCTGGTCGCCGGTGCGGTCGTAGCGGACCGCGGCGTGGGCGACGGCCTGCTCGGTGTGGGCGAGGGTGACCTGCAGCACCTGGGGCCGGTCCGCGCCGGGAGCCAGGGAGTCCTCCGCGACCCCTGCGGCGGCCTCGAGGAAGGTCAGGGCCCGCCGGGCGTCCCCTCCGGCGAGCCTGACGAGGTGGTCGCGGGCGTCGTCGGCGAGGGCGTACGCGCCGCCGAGCCCGCGCTCCTCGCCGACGGCGGCGGCGACGACGTCGGCGACCTCGTCGTCCCCGAGGGGCACGAGCGTGACGAGGACCGACCGCGAGAGCAGCGGCGCGATCACCGAGAAGCTCGGGTTCTCGGTGGTGGCCGCGACGAGCACGACCTGGCGGTTCTCGACCCCCGGCAGCAGGGCGTCCTGCTGGGCCTTGGTGAACCGGTGGATCTCGTCGAGGAAGAGCACGGTCTGGCGGCCGTAGAGGTCGCGGGTGCGGTTCGCCTGCTCCATGACCGACCGCACGTCCTTGACGCCGGCCGTGACCGCGGAGAGCTCGACGAACTCCCGCTCCGCGGCACTGGCCACGAGGTGAGCGAGGGTCGTCTTGCCGGTGCCCGGCGGACCCCAGAGGATGGCGCTCAGCGGGCCGGCCGCTCCCCCGCTACCAGCGATGAGGCGCCGCAGCGGGCTCCCGGCTCGCAGCACCTCGGCCTGGCCCCGGACCTCCTCGACGCTGCGGGGGCGCATCCGCACCGCGAGCGGCGGCAGGGTCGAGCCCGGCGACGCTCCGACGAGGTCGTCGTCGCGGTCCTGCGCCGCCGACCCGAAGAGGTCGGTCCCGTCCTGGCTCACGGCCCGAGGCTACCCAGCCCCCGCGCCCCGCCGTCCCGCCATCCCCCTCCCGGCGTCCCGGCACCCCCCGACCCGGCGTCCCACCACCCCCCGACCCGGCATCCCGGCACCCCCGAC
>Ga0316580_10000357_pt1 | contig 10106 bp, 8 predicted proteins | sample S0NA_2_FD_204519 | JGI IMG/M metagenome (GOLD analysis project Ga0316580, IMG submission 204519) | Rhizosphere microbial communities from salt marsh grasses in Alabama, United States - S0-2_160517rDrB | ecosystem: Host-associated > Plants > Roots > Rhizosphere | place: USA: Alabama | collected... | reverse complement strand
CCCTCGCCATAGACGAGCGCATGGCGGATCTCACGGTGCCGAGTCAGCTCCCGCTCGACCCACTCGGGCTCGACATTCCGACCGTAGCTGCTGATGAACACGTTGCGGCGCCGGCCCCGGACGTACACATACCCGTCCTCGTCGATCTCGCCGAGGTCGCCGGTGGCGAGTTCCGCGTTCGGAACGCGCAACGGCGCGCCGACGTAGCCCAGCATCGTGACGCCGGACACCAGCAGCTCTCCGTCCTGGCCCATCCGGACCCGGGCATGAGGCAGCGCACGCCCGACGCTCCCCAGCCGGTGAGCCCCGGGACGGTTCAGGCTCACGACGGAGGCGCATTCGCTGAGTCCATAGCCCTCGTAGACAGGCAGGCGGACCTGCTGCGCACGACGCAGCAAGTCCGGCGAAATGCAGGCGCCGCCGACGGCGACGAACTTCAGCGAACCCGGTACGGACCAGCCACTCTCGGCCGCGGTCACGAGCAGCTGCAGCAGCTCGGGCACCAGCACGAGGCTCTCCGGGCGCGACGAGGAGATGCTCGCGAGCATCCTTTGCGGATCCACGCCCGCGTAGCTCATGCCGGTGGCGGACGCCGGCGGCAGCAGGCAGCATGCGCCGGCAATCAGCGGCGCGTAGATTCCTGCGATGTTCTCGAGCAGCGTCGGAAGCGGCAGCAGACACAGGTGTCGCTGCGGATCGAGCCCTGCCGTCGCGGCCGCCAGCGAACCCGCGACGGCTTCGAGTTGCCGTGCGGCCAGGCACACGCCCTTCGGGGCACCCGTGCTGCCCGACGTGTAGGTGACCTTCGCCGTGCCCGGCGGCAGTTCGGGGATCCGGTCGAATCCCAGCCTGCGACGCAGCAGCGCGAGCCCGGTCCGGCCGGAGACCGCGGCGATTCGCCAGCCCACAAGCATCTCCCGTGCGCCGGCCAGGTCCTCCAGCAGCAGGCTGTCTACGCCGGCGTCGTCCAGCGCGTGAAGCAACTGTGTCTCGGTGAAGTAGGCGGGCAGCGGCACGCAGACCCGGCCCCGCGTGTGGAGTGCGAGGTCGGTGATCGCCCAGCCGACACCGTTGTCCGCGAGGATGCCGAAACGCTCGCCGCCCGATGCGGCCAGCCAGTCACCCTCCTCGGCCACCAGCTGCGCGAGGTCCTCGAGCGAAACCTGCCGCCGCCCGTCGTCGAGCGCGATGCGCCGTCCGTTGCCGTGGCGCAGTGCCGCATGCAGGGTACTAATAGCCGAACCCTCCCGGCTGGAAGCCCGGGATGATCAGGCTGTCGGGCAGGTGGCCCGCGAACACGCGCGGGTCGGTCGCGTAGTACCGACCCCAGCAGTCGGCGCCGCCCGAGAGCCTGTGTGACTCGGCCCGCGCCAGTTCTGCGAGCGGCGCGCCAAGACCCTTCAGGATCTGCTGCACGGCTGCGGTGGCCGTGAATACGATCCACCGGAAATCGCGCGCGAGCAGCAGGCCCGGCAGCAAGGTCGCGGCGCGCATCGCATCCCAGCGACTATGGGCGGCGAGGCTGCCGATCTCGACTATCTCCGCGCGTGCCGGTGCGGTCCCGGTGACCGAGGCAATCGCCGATTCGACGGGGAGCTCCAGGTACTGCTCGAGAAAGAGCCGCTCCCGGACTGCCTCGCGCAGGCCGGCCACTGCCTTGATCCGCCCCTGGCTGTCGCTGAAAGACACCAGCTCGGGCATGAAGCTCTGGACGTGCGCGTCGTGCGCAGCGCTGAACGCCCGGGCTACGAACGCCTCCAGCTCCTGACGCCCCGGCGAGCCGCGCAGCAGGAACTCGCTCCTGAGGCGCTCGCCACGCGGACGCCACCTCCGCCGCTCCTGCACTGCACGCGCCTGCGGCTCGCCCGGGACAAGCGCAGCATTTGCTACTGACAACGCGATCTCCTTGGATGCCATGGCGCCGTTAGACGCAGCCAGCCGGCGAAATCAATCGGCAGATCCTGGAATGGCAAGGAAACCCATTTCCATTCATGAACTTACGATTCGTGGGTGAATCGTGCCCGACCGGCGGTTGATTTGGCTCACGCGCTGCGTCTAACTGGAACCACGGCAAAGGAAAAGCACGGGTGACTGAAGACCGACAACTGGTGCAGAGGATGCTGGCCGGCGAGGAGCAAGCTTTCAGCGCGTTCTTCGAGACCTACTTCGGTCGCGTCTACCGGTTCGCGCTGCCGCGGCTGCGGCAAGACCAGGATCTGGCCAAGGACGTCGTGCAGGCGACGCTGATCAAGGCGATGCGCAAGCTGGCGGATTACCGCGGCGAGGCCGCGCTGTTCACCTGGCTATGCCAGATCTGCCGCCGTGAAATTGCCGACCAGCTTCGCACGCAAGGCAGGCACGCAGGCAACGTCCTGCTGATCGAGGACAGCGAGGAAGTGCGTGCGGCGCTCGAGTCGATCGAAGCGCCGCCGGGCGATGACCCGCTGAGACGATGTTCGGCGTCGGAGCTCAAGCGCCTGGTGCACGCGGTGCTCGATCGCCTGCCCAACCGATACGGCGAAGCCCTCGAGTGGAAGTACGTAGAAGGCAGATCCGTCGAGGAGATCGGCCAGCGGCTCGGCATCGGCCGTACCGCAGCGCAATCACTGCTGGCACGAGCGCGACCCGCGTTTCGCGAGGGCCTGGAAGCAGTGTTCGGCGCCTCGGCCGCGGACGTGCTCGCGGTCATCGAATCCTGAGGACGCGCAGATGAAAGACGAACAGGACTGGACCGGACCCGAGGACGCGGAAATCGCCGCGCTGCTGAAAGCGAGCGGTCCACGCCCACGGCTTGCGGACCACGAGGTAGCCGGGCTACGACGGGCCGTGCGGGCGCAATGGCGTGTGACAGTGGAGGAGCGGTCGGCACGCCGCAGGAAGGCGTTCCTGGCGCTCGCGGCCGGCGTGGCCGTCGCGGCGGTGGGCATAGGACTGCTGCGCCCGGTGCAGACACCAGGCGGGCTGTCGGTCGCGTCGCTCACCCGGACCACCGGTCAGGTCGAGTACCGGGAACCCGACAAGACCTGGACACCGGCGGTCGCCGGCACGATCCTGAAGGCGAATTCTGAGCTGCGGTCGGGCAAGGACGGGCGGTCGGCGCTCGAACTCGAAAACGGCGTGCAGCTGCGCCTCGATTCAGATACGCGGCTCGCCTTCAGTGACGCGCGCAGCGCTGTGCTCTCGCAAGGCAGCGTGTACGTCGATACCGGCGCAGCACCCGGGAGCCACGGCAGGGAATTCGTGATAGAGACGGCACACGGCACGGTAAGTCATCTGGGCACGCAGTACCTGGCACAGGTTGACGACGGCTCGCTGCGGGTCGCGGTGCGCGAAGGTCGCGTCAGCATAAAGAGTCCCCGCGGCAGTTTCACTGGCCTGGCCGGGGAGCAGCTCAGGCTGTCGCCGCAAGGGCTCGAGCGCGCCTCGATCGAGCCGTATGCCCGGGACTGGCGCTGGGTCGGACAGGTCGTGCCCCCGTACGAGATCGAAGGTCGCAGCGTAGAGGAGTTTCTCGCCTGGACCGCGCGCGAGTCGGGCCACGGCCTGCGGTTCGCCTCGGGAGAGGCCCGGGACCTCGCCCGCAACACCATGCTGCGTGGCTCCATAGAGGGTCTCGAGCCGGAGCGGGCGCTGGAGGCGGTGCTTGCGACGACGAACCTGCAGCCGCACATCGAGAACGGAATAATCCACGTCGACGTGGCCGAGTAGCAAGGTAGCTCTCGACAGCGACCTCGCGCGCTAGAATGTCGCTGCGCCCGCAGTGACCGACGGGCTCTGCCGCGAACGAGGCCCGTGTCATCCCCGCGACCCTGCTCCCGAGTCTGTGCCCGCCGGTGCCTGTCGCTGCTGTTGGCCGTCTCGATCGCCTGCGCCGCACGATCCGCCTGGAGCGGCCCGCCGTATGCCGGCCGCAGCCTGCGGGATGCCCTCAGCGATCCGGACCTGCAGGAGCTGCAGCTCGTTTACAACGATCGCCTGGTCCGGGCCGACCTGCTCGTGGAGCGCGAGCCGGCACCCGGCCCCGCCATCGAAGTGCTCAGACAGTTGCTGGTGCCGCACGGACTGGCGACGCGGGAAATCGAGCCCGGCGTGTACGCGATCGTAGCCGCGAGCCCGGCGCCAGCGCGTACGGGCGAATCCTCCGCCGCGCCGCCGGATGCCGAGCCACTCGAGGAGATTATCGTCGCGAGCAGCCGTTACCAGCTGGCAACGCAGGTACCGGAGCTGCACACGTTCTTCACGCGCGCCGAGATGGATGCGCTTCCACGCCTCGGTGAGGATGCGATCAAGGTGGTTCACAGGCTGCCGGCCGCAGCCAGCAACGGCCTCTCGGGGCTCGCGCACATGCGCGGCGGCGAGCAGAACGAAACCCGGATCGTGTTCGACGGACTGACGCTCTACGAGCCGTTCCACCTCAGGCTGCTGCAGAGCCCGGTCAGCGTGCTCGACGCCCGGGTCGTCGAGCAACTGGACGTGCACGCGGGTGGGTTCACCGCCGAGTTCGGCGACAGCATGAGCTCGGTGATCGATGCGCGGTCGATCCGGCCCGCCGCGGACGCGTACTACGAGCTCGGCCTGAGCCTGCTCCATGCGAACGCGCTTGCCGCACAGCGCTTCGGCGATGGTCGCGGCCAGTGGCTGGTTGCTTTTCGTCGCAGCAACCTGGAGGAGATCGCCGACCTGCTGCAGTCCGAGATCGGCGAGCCGAGCTACCTCGACGGTCTGGCGAAAATCGATTACCAGATCTCCGACAGCACCCGGGCGTCGCTGCAGACGCTGCTCTCCACGGACCAGGTGCGGGCGAACAACTCGCAGGAGACCGAGTTTGCGCAAGCCAACTACCGCAACTCGTACCTGTGGGCCACGCTGGAGCATCGTAGCGCCTCAGGTCTCGCCGGCCGAGCCCTGCTTTCGTACACGGACGTCACATCGCGGCGCGAGGGGCTGGTGGACGAACCGCTCGGATCGCTGGGCACCGTGGACGACCAGCGCGACTACGACGTACTGGGCCTGCGGCTCGACGGCAGCTGGGCCCGTGGCCGATGGTTCCACCGCATGGGCGCGGAGCTGCGCTCGCTGTCGGCGCGATACGATTACACCAGCTCGATCCGGATCGAACCCGGATACCCGCTCACCGGCAGCCCGGGCTTTGCGGTCGAGCGCGACCTGCAGCCGAGACCGTCCGGCGAGCGCTACGGTGCCTACCTGAGCAGCCGGGTGCGGGTCACCGACGGCCTGACCGCCGAACTCGGCCTGCGCTGGGACCAGCAGTCGTACAGCGAAGAGGGTAACGGGCCGGTCTCTCCGCGATTGAACCTGCTCTGGGAGATCAGCGACGCGACTCGCATCCGGGCCAGCTGGGGCCGCTACCGCCAGTTGCAGGGGATCGAGGAACTGCAGGTCGAGGACGGGATAGACCAGTACCTGCCGGCGCAACTCTCCGAGCACGCCGTGATCGGACTGGAAAGCGCCCTGCCCTGGCAGCTTGCCGCTCGACTGGAGGCCTACCGGAAGGAATACGACGATCTCAAGCCGCGCTACGAGAGCCTGTTCGATCCGCTCTCGCTGGTGCCGGAACTGCGCTGGGATCGCGTCCGTGTCGCCCCGGCCTCCGCCCGGGTCGACGGCGTCGAGCTGTTGTTGTCGCGGCGAACCGACGGACCGTGGAACGGCTGGCTGAGCTACGCCTGGTCCCGGGCGGAAGACCGCGTCGGCGGGCGGGAAGTGGTTCGCAGCTGGGATCAGACCCACTCGTTCGGAGGCGGAATCAGCTGGACGTCAGGCCCGTGGCAGGGAAGCGCCGCGGCAAGCTATCACACCGGCTGGCCGGTCACCGAACTGGCCAGCGCAGATGGGCAGTCCGGCATTCGCCCGGTGCTCGGTGAGCGCAATGCAACGCGTTACGCGCATTTCGCATCGCTGGACCTCAGGGCGAGCAGGGAATTCGAGCTCAGACACGGCACGCTGTCCGTGTTCGCCGAAATCACCAATGCGCTGGACCGCCGCAATCCGTGCTGCACGGATTTCCGCGTCGAAACCGCGGACGATGGCGGCGTGAACGCCGTGCCCGAATACCGGCACTGGCTGCCGCTGGTGCCCTCGGTCGGGCTGCTCTGGCGTTACTAGCCGACGCCGTTCTTCCGGAACCACTCGAGGCATTGCCGCCAGGCCTGCTGCGCCTGCTCCGGCCGGTAGCTCGCGCGGTAGTCGGCATGGAAGCCATGCGGTGCGCCGGGAAACACGACGATCTCGGACGGCTGCTTCGCCGTCGCGAGCGCAGAGCGCATCTGCTCGACGTCCGTGAGCGGGATGCCCTGGTCTTCGCCACCGTACAGCCCGAGCACCGGAGCCTTGAGTTCCGCCGCGAGTTCCAGCGGGTACCTGGGCTGCAGCTCGCTCGCTTCCCCGGCCAGGCGTCCGTACCAGGCGACTCCCGCCTTGAGGCGCGGATTGTGCGCCGCGTACAGCCAGGTGATGCGGCCGCCCCAGCAGAAACCGGTCACACCGAGCGCGTCCGCGCGGCCATGCCCGCTCTTCTGCGCCCAGGCCGCGGCCGCGTCCAGGTCAGACATCACCTGCGAGTCCGGCACCTTGGAGACGACCTCGGAGAAGATCTGCCGGTAGTCCGTGTACTGGCTGACGTCGCCCTGTCGCGCGTACAGCTCCGGCGCGACGGCCAGGTAGCCCTCTTTCGCGAACCGCCTGCAGACGTCCTTGATGTGCTCGTGCACGCCGAAGATCTCCTGCACGACCAGCACGACCGGGAACGGCCCCCCCGAATCCGGCATCGCACGGTAGGCCGGGATCTCGCCGTCCGGCACCGGAATCCTGACCTCGCCGGCAACCAGCCCCTTCGAGTCGGTGGTGATCGTTCCGGCCGAGACCGGCCGCGCGGCCATCGCGAAGCCGACCGCGAGCGAAGCCATCAGGATCTCGCGCCGACCCACGCTGACGGGTCCGAGCAACGAGTCCAGTTCGGCGCTTGTCCACTTGTCGTGCATGGCAATTTCCCCCCGTGTGAGCCAGTTGGTCAGCGCGGCTCGACGCCGGGCTGGAAGGGTGCACTCTCGGCCGCAACGGCGGCGGCCACGTCGGGCGGCACCGAGTAGTGCGTGAACTGCTCCGGCATGCGCTTCGCCCGGCCACTATGCAGGTCTATGCAGACATAGTGGATCAGTGCGCGCAACAGCGTCTCGCCATCTGACACGCGCCGGACCTGGAAACGGCGGTCGATGCGCAGCCGGCGGTCGTTGTAGACGGGCCAGGTGCCGACCTGGATCTCGTCGCCCTCGAACGCCGGCCGGATGTAGTTGATCTGGGTCCGCCATACCGCCCTGCCGCGGTTCAGGCTCCGGCAAACCTCCGGCGAGAGCCCCATCGAATTCGAATGCGCCCAGGCGCAGTCGTCCAGCCAGACGACGTAGACGGCGTTGTTGACGTGGCCGTAGCCGTCGATCTCGGCGTGCACTGCAACGCGCTCGTGCACGAACGGTGAGGGAAGGTCCCAGCCTGTCACGTCCGGCCCCGGCACATCAGAAATCCAGCGGCCTGAAGTCCGCCGGCCAGCGGGCCGCCCCGAGCAGTCCGGTCAGCAGCTCGTCCTTCTGCTGCCAGAGTCCGGCGAGCCAGGCCTGGAAGCGAGCGCGGAACTGTGGGTCGCCGGTGTAGTCGCCTTCCGCCGTCCAGGACTCGACGGCCCGGACCCGCACATCCAGCGCCACCGGGTCCAGCCGGCCGCAGCACAGGTCCCACAGCGTCGGCGTCCGCTGCCGATAGGCGATCGTGACGTCCAGCATCGAGTGCAGCATGCCTCCCATCGCGGAGAGTACGAAGGCCACCCCGCCCGCGCGAGGCGGCAGCAGGTTCCGGTACGGAGAGTCGAGCGCGGCGTGCTTGGCCGGCGTGTAGCGCGTGCCTTCGACGAAGTTCATCACCGAGGTCGGAATCTGCCTGAATTTCTCGCAGGCCCTGCGCGTTGCCTCGAGGTCCTTGCCGCGCATCTGCGGATGCTTCTCCAGGTACGCGGCGCTGTGCCTGCGCATGAACGGGAAATCGAGCGCCCACCAGGCGAGGCCGAGCACCGGCACCCAGATCAGCTGCTGCTTGAGGAAGAACTTCAGGAACGGCACCCGCCCGGTCAGTGCGGCCTGCAGCACCAGTATGTCCACCCACGAACGGTGATTGGACACGACCAGGTACCACTCCTCTCGCTTCAGTCCGTCGAGGCCCCGCGCATCGATCCGCAGCGTGCCGGTCAGCCTGAAGATCAGGTTGTTCGTGTATATCCAGCACTCGGCGAGGAATATCAGCACACGGCTCATCATCCTCCGCCAGCCGGCGAGCGGCAGCAGGAACTTCGCGAGCGCGACCACGAACAGCGGCGAGCACCAGAACAGCACGTTCAGTGTCATCAGCGTAATGGTCACGACGCCGACGATTGTCGAGCCAGTCTTGCCTGCCAACGCCCGCGATCCTCCTGCATCGCCTCGGGTGGGATTATGCACGGTCGGCGTGAACCACGTGTGGCTGCGGGATGCGCGCGCCGCATGGACCACTTGCGGCAACGGCACGGGCCGCTTACGGTGGCGACAGTTCCAAGACGGAGATTTCCATGCCGGTCGAACTCTCGGCGCTCGAAGCACGGGCGATCGGTTGCCTGATCGAGAAGCAGATCACGACGCCGGACCAGTACCCGCTGTCGCTGAATGCGCTGACCGCGGCCTGCAACCAGAGGAGCAACCGTTCGCCGGTGCTGCAGCTCAGCGACAGCGAGGTGCAGCAGGTTCTCGACGGGCTGCTGCGCCGGCACCTGGTGCTGGAGAAGAGCGGCTTCGGCAGTCGCGTGCCGAAGTATCACCAGCTCTTCTGCAATACCGAATTCGGCTCGCTGCAGTTCACGCCCGCCGTCACCGCGGTGGTCTGCGAACTGCTGCTGCGTGGCCCGCAGACGCCGGGCGAGTTGCGTTCCCATGCCGCGCGCCTGGCGCCCATCGCCGATGTCCAGGAAGTCGAGGCCGCGCTCGAGGACCTGATGACGCGACCCGAGGGTCCCTACGTCGTCCGGTTGGCCCGCGAGCCGGGTAAACGTGAATCTCGCTATGCGCAGCTGTTCACCGGCCCTGTGGCCGAGCAGGCGGAGGCGGCGCCGCGGCTCGAGGCGCGCACAGAGGACGACCTGGCCGCAAGGGTGTCCCGGCTCGAGGTGCGGCTCGCCGAGCTCGAGGTCGAGCTCGAGTCGCTGAAGTCCCGGCCCTAGTATCCCCGCTCCAGGTCCACGACCGAAAGCATGCGCTCGCCGGCAACGTAACGACGCAGGTTCTCGCGGGCGACCGCTAGACGCGCCGCATTGCCGAGGTCCGATGCGGCCGAAACGTGCGGGGTGATGATCACGTTGCTCATCTTCCACAGCGGACTGTCCGCGGGCAACGGCTCGGGATCCGTCACGTCCAGCCCCGCGCCGGCGAGCCGTCCGCTTTCGAGCGCGGCGACCAGGTCCTGCTGCACGACGCTGCCGCCCCGGCCGACATTGAAGAAGAATGCGCCGGGCTTCGCAGCGGCGAAGAAGCGCGCGTCGAACATGGCCCGTGTCCCGGGCGTCAGCGGCGTCGTATTGACGATGAAATCCGCATCGCCCGCGAGCTTGCCGAGCTCGCCCGGCAACCCGACGTAGCTGACGAAGTCCGGTCCCTCGCGGCTGCTCGCACGCGTCGCGACGACCCGCATGCCGAAGGCGTGCGCCCGTCGCGCCACCTCGACACCGATGCCGCCGAGCCCGACGACCAGCAGCGTCTTGCCGGACAGCGTCAGCATCTGCGCCGGCTCGGGAAGCTGCCGGGTCCAGCGCGCCGCAGCGCGCTCGGGAATGTAGAAGTTGAGCCCCCGCGCCAGCGCCAGCATCATCGCCATGACGTGCTCGGCCATGACCGGGCCGGCGACGCGCTGCATGTTCGTGATCAGCAGGTCGCGCTCGCGCACGGCAGGAATCGACACGCAGCGCTCGACGCCGGCGCTGTAGGTCTGTATCCAGCGGACGCGGGTCCCGGCCTCGAGCAATTGCTGCGAGCACAGCCCGAGGATCGCGTCCGCCGTTGCCACCTCCCCGAGCG
>Ga0316580_10000356_pt1 | contig 10121 bp, 8 predicted proteins | sample S0NA_2_FD_204519 | JGI IMG/M metagenome (GOLD analysis project Ga0316580, IMG submission 204519) | Rhizosphere microbial communities from salt marsh grasses in Alabama, United States - S0-2_160517rDrB | ecosystem: Host-associated > Plants > Roots > Rhizosphere | place: USA: Alabama | collected... | reverse complement strand
TTATTGAACGGATGCGAAGCAATGAAAGCTTGGCCTCGACGTTGGCCACCCTTGAAGTCCAGACCGGGTGGCGATATCTGAACACTTACCTCGACAACATCGCTGCGGTAACGCCGGAGGATGTACAGCGCGTGGCACGGACCTATATTCGTAACGAAAACCAGACCAGTGTCTATGTCATCCCAGGTGGTGAACCGGACAAACCGCCATCAGAGTATAAAGAAATTAGGTCCGTAGGCGCCAAGGCTGCCGCTCGCAGCACGCCTCCGGTCGATCTCTCCAATCACTCGATCTACCCCACGCCTGAGGGCTGGCGGCATCCGCTCTCTTTCGAGCGTCAGCCCGTCAAAGTGAGCTATCCCCAAGCAGAGTACGCCACGGTCGGCGGCACTACCCTGTTTTTCATGCGGGATACCGAACTCCCGGTGATCGACCTGACCCTGCTGGTGAAAGCCGGCGACGTCGACATTGACCCCTCCAAAACCGGGTTGGCGGACCTCATCAACGGCAGCCTCGTCAACGGCGGCACCGAGCGGCATGCGCCGGAAGCGCTGGCCCAAGTGCTGGATGATAATGCCATTGAGGTGTCGTTATCGGTGGGCGAGGAAGACACCACCATCCGGCTGTCGGTTCTCAAGGATGAATGGGAGAATGGACTGGACCTGCTGAAGGAAATCCTGACGCAACCGGCATTCCGGCCCGATGTGGTGGACGTTGTAAAGCAGCAGTCGTTGATCGGACTGGAACGCCAGGGAGAGAACGCCCAGGCAGTGGCCATGCGGGAAGGGGCGATTTGGCATTTCAACGGGCACCCCTATGGCCGTGATCCCCTCAAGGGGCTCGAAACGATCCCGACGATCGAGCGGGAAGATTTGAAACGTTTCCTGCGCACCTACTTTGTCCCGTCTAACACGGTGGTAGCCGTTTCCGGGGACATCTCCAGGGAGGCCGCGGTTGCCGGCGTCGGACGATTGATGAAGAGTTTGCCCACCGGCCAGGCACCCGAACGGCGCTTGGCGGACCCATCAGCGACCCCTCCCGTTCTCGCCCTCGTACCCAAAGCGGGTCAGGTTCAGTCACAGGTGGTGCTAAACCTGACAGGCCCCAAGAGATCGGACCCTGCGTTCTGGAAGCTGCGGCTGTTGACAGATATTTTTGGAGGAAGCGACTCGTTGATGTACACCCGATTGAGGGATGACCTGGGCTTGGTTTATTCGGCAGGGTTTTACCAAACCTATAAGTGGAATGCTGGAATATTGATCGGATACATCGGATGCAAGGGTGACAAAACCGGTATGGCAATTGCCGAGACCGTGGATATCATGCGGGAGCTTCGACGAGGAATTCCAAAAGACGAACTGGAACGCAAACGCCTCGAATCACTCAACAGCTTTGTGTTTAACGTCGACACGCCGCATGATCTGGTGACAACGTATGCCCGCTACCGGATGCGCGGGGAGCCGCTGGACACGCTCGATCGAATTCAGGACGCCTTCATTGGAGCCAGTACCTCTGAACTCGAGGACCTGGCACGACGCTATCTGGACCCAGGGCGCATCCAAGTGTTTGTGGTCGCGGACAAGACGATTCCGGTAGGCCGAAACCAAAACGGCGTGCAGACCCTGGAAGAAGATCTCGATCGACTGGCCGCACAACTCGATCTGCCGTACCGCGAAATCGAACTGCGTTAGTTTAGGACCGGTCTTTCAACTGGTGAGGTGACATCGTAGCGTCAGTGATATGCCGTTTTAAGGCGCCGTTTTTTTCAGCGTGTCGAAACGACCGTGCCAGGCGCAGTTGATGCAATAAGCCTCGGTCTTGTCATGAACCTCCGGAACCTCTGAGGCATCGACTTCCGAGTCGAATCGAATCTCACCATCGGAACACGTGAATTTAAAGTAATTGTATTCGTCTTCAGGGTCTTTGACGAAAAAGGTTTCGCTTTGGCAAAGAGGGCATTTCATCGGATTTTTCCTTCGTATTGTGAACGGTCAGTCGCCGAGAGCCATGCACTCAAGACATAGCGCATACGCGCGGCCCGGATCCCCGATCTGGAGGACGGCTTCGATCTCACGATCATTTAGTGAAGACCCGAAAGAGTGATGGACCTTTTCCGCCCGGAGACTCTTGGTGCCGGATACAAGGATGCCGATCATCCGGCTCAGTCTTTTGAGCAGGCGCTCCCTGGCCGTCAGGGGCTGTTTCACGACCACCAGATCGTATTTCTCAAGCTTGGCCAGTTTCGCTGCGCTTTCAACGGCCGGCGCCAGGCCTCCGAACTCGTCGATCAGGCCCAGGCCCTTGGCGGTTTGAGCCGCCCAAACCCGGCCCTGGGCTACTTTTTCCACTGCCTCTGGGGTCATGTGGCGCCCCTGGCTCACTTGTTCAATGAACCGCTGATAGCCTTTTTCAATCTGGAGTTGCAGTGCATCGGCGAGCAGCGGATTGAGGGGACGGCTGAGATCGAAAGCGCCGGACAGACGGGTTGTTCCGACACCGTCCGTGTTGATCCCGACTGCCTTCAACGTTTTGTCAAAAGTGGGCAGGGCGGCAAAGATTCCGATAGAGCCGGTTATGGTCGTGGGTAAGGCCCAAATTTCGTCGGCCGCCACCGAAATCCAGTAAGCACCCGATGCGGCGATTGAACTCATTGAGACGACGACCGGTTTACCGGCTCCACGCGTCAATTCGAGTTCACGGCGAATAATCTCAGAGGCCATGGCACTACCGCCGCCGCTGTCTATTCGCAGCACGACGGCTTTGATTTTTTCGTCCTCACGCGCTTGGCGGATCAGATCTGCTGTCGATTCAGCACCGATTCGGCCGGCAGGCTGCTTTCCGTCCATAATGATGCCCTCGGCCACAATCAGTCCGACCCGGCTGCTCTCCGTGCGAGGGCGACGCACTTTTGGGAGCATGCTCGAAATGTACGTGTCGAACTCAATTTTGTTAAAACTCTCCCCGTTTTCATCCTCTCCAACCAAGTGGATAAGTTCATCTCTGATCTCATCCCGGGTTTTCAGGTTGTCTACCAGACCGGACTTCAATGCCAGTCGGGCGGCGTCACCACCTTCTTCGGCAAGATTGCCATCCAGGTTGTTGATGTAGTCGTCGATTCGCTCAGCCGGCAGCCTGCGCAGGGCGGCCACATCCGTCGTATAAGCCTCCCACAGCGCGGTCAGCCAGGCCTGATTGGATTTCCGGTCATCCGCGGACATGTCGTTTCGCATAAAGGGCTCCAGAGCCGATTTGTAGGTACCAACCCTGAAAACGTGAAAATCGACGTGGAGTTTGTCCAGCGCGTTCTTGAAATAGTGGCGGTAAATCCCCAACCCACCGAGCCATACCTGTCCCATAGGATGCAGATAAAGCTGATCGGCATGTGCGGCCAGATAAAATTGGCGCTGATCGAAACTGTCACCGAAGGCGAATATGGTTTTTCCGTTGGCTTTAAACCGTTTCAAGGCTTCACCGATCTCCTGCAGCTGGCTCATTCCAGCCCCCTCCAATTTCTCGAGTTCGAGCACGAGGATCTTGATTTTGGGATCATTTCTGGCGGTGTCGATACCATCGATAAGGTCCCTGAGAACCGTCTCGGCTCCCGTCGTCGTGCCGTAGAAACGATCGACCAGCAGCGTTTCGGTGGATTGTTCGACGATTTTTCCAACCGGTGCCAATACCAGTGCGGCCCCTGATGGAAAGCGATCTTGAGTGCCGGACAAAAGAATAACGATCACCAGTACGACAAGGGCAATAAAAAGCAGGTTCAGGAATGCCCGTCGAATGACGGTCACGCCTTTCCAGAAACTGGTAATTACCCGACCGATGGATTTCAAAACCGTTCGCATTGTTCACCTTTCCTTCGTATGAAACTTATCGGAGTGTCAATTTCATCATTTTTACACGTTAACCACGCAGTCCACGAAAACAAGCTCATGCCTGTGGCAGATTGTAGCCACCCGGACCTTTAAAAAAACCATGCGACACGCTAATTACTTGTATAAAAATATATTAAAAATAATGATATTATATATTGACAAAACGAAAAATAAATTTAAATTTAATCTTGAGATAATTATTTCAACTCAACCTGTCTGGTCAATCAAAGACAATTTCGGATTCTATCCGTATAAGGAGGTATAATCAATGAATAAAATAATAGGAATCGATCTCGGTACCACCAACTCTTGCGTGGCCATAATGGAGGGAACCGAAGCGAAGGTCATAACTAATCCGGAAGGCGGACGAACCACGCCGTCTATAGTAGCGATTACGGCCGGCGGTGAGCGATTGGTTGGTCAGATCGCCAAGCGTCAATCCATCACCAACCCAGATAACACGATTTTCGGCGTCAAGCGGTTGATAGGTAGACGATACGATGCAACGGAAGTCCAAAACGACATTAAAAATCTGCCGTATAAGATTGAAAAGGCCGCCAACGGCGATGTTCAAATCAATCTCAAGGGCAAAGCGTACAGCCCGGCTGAGATTTCATCATATATTTTGGCCGTTATGAAAAAGGCGGCCGAGGAATTTTTGGGAGAACCGGTCATCGACGCCGTCATTACGGTTCCGGCCTATTTCAGCGACAGCCAACGCCAGGCGACAAAGGATGCCGGTAAAATTGCCGGCCTCAACGTCCTGAGAATCATCAACGAACCGACGGCGGCTTCACTGGCCTATGGTTTAGACAAGAAAAAGGACGAAAAGATCGCGGTGTTCGATCTGGGGGGGGGGACGTTCGACATTTCCATCCTCGAAATAGGGGACGGTGTGTTCGAGGTTAAGGCGACCAATGGCGACACCCATCTCGGCGGTGAAGATTTCGACTTGCACTTGATCGATTACCTTGCCGAAGAATTTAAAAAGGATCAGGGCATCGACCTGAGAAGAGATAAAATGGCTCTGCAACGCCTCAAAGAGGCCGCCGAAAAAGCCAAGATGGAACTATCGAGCGCCTTCGAAACCGACGTCAACCTGCCGTTCATCACGGCAGATGCCAACGGTCCCAAACACCTGAACTTGAAGATCACCCGCACGAAACTCGAAAACCTGGTTTCGGACCTGCTCGACAAGTTGGAGGATCCCTGTCGCATGGCGCTCAAGGATGCAGGCCTGGCGGCCACCGACATCGACGAGGTGGTTCTCGTGGGCGGTATGACCCGTATGCCGGCGGTGCAGGAACGCGTACAGAAGATTTTCGGCAAGATGCCCAACAAAGGCGTCAATCCGGATGAAGTCGTCGCTTTGGGCGCCGCCATTCAAGGCGCCGTGTTGAAAGGTGACGTAAAAGACGTTCTCCTCCTGGATGTTACGCCGTTGTCACTCGGAATCGAAACCTTGGGTGGGGTCATGACCAAGTTGATCGAAAGGAACACCACGATACCGGCCCGAAAGAGCGAAATCTTCACCACGGCCGAGGACAATCAACCGGCGGTCTCGATCCATGTCCTGCAAGGCGAGCGTGAAATGGCGATCGACAACAAAACGCTAGGCCGTTTCGAGTTGACGGAGATTGCACCCGCGGCCAGGGGTGTACCGCAAATCGAGGTTGCCTTCGACATCGACGCCAACGGCATCGTTGAGGTTTCGGCCACCAACAAGGCCACCGGCAAGGCGCAGTCGATCAAGATCACCCATTCTTCCGGTCTCAGCCGTGAAGACATCGACCGGCTGGTCAAAGAGGCCGAACTGCACACTGAAGAAGACCAGCACAAGCGTGATCAGGTGGAGGCCCGCAATACCGCCGACGCCTTGATCCACGCCACCGAAAAGTCACTCGTGGAGTTGGGGGACAAGACCGGTGCGGACGATCGGTCACGGGTCGAAGAAGCTATCGCCAACCTGAAACGGGCCATCGACGGCGCGGATACGGGTGATATCAAACGGCAGACCGAAGAATTGCGCCACGCTTCTCAGCACCTTGTAGAAAGGGTTTACCAGCAATCAACGGCTGCTGGAGCCGGTCAAGGCCGCACACCGGAAGGAAGCAGTTCGCAAGTCAATCCATCTGCCTCAAACCGAGACGAGGAGGTTGTGGAAGCGGAATACGAGGAGGTCAATTGATGAAAAGGGCGGCGGTTGACCATCGCCGCCCTTTTACGATTGAATTTTCTGTCAATTTTCCGGACATTCTGCTAAATACAATTTTTATGATGACAATCAAATAATTGTAATTAATATTCTATTACTTAAATATTAAAAACAACCGAGTAATTGCCAAATTGTCGTCACCATCGGACCAGGGGAGATGTGTAAATGAAAGATGAAAACCATAAAAACCAGCTCCGCGACGACATGTTGCCACAACCTTCTTCACGGGACCTGCGGGGGCGGCAGTCGGTGCGGGCCACTTTCAAACTGACAGCCAAGGCGATTGAAACCATGAGTGCCGTATCGATTCATCTGGGTATCAAACAGAAGTCCCTTTTCGATCATCTGGTGGACGATATCAAGGCGTTGGAAGTCATTGCGCGCGAAGTCCAGACAACGAAGTTCGACGCGCCCAGTCGCGTTCAAAAAACATTTGTTCTCAGCCGCCGGACACTCAACAGCCTGGAGCTGGCCTCGGTGAACTTTCAGACCCCACGCGACGCGTTGGTCGAATATTCGATCCAGCGCCTGATGCCGGTCATCACAAAAGAAAAAGAAAAGCACCAAAAGCGCAAGACTCTGCTGAGCCGCATCAATGGATTCCTTGAAAGCGGTGAGCAGATAATGAAAGAGGCACGGGAGTGGCTGGGTGAGGAAGACCCGGTTTTCGATGAGCTTGCCCGGGCGATGACGGTTTTACTGAATGCCCGCGACGACATCGCCGCCTTCATCGACAAGGGAAAAATCATCGAAAGACTTTAAGGTTGCCGCTCATCTCTGTGCCTCTTCCTCAAGTCGTTCAGCAGGTATCGGCGACGGCGCGATTCTTTGCTGACTTCGCCGTGGCACGTCCCATCGGTCCATTCCAGCTGCCCGACCCATCCTTTGCTTGACAGAAATTCGGAGATACCTACCTTGTCGTTATTAAACTTAAACGTTTTCTCTTCGATCAAACTGGATGCTTGCGACCAAAGGCGTCGCTAAACCGTAAGACTGTTGGTAAACCATGTTGCCACGAAAAGCAACCAAAGTCGAAAACGGCCCGAGCTACTCGATTGCCTGGCTTTCGCGCATGTCCGACATTGATCGGTCAGCATGGAATGCGCTCGCGCTGCCCCTGAAAACCCCGTTGCTGGAGTGGGATTGGCTGCATCTGCTTGAAGATTCGGGCAGTGTGCGAGCGGAAACGGGCTGGCTGCCGTTGCATCTGACGGTCTGGTCGGGAGATCGTCTCGTCGGTGCCGCCCCGTTGTACGCCAAGGGTCACAGCGACGGTGAATTCGTATTTGATCATGCCTGGGCTCACTTGGCGCAACGTCTCGGAATTCGCTACTATCCCAAGCTGGTCGGGATGAGTCCTTTCTCACCGGTTGTCGGTTACCGTTTCCTGATCGATCCCAGCTCAGATGCCGCTCTGGTGACGCGCTTGATGGTCAACGCCATCGATTCCTTTTGTAACACCAACAAAATCGTCGGCTGCAGTTTTCTGTTCGTCGATCCGCAATGGAAGGCACAAATGGAGTCGCTGGGGTTCATCGCCTGGCAGCATCAAAGTTATGCCTGGAAAAACAGAGGTTTTCACTCTTTCGAGGACTACCTGGCGATATTCAACACCAACCAGCGCCGCAACATCCGCCGTGAGCGCAGGAGCACAGAACGTGCCGGAATTTGCATCAAGCCGTTGACCGGTGTGGAGATTCCCCGCCGATTATTTCCATTGATGTACACCTATTACAGCCGCACCAATGATCAGTACGGCCCATGGGGCTGCAAATACCTTACGAAGGCCTTTTTTGAAGGCCTGCATCATCGGTTCCGTCACCGGTTGTTGCTGATGGCGGCTTTTGACGGGCCGGAAAACGAACTCCCAGTGGGCCTTTCTTTCTTGTTGACCAAAAATGATCGATTGTACGGACGCTACTGGGGGTGTGCGAGAAAAATAAATCACCTGCATTTCGATGCCTGCTATTACAGCCCGATCGAATGGGCCATCCGTCACGGGGTCGGTCTCTTCGATCCCGGCGCCGGCTCGCCCCACAAAGTTCGACGTGGTTTCGAAGCGGTGGCCAACCACAGCCTGCACCGGTTCTACGATCCGAGCCTGGCTCAGATCCTGCAACGGCACATCGACGAGATTAACCGGCAGGAGCAGCAGGTTGTCGAGAACTTGAATGCCGCGCTGCCTTTTTCGAAGACACAAAAAAAATGAGGGGCCGGGAGAATGTCAACGGAGTAGGTGACGCATACCGGGGTTTCGGAGATTGTCGGCTCCCAGTCGCCATTGGCCTTTTTCATCCCTGACCCCCTGCAAACGTCCTTTTTTCAGGAATTCGAGCACACCGTATTCGGTCAGGTAAGTTAAACGACTAAATTCGGTCACCGAATATGTCTGGGCGCCGTCGGCCGAGGTTCCAGGGGTTGCTTTGTTGTCCGAAGCGACTGAAAAGTCGCCTGTGAGGACACCTGTTTTCTGAGCTTTGTCCTTGTGCGCAGCCATCCGGTCGTTTTTACCGGGTGCCGCCTCCTTACTCGAGGGTTTCAGGATGGTTTGAATTGCCTTGGCCGTCATTTCAGTCTTGTCAATTTTCCACTTTCCGGCGGTTTTCACCCCCTTGATCTTACCTTCCCGCAACAGACGATTGACGGTTGAGACGGCGATGCCTGTCAGTTCGGAAAATTCTCTGGTTGATAAAGATGAGGATTGCTGAGCCATTGATTGGGCCGTCCTTTCGATTATATCAAATCCATTCCAGTCGACCGTTCGCAATGATCACGACCGTATCGAAGCGAATGCCGCTTATTTTTTTAGACGATAAAGAGTGAATCCGGCGTCATATTATCCTTCGGATGAGGAGGCGTCAAGCACCGCATGCGTGCGGTAGAATGAAAGGCCTATCGTATTCGTATCCGTATTCGTTTTCGTATTCGTTTTCGTTTTCGCCGTCGAACGGAGGTTTTATTTTGCCGCGAATCGTGGTAGAGGTTGGGTTTTTCTCAGATTCGGTAGACAGGAACCTCGCCTTGCCCTCCAGGATCTATCAGAGAATTTTCAAATGTGGCAGAAAAGGTGACCCGTGATGCAAACTCGTTCAAACTGGCTTCCCGTTGTCGGACTTGTCGCGGCAATGATGCTGTGGGCCAGTTCTTTTATCGTCTTGAAACTTGCTTTTCGCAGTTATCACCCGATGGTGGTGATATTCGGCCGCATGCTGGTGGCCAGCGTCTGTTTTCTATTCTTCCTTCACCGATGGCGGACCGTCACCTTTCACCGGGGAGACTGGAAACCGATCCTTTTCATGGCTATTTGCGAACCCTGTCTCTATTTTCTGTTTGAAGCCAAGGCGATTGAGAACACCGCCGCCTCCCAAGCCGGTATGATCTCAGCCCTATTACCACTGATGGTTGCCGTAGCCGCGCGCGTATTTTTGAAAGAAACGATTACCTTTAAGACGGTGCTCGGCTTTGCACTGGCCATCAGCGGCGCCGTCTGGCTGAGCTTGAGCGGCGCAGTCTCACCGTCGGCACCCAATCCTCCTCTGGGCAATTTTCTCGAGTTTGTCGCCATGGTGTGTGCTGTCGGTTACATCATTACACTCAAAAGACTCACCGCACGCTATAGTCCCTTACTGCTGACCGCTTTTCAAGCCTTCGTCGGCAGCCTTTTTTATTTTCCGATTCTGTTTCTGCCGTCGACCCGATTACCCTTGCAGTTCGATCTCGGCGGCACGTTGGCCATCATCTATCTCGGAGCGTTTATCAGTTTTGGGGCCTACGGCCTTTACAATTTCGGCGTCAGCCGTATCCCGGTCAGCCAGGCATCCGCATATGTGAACCTGATTCCGGTTTTTTCGGTTCTTCTGGGTTGGCTGATCTTGGGCGAGCAGTTCACACCGACACAGTATCTGGCGGCTCTCCTGATATTGACGGGTATTTTTATCAGCCAGGATCGGACGGTTAACGCTTTTCGTCCCTGTACACTTCGAAACCAGAGCGTCTGATATATGGGCCCCGGCAAAATAAGATTGCAA
>Ga0316580_10000355_pt1 | contig 10130 bp, 7 predicted proteins | sample S0NA_2_FD_204519 | JGI IMG/M metagenome (GOLD analysis project Ga0316580, IMG submission 204519) | Rhizosphere microbial communities from salt marsh grasses in Alabama, United States - S0-2_160517rDrB | ecosystem: Host-associated > Plants > Roots > Rhizosphere | place: USA: Alabama | collected... | reverse complement strand
TAGGCGATTAAAAATGATACCTGAGTTGAGCGATAGTCGAGGTTGTTGTATATACAAGGAAGATGTCGTTCCGCTATAGTAAACTATGCGGGACGGCATCTGACGCGTAAGATGCGGTAATCCTCCTGAGGCGGATAAAGATCGGCTATCCCGAAGGGTTTCAAATTTTAAAAATATAGATCAGGATAATTCATTAAAAACAAAAGATATTTTATTCCTTTTTGAAATTTGAAACGCTCAGTTTAGGAAAATAACAGGAGGAGTTAATGCGTTTTGATAAATTTACCATAAAATCCCAGGAACTCATTCAAAATGCACAATCGCTGGCATCATCTAAAAACCACCAGCAGATCGAACCGGAGCATTTGCTTTCGACTATGCTCAAAGAGCCCGAGGGCATCGCCCGGGCTATGCTGGATAAACTGGGTGTTTCCACAAATGATATTTCCCGTGAACTCTCCAATGCCATTGACAAGTTACCGAGAGTCAGCGGAAGCACAGTGGGTGATGCCTATATTTCTCCCAGGACCAAAGGTGTTCTCGATGCCGCATTTTCAGAAGCTGCTAAAATGAAAGACCAATATGTGAGCATTGAACATATTTTTCTGGCCATATCCGATGAAAAGTCGGGCAAGGCTGCCGAAATTTTAAAGGGAAAGGGGATCACCAGGGAGTCGATTTTAAAAGTACTCATGGATATTCGCGGCTCCCAGCGCATTACAGATCCAAACCCTGAAGAAAAATATCAGGCCCTGGACAAGTTCAGTCGCAACCTTACCGATCTGGCCCGTCTGGGAAAACTCGATCCGGTGATCGGCCGTGATGACGAAATCCGACGAATTGTTCAGGTGCTTTCCAGACGAACCAAAAATAACCCGGTTCTCATCGGAGAACCCGGCGTCGGCAAAACCGCCATTGTCGAGGGCCTGGCCCAACGTATTGTTGCCGGTGATGTCTCTGAAACACTTAAAAACCGGAGGCTTGTTGCCCTGGATATGGGGGCACTTATTGCCGGTGCAAAATATCGGGGAGAATTTGAAGATCGTCTTAAAGCGGTTCTAAAAGAGGTCGAAAAGGCAGAAGGCGAGGTCATCCTTTTCATCGATGAGCTGCACACCCTGGTAGGCGCAGGCGCCAGTGAAGGCGCCATGGACGCATCCAACATGTTAAAACCGGCCCTTGCAAGGGGCACATTGCGATGCGTGGGCGCAACAACATTGAACGAGTATCGAAAATACATTGAAAAAGACGCGGCCCTGGAAAGACGTTTTCAGCCGGTAATGGTGCTCGAACCCACCGTGGAAGATACCATATCGATTCTTCGGGGGCTTAAGGAAAAGTATGAAGTCCATCACGGTGTTCGGATAAAAGATTCAGCCATCGTCGCTGCAGCCACCCTTTCTCACCGCTATATTTCCGACCGGTTTTTGCCGGATAAGGCCATTGATCTCATCGATGAATGTGCGTCAAAGTTAAGGATTGAAATCGACAGCATGCCGGTTGAAATCGATGAAATTCAGCGAAAGATCACACAAGCTGAAATTGAACGGGAAGCCTTAAAAAAAGAAACAGATCCTGCATCCAAAGAGCGCCTTTCAAAATTGGAGTCGGAAATCGGTGACATGAAGGATGACATTCTTAAAATGAAAGCCCACTGGCAGAATGAAAAGGAGCTTATCCAAACCATAAGAACCATAAAGGAGCAGCAGGAGCAGCTGGGCATAGAAGAACAACAGGCAGAAAGGGAAGGGGATCTGGCAAAGGTTGCAGAGATTCGATACGGGAAATCTTCAGATCTAAAAACCCGGTTAAACGAGGCCAACGAAAAACTGGCTCAGATTCAAAAAAAGAGCAAAATGCTCAAAGAAGAGGTGGATGACGAAGATATCGCAGAAGTTCTTTCCAGATGGACAGGTATTCCGGTAAGCAAAATGCTCGAGGGAGAAAGAGAAAAACTGGTCCACATGGAAGATAGGCTTAAAGACCGGGTAATAGGGCAAGAAGAGGCCATTTCAGCAGTTTCCAATGCGGTTCGCCGGGCGCGTTCTGGCTTGCAGGACCCAAACCGACCCATCGGATCCTTTATATTTATGGGACCCACCGGGGTTGGAAAGACAGAGCTGGGAAAAGCATTGGCGGAATTTTTGTTTGACAGTGACCAGGCCGTGGTCAGGATCGACATGTCGGAATATATGGAAAAACATGCAGTATCAAGGCTCATCGGCGCTCCTCCCGGCTATGTGGGGTATGAAGAAGGAGGCTATCTGACAGAGGCGGTTAGGAGACGGCCCTATTCCGTGGTGCTATTTGACGAAATTGAGAAAGCTCATCCAGAGGTGTTCAATGTCCTGCTTCAGATTTTAGATGACGGGCGAATGACCGACGGACATGGAAGAACGGTAGATTTCAAAAACACGATTATCATCATGACGTCCAATGTTGGCAGCCGATGGATTCAGGAGCTTGCCACATCCAGCCGGGAAGAGATGGAAGATCGGGTGACCGAGGCGCTTCGGGCCAGCTTCAAGCCTGAATTTTTAAACCGGATCGACGAGATCATCATTTTTCACAATTTAACCCAGGAACAGATCGGTGAAATCGTAGATATACAGATGAAACGGCTGGAATCAAGGTTGGCTGAAATGAACATGGAGCTCGTTCTTTCCGACAACGCCCGGGCATTTTTGGCTGAAAAGGGATTTGATCAGATATACGGCGCCCGTCCGTTAAAACGGACCATTCAGAGATACATTGAGAATCCACTATCCATGGAGATCCTGCAAGGGAGTATCTCAGAAGGAACAAAACTTGAAGCTGATGTAGAAGGGGACCGGATCGTATTTAACCCGCTCTAATTTGAATTTTTCTTCGCACTGTGAAAACCACAGTTTTTAAAATTCGTTTTAAAACGCTTTAGAGTTTTTTTAAGATATAATTTCGGTATGCGACTGTTTTTTCTTTGGGCTTCGTTTTAACGGGTTGTTGCCCAAAAGAAAATCTTTTTGAGCGCTCATTGAAACGAGCCTTAGATTTATCAAAAAATGTTTCAGAGCCAGCGAAAAATGATTTGGGCAACAGCCCATTAAGCTTCGACCCAACAAGAACGATCCCTAAGCCGCTCAGACAGCATCCGATTTAATAAAAAATCATCCATCTTGTCGGGTCGTCTTGTCGGGTCGTAGCTCGCAGAGCGAAGCCTGGAGCTGAAAGCGTAGCCCAATACGCTATATGAAAGGATCTGGGGAAAAACTCCCGATCCCTCATCTATATAAGACATTTCTTCAGTCTATACAAATCAGAGCTGATCTCGTCTTTTTGCTTTCCTTAGTATTTAGAACCTATCTCAAAAACAATCTAATGCCCATGGCAGTGTTGCGAAACGGTTTAAAATGCTCACATACTACGTGTAAGTGATACGTTAACGTATCGTAAATCATCATTCAAAAATCGCACACCAAAGCAGGCAAAAAACCAACAATAACCTGCTTCAGGGCTTAAAGGGTGATTTTTCCATTGTCTAAATGTTTTTTGTTGGATATGAGTTCCTATTTACAATGTGATCTGCTCATACTCCAATAAAAGGGCTCAAGGATGCGAACGCTGCTTTTTGCTTTAATTTTATTTTTCGGCCTAACCAGCTGTGCCTTTGGACTGGTTTATATAGAAAAAGACGGTATGTTTTTATATTTTTCTGAAGGTGAAAGAGAAATTGCAACCCGTCTTACAGAAAAATTGCCTGAAATTATGGCTTTCCTGTCACAATGGAAATTGCCGGTTAAACCTCCGATACATATCATCCTGGATGACGAATTAGACGCACCGGAAGTTGAAGTCCACGTTATTCCGCATAAGGAAATTCGTGTTCCCATCCGTGCCCCGGGTGTTCTGGAGGATGGATATACAGAAGCAGATCCTTGGGAGTATTTCACGTTTAAGGGTCTTTGTCTTCAAGGTATTTATGGAATCCGGTCCGATATTCCCGAAATTTTACATAAGATTTTTGGTGAAATCATTTCTCCCAATGTCATCATGCCCCAATGGGTGGAGGAAGGAATATGCAATTTAATGTATGCACTGTATCAGCAAAAAGAAATCCAGGATCCGTTTGAATCCACACTTTTCAAAGCGTCACCGCCTCCGGATCTTGACATGGTCAGCAACCACCCTCAGGTTTGGCCGGGAAAACATGGCTATAGAATATATGGTAAGCCATTTATATACTGGTTATATAAAAAATACGGCTGGAATAAAATTATCGATTTTATTCAATTGCATGGTGCCGGCATTATTCCCATTGAAATTGACCTAAAGGCAAGACAAGTTTTCGGTAAGACCGGAATTGCGTTGTGGAGTGAATTTCAGAAAGAGCATCCACGTGAACTTGGCGGCACACCGGGGCTACTCATAGCAGGATACTGGAACGAACCATTCGTATATTGGAACCAGGCCGGTGTTTATCCCGGTAAACTTAAGTTAAGAAATCGTGGGAGATACGGTTATGTCGAACCAGATGGCACCCTGTTGGTGTCCGAATATGACAAGACATCGAAAATATACGAATATTCAAAAAGTTCAACAGTATCCATTGATAAGACACATCTCTGGGACCCGGGAATAGGGGGTGTTGCAGTTACCCGCACAGGGCATCTGCCCCAGATTATTGTCTTCCCAAATGATTCAATAGGGGAGGATCGTCTATCAGAAAAATTAGAAAAAAACCGGATAGAAAGGATAGCGGCCCCTCCGGGCATCATTCAACTTTCCGGGCCTGTTCGTGACGGAAGGGGAAGAATCGCTGTGGCCGGAAATTTGGCCGGCAATTGGGACATCTGGGTCTATGACGGACAATGGCACAGAGTGACAAATTCGCCATCAATTGAAATGGATCCATGGTGGGACGATGAATCTCTTGTGTATGTTTCGAATATATCGGGCAAATTTCAGATCCATGGAGCAGATCAAAGCCAAGTAACACATGCCGAATATGGTGCAATTCTTCCTAGGCAGGGCCGGTTTTTGAATCTCACTCAGAATGGATGGCAACTTCGGAGTTATGAAATCGGCCGAATACCTTTCACAGAGCTCCAATTTTCACCCGAAGACCCCATTGAAGTTGCTTCTGAACCAGGTACCCCTGAGGTCAAGTCTTACAACCTCTTTAAGAGCATCTGGCCCAACTATATCAGACCGGATATATTCCTCGGAATCGATGATGTGCAACTGGGCATTGCGACAAATAGCAGAGATGTCAGTGGTGACTATGCCACCGATGCCGGGATACGTTACTCTTTTGATTCTGATTATTTCGCTTTACGGGCGGGATTACAGGCCAGACAAATCGGCACCCAATATACAAGATATCCGCTTTCATACTCAACGGCCCTGGCTCAAGTGGTAGATGAATCTCGAAACGAGGTTAAATTATTCTGGAGACCCACATTGCTTAACAAGATAGTGCTCGGCGAAGAATTAAAATCTTCGGACGGGACCGAATTATCTCAAGGCATAGAATTCTCCGCGAACTGGCGCAATTATGAACCGCTTAACAGGGAAGGTCCGACCGAAGACGAGTTCTGGGCCGCACTTTCCTTTATAGATTCATGGGGTATCTTACGAGGCTGGGGAAGTTTAGAATTTTTCTCCGAAAACAGACAATCCTTATCCGGCGGGCTAAATATCTTGTTCGGCGATCAAATCCTTACATCCGCTCACATAATGGGGGGTCGATCTTGGGGTGAATCTCTCAACGGCCATAATACATTTCGTATAGGCGGTAATGTCACTGAAGGTTATTTTACTCGAAGACCATCCAGACTTTTTCCAATAAGAGGGTTCAGTTCAAACATTCTGGAAGCATCCGAAGCAGTTTCGACGGGAATTGAAGTGTTCTGGCCCTTGGCCAATCTTCAGGCCGGTTATGAAACCTTGCCTCTGTTTTTTCACAGGCTAAGGTTGGGAACATTTGTTGATGCGGGCTTTGCCGGGGAAAACATCAGTGGGGATGATCTTTTAGTCGGTGCAGGATTTGAGTTGGTTACATCGATGGAGATTGCCTGGGGTAATTTATCGTCCTTCCGAATAGGGATTTCCTGGCCGGTCGATCAGCCTGACTATTTGAATCAGGATGGACCGTTATTAATGTTTCAGATCGGTCATCCACTGTAATTTTGTTTTACTGAACAAGAGTCAATTCCCAAGACACCTGAAAATCGCTGGATTTCAAGTCAATCATACCTTCGCTTTTTGCCACAATATATGGTAGGATTTTTTCCTTGACACACAATATGCCTTATAATAAAGTAGGTTAAATTAAGATCTTTTTCACATATTAACCCTTTAACTTGATGGAAATCATGATGAAAGAGGTCCTTAAATTTCCTTGTCAAGCCTCCATGGGGATACAATGTCCTTTTGGAGGTTTTTTTTTGGTGGCGAAGATAATATCTTAGCAAAAGGAGGGAATGATGAGGATTATTTCGATTGCCAACCAAAAAGGAGGATGTGGCAAGACAACGTCCGCGATTAACCTATCTGCATGCTTGGCACATAGAGGTCGAAAGGTACTTCTCATCGATATGGACCCACAGGGACATTCTGCGATAGGTTTAAATATCCATAGCAGCGAGCTGGAAAGAACAATTTGCGATGTACTTTACGGTTCGGATGATACTAAAACAGATCTCAATGACGTAACGATTGAGGTGAATGACAGCTTCTATATCGCTCCATCGAATATCTCCTTAAGCACTTTAGAGCAGCATCTTTCCAAAATACAAGGCAGGGAGAACAGGCTTAAAGAAGCGATCGACAGTTTATATGGAATATATGATTATATCATCATTGATTGCCCGCCTAGCCTTGGATTACTGACGTTTAATTCTCTCATTGCTTCGACGGAGGTGATCGTTCCTATTGAGATGAGCTTGTTTTCACTGCATGGGATTAGCAAGCTGTTAAAGATAATAGATCTGGTTCGGGAAAAAACAGGGCATGACATTCGGACAAAAGTTATTGCGACGATGTATGATAATCGGACAAGAATCTCAAAAGAAGTTTTGCAGGATATACAAAAACATTTTCAGAATTCTATGTTTTTAACTGTTATAAACACCAATGTAAAATTGAAGGAAGCCGCGAGTTTTGGCAAATCCATAGTCGATTACGATCAAAAAGCCACCGGATTCAGAGACTATATGGCCCTTACGAAAGAAGTGATCGCAGAGGAAAAAGTTCTCGGCGCGCGACCCGCTAAACGAAAAAAGCCTCTTCCCTTAGCGGCTATGGAAAAGAGAGAATTTATCTATGATGCGCCTGACGCAAGTTGCGTCAAAATCGCCGGGACCTTCAACAATTGGAACACGTCCGAAGAGTCTCTCATGGAACGCAATAAAGATGGGACATGGTCGAAATGTGTCTTTCTTGCCCCAGGCACATACCAATACAGGTTTCTTATTGATGATGAATGGGTTACGGATCAAAACAATTCCAACCAGATCAATAATCCATTTGGCGGTAAAGATTCTGTAGTCAAGATTTAGGGAAAAAATGGAAAAAAAGAGCCTTGGTCGGGGACTCGATGAGATTTCTGACATATTTTTATCAACCCGGAAAGATAAAAAATTGCAAAATGGATTCTCTTCAAAAAAGTTAAGAGATTCAAGTTGTGAATTTTGTAGCAACATCATTGGTGATCCGAATAAAGTGTCGAGATGCAAAATTTTCACGCTTAACAATGAAAAATACGGTGTTCGTTATATGGACACGATATCACCAACAAGTGGAAACTATTGCAACTATTTTGAGCCGGTTTTTAAAGAAAAGGCTAACAGCAATTTTGTGGCCGAGGAGACATCATCAGATAGCTCTGAACTCAATTGTGACATCGAAGAACATGTGACGGTTCGCAGAAATATAACATATCCGGACACGACGAAAGCTCAACAAGAGATTTTAAAATCCTTTTCCAAGCATATTGAAGAGAATTACAGCATAAAGAGCATTGAACTGATAAAAACGGATAGAATCTCCCAGCCGGGAATTCGAAAATGCACCAAGGAAATCGTAACCATTTTTATTTGTGGAGGAACAGACAATGACAGCCACAATTGAAATTGATAAAAAGTACCATGAGAAAATGCCTTTGGAAACAAAGACAGAGCTTTTATTTGGGCATAGAAGTAAATCATATGCCTACAACCTGAATGATAAATACCATACAATAAAGCGTAGTATAGGCTTTGCATGGTTTGACAGAATGTTGGAAGATTGCCGAAATGAAAACTGCCCGGGCTATTTTTCTGATGATATTTTTTATGCGTTAACAGATATATCTCTCGAAGGGTATGTTTTACAAAAGGCTTATCTTTTTTCTGCTGACGAGGAAGGAATTAACGATAAAGAAAGGTATTTTAAAGCACTTGGAAGAATCAATAACGTACTGGCCTGTAAAAAGAAAACAGAACTAAATATTAATTTGTTCAACCAGGATTCGAGGCAAGTTTACTACAAGACAGAAAAAACATCGACATTCTACCAATCTGCCAGACTTAGAAAAGCCTACTGGAGTTATTTAAAAAATTTTCCGAACAACGATCAAATCGATGACTATTTTTCAACATGTGAATTTATAGACAAAATCCATCGAATCTTTAATAAAAAAAGATGTATTTCAAAAGACTTAAAGAAATATAGAGAAACATTGTCTGAAAATCGTCATATTGCAACGCCTTTAGATTTGTACCGGTTTTGTGTTGTTAGGACAAAGCAAGCATAATCTGTTGATTTCTGATTAAAGGTCAATCCACATGTCGGCCTCGTTGCCGCAGTGGCTGCATACGGCATGCCCTTTGGTTTTGCTTTTCTTGTCCGACACTGTGGAAGATTCCAGCGGTTTTTCTTCATGTTCTTCCAAAGAACAGGTAATCATCATTTCAGCCTCATTACCGCAGTTTTCGCATTTACAAACCTGCTTGAATTTTTTTTCAGCCATTGTTTTCTCCTTATATTTCAAAAATAAAAAGTATCTATCTTGCAGACCTTTTTTGGGATAAAAATGGGACTTCAGATTAAGATTTCATGTATACTATTCTTATAACAAATCATTGAAAATGACTCAATTATTTTCTATTCAAAGAAAAACCTCTACTTCAAAATAAAAACGCCCTGTTTATAGAGAACAGGGCGTTTGAATCAGCTTGTATTTGTTCACATTATTCAGTCAGGGCGCTTTCCAAAAACAGACGGGCAAATTTATCGTTGTCTTCCGGAGTGATCTCCTTGGGGAGTCTTTCCAGAGCCATATCCATGGCTCTATCAATCAGTTCCGCTCTGAACTCACTCTTGGCATGAAAGAAATGGGCGTCGATTCTACGTTTTGCATCTTCGAGCATCATTTTGCTCTGATTTTGTGCGGATTCTATAATTTCTATTTTTTTCTTTTCACCCTGTTGAACAATTCGATCTTTGAGTTCTGAAAAACGCACTTCACTCTCATCGACTGCTCTGAGCGTCTCCTTTATTTTTGCCTCTGCATCTTGCTTTTCATTTTCGAGTTGATGGATTTCTTCAGCCAGTTTGTCTTTTTGACCTCGAAGAAAATTCATTATCGGTTTTTTCCCGTACTTGACGACGACAAAGACAATAATAAAGAAATTGATCCACCTCAAAATAAGGTCATACATAGGCCGCCAGTTGCTCGATTTTTCGGCTGCAAAGGCATCATGACCCAAAAAATGAAGACCCAAACCGATTGCGATGAGACAAAAGAATATACCACCTATTTTATCCAAATGTTTCATTGAGCCAGTCTCCGATCCAGCAACTTTTCCATGATATTTATCGCCAGAGCTTCGGATTCCTTCTGAAGATGCTTTTTGGCTTCAGAAATCTGAACATTAACATCAGCTTCGGCCTTTTCTTTTATCGCATTAATCTCTTCTCTTGTAGAGGCAAAAATTTCGGCACTTTTCGCGCTTCCAGATTCTTCAAGCTCCCGCTTTAATTCAAATGCTTGAGCCCTTACGTCTGATTCCTGTTTTTTCAATTTCTTCGTCAGGTCTTCGAGCTCTTTGACTGTATCAACGGTATCCATTTTTATTTTATCCATGTAACTTACCCTTTCGTTCATAAAA
>Ga0316580_10000353_pt1 | contig 10153 bp, 10 predicted proteins | sample S0NA_2_FD_204519 | JGI IMG/M metagenome (GOLD analysis project Ga0316580, IMG submission 204519) | Rhizosphere microbial communities from salt marsh grasses in Alabama, United States - S0-2_160517rDrB | ecosystem: Host-associated > Plants > Roots > Rhizosphere | place: USA: Alabama | collected... | reverse complement strand
CATCGATCCGGATGCCTTGGCCGCGGCGGCGGTCGCCCCCGGACTGGTCGCCCGGCTGCGAGCGCTGATGTCCCGAGAACCGCGGTTCGATCGGGGCACGACCCAGATCAGCATTGCCGACGCCGACGGCAACTTGGCGAGCCTGACCCTCTCCAATGGCGAGGGAGCGGCCTATGTGCTGCCCGGGACCGGCATCGTCCTCAACAACATGCTCGGTGAGGAAGACCTCTACCCTCGGGGCTTCCACCGTTGGCCGGAGGACCGGCGCATCAGCTCGATGATGTGTCCGACCCTGGCCCACGGCACCGACGGTAGCTGGACCGTGACCGGCTCCAGCGGCTCGAACCGTATCCGCAGCGCGATCCTGCAGGTGCTGAGCAATCTGATCGATCTGCACATGCCGCTCGACGAGGCGGTGGCCGCCCCGCGTATCCACTACGAGTCTGGCCTACTGAACATCGAGCCGCCGGCAGGAGCCGACGTGCTGAACGACCTTGGCCGGCATTGGCCGCGCATCCTGCCATGGACCGAGAAGAGCGTGTTCTTCGGCGGTGCCCACAGCGTCGCCATCGATGCCGATGGCAAGCTGCACGGCGGCGCCGACCCGAGGCGCGGAGGCGTGGTGCACCGCGTTCCTGCCGACGGCACGGAACGGTGACAAGACATTCACCAACCGCACGGGGTCGGCTGATGGCCACTGCGGTCGACGCCCAAGTGCAGCCGATGTCTCGGTGCCAACGGTTGAGCAGCACCATCAGTGGACGCAACTGATGAGACGCGTCGCGGGAGGGCGCGGCTGCCGCAGCACCGGCCTGACGTCGAGTCACACCAGCGCCAATTGTTGGTGATCCATCAGCATGGCGCTCGCGGGTGGCGATGTGCGCAGGTTTGCCGAGCCTCTTGCTGCCCCCGCCGATCGACGAAATCCAGTCTCCAACCTCTACAGGAAACCTGAACATGCGAACGCTAATGCCCGTGATTCCATTGTTGCTGATCGCTACCACGGCCGGTGCCGAGCCACCGGCGAATCCTGCCGATGAGGCCCAAGCCTTGGTCAAGCAATTCGCTGGCACCCTGAAGGGCGAGCTCAAGGCCGCGCTGGCCGAGGGCGGGCCCGAGGCGGCAGTAGGCGTCTGCCACGAGAGGGCACCAGCCATCGCCGAGTCCCTATCGGCGCAATCCGGCTGGTCCGTCGGCCGCACCAGCCTAAAGACCCGCAACGGCGCCTTGAATAGCCCGGATGCCTGGGAGACGAAAGTGCTCGAAGCGTTCGAGCAGCGTGCCGCCGCCGGCGAGCCGGTTGGTCCCATGCGATTCGACGAGGTCGTCGAGGTCGATGGTCAGAAGACCTACCGTTTCATGAAGGCGATCCCTACCGACCAGGTCTGTCTCGCCTGCCACGGCAGCGATATCGCCCCGGAGGTAGCCGCGGCCATCGACAAGGCTTATCCTGACGATCAGGCTCGCGGTTTCGCCATTGGCGACATTCGCGGCGCCTTCACGTTGTCCAAGCCTCTATAGGCCGTCCAGAAGCGGCGGCCATCGCCAATCATGGTCGCCGTCATCGGCCCGCCAGTGAGGCCGGCAGCAGGCCGGTCCCTGGTCCCGGAGGTCAACGATGTCCGCAGCCCACTACGACTTGGTCTTTTTCGGAGAGACCATCGGGGACACCAACGCTGAGGCGGTTCGCGCTCGGCTGATGCAGCGGTTCGGTCTCGGCGACGCAGCCGCGGCACGCCTCTTCTCCGGCGGTCGCGTGGTCGTCAAGCGTGCCGTCGATGCCGCGACGGCCAAGCGCTACCAGGATGCCTTTGCCGAAGCCGGGGCCAGGCTGCAAGTCACACCCGTCGACACAGCGCCGGAGCAAGATCCGGAGCCGTCGCGCGAGCAGGCGGCGCTGTCACGATCACGGGCGGCGCAGACGGATCAGCAAGACCTCGGTCTGGCGCCGCTGGGTGCACCGCTCGACGAGATCGACGATCGCGGTCCACCCCAGTCGCCCGATATCAGCCAGCTCCGTCTGATGTCGGGAGACGACTGGACACTGGCTGACTGCGCTCAGGACATCGAGGCGCACCGCGTGCCGGACACCGACCACCTTAGGCTGGAGCCGATGGCGCCCACCCGAGATCCCCGCGGCGATTGACCGCCGGCCCGGCCTGAGCGCGGCGAGCGCCCTGGGCCTGAGAACTGCTTCTGGAGCTGCGATCCGCTATCAACCCCAACCCGAGGCAAAAGCCAGGACCAGATCCCGTCGCCTGCTTCACGTCGCTATCGGCACCATACTTCTCCTCCAGGGCGCGGCCGCCTGGTCCGCCAGCCCGAGCTTCAAGTGCGCCAAGGCATCACCGTGACCACGGAAGTAGCGTCCGGGGAGCCGCTCGCAGGAGCGTCGGGCCTTGGGGTCTTCGCGAACAATGCGTTGGCCATGCGGAAACCGGCATTGCCGAGCGGCTGCGGCCAACGCCTTCCCGTCGAGGGCGACGTGGTGACGACGGATCGCCTCCACGTCGCCGGCATCATAGAGCTCACCTGTGTCACGAGACCTGTGCCATCCCGCCTCGGTGGCAAGCTTCCTTCGCGAGCACCCGATCTGCGCCCTGTACTTCACGAGTCCCGACTGCGGGGTTTGCAGGGCGCTGAAGCCTAAGCTCGCCGGTATGCTGGCCGAGCGCTTTCCGGCCATCGGATTTGCCCAGGTGGACTGCGCCGCCGCGCCAGCATTGGCGGCGGACCTGGGCGTGTTCGTGGTCCCGGCCCTGATCGTCTTCACCGACGGCCGGGAGGGCTTGCGAAGGTCCCGCTCGTTCGGTCTCGAAGAGTTGGCCTCCGCCCTGGAGCGGCCCTACGGGCTGCTGTATGGAAACTAGCTCCCGTTTAGGACTTCAGGAAAAGAAGCAGCCTTGCTCCAGCGAAAGCTCAGTGAAGCCATCGACCACTGGCTCGGGTCCGTTGCCGACGGCACAACGCTGCTGGACCAGCTTCGCCGTGAACCAGTCGATCCGTTGCGTTTACAATCCTGCCGCGGCCTGGGCCTAGCGTCCTTTCGCCGAGGGCGGCTCCGTCTGATGCGGCATCGCCGCCGCATCCGATCGCGCCACCGCGTTCTAACGCAAGCGTCTCCACTATCGTTCAGGAGTCACCATGAGCAACGCTCAGTATCCACATATCGTCATCGGGGGCGGTATCAGTGGGCTCGGTTCCGCGCACTATGCTGTCCGGCACGGGGTCGACACCCTCGTCCTCGAGCGTGCTCCCCGCGTCGGTGGTTGTATGCATACCCACCGCTTCGATGACCAGAGCGGCTTCTGGGTCGAGGCCGGCAGCCACAGCTGCTTCAACAGCTACGGCAATCTGCTCGGGATGCTCGAAGACCTGAACCTCATGGGTGCCATCACGGCCAAGGAGAAACGCTCCTACCTGCTCTATCGGGGCGGCGCGCGCAAGCGCGTCGTCGGCGCCCTGCATCCGCTGGACCTGATCGGGTCCCTGCCGCGGCTGTTTCGCCTGGATAAATCCCAGCTCAGTGTCGCCGAATACTACGGCGCGGGTCTCGGTCGGAAGAACTACCGCGACCTGTTCGGCCCGGCGTTCCGCTCGGTCATCTGTCAGGATGCTGACGACTTCCCGGCGGAGGCCCTGTTCCGAAAGAAGCCGCGCCGTAAGGACGTCCTGCGCAGCTTTACGATGCCCGGCGGGCTCAACGACATTCCCGCAGCCATTGCCGAGCAGCCGGATCTCGAGGTGCGTGCCGGCGTCGGTGTCGCGTCGGTAAGCCCTGACGGCGACGGCTTCGCGGTCCTGACCGAGGACGGAGAGCAGCTCCGCTGCGAGCGGCTGACGCTGGCCGTGCCGCCGGACATCGCCGCACGGCTGCTCTTGGAGGTCGCGCCCCAGGCGGCGGCCCTGATCGGTGAGATCGGCGTTGCCGAGATCGACAGCCAGCTGCTGCTGTTCGACGCCGAACGTCTGGAACTGCCCGAGCTGGCAGGCCTGATCAGCGTCGATGGTGCATTTCTATCGGCCGTCTCGCGGGATTTTCTACCCGATGCCCGCTACCGTGGCTTCGCCTTCCATTTCCCCGGCGACAGCCTGGATGAGTCGACACGCATCGCGGCCGCCTGTGCCGCACTGGGCACGACTCCCGACCAGGTGGTCTCGAGCAGCTGTGTCCGCAACCGGCTCCCGAGCTTGCGTAAAGGGCACCAGGCGCGGGTCGAGCGGCTCGACCATGCCCTGAACGGCACCCGCATCGCGGTCACTGGGAATTGGTTCCTGGGCGTCTCGATCGAGGATTGCCTGACGCGAAGCCTCGGCGAGCACGAGCGCCTCTTCGCCAGCACACCTGGCTGATCACTCAAGACGATGCCGGTGCCGCGTTTCTACGCCCCGCCGTGCAACACCCGGGTCTACCTCGACTGCAGTGACCACATCCTCGAGGGCTCCCCAAAGAACATTCTCACCATCGTCGTGCTGCGGCCCTGGGATGCGCCCTGGACGCCTGCCCCGAGGCATTGAACGCCCCTCTCCCGCGGACCCGGCTCCCAGCCCCGGCGGCCAGCCAGCCGGCGGAATCGCGTCGGGGCATCGCGCAGCTTTCCCGCGCGACCAGGGCGCGTTTGTGGCCCGAATGGGGCTGGGTTACACTCGCCGAATGAAGCTTGATTTAGGCGTGGTCATGGACCCGATTGGGTCCATCAATATCAAAAAGGACAGCAGTTTCGCGATGCTGTTGGCCGCGCAGCGGCGCGGCTGGACGCTTTGGTACTTGGAGCTGGCCGATCTGCTGCTGCTCGATGGGGACGCGTATGGGCACATGCGCCGGCTGACGGTCGACGACGACCCGGGAGGCTGGTTTGACCTGGGCGCGGTCGAGACGCGACCGTTGTATGCGCTCGATGTGCTGCTGATGCGAAAAGACCCGCCGTTTGACATGGAATACGTCTACGCGACCTATCTGCTGGAGCGGGTGCAGAAGCGCGGCTGCCTCGTCGTGAACGATCCAAGGACCCTTCGCGATGCCAACGAAAAGCTTTCGCTCTCTGCGTTCCCGCAGTGTGCACCGCCGCTCGTCGTGACACGCCGAGCCGAGGACCTGCGAGCATTCCTGGCCGAACAGGGCGACATCGTGCTGAAGCCGCTCCATGGCATGGGCGGACACTCCATCTTCCGCGTTCAGGTCGGCGACCCCAACACATCGGTCATCATCGAGACCCTCACCGACCATGGCCATCGCTTTTGCATGGCCCAGCGGTACCTTCCAGAGATCGTTGATGGCGATAAGCGCGTGCTGATCGTCGACGGCCAGCCCGTTGAGCATGTCCTCGCACGCATACCGGCCGAAGGCGAGCTCAGGGGGAATCTTGCCGCCGGTGCACACGCCGAGGTCCGACCAATCGGTCAGCGCGAGCGCTGGATCGCGGAGGAGGTCGGGCCCGAGCTGAAGGCGCGTGGCGTGCTGTTTGCCGGACTCGATGTCATCGGCGACTTTTTGACCGAGGTCAACATCACCAGCCCGACCTGCATTCGCGAGATCGACCGTGCGACCGGCAGCGATATTGCCGCTGATCTAATGGCCGCGATCGAGCGCAGTCTCGATGTCTGAGCTTCGACAGGCGCGGCGCGCGGGCCTCCTCGCGCTGCTGATCGCTTTGCTCACGGTCGGCTGCGGTACCAGCGAGACACCGGTCTACACGACGCAGTTCGTTGCGTTCGGCTCCGCCGTCGATCTGACGCTTGTCGGCTTCGCGAAAGAGGATGCCGTCCGTCTTGCGGACCAGACCGAGCAGGATATGCGCTTTTTCGAGCAGGCATGGACCGCCTGGCGGCCCGGTCCAATGATCCGCGTCAACGAGCTGTTAGCGACCGGCAAGCCGTTCGCGGCACCGCCTTCGCTGCTGCCGCTGCTCGACCGCAGCCGCGAGCTCGATGACAAGAGCGGCCACCTGATCAATCCGGCAGCCGGGCGTCTCTCCGCCCTCTGGGGGTTCCACAACGAGCCGCCGGAGTGTCGGCCCCCGCCGGACCGCCGCAGCATTCGCCGTCTTGTACAGGCGGCGCCGACGCTGGCGGACGTCTACCAGGACGGCATCATGCTACAGGGCGAGAACCCGGCGCTGATGCTCGACTTCAGCGCGATCGCCAAGGGTTTTGCGATGGACCAGGTCATGGCGCATCTTCGCGACCATGGCGTGCGCAATGCCCAGCTCAATGCCGGAGGTGATTTTCTGGTGATCGGCAGCCGCTCCGGCCGCCCGTGGCGGCTTGTGGTGCCGCGCGCCAATGGGACCGGGGTGCTTGGCGTGATCGATATCGGCGCGCCGGCGGCGCTATTCAGCGCAGGCGAGTATCAGCGCAATTTCATTCATAATGGTGAGGTCTATCACGATATCATCGATCCACGCACCGGCTGGCCCGCGGACGAGCTACAGGCGGTGACCGTGCTCAGTCTCGAGGGCGATGCCGCGTCCGCCCAGGCGGCTGCGCGCGCGCTGTTTGTCGCCGGTGTCTCGGGGTGGCACGAGCTGGCCCGGGCGATGGGCCTGCGGCATGTGCTCTTGATCGACCAGGCCGGCACCCTGCATATGACCCCGTCCATGCGGGCGCGTATCCAACTGGTCGACAAGGACCTCGACGTCGTGCTGACCCAGCCGGTGGCCGACCCGATCGGGGGGTCTTGACCCCAGGCCTGGCGAAATGACACCGCGCACCGCCGTGTCGTCATCTCGTTATCCCGCGTTCGACTCGGATCGGCTCGCGACGCGCCGTTTGTTGGCCGCCGCCGGGCTCGCGCTGGGCGTGCATCTCGTGCTCATCCTCGGCGTCGGGATGCGCTTGCCTGACCCGGCCCCACCCCGCGATCCACGTCTGCTGGAGGTCTTGCTGGTCACCAACCCCGGCGCCGTTCCAGAGCGACCGGGTGTCGTGGCCGCACAGGTCGACCGCGCTGGTGAAACCGACTTGCCTGTACCGGACATCCCCGAGCCGCCGGCGGAGATGCTCGGCCCTGACGATGGACAGGCCGACGAGATGCTGTTGGAGACCGAGTCGTCCGAGCCCGTCGTCTCCGCGCCCGATGAGCCGGAGCCCGTGCCCGAGCCCCCGCCGCCGATCGAGGAGCTGCCGCCGCCCCCCGCGCCACCCCCGACGATAACGACACCATCCGAGGTCCGTGCGCCGCCGGCACAACCCGCGCACCCGATCGTCTCTGCCGCGGACATCCTCGCAAGCCGTAACGCGGAGATCGCCTCCCTGGCCGCGCGCCTGGATGCTGCCAGCACCGCCTATGCAAGCCGGGCTCGGCGCCGGGCAATTACGGCCAGCACCCACGAGTTCCGTTACGCGGCCTATATGGAGGCGTGGCGGCGCAAGGTGGAGCGCATCGGCAACCTGAACTATCCCGAAGCGGCGAAGGATCAGGGGCTTTACGGCAGTCTGATCCTGCGCGTCGCGGTGCGCGCCGACGGCAGTCTGGAGTCGGTTCGCGTGCTGCGCTCGTCGGGCCAGCCGCTACTCGATGAAGCGGCGAAGCAGATCGTCGAGCTGGCGGCACCCTTTGCCCCGTTTCCGCCGGATATCGCCGCCGAGACCGACGTGCTCGACATCACCCGCACCTGGCAATTCCAGCGCAACAACCAACTGGGTTGGGGAAAATAGGGTCTGTTGAGATTCGGTTGAGTGAGGCTGGCGAGCCGCTGACGCGGCGAGCATCTCAGCCCGAGCCCGCCCGGTGCACGCGGACGACCTCTTCGCGCTCCTGTTCCTCCAAGGCCGCATCCACCAGATTGAGTGTCTCGTCGATCTCGGGCAGCAATACGTCCTCCAGCGCCCGGGCTCGGCGCGCGGTGCGGACGTATTCGGCGCGCAGGCGCTCGAGGTTGCCGGTCAGCACGGCCAGATGGGCAACGATCGGTATCAGCCGTGCACAGCAGGCCCGGCAGCGCTCCGCCTCCGGTGAGCGGTTGACCGGCCCCTGGTCGGTCGTTTGTTCCGATGACGCCGGTGCTGGCCGGTCCGGATCGAGATCCAGCGGCGGCGGCTCTTCGACGCGGACGCCCAACACCAACCGCGCTGGCCGCGCCGGCGCGCAAGCCGCCGCTTTGGCGGTCGGGTAGATCGACAGCTCCTCGAAGCCATGCCGCCCGAGCGCCGCCCGCACCCCCTTCAGCGCGTCCTGCTGGGCCATCTGGAAACGCCGCTGAGCCGTCTCGTACCTGTCGAGCATGGACAAGATCTCGGAGGCCAGGATCAGCCGTTTTTCATCGAGAAAACGGTATCCCTCCTGCATGCCACTACGCTCCTCCTTCAGCTCCAAATAGGCGCTGTGGGTCGGGATGATCTCGCGGCTGGGCATGATGATGGACCTGAGTGTTGGCTCACGCTGGGCGAGGAGCTTAACCCGGAAGGCGCGACGGTGCATCTGGCTCGCGACTGCGCCCTCCCGGAGCGACAGCGACGACGACAATCTAATCAGGCCGAGCCCGCGGTCCGCTTGAGGTGAGCACGGATCTGCTCGTCGCTGAGCCGATGCAGCTCGCCCCGAGGCAGGCCATCGAGGACCCGCCAGCCGGCCTCGAGGCTCTGGTCGATATCGCGCCGATCCTCCTGGTTGACGACTTCCCGCTCGAACCGCTCACCGAAGGCGAGATAGGTGCGGTCCGTTGGCGAAAGGCCATCCTCACCGACCACGCTGGCGAGGATCCGGGTCTGTTGGGCCTGGGCGTAGGCGGCGTAGAGCTGTGCGGCCAGAACGCCGTGGTCGACATGGGTCATGCGGGCACCAGTGCCGTCCTTCATCAGCCGTGATAGGCTCGGCAGCAGCTTGATCGGCGGATAGAGATTGCGTCGATGCAGCTCGCGGTCGAGCACGATCTGGCCCTCGGTGATATAGCCGGTCAGGTCAGGGATCGGGTGCGTGATGTCGTCGTTGGGCATGGTCAGGATCGGTATCTGGGTGACCGAGCCCGGCTGCCCACGTATGCGTCCGGCGCGCTCATAGATGGTCGCCAGGTCCGAGTACATATAGCCCGGATAGCCCTTGCGGCTGGGCACCTCGCCACGGCTGGCCGAGACCTCGCGGAGCGCCTCGCAGTAGTTGGTCAGGTCGGTCAGGATCACGAGGACGTGCTTGCCTTCGGCGAAGGCCATGTACTCCGCGGCGGTGAGGGCGAAGCGGGGTGTCAGCAGACGCTGGGCGCTCGAATCGCTGGCCAAGTTCAGGAACAGCACCGTGCGCGCCAGCGCGCCGGAGCGCTCCATTTCCTCGCGGAATAGCTCGGCGCTGACATGCGGGATGCCGATGCCGGCGAAGACGATCGCAAAGTCCTCGGTCCCGCCGCGCCCCGCCGGCAGCCGGGCATTGCAAGCGATGTCGACGGCGATGCGATCGTGTGGCAGTCCGCCGCCGGAGAATAGCGGTAGCTTCTGGCCGCGGACCAGGCTGTTCATCAGGTCGATGGCCGAGAAGCCGGTCTCCAGGAATTCCCGCGGGGCCTCACGGGCCGAGGGCTTGATCGGCAGCCCGTCGACGCGGAAGGCCCGCCGCGCCGCCACCGGCGGCCCCCCGTCGAGTGGCTTGCCAACGCCGTTGAAGACTCGACCGAGCAGTCCAGGGCCGACATGGAAGCGAACCGGCTCGCCGAAGAAGCGTATCCGGGTGCCCGCGAGACGCATGCCGGCGGTGTCATCGAGCATCTCGACGGTGACCGTCTCCAGGTCGAGCGCGGCGATGCGCCCGAGCCGGATGCGTCCATCGACGTCTTCGACCTCGACGGCCTCGTTCAGGCCAACGTCCACGCTGCGCCGCAAGAACAGCAACGGGCCGTCGACCCGCGTGGCGATATCCTCACCGATCAGTCGTGCGTACATCGATCGTCGTCGGCCACTAGGCCGCCTGGGCCTTGTCGGTCAACCGCCGAAGCGTCGCCGTCAGCTCGCGCTCAAGCGCCGAGAAGGCCTCCCAGCCGCCCTCCGGGATCTCTTCGCCCATGCGTGTCAGGGCGCGGAAGATCGGGTCTTCGGCGATGGCCTCGGGGGCGACGCCGGCGTCGAGCAGCTGCTCGGCGGCGTCGATGAAGTGGCCGATGACGCGCATCATGACGGCCTGGCGCTGCGGGGTGGCGTAGCGGTCGTTTTCGGAGTAGGCGGATTGGCG
>Ga0316580_10000352_pt1 | contig 10153 bp, 10 predicted proteins | sample S0NA_2_FD_204519 | JGI IMG/M metagenome (GOLD analysis project Ga0316580, IMG submission 204519) | Rhizosphere microbial communities from salt marsh grasses in Alabama, United States - S0-2_160517rDrB | ecosystem: Host-associated > Plants > Roots > Rhizosphere | place: USA: Alabama | collected... | reverse complement strand
GGATGCCGCGGCGACTGGCAGAGGATCGCCGACGGACCAGTCCCGCCCGAGCGCCCGGAGGACGTGACCTGGCATAAATTTTAGGAGAGATTGTGGTTTTTACCAATACAGCTCGTCGCCTGAGTGATCGTCGAAACCGCGCATTCGGGACATCATTCAACGCGGAACGACCGGGAGCCCTACGAGGGCGGCCGGTGACCGGCCGGAGCGCGGCGTGTGCCGTGACGGCTGGCCGTTGTCCCAGACCCCTGGAGGGCAAGCGATGAACACCAAAGACGTGCTCGATGCCTTCGAGCTGCTGGACACCTGGGAGGCCCGCTACGAGTTCATCGGCGACCTCAGCCGTGAGCTGCTGCCGGTGGCCGACAGCGAGAAGACAGACACGAACCTCGTCAAGGGCTGCAACACCAGGACCTGGCTCATCGGCAGCCTGACCGACGACGACCCGCCAGTGATCGAGTACCGGGCCGACGCCGAGACACCGCTGGTGCGCGGCCTGGTGGCGCTGCTGCTGGTGCCGTTCCAGCGCAAGACCCCGGATGAGGTGCTGGAGACCGACCCGCGGGGCTACATCAAGAAGACCGGCCTTGCGGAGCACCTGAGCCCGAGCCGTCGGGTCGGGATGGAGCAGTTCATCGAGCGGGTATTCAAGATCGCCCGTGGCCTGAGCGGGCGTTGAGTGCAACGGTGCCCAGGCAGGGTGCCGGCACTCGGCGTGTAGCGATCAGCCCGATTCCGGGTACGGGCTGACGCTGACGGCATCGATACGATAGCCGGCCTCGCCGTGCTCGCTGCGGAAACGCTCGACCTGCAGGGTGCCCTGCACCCAGACGGTGTCGAACAGCTCGCCGCGGTAGCCGCCATCTGGACCCGTGACGACACGGACGGTCTGGTTGGGCGGCGGCGGTGGCACGTGGATGCAGGTGCCGAAGTAGGGCACCAGCAGGAACTCCCGGATCATGCCGTCCACCGTCGTCAGGGGCACGACAAGGCCCGACAGCCGCACGCTGCGCCCGTCCAGGGCCTGCACCACGGGTGCCTTCTCCCAGGTCTTGCGCAACGCCTCGAACAGCGCCAAGGCGCGCGGGTCGTCGTCGGCGATGTCGTCCACGTCGTCCGGCGCGAAGGGCGTCATGGGCTGCCAGTCGGCCGGCCTCAGGTCCTTCCAAGTCAGATCGGGGCCGAGGTTTGGCGTCGGCGCTGGCTCCTGGGCTGTCCGCTCGCCGTAGCCGGGCGCGCTGCGGTCTTGCCCGACATCCTGACTCTCACCGCCGCAGCCGCCGAGCAACAGCGCCAGCAGTAGGGTCGGGAGGAGCAGGGATTGCTTAGGCATCATTCTCTGGCGGTACCCGTCCGTCGAAATCGACCCCGATCCCGATTTCGGCCCGGATATCGTCTGCTCGTTGATGTCAGGCGCCGGCGCTGCTGTCCTGGTCCGCGCGCACAAGGGCAGGCAGGTCGTCGCCGAGGCCCAGCGCCTGGCGCATGAAGGCGCGCTTGAGCGGGCCGATGTGGTCTGCCGCGAACAGCCCGAGGTTGCGCGCGGCCACCAGCGGTGGGATGCGGTTGCCGAAGGCGCGCTTGAAGGCGTCCATCGCACCCAGCATCAGTAAGTTGTCGCCGCGGCGGGCGCGCTCGTAGCGGCGCAGGGTGGCGAGTCCGCCGATGTCGCGCTGGTGCGTCAGGGCGTACGCGAGCGCATCGCTCAGTGCGGCCACATCGAGAAAGCCCAGGTTCACACCCTGGCCTGCCAGCGGGTGGATGGCGTGCGCGGCATCCCCCACCAGTGCCGCGCGCGGGCGCACATAGCTCTTTGCGTATTGGAGCCGCAGCGGGAAGGCGGCGCGTGGCCCGACTGACAGGATGGGTCCGAGCCGCTCCTCGAAGGCGCGCTCCAGCTCGTCGATGAAGGTCGGGTCGTCCAGCGCCAGCAGTTCCGCCGCGCGGTCTTCGTCCGCGGACCACACGATGGAGCACCGCCCGTCTGCCAGCGGCAGAAAGGCCAGCGGCCCGGTGGGCAGGAAGCGCTGCCACGCGGTTTCCCGGTGCCAGTGGGCGGGCTCCACGTTGCAGACGATGGCGCGCTGCTGGTAGCCCCAGCCGCCGGTGCCGATGCCGAGCACGGTGCGGACCAGGGAATCGCGGCCGTCGGCGCCCACCACCAGGCGCGCGGTCAGCTCCGTGCCGTCCGCGAGCACCACCCGCGCGCCGGACTCCCCGATGCTCAACACCTCCACCTGCGCCGGGCAGAGCAGGGTGACGTCGTCGGCCGCCTCCAGTAGCTCCCAGAGCGCGAGTCGGGTGACCCGGTTCTCGACGATGTGGCCGAGGTCCGGCTCGCCGAGCTCGGCACTGTCGAAGTGGATGGATGCGCCGCCGACGGCGTCCCAGACATGCATCTCGCGGTACACGCTCACCCCCAGCGCCACCATCCGCGGCCAAGCGCCGAGCCGCTGCAGCATGCGCTGGCTGGCACGGCTCAGCGCAGAGACGCGTAGGTCCACCTCGCCCTCGGGCCATGCCCGCTGCGGCGGCGCGCTGTCCAGCACGGCGATGCGCCAGCCCCGGCCGCGGCAAGCGCACGCCAATGCGGCGCCCACCATGCCGCCGCCAAGAATGAGGATGTCGAAGTCTTCGGGCTCTTGAGGCATGTGAATGTGAAGAGACGGAATTGAATGTTCGGTGCGTGTCGGAGACAAGGAGCTAGCAGTTAGGCGCTAGGGACCAGGAGCCTCCACCTAGCTCCTAGCCCCCTAGCCACTCACCGGAAGGCCCCGCGCCAGCCGCGGCAGCCGACCGTGCAAGCCCATGAAGCGCCGTGCCAGGGCGTGCCGCGCGCTGGGGCAGATGTCGAGGGCCAGCATGCCGAGGTCGCGCGCGGCACGCACCGGAGGGAAGGGGTTGACGAAAAGGCGGGCTAGCGTGTCCGTGGCCAGCGCGACCTTGCGTTGGTCGCTGCGCCGACGCTCACGATAGGCATTCAGTACCGCGGGTCCGCCGGGGTCGCGGCCGGTGACCTGGGCCTCCACCAGCAGGTCGGCGAGCTCGGCCACATCGCGCAGGCCCAGGTTGAAGCCCTGGCCCGCCACCGGGTGCAGGGTGTGGGCAGCATTGCCCACCAGCGCAACGCGTGGGCGAGTGATCTGCTTGGCCAGGGTCAGGCGCAGCGGGTAGGCGATGCGCCGGCCGGGCCGTTCGAGTCGGCCCAAGCGGGCGCCGAAACGCTGTTGCAGCGCGACCTGGAAGGCAGTGTCGTCCAGCCCCAGGATGCCCGGCACATCGCGCTCCTGCGCGGTCCAGACCACCGACCAGCGCCCACCCGTCATGGGCAGCATGGCGAGCGGCCCGGAGTCGGTGAAGCGCTCGTAGGCAACCCCCGGTCGTGGCTCGGCGGGTGTTACGGTGGAGATGATGGCCGAGTAACCATAGGGCCGGTCGTGCACGCCGAGCTTGAGGCGCTGGCGTACCGCCGAGTCACCGCCGTCGGCGGCCACCAGGAGGCGGGCGCGCAGCAGTCGCGAGACGCCGTCGACGGCGACCTCCAGGTCGGCGTACTGCTGTTGGATGCGCAGCCCGCCCAGGCGCGCCGGGCGCAGCAGCTCTACACCAGCGGCCTGCGTCAGGCAGCTCTCGATGGCCAGGCCAATGGCCCGCGCCGGGGTAACGTAGCCGAGCGCTTCGACGCCCTCGTCGGCGGCATCGAGGTGCGCGAAGCCGTAGTGGCCACGATCGGACACGTGCACTCGGCGGATGGGCTCGCTGGCATCGGCCAAGGTAGGCCAGAGGCCCATGCCAACGAAGATGCGCTGGCTGCCGAGCGACAGCGCGATGACCCGCTCGTCGTATTGTGCCGGCGGCGGTGCGGCGCCGGTGCTGGGGTGTGCCGGCGTGGTGGCCTCCACCACCGCGATGCGCAGCCCGCTGCCGCTGAGCCCGCAGGCGAGGCTGCCGCCGACGAGGCCGCCGCCGATGATGACGAGGTCATAGTCCTGCATGGGCTACTGCTCCGACCTGGGGTGAGAGTTCAACGCTGGTACGACTGCCCCGAGCTTGGACATGAGCGCTCGTAGGCGGACCCAAATTGAGATCGGCATCGGACACGCAATCGATTTCGATCCCGATCCCGATCCCGATCCCGATCCCGATCCCGATCCCGATTTCGATGTGCCCTGTTGGGGGAAGCCTGTGGGCTCATCGCGATGCCTTGCCCTCGGCCATGAGCTGCTCGATGGCATCGGGCTCCTTGGGTACGTCGCGGGAGAGCACCTCCTGGCCTTCCTCGGTCACCAGCACGTCGTCTTCGATACGGATGCCGATACCGCGGTACTCGGCGGGCACAGCCGCGTCCGGTGCAATATAGAGTCCGGGCTCCACGGTGAGCACCATGCCCGGCTCCAGCATCCGCCACTTGCCGTCGGTCTTGTAGCTGCCGACGTCGTGTACGTCCATTCCGAGCCAGTGCCCGGTCCGGTGCATGTAGAAAGGCTTGTACTTTTCGTCCCTGATGAGCTGCGGTAGGTCCTCGGGCTTGCCGTCGATAAAGCCGAGGTCCACCAGCCCACGGGTCAGCACCTTGAGTGCGGCATTGTGTGGGGCATCCCAGCGCTTGCCAGGCTTGACGGCGCCGATGGCGGCGAGCTGCGCCTTCAGCACCAGCTCGTAGAGCTTGCGCTGCGGGGCGCTGAAGCGGCCGTTCACCGGGAAGGTGCGGGTGATGTCCGACGCGTAGCCATCCAGCTCGCAGCCGGCGTCCACCAGCACCAGGTCGCCGTCGGCCAGATCCGCGGCGTTCTCGACGTAGTGCAGCACACAGGCGTTGGCGCCGCCGCCGACGATGGGCGGGTAGGCCTGGAAGCGTGCCCCCTGCTCGGCGCAGGCGGCAAGGAAGGTGGCCTCCAGCGCCTGCTCGCTCATGCCGGGCCGGCAGGTCTGCATCAGCTGCCGGTGGGCGGCGGCCGAAATGCGCGCGGCGCGGCGCATGGTGGCGAGCTCGCCGGCGCCCTTGATGAGCCGACGCTCATGCAGCACGCCGTCGGAGCTGATGAGCTCCGTTGGCGCGCTGATGCCCTTTCGCGCCTTGGCGCGTACCGCCCGCAGCCAGCCCATCACCTTGCGATCAAAGCCGTCGTCCACGCCGAACGGATAGTGGATACGCTTGCGGTCCGCCAAGAGCTCCGGGAGCTTTTCGTCCAGCTCCGCGAGCGGGTGCGCCGCGTCGGCGCCGAACTGCGCCACGGCCCCCTCGGTGCCGAAGCGGCGGCCGTCCCAGACCTCGCGCTCCGGGTCGTGAGGGCGGCAGAAGAGCACAAACTCGCCATCCTTGTGCTTCGGCGCAATCACGGCCACGGCGTCCGGTTCCGGAAAGCCGGTGAGCCAAGTGAAGTCGCTGTTCTGGCGGAATGGGTAGTGTACGTCGCGGTTGCGTGTGACCTCGCGGGCCGCCGGGACGATGAGCACGGCGTCGGCGCCGATGGCCCTGGCCACCTCGCGGCGGCGGCGCTCGAGCGCCTTGGCCGTCTTGGACTGATTCGGGGACTGCATGGTGTGCTGGGGCCGGATGGGGGCAGGCGCGAGCCTCAGGCGCGCCTTGCGAGCGTGTCCTGCTCGCGCAGCAGCAGGGCGGCGACGCGCAGGAATTCCAGTACCTCGGTGAGCGCGGTCTCGTTCTCGGGGCTTTCTTCGAGGTCATCGAGGTCCATGCGGGTGATCTCCATCAGGTCGTCGAGGACCTCGCGGGTCTCCGGACTGAGCTGGTCCTGGTCGAGATTGGCGATGCCGAGGCCGTAGAGCAGCCCGCGGGTCCAGCCGTGCACGGCGGCGGCACGCTCGGGCAGCGGGCGGTCTTCGCCCGGCAGCAGCGGATGGAAGGCCTGCCCGGTGTCGGCCAGCGCGCGGTCGGTGGCATTGGCCAGCGTCCTCAGCGCATCGTGCAGCCGCGCGCCCTCACCATCGGCAGCCGACGTGGTCGCCGCCGGCAGTAGCTCCGCCAGCCAGCGCTCGCGCGGCGCGTCAGCGCCGCTGGCGAGCAGGCCGCAATAGATGCCGTGGGCCTCCGCGGCAGAACAGGAGAGGGCACAGGGGGCGAGCAGATGCTCCAGCTCGTCGTGGTCGGGGGCCGTTGCGGCGGGGCTCTGCTTCAAGGTCATCGAAGGATACAGGCTGTTGTTTCGGGGTCTGCCGGGGGGTGAGGGCTGGCGCGTGCCCCCCCAGGCGCTTGGCCCTAGGTCATGCGCATGCGCCTATTATGGGGCTTCTGCGGCACCCACGCCGCGCTTGTGCAGGACGCGCGCCCGCGCTGGAGGTCGCCGCATGAATTGACCCGCTGCCGAGCCCCTCTATATAGTGCGGCGCCAGGGCTGACACGGGCGCGGACGCTGGACGCCGATATGCGTGAATTCGATCTCGATCGGTTAGAACGACAGGTGGACTATTTGCTCCGCCAGATTGAGCGGTTGCGGGACGAGAACGCGTCGCTGCGGGCGAGCCAGGAGCACCTGGTGGCCGAGCGTGCGGATCTGATCGAAAAGACCGAGCTGGCGCGCAGCAAGGTGGAGGCCATGGTCGCGCGGCTGAAGGCGATGGAGGAACAACTATGAGCGATGATTCCACTCCGGTCACCTTACAGATCCTGGACAAGGACTACCGCATCGCCTGCGCGGTGGGCGAGGAGCAGGCACTCATGGAGTGCGCCCGAATGCTCGACAAGCGTATGCGCGAGGTGCGTCAGAACGGCCGTGTCATCGGCGCCGACCGCATCGCCGTGATGGCGGCGCTGAACGTCATCTACGAGCTGATGCAGCGCTGCAACGGTGCCCAGGCCGACCGGGAGCGCCTGGCGCGGCTGCAGGAGCGCATCCATGCGGTGGTGGGCGAGGACGAGCCGACGGCCGGGAAATCGACGGCCGGGGTAGACGCCCCCGACGAATCCGTATAGCCTCTCGAATAAGACATCCCCTGCGGTATCCGACAGCGGCCTGGGTATTTTCTTGAGCCTAATCCATGCCCTGGGGACGCCTCCCGGACGCCATTGTGCATGTCCGCCCTGAGCGGAAAGCCTGAGGCCCCGATTCGCGTCCCCCCTTGAACCGTCTGGTTCAAGAACAAAGGCCGCATCGCTACAGGCGGGGGATGTCCCTCCTTTTCTTCCCCCGTCGCTGTCGCCGCGAGAGCCCCCGCAGCAGTTCCCCGTTGCCCGACGACGCCGAAAGCCTACCCGCGCTGCGCCGCCGCCTGCGTGCTGTCCGTCGCGCCCTCGGCAGCCGCCGTCAGCGGACCAACGCCGAAGCCATCGTGCGCCGTCTCGCGCGCTGGAACGCGCTGCGCCGCGCCGGGAACATCGCCTTGTACGTCGCCGCCGATGGCGAGCCGGATGTGCGCGATCTCATCTGCCGGCTGCCCAAGCGGGGGCGGCGCTGGTACCTGCCGGTGCTGCGTGGTCATCTGGAGGGCCGGTTGTGGTTCGTGCGCCACCGGCCGGGCAGCCCGTTGCGGCCCAACCGCTTCGGCATCCGGGAGCCGCGCCAGCGCCGGCGGGCTATCCAGCCGGTGCATGGGCTGAACCTGGTGCTGATGCCGCTGGTGGGCTTCGACGCCCGCTGCAACCGACTGGGCATGGGCGCCGGCTATTACGACCGCAGCCTCGCGCGTTTGCGATTGCGGCGGCACTGGCATCGCCCGCTCCTCGTCGGCGTTGCGCACGAGTGCCAGCGGGTAGAGCGCCTGGCGCCGCAGCCGTGGGATGTGCCGTTGGATGCGGTAGTAACGGAGGCGGGCTTTTATCTGCGGAGCAGGGCCGAGCACCGAGGGCCAAGCGCCGGGGACAGCGGCTAGTGCTGCGCTGCGGAAATTCGGAGGCCGTTCGTAGTCGTTGTCGTGATCGGATCCGAAATCGATATCGTGCCGATACTCGATTGCGACAACGACAACGATCAGAAACGGTCTCGGAAGATCTGCACTGTCGCACTAGACTACTCTCTGGCCCTTGGCCCTTGGCCCTTGGCCCTTGGCCCTTGGCCCTTGGCCCTTGGCCCTTCCCCTAGCCTGTACTTGCGAACAGCCGATAGGCCGGGTTCTCGGTCTCGTCGGTATAGCGATAGCCGAGGCCGGCGAGCAGCCGATCGAGCTCGGCCTGCTGCGACGGCGGTACCTGGATACCCATCAGCACCCGACCGTAGGCGGCGCCGTGATTTCGGTAGTGGAACAGGCTGATGTTCCAACGTCGGCCGAGGCCGGACAGAAAGCTCAACAGTGCACCGGGCCGCTCCGGGAACTCGAAACGGATCAGCCGCTCGTCTTCCACGCCGGGGGCGTGCCCACCCACCATGTAGCGGATGTGCAGCTTGGCCGTCTCGTTGTCGCTCATGTCCAGCACCGAGAAGCCCTTGTCCGTGAGCCGTTGGGCCATCTCGGTACGGGCGTCGGCGCCGCCCGGCAGCTCGAGGCCGACGAACACGTGCGCCTGCTGGTGGTCGGCGTAGCGGTAGTTGAACTCGGTGATCTGGCGCTTGCCCAGCGCGCGACAGAAGGCCAGAAAACTGCCGGGGCGCTCGGGGATGCCGACGGCGAACAGCGCCTCGCGGCCCTCGCCCAGCTCGGCTCGCTCGGCGACGTGGCGCAGCCGGTCGAAGTTGATGTTGGCGCCGCTCTCGATGGCCACCAGGCTCAGGCCCGAGGCCCCCTCGCGCTCCACCCAGCGCTTCAGGCCGGCGACGGCCAGCGCGCCTGCGGGCTCGGCGATGCCGCGGGTGTCGTCGAAGATGTCCTTGATGGCGGCGCAGATCTCGTCTGTGCTCACCAGCACCACCTCGTCCACGGTCTCGCGGGCGATGCGGAAGGTCTCCTTGCCGATCTGCTTCACGGCGACGCCGTCGGCGAAGAGCCCGACCTCGCCTAGCGTCACCCGCCGGCCCGCGGCGAGCGCCGCGTGCAGGGTTGGTGCGTCCTCAGGCTCGACACCGATGATCCGCACCCGGGGATGGACGTACTTCACGTACGCGGCCACGCCGGCGATGAGCCCGCCGCCGCCAACGGGTACGAAGATGGCCGCCGGCGGCTCTGGGTGCTGGCGCAAGATCTCCATGGCAATGGTGCCCTGGCCGGCGATCACGTCCGGGTCGTCGAAGGGATGCAGAAAGGTGAGGCCACGTTCTTCGACCAAGGCCATGGCGTGGGCATACGCCTCGTCGAAGGAGTCGCCGTGGAGCACGGCCTTGGCGCCCCAGCCACGCACCGCGTCCACCTTGATGGCGGGCGTCGTGCGGGGCATCACGATGGTGGCCTCGCAGCCGAGCCGGGCGGCGCCCATGGATACGCCCTGGGCATGGTTGCCGGCGGAGGCGGCAATGACGCCGCGGGCCCGGACTTCGGGGCTCAGGTGCTGGAGCTTGTTGTAGGCGCCTCGCAGCTTGAACGAGAACACAGGCTGCAGGTCTTCCCGCTTCAGCCAGACCTGGCTGCCGAGTCGCTTCGAGAGCAGCTTTGCGTGCGTCAGCGGCGATTCGGTGGCGACGTCGTAGACGCGCGCCCGCAGGATGCGCTCGATGTAGGTCTGCGGCATGGCTTTTGGCTTGGCAGTTGGCGAGTGGCGAGTGGCGAGTGGCTAGGGACAAGGCTCTAGCATGCTTCGGGATCCCGAATCTCTCCAGATGCGTCAAGTTGTTGCTGGGAAGCATGATCGACCATCCAAATCGGGGTCGTTGTCGACACCCTCGCGGATTGCTCCGATTTCGATAGCGATCCCGATTTCGATGCGCACGACTCGTCGGTCCGAGGCAACGCACCGCTAAGATCTGGATTCCTAGCCCCTAGCCCCTAGCCCCTAGCCCCTCCTCACCATACCCGCCGAGCGCCGAGCTTGCCTCTGCTATCATGCCTGATGTTGCAACAACCCAACATGAGGACTCAGCGATGGACCAGGATACGCTCAAGAAACAGGCCGCCGAGGCGGCCCTGCAGTACGTCGAGGGCGGCGTCATCGGCGTCGGCACCGGCTCCACGGTGAATCACTTCATCGACTTCCTCGCCACCATCAGCTCCCGCATCGACGGCGCCGTGTCCAGCTCCGAGGTGTCCACGGAGCGCATGAAGCAGCACGGGATCCCCGTGTTGGATCTCAACGCCGTCGGCGATCTGGCGCTGTACGTGGACGGCGCCG